>Ga0163153_10004643_pt1 | contig 17017 bp, 16 predicted proteins | sample OliLakLV19MP6IB1_FD_148629 | JGI IMG/M metagenome (GOLD analysis project Ga0163153, IMG submission 148629) | Freshwater microbial mat bacterial communities from Lake Vanda, McMurdo Dry Valleys, Antarctica - Oligotrophic Lake LV.19.MP6.IB-1 | ecosystem: Environmental > Aquatic > Freshwater >... | reverse complement strand
AGGGGGTCACGGGGCGCGGCATGGGGCCGCTCCCGGGGCCAGGGGGAACGAGATCGGGCCGGTCGCCACCGGTGATCGGCCCGCTCGTTTCGCGCCGGCGAGATCTTCGCGCGAAGCCACCGCACCGTCCCCCTGTGCCACGCGCCACCCCACGGCGCGGCCTTGCAGCAAGGCGCGCCATGGCTCGCAACCTCGGCCAGCGCGGCGTGATGTGGCTCGCAACTTCGGCGCAGCGCGCGAAGTCTTGCTTCGCGTGCATCAGCGTCCGCGCGCACAGGTGTGGTACGCGAGGTGTTGGCGCGGCGCTGCGCCTCGGGCGTCACGGGAGGACGGGACGAGCGTGTCGGGAGAAGAGAGAGGCGATACGGAAGCCACGCTGCGATCGACGATCCTGCTCGTCGAGGACGACGACGCCTTCGCGGCGCTGGTCGCGGAGACGCTCGCACGTCGCCCGGTGCCGCTCGGCGTACGGATCGCGCGCGACGTCGCCGCGGCCGTCGCCGCGCTCGGCGAGCACGCCTACGATCTCATCCTGGTCGATCGCGGTCTGCCCGACGGCGATGGCCTGGTTGCGATGCGTGCACTCGCGGCGCGCGGCCTCGAAACACCCTTCCTGCTGCTCACCGCCGACGCCTCGACCAGCAGTGCGGTCGAGGCGATCAAGGCGGGCGCGGTCGACTATCTCGTGAAGGGGCCCGACGTGCTGACCCGGCTCGAGGATCTCGCGGCCGCCGTCCTGGCGAGCCGTCCGCGGGCAACGCCGGGTCGCGGCGCGGATGCTCTGGTCGGCTCGAGCCAGGCCATCGAAACCGTGCGCGCCCTGCTGCGCCGTTACGCGAAGAGCCGTGCGTGCGTCCTGATCGAGGGCGAGACGGGCGTCGGCAAGGAGCTGGTCGCGCGCGCCCTGCACGTCGAGAGCACCCGCGCGGCCGGACCTTTCGTACCCGTCAACTGCGGCGCGCTGCCCGAGCATCTGGTCGAGAGCGAGCTCTTCGGTCACGTGCGCGGCGCCTTCACCGGCGCGCACCGCGACCACGGCGGGCTGGTCGAGCATGCCGAGCGCGGCACGCTGTTTCTCGACGAGGTCGAGGATCTGCCGCTGGTTCTCCAGGGCAAGCTGCTGCGGCTTCTGCAGGAGGCGGAGTACCGGCCGGTCGGTGCGACGCGTGCCCGGCGCGCCGACGTCCGCGTGGTCGCGGCATCGAATAGCGAGCTTCACGCGCTGGTCGACGAGCGCCGCTTCCGGCGCGATCTGTTCTATCGCCTGAACGTCCTGCGGATCGTGGTGCCGCCGCTGCGCGTGCGACTCTCGGATCTGCCGGCGTTGGTCGGTCACCTCGCCGCGGCCAGCTCTGGTGTCGCCGACGCCCGGCCGCGCGCGAGCTTCTGCGGACCCACCCCCGAGCAGATCGCGCTGCTGGGCGAGCATGCGTGGCCGGGCAACGTGCGCGAGCTGGCGAACTTCGTCGAGCGTGCGGCGGTGGTCGCTGCCGCGAGCGGCTGGCCGGCGGGCTGGGCGGCGGCAGTCGCTCAGCTACGAGGGAGTGGCGCGGCGCTGCCGGCGTGGCCGGTCGATGCTCGCCCCCCGGAGCCGCCGTGCGACGCCGGCACGGCCGAGCGCGAGGGCTTGCGGCGCCTGCTCGACCGGCACCGCTGGCGACGTGAGGCCGCGGCGCGTGAGCTCGGGATCTCGCGGGTCACGCTCTGGCGGCGCATGCGGCGTGCCGGACTGCACCACGAGGGCGAGCCGGACGGTAGCGATTGAGGCGAGCGGCAGCGCCCGGCGCGGTTGCGGTGAGGAGGGGAGCCCGGTATCGCAGCAACGTGCCCACGCTGCGCTGGTGCTTCCTGGGCCGCGTCGCGTATGACGCGGCGCGCGCGCTGCAGAACCGTCTCGCGGCGCAGCGGGCGGCAGAGCAATGCGGCGATCTCTTGCTGCTGCTCGAGCATCCCGCCGTGCTCACCGTCGGACGACACGCAACGCTCCCCGCAGCAGGTGCGGTGCCGGTGCTGCGCACCGATCGCGGCGGCAAGCTCACCTACCATGGTCCGGGGCAGCTCGTCGGCTATCCGGTGATCGGCCTGGGTGCGGCGGGACGCGGCGTGCGCGACTTCGTGGCGCGCCTCGAAGCGGCGCTGTGCGATACCGCGGCCGTGCTCGGCGTCGCGGCGCACGTGCGGCCGGGACTCCCGGGGGTCTGGACGGGCGCGCCCGGACGAGAGCGCAAGCTGGCCTCGATCGGTCTCGCGGTCCGCCGTGGCGTCACCTTGCACGGCTGCGCGCTGAACCTCGACCGCCGTGCAGAAGACGGCTTCGCCGGCCTCGACCCGTGCGGCCTACCTGGCGTCCAGGTGACGAGCCTCATCGCCGCCGGTGCGCGTGACGACGTGACCGTCGCGGGTGTCGCGCCGCTCCTCGCCGGCGCGCTGGCAGTCCAGCTCGGGCTTCAGGCCGAGCGCTGCCGCGCCGAAAGCCTGTCCATCGATACGTTGTCCGATACGTCGTCTTCCTCGTCTTCCGCCGTCCCGCCGTCGCCGGCAGAGGTGCTCTCCGACCATGGACATCAGCCGGCTCCTTGAGCGTTACGAGGGTGGCGATCGCCGCGCGCTCGCGCGTCTGATCACGCTGGTCGAGAACCGCACCGCCGAGGTCCCGACGGTGATGCAGCGGCTCTATCCGCGTATCGGCCGTGCGGTGCTGGTCGGCCTCACCGGACCACCCGGTGCCGGCAAGTCGACGCTCGGCGACAAGCTGATCACGCAGTTCCGCAAGCAGGGCAAGACGGTCGGGGTGGTGGCGGTGGATCCGTCGAGCCCGTTCTCGGGCGGCGCGGTGCTCGGCGACCGCGTGCGTATGCAGGAGCATTTCCTCGACCCCGGCGTGTTCATCCGCAGCCTCTCGACGCGCGGCCGGCACGGTGGGCTCGCGCGCGCGACCCGCGAGGTGGTGCACGTGCTCGACGCCTTCGGGCATGACGTGGTGATCGTCGAGACGGTCGGCGTCGGCCAGACCGAGCTCGACATCATGGGCCTCGCGCACACCACGGTCGTCGTGCTGGTGCCCGAGGCCGGCGACACCATCCAGGTGATGAAGGCCGGGCTGCTCGAGATCGCAGACGTGTTCGTGGTCAACAAGGCCGACCGCGACGGCGCGCGCCGGCTGAAGAACGAGCTCGAGGTCATGCTGCACCTGCGGCCGGCGGCTGCCTGGAACGTGCCGGTCCTGCTCACCGAGGCCACCGCGAGCCGCGGCATCGAGGAGCTGGTACAGCAGATCGAGGCGCACGGCGCCGCGCGGCGCGCGGGCGAGACCCTGGAGAGCCACGCCCGCGACCGGGTCGGCGAGTGGACCGAGATCCTGCGCGACGAGCTCAGCCAGCGGCTCGACCGGGTGCTCGCGAGCGGTGCGCTCGGCGCCGCCAGCGAACGGGTCGGCGCAGGAAAGGTCGATCCCTACAGTGCCGCGCTCGAGATCCTCGAGGACCGCGAGCGCATGATGTCGCTGCTGGTGGGCGCCGGACGGGGCTCGTGATCGGCGGGCGGCTGCTCTGTGTCGGTGACATCCACGGCTGCGCGTCCGAGCTCGACCGGCTGATCACGGCGGTCGACCCGCGCCCCGAAGACCGGCTGGTCTTCCTCGGCGACTACGTCGATCGCGGCAGCGCGGCCGCGGAAACCGTCGAGCTGCTGTGCGAGCTGCAGCAGACTCTCCCCGACACCGTCTTCCTGCGCGGCAACCACGAGGAGATGTTCCTCGACTTCATCGGGCTGGGCGGCGCGAACAAGGAGGCGTTCTTCGCCAACGGCGGCGCGCAGACCCTGGTCAGCTACGGCTGGGACTCGCTCGAGCGCGAGCCCTCGCAGGCGGCTGCACTGGCTCTGGTGCCGCCGGCGCACCTCGAGTTCATGGCGCGGCTGGTCCTGCGGCACCAGGTCGAGGACTTTGCGTTCGTGCACGCGGGGATCCGTCCGGGAGTCCCGCTGGCGGCGCAGCGCCGCGAGGACCTGCTGTGGATTCGCGAGGAGTTCCTGCTCCTCGACCACCGCCTCGATGCCACGGTCGTGTTCGGCCACACGCCGTATCGCGAGGTGTGGTTCGGTGGGGCGAGGAAGATCGGCCTGGACACCGGATGTGTCTACGGCGGGCGGCTGTCGTGCCTGGATTTGACGCAAGCGGTGCTCCACCAGGTGGTGCGTGGCGCCCGGGCGACGACGCAGCGCTCGATCGCAGCCGAGCTCGACCGCGTCCGCTGAAGCCGCGGCAATCGACAACGCGCCATACCGTTGTTACGAGGAGGGCTTCCTCGCGCGGGCGACGTAGCTCAGGTGGTAGAGCAGAGGTCTCATAATCCTCGTGTCGGAAGTTCGAGTCTTCCCGTCGCCACTTTCGCGCGGCCGCCTCGTCGGGCGATCGATGAAACAGACCTTCGCGTTCGAGCACGGAGTTCTCGCGACGATCCTGGCGCACGCCGCGATCGCGCCCGGCGATCGGCTGCTCGTCGCGGTCTCCGGGGGCGCGGATTCGACGGCCCTGCTGGCGGTGCTCGATGCGTTGCGCGGGCGCGGTGATCTCCGGGTCGAGATCGCGGTCGCGCACTTGAACCACCACATGCGTGGTGCCGACAGCGATCGCGACGCGGCCGCGGTCGCAGCCCTGGCGCGCCGGTTCGCTCTGCCGTGCTTCGTCGGCGAGGCGGACGGCCTTGCCGGCACGGCCACGAACCGGGAAGCGGTCGCACGCGCGGCGCGCTTCGCCTTCCTCGCGGGCGTCGCGCGCGACTGGGGTGCCGCGCGCATCGCGCTGGCGCACACGCGCGACGACCAGGCCGAGACCGTGCTGCTGCGCCTGGCGCGCGGCGCCGGCCCGGCGAGCCTGGGCGCGATGCGCACCGTGCGCGACGACGGCGTCATCCGCCCGCTGCTCGAGCAGCCGCGGGCGGCCGGCGTCGCCTATCTCGAGGCGCGTGGCCTCGGCTGGGTCGAGGACGCCTCGAACGCGGACGAGAGCTTTTTTCGCAACCGGGTCCGGCGCCGTCTGCTGCCGCTGCTCGAGGCCGAGCTCGGCGTCGACGTGCGCAGCCGCCTGGCGCGGCTCGCCGGGCAGCTACGGGAGGAGAGTGCGCTCGCCGAGCAGCGCATCGACACCCTGCTCGGCGACGCCCCGGCAGGTGCCGGCCTGGCGCTGGCCACCGTCGCCGCGGCGGCTGAAGGGGCACCGCGGCTGCTGCACGCCTGGCTCGCCCGGGCGGGCGTGCTTGCGAGCACGCGACAGATCGAGAGCCTGCTGCGCGTTGCCCGCGGCCGGCGGCCTTCGGCGGCCGTCGACCTGGCCGCGGGCGTACGGGTGGTCCGGCGCTACCAGCGCCTGGACCTCGAGCGCGCGCCCGGGCTGGCGGCGAGCAGCGGCGCGGTGACCGAGCCTGTAGCGCTGGCGATCCCCGGCGTCGCCGCGATCCCCGGCTGGCTGGTATCGAGCGTGGTCGGGGCGGCGTCTCCGCCACCGCAGGGTACGAGCGTCGCGGGCGAATCCGTGGTGCTGGACGCGGATCTTCTGCTGGCACCGCTCGCGCTGCGGCCGCCGCTGCCCGGCGACCGGGTTCGCCTGGTTTACGGTCGTCGCAAGCTTGCCGATATCCTGATCGATGCCAAGGTTCCCCGACAGGAACGGAGGACGCTAGCCGTCGTTAGCAGCGGTGACGACGTCCTCTGGGTGCCGGGGGTGGTACGGAGCGTCCTGGCAGGGCCGTCAGCGGGGACGCGGAAGTTCGCCGTGTTGCATGCCGAGCGCTCGCCGGGCATCGAATGAGACACCGATTCGGGCTATCCAATCACCATTGCGCGGAGAAAGCGGTGCGAAAGCTGCTCTGTGGATTGCTGCGGTTTTCGCAGCGTGGTAAAAATCTTGAGTTTTCGGGTGTAATTTGCAGAGATCAGGATTGAATCAGTTCTCCCGTAACCTGGCGCTGTGGCTCGTCCTCGGCCTCATGTTCCTGTTGCTGTTCCAGATCTTCAACAAGCAGCAGGCGCAGGATCCGGAGCGCGACTACAGCGAGTTCTCGGAGGCGCTCGACAAGGGCGAGATCTCCGAGGTCGTCATCCAGGGCAACGTGATCCGCGGCCGCTTCCAGAGCGGCGAGCGCTTCAGCACCTACGACCCCGGCGACTCCCAGCTCATCACCCGGCTGCGCGAGAAGGGCGTCAAGATCCAGGCGAAGCCCGAGGAGGGCGAGCCCTGGTACGTAGTCCTGCTGGTGCAGTGGTTCCCGATGCTGCTCCTGATCGGCGTCTGGGTGTTCTTCATGCGCCAGATGCAGGTCGGCGGCGGCAAGGCAATGTCGTTCGGCAAGAGCCGCGCGAAGCTGCTCACCGAAGCGCAACAGAAGAACACCTTTGCCGACGTCGCGGGCATCCAGGAAGCGAAGGAAGAGCTCGAAGAGATCATCGCCTTCCTGAAGGACCCGAAGAAGTTCACCAAGCTCGGCGGGCGCATCCCGAAGGGCGTCCTGCTGGTCGGCGCGCCCGGTACCGGCAAGACCTTGCTCGCGCGTGCGATCGCTGGCGAGGCCGGCGTGCCCTTCTTCTCGATCTCGGGCTCCGACTTCGTCGAGATGTTCGTCGGCGTCGGTGCGTCCCGTGTCCGTGATCTCTTCGTCCAGGGCAAGAAGAACGCGCCCTGCATCATCTTCATCGACGAGATCGACGCCGTCGGGCGTCACCGCGGCGCCGGCCTCGGCGGCGGCCACGACGAGCGCGAGCAGACCCTCAACCAGCTCCTCGTCGAGATGGACGGCTTCGAGTCGAACGACGGCGTGATCCTGATCGCCGCCACCAACCGCCCCGACGTGCTCGATCCGGCGCTCTTGCGTCCGGGTCGCTTCGACCGCCGCGTGATCGTGCCGCGGCCCGACGTCAGGGGTCGCGAGGGCATCATCCGCGTCCACCTGCGCAAGGTGCCGCTCGGCGACGACGTCGACGTCGCACTGCTGGCGCGCAGCACGCCTGGCTTCTCGGGCGCCGATCTCGAGAACCTGGTCAACGAGGCGGCGCTACTCGCCGCGCGCAACGACAAGGAGAAGGTTCACCACAACGACTTCGAGCTCGCCAAGGACAAGGTGATGATGGGCTCGGAGCGGCGCTCGATGATCATCAGCGACGAGGAGAAGCGCAACACGGCCTATCACGAGGCCGGTCACGCGCTGGTGGCCAAGCTGATCCCCGGCGCCGATCCGGTGCACAAGGTCACCATCATCCCGCGCGGCATGGCGCTCGGCTTGACGCAGCAGGTGCCAACCGAGGACCGCTACTCCGCCAGCCGCTCGCGCCTCGAGAACGACCTCGCGATCTTCTTCGGCGGCCGCGCCGCGGAAGAGATCGTCCTCGGTCAGGTGACGACCGGCGCCGGCAACGACATCGAGCGTGCCACCGATCTGGCCCGCAAGATGGTCTGCGAGTGGGGCATGAGCGAGAAGCTCGGCCCGATGACGTTCGGCAGCAAGGAAGAGAACATCTTCCTCGGCCGCGACTTCAACCAGACCGCCGCGTACTCCGAGAGCACGGCGAAGGAGATCGACGCCGAGATCCGCAACTTCGTGTCGCGCGGTTACGAGCGCGCACGCAAGCTGCTGTCGGACAACCTCGAGGCGCTGCACAAGATCGCCAAGGCGCTGCTCGATCGGGAAGTGCTCGACACCAACGAGATCGACGAACTGCTGAGGTCTTGCCAGAGCGATGGCAGCACGTTCGTCCCGGCTACCTCCTAGCGCGGCGCTGCACGACACGGCCGGTGTCGCGCGTGACCCGCGCGAGTCAGCTTCGGCAGCCGAGGCCGGACCTCCGACCGGACTGCGGGAACTCTCCCTGGCGGGCGGCCGTACGCTCGTGATGGGGGTGGTGAACGTCACCCCCGATTCCTTCCACGCCGCGAGCCGGGCGCCCGAGCGCGACGCCGCGTTGGCGGCGGCAATGCGCGACCTCGCTGACGGCGCCGACCTGCTCGACCTCGGCGGCGAGTCGACGCGGCCGGGTGCTGCGCCGGTCGCGGCGGCACTCGAGATCGAGCGCGTCGTGCCGGTGATCGCAGGCCTGCGCGCGCGCGGCTGTGCGTGTCCGATCTCGATCGACACCTACAAGGCGGCGGTCGCGCGCGCCGCCGTCGCGGCCGGCGCGAGCATGGTCAACGACGTCAGCGGCGGCCTGCTCGATCCGGCGATGACCACGACCGTGGCCGAGCTCGGTGTACCGGTGATCGTCGGCCATCTGCGCGGCACCCCGCAGAGCATGGCCGCGCACGCGCGTTACGCGGACGTGGTCGCGGAGGTTCGCGACGAGCTCGGCGCGCGTTGCGCGGCGTTCGTCGCCGCCGGTGTCGCCGGCGGGCGGATCCTGATCGACCCCGGCATCGGCTTCGCGAAGGGCGCGCACGACAACCTCACGCTGCTGCGCCGCCTCGACGAGCTGCTCGGGCTCGGCCACCCGCTGGTGGTCGGGCTGTCGCGCAAGCGGTTCATCGGCGAGGCGATGCGCGCGGCCGGGCTCGACTCGGGCGAGGCGTCCGAGGGGCGGCTCGCGGGTTCGCTCGCGGCCGCGGTGCTGGCGGTGGCCAAGGGGGCGCGCCTAGTCCGCACGCACGATGTCGCCGCGACCCGGCGGGCGCTTGCCATCGCCGACGCCATCCTGCACGAGGCGTAAGGAGTGCGCGAGGTGTTCGAGAATCTGCGTCTCGCCGACGGCGCGGACGTCCTGATCATCGCGATCCTCGTCTACTGGGTGATCAACCTGATCCGCGGCACGCGCGCGGTGCAGATGCTGATCGGCCTCGCCGTGGTCGCGGCGATGTTCGGCGCGTCGCAGTACTTCGAACTCTACACGCTCTCCTGGCTGTTGCGCAGCTTCCTGATCTCGCTGCCGCTGGTGCTGGTGATCATCTTCCAGAACGACATCCGGCGCGCGCTGACGCAGGTCGGGCGCGGGCGCATCTTCGGCGGTGAGCGCCGCGACCGCACCCAGGTCGTGGAAGAGGTTACGCGAGCCGCGGTGATGCTCGCGTCGCGCCGCATCGGTGCGCTGATCGTGCTCGAGCGCGAGGTCGGGCTGAACGAGTACCTCGAGGCCGGCACGGTGGTCGACGCGCGCGTCAGCCGCGAGCTGCTGACCGCGATCTTTCTGCCGCAGTCGCCGATCCACGACGGCGCGGTGATCATCCGGCGCGGACGCATCGAGGCCGCCGGCTGCTTTCTGCCCTTGACGGCCAATCCGGTGGTCAGCAAGTCGCTCGGCAGCAGGCACCGGGCGGGCATCGGCATCACCGAGGAGACCGACGCGGCGGTGATCGTCGTCTCGGAGGAGGAGGGCACGATCTCGCTGGTGCGCGAAGGGAAGATCACGCGCGACATCGACGCCGCGACGCTGCGCACCACGCTGGCGCAGATCAAGCTGCCATGAAGATCGTGCAGCGCAAGAAGCGCGACCGGCGCGTCGCCTCGTGGTTCCGGCTCGGCGCGACCTCGTGGGCCGACGTCGGGACGTGGCTGATCGCGGTGGTGACCGCGGTTGGCCTGTGGCTGCTGGTCAACATCGGCGAGCGCACCAGCGAGCGTACGCTGCGCGTGCGTCTCGAGCCGGAGAACGTGCCCGCCGGCATGGTGATCGTGAACCCCATCCCCGAGTACGCCGAGGTGCGCGTCAGCGGCTCCGGGCTGATCCTGTCGAGCATCGACGCCAAGGGCTTGCACACGACGCTCGACCTCTCGGGGACCAAGCCGGGCGTGCTCACCTACTCGCTCGACCCGAAGAACTTCGAGCTGCCGCGCAAGGTGGAGGTCTCACGGGTGACGCCGTCGCAGATCACCTTTCACCTCGACACCATGGCCAAGCGCAGCCTGCCGATCCGCCTGGAGCGCACTGGCGAGGTTCCCGCCGGCCTGCGGCTGAAGGAGCTCGCGCTGATCCCGGAGAAGGCCGGGGTCAGCGGCCCCAAGTCGCGCCTCGACGGCCTGCAGGGGCTGCTCACGGTGCCGCTCGACCTCGCCAGGCTGGAGCCGGGCACGCAGCAGATCGACCTCGCGCTGATCCAGCCAGGTGGACTGGTACGCCTGAACGCCCCGGAGGTCCGCGTGCGCACGGTCGTGGAGCCGATCGTCGTCGAGCGCCAGCTGCGCAAGGTGAAGCTCGAGGTGCGTGGCGGGACGCTGCCGTTTGTGGCCAAACCCGATAGCATCACCCTGACGCTGCGCGGACCCGAGCGCCAGCTCGACGAGCTCGAGCTATCGCCCGGGGTCGCGTATGTCGATGCCGAAGATCTGGAAGGAGCGGGTCCGCATCGCGTGAAGCTGCAGGTGTCGTTGCCGTCGGGAATCGAGCTGGTGCGCGCCGAGCCGGCCGAGGTGGTGCTCGAGGCGACGGCCGCGGCGGCGGACGACGCGCCTGGCCGTGGCAAGGTCGGAACGGAGAAGAAGACGTGAGCGAGAGCAAGACCAGGCGCCTGTTCGGCACCGACGGCGTGCGCGGCGTCGCCAACACCGAGCCCATGAGCTCCGAGACGGCGCTGCGCCTGGGACGCGCGGTGGCGCACGTGTTCCGCCGCAGCCCGCGCCGGCACAAGATCCTGATCGGCAAGGACACCCGGGTCTCGGGCTACATGCTGGAGACGGCGATGGCGTCGGGCATCTGCTCGATGGGCGTCGACGTCCTGCTGGTCGGGCCGATGCCGACGCCGGGCATCGCCTTTCTCACCCGCAGCCTGCGCGCCGACGCCGGTGTCGTCATCTCGGCCTCGCACAACCCGTTTCAGGACAACGGCATCAAGTTCTTCGCCCAGGACGGCTTCAAGCTGCCCGACGCGGTCGAGGCCGAGATCGAGCAACTGGTGTTCGCGGACTCGATCGACCACCTGCGTCCGACGGCGAGCGAGATCGGCAAGGCGTTCCGCATCGACGACGCGCCCGGCCGCTACAACGTCTTCGCCAAGAACTGCTTCCCGCGGAACCTGACCCTCGACGGCGTCAAGATCGTCATCGACGCGGCCAACGGCGCCGGCTATCGCGTCGGACCCGAGGTCCTGGAGGAGCTCGGCGCCAGTGTGACGCGCATCGCGTGCGAGCCCGACGGCGAGAACATCAACCGCGGCTGCGGCGCGATGCACCCGGAACGGCTGCAGGAGAAGGTGCGCGAGAGCGGGGCGCATCTGGGCATCGCGCTCGACGGCGACGCCGACCGCTGCCTGCTGGTCGACGAGACTGGCGAACTGGTCGACGGTGACCAGATCCTCGGCATCGCGGCGCGCGAGCTGTCGCGCGCCAAGGCGCTGGCGCACGACACCGTGGTCGCGACCGTGATGTCCAACCTCGGCCTCGAGGTCGCCCTGCGCGAGCTGGGCATCGCGCTGCGCCGCACTCCGGTCGGCGACCGCTACGTGGTCGAGGAGATGGTGCGCGGCGGCTACAACCTCGGCGGCGAGCAGTCGGGCCACGTGCTGTTCCTCGACCACAACACCACCGGCGACGGCCTCATCACGGCGCTCGCGATCCTGGCGATCATGGCCGAGACGTGGCGGCCGCTGTCCGAGCTGGCGCGCGTCATGACGCGCTACCCGCAGGTGCTGATCAACGTGCCGATCAGGGAGCGCCGCGACGTCAACGGCGAAGGCCGGGTCGCCAGCGCCATCGCCGACGTCGAGCACGCGCTCGGCGAGCGTGGCCGCGTGCTGGTGCGGCCGTCCGGGACCGAGGCGCTGATCCGCGTGATGGTCGAGGGCGAGCGCGAGGACGACGTCAAGAGCCATGCCGAGGCCATCGCGGCGGCGATCCGCGAGGTCGCGGCGTGAGCGGCGGCGCCGGGCGCCGTCGCGTGCTGCTGGGGGTCAACGTCGATCACGTCGCCACGCTCCGGCAGGTGCGCGGGGCTGCGTATCCAGATCCCGTCGCGGCGGCGGCGCTGGCCGCGCAGGCGGGGGCCGACGGCATCACGATCCACCTGCGCGAGGACCGCCGCCACATTCAGGACCACGACGTCGAGCGCATGCGCGCCGCGCTGGCGATCAAGCTCAATCTCGAGATGGCGGCGACCGCGGAGATGGTGGCGATCGCGCGCCGCGTCCGTCCGGCGGACGTGTGCATCGTGCCCGAGCGCCGCGCCGAGCTCACGACCGAGGGGGGCCTCGCGGTCGCCGGCAACGAGCGCACGCTCGAGCCGCTGGTGCGCGCGCTGCGCGACGCCGACATCCAGGTGAGCCTGTTCGTCGATCCCGAGCTGCGCCAGATCGCGGCCGCGCGCGCGGTCGGTGCGACGGTGGTCGAGCTGCACACCGGTCGTTACTGCGAGGCGGACGCGAGCTCCCGCGCGGCCGAGATCATCGCGTTGCAGGCCGCAGCCGAGCAGGCCGCGGCGCTCGGCCTGGTGGTCAATGCCGGACATGGCCTGACGGTCGACAACGTGGCCCCGGTGGCGCGCCTGCCGCATCTCAACGAGCTCAACATCGGCCACGCGATCGTTGCCCGGGCCGTGCTGATCGGGATGGCGGCAGCGGTGCGTGAGATGCGCGCGGCGATCGATGCAGCAGTGTCCGGCGTGGCGTGATGCTGGTCACGGCGGCGCAGATGCGCGAGCTCGACCGGCGTACGATCGAGCTCGGTACCCCCGGGCTCACGTTGATGGAGCGTGCGGGCACGGGCATCGCGAAGCTTCTTCTCGGGCGCTTCAAGGCCGCGTGCCGGCGCGGTGTGCTGGTGCTGGCCGGGCGTGGCAACAACGGCGGTGACGGCTTCGTGGTGGCGCGGCTGCTAACCAAGGCCGGCCAGCGTTGCACCGTGCTGCTGCTCGGACGGCGCGCGGCGCTGTCCGGCGACGCGCGCAGCAATGCCGATCGCTGGGCGCGCGCGCGTGGACGGCTGATCGAGATCGAGCAGCTCGACTCCGCAGGGGCCGCACTGCTCGAACGCGAGCTCGGCCGCTGCGGTGTCGTTCTCGACGGCATCTTCGGCACCGGTTTGACGCGCCCGGTCGAGGGGCTGGCGGCATCCGTGATCGAAGCGGTGAACCGCGCCACCGCGGGCCAGATAGCGCCCACGGCGCGCGTACGCTCCCGGCGTGCGAGCCGAGGCACGGGCAAGGAAGCTCCGCACGCACCGCTGAGCGTGGTGGCGATCGACGTTCCGTCGGGGCTCGACGCCGACAGTGGCGAGTCGCTCGGCGTGGCGCTCCACGCTCACACGACCGTGACCCTGGGCGCGCTCAAGCCAGGTCTGGTCCTGCCGGCCGCACGACCCTACGTCGGCGAGCTGGAGCTGGTCGACATCGGCATCGCCGAGGAGGCCCTGCGTGAGGTCGGCCCGTTCGGCAGCCGCGGCGATGCCGCCACCTTGGCACCACTCGTGCCGCATCGCGCGCCTGGCGCGCACAAAGGAACCAACGGACACCTGCTGATCGTCGCCGGCTCGCTCGGCAAGAGCGGCGCAGCACTACTCTGCGGGCGCGCGGCGCTGCGCGGTGGTGCGGGTCTGGTGACGGTGGCGTGCCCGGAGGACACCCTGGCGCTGATCGCCGCGGGCCTGCCCGAGCTGATGACCGATCCGACGCGTGCGTTTGCCGCGCGCGACTGGCAGCGGCGGTTCGAGGGCAAGGCTGCGCTCACGATCGGTCCTGGCCTCGGCACCACGCCCGCGGCGGTCGAGCTGGTGCGCTGGCTGGTCGCCTCGGCGGCGCTGCCGATGGTGGTCGACGCCGACGGCTTGAACGCGCTTGCGGGCCAGCTCGACCTGCTCAAGGCCGCGCGTGGTCAGCTGATCTTGACGCCGCATCCGGGCGAGATGGCGCGTCTCACCGGCCGCACCACCGCGCAGGTGCAAGCGCAGCGCCTCGTGCACGCGCGCGCGCTCGCCGGCGAAACGGGCGCCGTGGTGGTCTTGAAAGGCAGCGGCACGGTGGTCGCCGCGCCGGACGGACGCTGGTCGATCAACACCAGCGGTGGACCGATCCTCGGCATCGGCGGCACCGGCGACGTTCTCGCCGGGTTGACCGGTAGCCTGCTGGCGCAGGGCCTTCCGCGGTACGACGCTGCCCGCCTCGCCGCGTTCCTGCACGGTCGGGCCGGCGACCGCCTGGCGCTCCACCTCGGCGACGCTGGTCTGCTCGCCTCGGAGCTCGCCGACGAGCTGCCGCAGGCACGGCGTGAGCTTGCTGCGAGCGCCGTCCCGAGCAGATCGTGATCGTGTCGACGACTATCTGCGAAACAAGATGGTGGCCGCAGGACGTAGCGGGTCAAGCCTTCGAGGCGGCGCAGGTCGCCGGCCGGAACGAAGACATCGGCGTGGAGGTCGAAGCCGGCAACCTGAGCGTGACGGGTGCCGCGTGATCGCGACAGCGAGCCGTCCTCGTTCGCGCCGGCGTCGTCGGCGGGCTCGTTTCTGAGGCGTTGCACCGGCCGGCCCGCGCGTCCGGATCGTAGGAGCCACAAAGGCCCGATTTGTCATAGTGCCATCTATCGGACGTTGACATGACATGGCGGCGGCAAGCTCACGCGCCGCCCGTATACGGCAACCCGTCGCTGCACTGCGAGCTGCAGCTGAAGGGTGAGAACGGCGACCACAACACCGGCGGCCTGGTCGCCACCGCGATGCGCGTCCTGAACGCGATCCCGGCGGTGTGTGCGGCGAAGACGGGCGTGCTGTCGATTCTGGACCTGCCGGTCGCGATGAGCGCGGGGGCGATGTACGAGCGCCGCTGAGCGATGCTCCGCCGCCGATTTGGTCGAGGTCCTGCGCGACGGCCCGCACGCCGACAAGGGTTCGCGGACGATCGTGATCGCATCACACGTGCGCAACCACCGGTCGAGCCCTCTCCGTGGGGACGCTGACCGACACCAACGTCGTGGTGGCAGCGGAGCGTGGGACGCTCACACGGAGCTTCCCGAGGATTCCCGGCCTCGCGGTCGTCACCTGGTAGGCGTCACAACGACTGCACCAGCAGGCGCTTGCCGGCGTTGTCGACGTCACGCTGCGTGAAGATGCTCTTCGACAGGCGAAAGGCATCGGCATGCGCAGCGAGACCGAACCAGCTCGCGACCGAGGCCCGTGCCTTGTCCGAATCGATCTCGCGCGCGGCCATGCGCCGCTCGAGGGCGGGCAGACGGCGCCACAGCCGGCGGACGCTGCGCCGGCGCAGCCGCGTGCGCCCGTCTGCGTGATGGACGTAGCCCAGTAGGTCGCACGGCTCGCCAATCGGCGCCACGGTCACGCGCCGGGGATTCAACTCGAGGCGGAGCTGCTCGGTGAGGAATGCCCTTACTTGACCGAGGCGATCGCGGGCTCCCCGCCGATCCGACGCGAGCAGCAGGAAATCGTCCATGTACCGAAGATAGTGCCGCACGCGCAGACGCTCCTTCACGAAGTGGTCGAGTGCGTCCAGATAGACGTTGGCGAAGAGCTGGCTCGTGAGGCTGCCGATCGGAATACCGCGGCCAGGCCGCTCGGCACCATGCGTGACCAGTGTGCCGAGAAGGTTCAGCAGCCGACCGTCGCCGAGCCGGCGCTCCAGCAGCCCGAGGAGCACCGCGTGGTCGACGCTCGCGAAGTAGCGCTTGACGTCGCCCTGCACGCGATAGCCGCGCCCGGCGCGGGCGCGCACGAACGCCCGGTAACGCTCGACGGCACGGTGCGTTCCTCTGCCGGGAATGCACGCGTAGCTGTCGGCGATGAAGCCGCGCTGGAAGATCGGATCGAGCACGTTGAACAGCGCGTGGTGCACGACGCGGTCGCGAAACGGCGCCGCCCGGATCTCCCGGCGCTTCGGATCCCTGACCCAGAAGCGGTGGAACGGACCCCAGGCATATTCCCCGGCCTCGAGCTGGTCGCGGATCTCCCATAGCCGCGTCTCCAGGTGGTACTCGAACTCGCGCATCTCGGGCCGATCGCGCTTGCCGTGGCTCGCGCCGCGGAAGGCGCGAGCCAGGTTGTCGAAGGCGATGACCTTCGCGAGCAGGTTTTTCTCAGACCGCATGTTTGCAGCGCAGAGCGGCGGGCCCGGCGTTCGATCGCCTACTGGCCGGACCCGCCCGTTTGGCTATTCAGCGCGCCCCGCGACGGAGCCACGCCAGGGACATAGGCCCTGTCATCCCATTGGCACGGGTACCGTCTCCGTGGAGGCGATGCGGCAGACCGCCGGGCAAGCGTATTCCCGGCCGGGACAACTAGCGGGCACAACGAAGGCCGATGTTGTTGTTCGCATTGGACGGCTCTTTGTTGCCATTGACCGTGAGCGGACCGGCGTTGGTACCGTTGTTGAAGTTGCCGCCGCGCAGCAGCGCACCGGTTTGGCCCAGGCCCCTATTCCACGTGCACCTCCCGTCCGGCCTGCTGGAGAAGCCCGATGTACTTCTCCAGGTTCGCCTTGGGGATGCCGCACGTGGAAATCCGTGCCGGCTCGGACTCGGCCGCGAGATTGCGCACCGCGACGCGCAGCACGCGCCCGCACTCGACCGCGTCCGCGAAGAAGCTCTGGCAGAACACACCGGTGGTGATGAAGATGATCGCTCGCGGGTGCTCGAGCTTCGCGCGTAGATACTTCTCGACGGTCGGGCTGCGCATCGTGTAGCGCACGCCGCCGGTGCGCTTCTGCGGCTCGGGCGCGCGCTCGACGCCGGGCGGCGGCGCTCCCGCCTGCGCGGCCGCCCCGCCCTGCTCGTGCTTGAGCCAGCCGCCGAGCATGCGCCCGACCTCGTCGGCGCCCTTCGACAGGTCCTCGTAGCCGCCGTTCGACACGAACCCGAGGTGCGTGATGCGCAGCGCGTCCAGCCGCCCGCTGGCCTCGCGCAGGGTCTCGGCCTTGTCGGTGCGCCGGTTCGCGACGGTCAGCGACACCAGCATCTGCAGCGCGTCGTCGAGGATCACGCGCCCCAGCAGGCCGCGCTGGGCGCGGGGGAACCGGTTCACGTGCGTGTAGAGCCCGGCGCAGAGATCGTAGGACTTCTGCACCACCGGGATCAGATCGGCACCTCTTGGAGCCATCGTTTCACCTCGCCGCAACG
>Ga0163153_10004641_pt1 | contig 17022 bp, 24 predicted proteins | sample OliLakLV19MP6IB1_FD_148629 | JGI IMG/M metagenome (GOLD analysis project Ga0163153, IMG submission 148629) | Freshwater microbial mat bacterial communities from Lake Vanda, McMurdo Dry Valleys, Antarctica - Oligotrophic Lake LV.19.MP6.IB-1 | ecosystem: Environmental > Aquatic > Freshwater >... | reverse complement strand
CGCTTTGCGATGGAATCTTGCCTCTTGCCGGCGCGGTCGCCGCGTTTGCTGCAATCGCGTCGATGTTTGTCTTCGCCTGATCACCGAAGCGAAGCGGGTGCGCGTCTTGCATCTACTCAATGGAAATATCCGATGATTGCTCTTTACACCGCCGCCACACCGAACGGATGGAAAGCGTCCGTGACGCTCGAAGAGCTTGGCCTTCCCTACGCGGTGAACGCGATCAATCTCGGCGCAAAGCAACAGAAGGAAGCTTGGTATCTGAAGATCAACCCGAACGGGCGTATCCCCGCCATCGTTGATCGCGAGGCCGAAAATTTTGCCGTGTTCGAATCCGGCGCGATCATGATCTATTTGGCGGAGAAGGCCGGCCGGCTGATCCCCCGCGATCCCAAGCGCCGGTCAATCGCACTGCAATGGCTGATGTTTCAAGTCAGCGGTGTCGGTCCGATGATGGGGCAGGCGAACGTATTCTTCCGCTATTGGCAGGAGAAATTTCCGGCCGTCATCGACCGCTACCAGAATGAAGGCCGCCGTCTGTTTGAGGTGCTAGATGGGCGATTGGAACAAGCGGAATATCTTGCCGACGAATTCTCGATCGCCGACATCGCCAATTGGACCTGGGTGCGCACGTTTCCGTGGTCGGGTATATCGGTTGATGGGCTCGCGCACCTGCAGCGCTGGCTCGCAGCAATGGAGGGGCGCCCTGCGTCGCAGCGGGGATTGCGCGTGCCCATCGATCTCCAGGCGCTCGCGCATCAAGAGGGCAAGGATGCCAAAACACTGATTGATACGGCGCAGGGCATGCTTCAGCGTTAGCTTTGGTGGCGAAGCCTCTTTGAGTGTTGATTAAGCGCCAGCCACAGCACAAGCAGAGCAATTGCGATACCGAGTGAAATGAAGCATTGAGGAATGCCGCTGTCCGTGCGCGGACATACATTGCCTTCGACGAGTTCGAAGACTGTCCCTGCTGAGGCAAGCGCGGCGATCGGCGTCCACCCCATCCAAAATGCCCACGCGGCGCGGCGTATAGGCAGCCAGGCGGAAGCCAACACCAGCGCATAACCGGCGAACACAAGATAGCAGGCCGGCACGGGTCCAAGCTGTGGGCAAGTCTCGCCGGTTTGGAAGTGTTGAACTGAGAGGACCAAGCCCGCTATTGCGCCGACGCCCGCGGTCAGCGTGAGGAGGATGCGCCAGATCATTGGTCGGACCGCTTGCGTCCGGTCGACAGTGCGAGAAGCGACAGCGTGAACACGACGACATGAGCGGTGTTCATGGCTGTGGGAAGGACGATCCAGCCGAGGTCTGGTCGCGAAAAATAGAGCGCGAAGACCGCGCCCAACAACAGTGCGGGACTGAAGATCGCCATCCAGCGCGGATACCGGCTTTGGCCGGATGCGATCAGCCAAACCCAGGCGACAGAGAAGATGACCATCGCCAAGCGAAGCGCGTTCACCAGCGGCTCGTTGTGCGCGGCGAGATCGTGCAGCAGAGCGTTGTTCGCATCCCCCGCCGCGATCGCCTTTACCGTCGTCGCCAAAAAATAGCGTTGCCCTATCCAAACCGCACCGAGGATAAACGCGTACGAGGTGAGCCCAAAAAGCGCTGTGGCGAGGCGCGGACGCGCGGGCGCCAGATTGCGCGTTAGATGCCAGTATCCTGGCAGGTAAAGCGGCGCGGCCAGGATCGCGACAAAGTGGCCGAGCGATTGGCGTGCATCGGGAACCGAGGCGAAATAGCCGTAACTGACGTCGGTGTAGTCGGCGTGCGGCACGAGTTGCAGCAAGCCTTCGCCGAGGCCGGTCAGCAGCGCGCCCGCGAGGCCAAGAAGGCAGAGCGCGAGGTATCGATCATTGCCGACATTGGTCGGTGCGGTCATCGTGCGTCCCGCCGCCAGTCGAGCACGCTGCCGGCGACGACGTCCGTTGCCTCGCGGGTTTCGCCATCGCGAAAAACGACACGGACAGTCTCAGCTGAAGTGTCACCCCCTAATCCAACCATCATCGTTGCGGTTTGATCGGACCCAAGTCCTTGCGCCGGCACGACTTGGCGCACCATCGTGCGTCCGCCGGCTTCGATCTCGATGCGAGCGTTATAGGCCGACACGGAATCATCCAGCCGGATAGCGATCCAATTGCGGCTCGGCGTAACGTTGATGAACGCGCGCGCCGGGCCGCGTAGATTGGCCCAGATGAGATCGGGCAGGTGGTCGCCATTGAAGTCGCCAACCAATGGCGAGATGGCGAACAAGCGGTTCTCCGCGCCAGCGCGTTTCTCGACCGGCCTAAAGCGCAGCCCGCCGTAGTTTTGCAGGATCTTCCCAGCATAACGGTGGATGATCGCTGGCTGGCCGAACTTGGCGTAATTCTGCGCGACCGCGATATCTTCCCAGCCATCGAGATTGAAATCGGTCGCCACCGCGCCCCAGCCAAAGCCCAGACGCGCAGCGTGCATGTCTTCGGCGATATCGCTGAAGGCGCCGCTGCCGTCGCCGCGGAACAGCATGTACATCGGATTGAAGGGCGCATCAGCGGCAAGGTCGCCGCGCAGCAATGCCTGGGGAAGGGTGTGGCCGACATTGGAAAAGTAGAAGTCGAGAACGCCGTCGCCGGTGAAGTCGCCAGCGGCGATGCCCATCGGGTAGGAACTGACCGATGGATTATCGACTGGCGTCAGCGGAGCGACGCCGTCATTGCGATAGGTTTCGACGTGGCCCGTGTCCTGCGCGACGACGAGATCAGGGTCGCGGTCATTGTCGATGTCGGCAAAGACGGCCGTGAAGGTGTTGTGTTGACGCCAGACGCCGTACTCTTGCGACGCATCGCGGAAGGCGCCGCTCCCATCGTTGATGAGGAGATTGCTGTAGCCGCCATACGGGCGGGTGAAGACGGCCTGGCCTTCGACCAGAGCGTTGCGGATGTAGCCGGATACATAGAGATCGACCGCGCCATCGCCGTTCACGTCGCCGGGTGCGATCGACAAAGCGGTGGTGGAGGCTTCTAGCTCGATTGGCAGCTTACCGCCCGAAAGGCGACCTGCTTCATTGCGATAGAGCCATAAGCCGCTCTCGCGCGCGACGATCAGATCTGTCCAGCCGTCGCGGTCAACATCGACCGACACGCCGCCCATGGTGGCGTCGTGTTCAGCTTTGCCGAGGTCGTGTTCGCCGCTCGCATCGCGAAAGGCGCCTGCCTGTTGGTCAAACGCGAAGAGACCATCGGCTTGGTCGCGTCCGCCGCCCAAGAAGACCTCGTCAGCGCCGTCGCCGTCCACGTCGATGACGACCCCCGCCATGAACGGCAGCGAGCCGGTCTCTGCCGTGATATCGGTGGCGTTCTCAAACGGCAGCGCCACTTGCTCAAAGCGAAGATCAGTTTGGCCCTGCGGCGTCCATTCCAATTGGAACAAACGAAAGCCGAGCCAGCCTGAACTCAACAACGCGATCACAATCGTGCCCAGTCCGACCGCGCCGCAGCCGAACCAAAACCATTTGCGGAGAAAAGCGCCCATGCCGAGGTTTCCTTGCCCTTGTCGGTTCAGTGCAGGCCGATCCGTCGATCAACAGAAGCGGCGCCTGCGCCATATGCAATCAGAATGACCAAAACGGCCGTCCACCAAGCGTGCACGTTCCACCACGCGTCAGGATAGACGAAGATCTGGATGATCAACGTCATCATCAGTAAGCCGAGCGCGGAGGCGCGCGTGAACAACCCCAACACAAGCAGGACTGGAAGAATAATCTCGGCGAAGGCTGCGCCGACCGCAAACACATTGGTCGCCGCTTCCGGCAAATTGTAGTCGCCGAAATATTCGTAAGCGAAGAGGTAGAAGGTGTCGTCGCGGATGGTCAGCCCGTTCCACTTGGTCAGTCCAGACATGAAGAAGACGCGCGCAACGACGACGCGCGCCAGTAACAGCGCAAGCCACTGAAAGCGGTCGACGCTGGAGACGACGCCATTGTATGCGCCGCGCGCGCGCGCAAGTGGATTACTTGCGATGATTGATGGTGTTGTTTCTTGATTGGTCACGTTGCGCCCTCCGCCCCTGGGTTTTGAAAGCTTGCCAGCACCCCGGCGTTGAGCGCTCCGGCAAAAGACGAGCTTGTGTCAAAATCGTCCGCTGCCTGCAGCGCCGTTGTCGCGGCCTCGCCCAGCGATTGGCCGCTCTGCAGCGCGCGCAGGAAAGTCGCTTCACCCTGACCCAGCCGGCGATGCTGCACTTCGTTATCGAGGCGCCAAAGCAAGACCCAAGTGTCGATCCGATCGACGGTGCGCGCTTGTTGTTCGCTTCCGTCTGCGAGCCGGTTCGCGACCCAAGCGTTGTAGACGTTCCACGTGAGCGATACGATGTGCACGCTTGGATGCAGCGCGAGCTTCAACGCGGCGATGTCTTCCGGCGCCGATGCGCTTAGATCCGTCGCTGTCAGTGAGGGGGCGTCGGGCGCCAGGTGCGCTTCCAGCCAAGCGCGATCGAGTCGCGCGGCGTCGGCGAGATAGGGCGCGGCTTCCGCTCCCGGAAATTCTGATAGGAATGCCGCAAGGTCTTGGCCGTAGCCGACCAGCGAGCGCGTGCGCGGCGGCGCGCTGGCGACATAGGCCACCGCGAGCGTATCGAAGAACGCAGCGCCCGCCATGCGCGCGACGGCGGGATAGGCGGTCGCGAGCGCGTCAGCGCTGCCGCGAAATATCGTGTTGCGATAGACGATAGCATCGTCGGCGCGTGCGGGATCGTCGAGGCAATATTGGAGCGCTCTGGGGCGCTGCTCCATAACCGCGTCGAGAAAGGCGTCATAGAAGGTGGCGAGCGCGTTCATCACGCCAGCTCCAACTGCCGTTGCAGCACAACATTCGCTTGCTCACGCTCGGCCATCAATTCCTCGATCGGGGGAATGTTTGCGTCGCGTTCGATCAGCGTCGGACGGGAGCCAACGCGTTCGATCAAACGGTGAAACAATGCCCAGACGGGCGCCGAAACCGGCGCGCCATGGGTATCAATCAGCAGAGCCTCGCCTTTGCGCGCATCCGATTCATGGCCGGCTAAGTGCACTTCGCCGATGAGGTGGCCGGGGATGGTGTCGAGATAGGCGTTGGCGTCAAAGCCGGTGTTATTGGCGCTGACATAGACATTGTTGACGTCCAGCAGTAGCCCGCAGCCGGTGCGTGCGCACAGTTCAACCAGAAAGTCAGGCTCGTCCATCTCTGACTTGAGCGGCAGATAGACGGATGGGTTTTCGATCAGGATGCGGCGGCCCAGTGCGGTCTGGAACGCATCGATGCGGCTCGCGAGCCAGCAGAGCGCCTCGTCCGTGCGTGGTAGGGGAAACAGATCGGCGAAATAGCGACCGCGCGCGGCCGACCAAGCGACGTGCTCGGAAACGACCGCGGGCTCGAAACGGGCGATAAGCTCCTTCAGCGCGCGCAGATGATCTGCATCGAAAGGGTCGGGCCCTCCTAACGAGGCGCCGACACCGTGGAAGCTAACCGGATGGCGCGCGCGTATCGCTTCGAGCCAAGCTAAACGGGGACCACCGGCGACCATGTAGTTTTCGGGATGAACTTCCAACCACAAGTCTTCAGCTGCGCTGTCGAGGACCGCACGATAGTGCTCGGGCTTGAGCCCGATGCCTGCCCGCGGGGGGAGGGGAGGGGACGAGGCTTGTGCCAACGCGCGGTCCTCTAGCGTTTCGCGCTTAGCCGTTGTTGCGCGCGAGCTCGGTGAGCGAGGCGGCGCCATCGGGCGTTTGAATAAACGCGCACGTGCCGGCCGGTGTGTAGGTCCAGGCGTTGCCTTGGAAGTTGTGCGTCGAGGTGCCCGCACACGTGGTGCCTGCGCCAGCGCGGCAATCGTTTTCGCCGGCGAGCGCGATGCCGTAGCATTGGTCGCGGCGGCCCTGAATGCGGTCGTTCTCCATCCAAGTGGCGAAGGCCGTGCGCGCGGCGGCCGGCGCTTCCGCAGAAACGGTAAGCTGGCTGTTCGGTTTAGCCATCGCCGGAGCGGCGGCGAGGGATAGACCCATGATCAAAGCAGCGGCGATCGGGGTGGCGCGTTTCATTGAATTCTCCTGTGATGTCCGAGCGCACTCTCATGGAGGGCTCATGAACGGCTTCGGGACGAAGATGCGGGTGGTTACACGCCGAGACTGATCATTCGGGAGGCGTCCACGCGAAAGGCGCGAAAGCCTCGTTGATTGGTGTGTCGGCTAGATGGTTGGCGTAGTTGGAGATTGTCTTCCACGCCGCGCCCAACACGACGCCCAGCACATCCGCCTTGGTGTAACCGGCATGCAAAAAGCGCGCGACATCGGCGTCGGCCACAAACCCGCGCTCATGCACTACTTGCTTGGTGAACACACGCAGTGCTTCAAGTTTGGCGTCTTCAATGGGCCTATTGGTGCGAACGGCTTCGATAATTGCGGGCGCTACTTTTTGCATGCTCGCAAGAGCGCTGTGGGCGGCGACACAGAACGTGCAGCGGTTCTCGACTGCCACGATCAAGGGAACGAGTTCCTGCTCCGTGCGAGAGAATCCCGCTTTGGCAAAGTAGCCCGCCATGGCCTGGTAGGCTTCAAGCACCACGGGATTTTCCGCCAGCACGCCATAGAGATGGGGTACAAACCCAAGCGCCTTTTGCGATTGCTCAAGGGCTGCTCGCGCGCCCTTGGGGGCTGACTGCAACGTGTGCACGACGAGTTTGGTCATAGGCATAGCTCCTTATTGCCGCCCAGTGCGGCTTTCGCGAAATCGTTGATAAGTGGGGACGCTCTCTGCGCGTCCGCGTGTGTCAGGCAGCGAGCGCTAAGCGGTCACCACCGAAGCAGCCAGCGTCCGAGCACCGCGCCGATGCCGGCGCAAAGCAGGATGGCGGCGACGTACCAAGTCGCGACATAGGCGACAGAATCGATCGGACAGAACAAGCTGTACGCAACCGCTCCAACGGCTGCGGACAGACCCCCGATCGCGGCGCCGGCCAATGTCAGGCGCGTGGGCGAGAGTCCGCGCACCACAAATATAAGAGCGATGGCGACGGGTGCGGCGAGAACGGGAATACGCTTGAGGCATTCCGGCAAACCGCCGCCCGCTAGCCACGCCGATAGGCGCGCGTCGGGCGCCGTTTGAGCGAGTGCGAAGGCCGCGACGCTGAAGCTGGCTACGACGAGCCCGAACGCCGGCCAGAGCCAGCTCCTTATGCCCGTATTCGGGCGCGCAAGCTTGTAGGCGAGTGGTGCGGCGATCAGGACCGCCGCGAGGCTGAGCGCTGTCTTCGCAAGCACGGCGTTGATTGCGGCGCCAAAGTCAGTGCGGATGCCGTAGCCGAAAACGACGATCGCCGTGGCAAGCGCGGCGCCCACAAGACTTGCGAGCAGCAGCCGCGGCCAGATTGGACGAGAGGGCGTAGGCGCCAGATCTTGCGCCAGGGCATCGATGAGGTTGTCGGTCTTCATGAGGGTTGCTCCCTGGCGACCAGGGCTGAAAGTTTCTTCAATCCGCGGTGAATGCTGACCTTGATGTCAGACTCAGACATGCCTGTTTTAGCGGCGGCTTCGCGAACCGATAGCTCGTCGAGCTTCACGAGCTGAATTGCGGTACGTTGCTTCGCGGGTAGATGTTGCAGGAGCGCCGCGACGTCATGTGTAGGGTCGCAAGCGTCGGCGCGATCATCCGAGAAAAGATTGTCGACGTCATCCACCGGTACCGAGACCCCACGCGTGCGCGTGCGTCGGAAGTGATCGATCATCTTGTAGCGCGCGATGGCGAATACCCACGCCGTCACCGGCTGGGACGGATTATAGCTGTCGCGGCGCGTATGGATGGCGAGCAACGTCTCCTGCACGAGATCCTCTGCGTCGGCGGGGTCGCCGCCGCGCAGGCGGTTGCGATAAAATACCCGGAAACGTCCGCTTAGAACTTCCAGCAATTTGCGGTGAGCGGCGGCGTCGCCCGCCAAGCCGCGTGTCATCAGGTCATGTAATTCTGCTTCGACGTCGCTCAAGCGCGCACGAGCCCCCGACATTTTCCACGGCGCCATATCGTTACAGGCTTGAGCGGGGGCGGCGCAATAGCGGACGGATTGAGAGGCGAACGCTTGGGCGCTCAGTCTGGGTCGCGGGCGCAGACGATAGCGCGCACGCACAGAGTGCCGTGCCGCCAATCCCAGCCGATTTGGGGCAGGATAGGCGCGACCCCGGCCGGTAGACGGACAGGACACGATCGGAAATTCACTTGTTGGGCGCATCGCGCCGCAGCCTCCTTTGCTCTCGTACTAGGCTTCGGGCCGTCCCGCGATCGGTTACACGGAGGACTGCGCGGAGCGCCGCAGTGGAGGTGCGGGCACGTGATCGAGTCTATGGAGCCGAACTCTCCTTCAGCGCAGTTTCAACAAGCGCGGCGTGCGACAATGTTCGATGCACAGGGCATCGATCGGCGATCTCGAGCAGGCGCGCACGGTGCTCGGCATTAAGATCGCCGACCAGTTGCAGTTCGGCTTGGAAGCGATCGATCTTTTCGCCTCGCTCCTCACAGTCCGCGCAATCCTTGGCGTGAACGCGGTCATGATTTACGCGTACCGAAATTCCATCTAGCGGAAGATTTTTGCGCGCTGCATAGAGACGCACTGTCATCGACTTGCATGCCGCGAGACCTGCGGCCACCAGTTCGTATGGGTTCGGCCCGCTGTCGTCGCCGCCCAGCGCGATTGGCTCGTCGGCGAACAGACTGTGGCGCCCAATACTGAGGAGTTGTTGAAAACGACCGGCGCCGGTTTCCTCGGCAATGACGCCTTGCTCGGGCGCATCCGGCGCCGCTGCCGCGCCTGGAAGATAACGCGCTGCCCACGCCGCGATCATATCGGCGGCGAAGGCGGCGTCGGCCGGGCGTGTCAGCAAATGATCGGCGCCATCCAGGGACACGAAGCTCTTGGGATGCTTGGCGGCGAGGAAAATTTGCGAGGCGCTGTCTATGCCGACCACGGCGTCAGTCGGAGAATGCAGGACGAGCAAGGGGCGCTTCAAGTGCGATACGCGCTCGGCTTGATCGTGCTGCCGCAAGTCCTCCAGGAACCCCTTGCGGATCCAGAAGGGGCGTCCCGCCAGCGAAACCTCGGCCTCGCCGTGGTGCTCGATTTCGTCTTGCTGATCGGCGAAATGATGCGCGAGATGAGTGACGTCGCTTGGCGCGCCGATCGTCGCAACAGCTTTCGCCTCGCCGATAAGATGAGCCGCCGCGATCACGGCCGCGCCGCCGAGGCTGTGTCCGATCAGGAGCTGTGGCGCGTCATAATTTTCGCGCAGGAAGTCGGCTGCGGCGACGAGGTCGGCGACATTGGTGGAAAAGCTCGAATCTGCGAACTCGCCGCCGCTTTCGCCGAGCCCGGAGAAGTCGAAGCGCAGCACGCCGATGCCGCGTTCAGCGAGCGCGCGCGCGATGCGAACAGCGGCCGCGGAATCCTTGCCGCAAGTGAAACAATGGGCGAAGAGCGCGTAGGCCGAGGGAGCGTCGCCAGGCGGAAGCTCCAACCGCGCCGCGATATGCGCGCCGAGAGCGCCTTTGAACGTTACTTTGAGACTAGCCATGATCGCGGGTTCGGGGCGAGCCGGGACGTGGTTACGGGCCACAGGATTGATTGTCGGAGCGCCGCATCCTTTTACGTTTCATACCAGTCTGCTTCGTCCGACACCAAGGGATGACTGCGCTGGCCATTTAAGTTCAAATTCCGGAGCCCGCTCGTTTTCTGACCTTGGCGATCACGTGGCGCCGCCGCTCGGCTCCGCGACTTTACCCGGATCCACTAGCCGAAATGGGCGCGCATCGGCGCCCAATACATTTGCTCCCAGCCCGACGCGAGATGGTCCGCAGCGCTCGGTGGGTGTCCTGATTGATCGAACATTATCAACGTTCCGGCGCCTTCAGGTTTCAGTTCAAAGCGGACAAGTGAGTGCTCTCCAGGCCCCCAATTGCCGGCGCGCCAAGCTTGCACCACGCGAACATTCGGTTCGAGTTCCACATTGAGTCCAGTGACGCGTCCGCCAAACAAAGAAATTGCTCCCCCGGCGCGTGCATCGATCTCTGCCGGCGCGCCGCCAGTGAATGCGCAAAATGTCTTGGCCTTGGTGAGGGCGTCATAGACTTCAGCCGGCGAGGCCGGGACCATAACCTCTTGATGGATTGTGTCCGACATTGTGTGATCTCCTTGACCAAACTGGCGGTCTGCCGTACTAAACCAAACGGTATAGTGCAACGGAAACATGACGAGATGCGTCCACGCGCGATAAGAAAGCCAACGGCGCAAACCGAGCACAAGCTTGACTTGGTGTTCCATGCGCTCGCCGATCGCACGCGGCGGACCATGCTGAGCCGGCTGATGCAGGGGCCTGCGTCGGTCAGTGAGTTGGCGGCGCCTTTCGCCATGACGCTGCCCGGTGTCTCGAAGCACATTCGTGTGCTTGAGCGAGCAAAGTTGGTGACGCGTAAGCCGGTCGGCAGCGTGCAACAATGTGCGCTCACTCCGGCGGCGTTCGAGTCTGCGTCCGTATGGCTGGAGACGCACAGGTCGCTCTGGGAAAGCGCGCTCGAAGGCCTGGCGCGGTACGCCGAGGACGATGGGTCTCGATGATGAGCAGCGACGCGGACGATCCGGGGCGCTTGAGGCTAGTGGTGCGACGGCGCATCAGGGCCAGGCCCGAGCGGCTGTTCAGGGCGTGGACCGAGGCGCAGGAATTTGTCCGCTGGTGGGGCCCTCGTGGCGTGATCTGCGAACGCGCCGACATAGATCTGCGCGTTGGCGGCGCATATTCGATCGCCAATCGTTTGGATGATGGGCGACTGGTTACGATCAGCGGCGCGTTCGAGTTGATCGAGCCGCCTGGGCGCATCGCCTATACTTGGCATGTCCACCCTGGCGCTGCGCCCGGATCGCGCGTCGTCGTCACTTTCCTTCCTTTGGAGGGCGATGAGACTGAAGTCGTGGTCACGCATGAGCGCATTGCCTCCGCAGAAGTCGCAGCGGAGCACAAGCGCGGTTGGGTCGGTTGCTTGGATGGCTTGGCCGCGTTTGCGGAGCGGTAATCAGGCGTGCGCAGTTTGCGCGTGAGCAGCGAACTCGCTGATAGATGGGATGTAGTTCCCGCGCCCGCATTTACAGCGAGGCCAGGACATGTTGGGCGACCCCGCCTGTTCGGCGGCTCGAAGGAGTAACGGTCGAGCGGGGGTGGGTGGTCGCTCGCCTACTTTGAGGCGAGCGCGCCGACAAAGCGGGCAGCGAAGCTGATCCATTCGTCGAGCCCCGCGTCGATGGCGGCGTCGGCATCGACCCATATGATGCCGCGCATCGGCTTACCTGTGATATCCATGGGAAAAGCGCCCGCGCGCGACAGCGCCTCGGCCTCCAGTTCCTTACCCACGCGAAACATGAACCGGCCGACCTCGACGCCGCACAGCATGTTGCCGTTTAGCATCCAGCACGGCCCGCCAAACATTTTCCTTTCGATGACGCCTCTGCGCTTTGACATAGCCGAGCGCATCAGGTCGGCGAGATGAGGGTCGTGGGGCATTGCGTGGCTCGTTAGCTGTCATTGGGTTTCGATCGCGCTGCGCAGCCTATGACGGCCAAACTTGCATGAGGGCGAAGCCAGAGAACGTCAGCATTGCAGCAAAGGTCAGCAGCATGCCGGCGGCGCGCAATAAGCTATCGCCCTTGGTAAGCGCAATGGTGAAATAATGCATGGTGCGACCGATCAATAGCGCACTGCCGCCCGCCCAAAGCACGACGTCGGGTGCGCCCGCGACATCCGCGGCGGCCATGGCCAGCAAGGTGATCGGAACCGTCTCGGTGAAGTTGGCGTGTGCGCGGATGCGGCGCAACAAGGTTTGGTCGCCGCCGTCCGAGATCAAGATCTTGGTTTCAATACGCCTGAACCCCACGAAGAAGGTCGCCGGCACCTGCAGAATGGCTAAGAGGGCGACGAAGAGAATTGTGATGTCGTAGTTCATGCGATCTCACTGATTGTGCTGATGACGCAAGCGCCGCCCGAATTCGAGTGAACGCGATACTCGAAATCGGGGGAAACGCTTCACATCTCCATTTGCATCACTTCGGCGATCTCTATCGAACCATCAATGTCGAGATGCGGGCACTGGCGCGCCATCTCGGTCGCGGCTTCGATGCTCTCGGCCTCGACCGTCGACACGCCAGAGATTGGGTTGGAACCGCCATTATGCTCAACGCCGGCGGCGCTGACGGTGATCGATTTTCCAACTGCCACGCGCCTGGATCGACCATGGCTGCGCCAAGAGCCGCGGTCCATTGACGCCAGCGCACCATGTGGGCTTGGCCCTCTTCCTTCGAGTTAAATCGCTTGCCGCCATGATAGGCGAATACGAACTTTGCCATGCGTCAACCTCCCTTAGTCGCTACGGCTCTTGTGGCGCGCTTCTAAATATGAGCAAGAACATATTTAGAAGCCGAGTAGGACCTAACTTGCACCTTGGTCATTTCGAGGACGGGCAATGCCGTACACCGCTCAGCACAAGCTGAAGACCCGCAACAGAATCGTGGAATGCGCCCGCATGCTCTTCAATCGACACGGCTATGAAGGGGTCACAATCGACATGGTGATGTCGCGCGCGAAACTGACGCGCGGCGGCTTCTACAACCATTTCACTAGCAAGGAGGACTTGTTTGCAGCTGCAGTCTCAAGCTTTCTCATGGGGCGCGGCGCTCGTTGGCGCGCGGAAGCCGGTGTGGACGCCTCTCGTCCCGCCCCCGTCATGGCCGAGCGCATGATCGCAAGCTATCTTTCCAATGAACATCTCGGCGACATCGACGGGCAGTGTCCGTTGATCGCGTTGCCATCCGACGTAGCGCGCGCAAACGCCGAGGTGCAGGCGGGCTACGCGCGCTTGTTAGAGGCTATGGTTGGTCTGTTTCAAGGAAGCCTCAAATCAACGTCGAAAGCGGCCCGGCAAAAAGCGCTCGCGGTGGCTGCCTTGTGCGTCGGCGGCATGGTGCTGGCGCGCACCTTGCCGAGCTCAGCGCTGGCAACCGAAACCCGTGAGGCGGCGCGCGTGCAAGCGAGACGACTTATCTCGGTCTAGCAAAACACGAGACGTCGGCCGCACTGACCCCAATGCCGCTTTCCGGCGACGGCGTGTTGTAGCGCGGTGGTTGGGTTCGACGGCAGATCTTGCGGACGTCAGTCATTTGTAGAAGATGGCCGAGTAAAGCCCTGGACAGCCCCCGGCGCGCGAACGATCCAAAATTCAGTTTTGAGAAAGAGTCCTCATGGCGTTGGTCTCACCTTTGCCGCTTGGCGCTGATCCAGATGTCGCTGAGCTTGCCGCGTTCTTCAACACGACGCTGGGCTTTCCCCCAAACAGCGTGCTGACAATGCAGCGGCGGCCAGAGATCGCGCGTGCGTTCATCGCTCTCAATCGCGCCGTCATGACAAATCACGGACGGGTGACGAGTGAGCAAAAACGGTTGGTCGCACTGATTGCCTCGACGGCGGCCGGTTGTCGCTATTGTCAGGCCCACGCGGCGTTAGCTGCAGAGCGCTTCGGCGCAACTGATGAACGGCTAGCTGCAGTTTGGACCTATCAAACCAGTCCGTTGTTTTCCGAGGGCGAGAAAGCTGCCTTGGATCTCGCGTTGGCGGGCGCGGCGCAGCCAAGTGCAATCGATCCCGAACTCGTTGAGCGCGTACGCGCGCATTGGGACGATGGCGAGATTGTCGAACTCATGGGCGTTATCGCCTTGTTCGGCTTTCTCAACCGCTGGAATGACGGCATGGGAACATCGCTTGAGCAAGGCGCGGAAGCCGCCGGCGAACGGCGCCTGAAGGACAATGGCTGGAGTCCTGGCAAGCACTTGAATACTTAAGACGAAGCCTCGGTTGAATGAGGCAATGCGGCAAGCTTCAGACTTCGCGCTCGGCATGGTCGTAGCCCGAGGACCGTCCGACATCGACCTTCGGCGCAACCGCGTCGCATCGTGACCGCCCCGTCGCATTCGGTCACAAGATCGAGCAATTCGATCTATAGACCTTGCCAGTGGGCAGATTGGAACGACGCAAGTGGAACGGGAAATCTTCATGAAGCGCAACGGCGTCATCGTGTGGCGCGGGCTTGTCGACGGGACGACCAAGAACGACGTCTCGTCTGCTCAGGAATACTTCAAAGAGGCTTGGCGTCGCGCGATCCAAGACGGCGCCGTGACCGCCGCCGACGCGGGCGAAATACAGTTCTGCATCTCCGGGCCCTGATGTCGCAGTTCGGCGAGCTCGCGCCGCATTGCGGCAGGTGGAACCAGCGGTAGCTTTTGAGTGCCTCGGTCATTCGCGAAAAATGACGACGGGGCCCGGTGCTGGCCCATTCCGGTCGCTCTCAACAGTGCTAAATCGAGTTGAACACGCTAAGCGAGGCGCGTCTGGCGCAAGTGCGACCATGGAGGTAAGCCAAAACTCGCGGCGGTGCGTTCCAGCCCTAAGCAACGCTGTTTGGAACAACGCCTCAGCGACTGACCTCAATCCAGTCACAGACGGCATGGACACTTGGACCAACAGGGAAGGAAACTCGATGCGCGTTGTATTTGCGGCGGTTGCGGCCCTCTTGTTGGCGTCCTGCACGCAGCCGGCCGAGCCACCAGTCTCGGCGCCGCCCACAGCAGTCGCAGAAGAACCACCGTTCGAGCTGCCACGCCCCAATGTCATCGTAGAAGCCGATCCCCCACCACCCTTCACCTATTGGGCGCCAGAAGGTTCGGTCATCCGCAATCACCGCAATCCGGGCCTTTGGGTGGCTCATCTCAATGGACAGCAGACGATCTATTTCGGTGACAGCTGCCGCGCCTCTGAGTGGCAGAGTTATATCGGGCAGTCACTCAGCTCGATTCCGCCTGCACCAGCGGGCATGACCATCCGCACCTATTGCACGACATGCGCAAAGACCGATGATCTCCGCCCAGATCGCATCAACGTCGTATTTGAAGAAGACACCCGGCTCATCACCGAGATCGCCTGTCACTAAGGTCTGGAACCGCTCAGACAGCCGCAGGCTTTCGCAGGTCATTGAAGCGTGTCCGCCGTCAGCGCTCATGAGACAGATCGGCACGCTGCAATGTGGTCCGCCGAGGCGTGTAGGCGCCGCTTCGGTTCAGCGTTGCCGTGCGAGCCTTCGTTGCGAATTCGGCGCTCGGAAGGTCAAGAACGATCGGATACCGTGTCAGATTCCCGGTCGGGATCGATGCGCAGGAAAACGGCTCTCCAGTCACCATGCGCGCTTATGGCATGCGCGGCACGCCAACCACGCTTCTCTACGATCGCGCCGGGCAATTGCGCCTGCACCAATTCGGTCACGTCGAGGACATGGCGCTCGGAGCCTCCATCGTCGCGGCAATGTCAAGCGAAGCGCCGCTCAGTGCGGACGGCAATGCAACAACCGGCGTTTGCGGTCCTGACGGGTGCGAATGATCGTCGACCCGAAGAAGTGACCGCCTCGAACGACGACCTTCGGCGGTGTGTCACGAGCCCACCAACAGTAGGGAGGTGCGATGCTGCACGAAAGATGAGAGCAGGCTGCCTCGGAGCTCGGAGCCAAGGGTCAGATGCAGGCTACAGATCCCGCCAGCTGCGATCTTGAGCGATGGTGGTCGTGTTGACGCCGGCGGATGCCTAGGGGCACGGCGCTAACAGTATCCCGGCTGGCGTTTCCTCCAGTATCACTGAAATGGCACAGTGATGACCGGGTCTCGTCCGGGGCGCGTGACATGCACGACGAGCAGGGCGCCGCCCGGCATCAATTCATCCGCCGTGACCCGGATCAACGACAGCAGTTTGCGGGCATCGGCGACCCGAACGGCCCGCCGGATCGCGGCCGCCGCTTCTGGCAATGCGCTGATGACGGTCTTAGAGGGTGCGCTCATCGACTCTTTTATAGCTTGTGCGTGCCGCGTCGTCCGGACTGGACCTCACGCGCATCAGTCCTTGGTGTGAAACTGGTCGAACGCACGCAGTGCGTCGGCCGCGTAGTTCACGCTCGGACCGCCGCCCATCTGAACGGCGACGCCAAGCGCTTCGGCGATCTCTTGCCGGCTTGCGCCGGTGCGATGTGCGCCGCGCGCATGATAGCCGATGCAGCCGTCACAACGGATCGCAACCGAGATGGCGAGCGCCAGGAGCTCTTTGGTTTTCTTATCGAGCGCGCCAGCGCTTTGCGCCGCCTTTGACAAGCCTCCGAACGCGTTCAATGCGTCAGGAATGAGCGCTTTGAGTTCGACCGCATACTCGTCGATCTCGGCGATGCGGGCTTTGAAGTCGCTTGTCATGCAGGGGTCCCGTGAGCGGCGTCTGAACAGGCACGCCGCTCCGTGCTGTGACGGAGCGGCGTGCCCGGGCCTAGCTTTCCGCGCCCCTTGGGTGCTGGCGGCCGGCCAACGGCGCCCGAGCGCCAAGTAGAAGCTAAGCACGACACCCGCGTAGGCGGATTGACGAAGGTCAAACAGCGCCGCGGTCGAATGCCGCAAGCTATGCGATGTGAGACCCCACCGCTTATCTGCACCGGGGTCTTGGCGCGAAAATCTTCTCGGGGTTCATGATCGCGTGTGGGTCGAGTGCCTGCTTGATGTCAGCCATAAGATCGACTGCAGCGCCCAATTCGTGACGTAGCGAGTCGCGTTTGCCCAGGCCAATGCCATGCTCGCCGGTGCTGGTGCCGTCCATCGCAATCGCGCGCGCGACCAGGGTGTCATTGAATCGCTTGGCCGCGGCTATCTCGTTCGAATTTGAAGGGTCCAGGAGCAGGATCACGTGGAAGTTGCCGTCGCCGATGTGGCCGAGCACCACCGCAGGAAGCGGGAGGAGGGCGATTTCGCGTTTGGTCTCTTCGATGCAGGCAGAGAGTTGGCTGATCGGTACGCACACATCCGTCGACCAGGGTCGCGCGCCAGGGCGCAGGCTCATTGCTGCGAGCCCGGCTTGATGTCGCGCTTTCCACAATTGGTTCCGCGCTTTGCTTTCGATGGCCCAGCGGT
>Ga0163153_10004640_pt1 | contig 17025 bp, 12 predicted proteins | sample OliLakLV19MP6IB1_FD_148629 | JGI IMG/M metagenome (GOLD analysis project Ga0163153, IMG submission 148629) | Freshwater microbial mat bacterial communities from Lake Vanda, McMurdo Dry Valleys, Antarctica - Oligotrophic Lake LV.19.MP6.IB-1 | ecosystem: Environmental > Aquatic > Freshwater >... | reverse complement strand
TGCTTGACCACCTCTATCAACCGCAACATAGTAGGCGCGTGGACTGCCGCTACCGACGCGCACACCTTCACCCAGCCGCACCAGGCCATAATAGGCTGCGCCAAAAGCAACCGCTAACTCTGGGTCTGGATTATCTAGTTCAAGCGGCAGCCAACTAGCACCGGCCAAGGGTTGAAACCAACTTTGCACTAAGTTCTGTAAACGACTACGTAGACGCGCCGGAATCAACGCTCCACCATTAAAGAGCAGAAAATCGGGGTAAACAGTCGTGCGCCCGGTCTCGGTTTGCAGTAAGCCAGCGAAGCGCTGCCAAAACGCTGCCAAATGGCGGGTAATGGCGGGGTCCTGCACATAGGGCAGCCCAAACTCGGCCAGGCCACTACGGCGCGTCTGCTCCGGCTGGGCGGTCAAGCCAATTTCCGGGAAGAAGCCATCCAAGATCACACGCTGCGCTTCGGCTTGGGTGAGCGTTACTTTGCGCGTGCCAGCGATCAGACCGCTGCCCGCGCCGACCACCGTCACGTCTGCTTTGGCCTCCGTCATAGCAGGCAAATTGAGCAACTGCTCTTTGGCCTTGCGACATTGCGCCACCAGTTGATGCCAATACTGCGCCTCTACCTTGCCACTCTTGCCGGCTAGTTGCCGTTCTAGATGACGCGCCAGGGTAATGTCAATGTTATCCCCGCCAAGCATGAGATGGTCGCCAACGGCCAGCCGATTGAAGCGCAGTCCTTTCTCACCAGCATGAACGCCAATGATCGAAAAATCGGTCGTGCCGCCCCCCACGTCACAGACCAGGATCAGTTGCCCATCCTGCATCTGCGCCTGCCAATCAGCGTCATGCGCTGAGAGCCAGGCATAAAAAGCAGCCAACGGCTCTTCCAGTAGGATCGCATGGGCAATACCCGCCTGTTCCGCTGCGCTGAGCGTCAATTCACGCGCCACTTCATCAAACGAAGCCGGCACAGTGAGGATAATCAGTTGATCAGCAAACTGTGCTGCGTCATCTTCCGCGGCCATGACGGCATTCCACGCTTCCCCCATATGTTGCAAGTAACGCGCACTTGCCTCAACCGGCGAAACCTTGGGTACATTTGTCTGCGCCCCCCACGGTAAGATCGGCGCGGTGCGATCCACCCCAGCGTGCGAAAGCCAGGACTTGGCCGACATCACCAACCGGCCAGCCACCAGCGCGCCCTGTTCACGCGCAAATTCGCCAACGACATACCCACGATCAGGGTCCCACGGTAACGCGGTGCTACCTGCCGGCAGATCATACGCACCAGGCAAGTATAGGAAAGAGGGCAGCATTGACCGGCGCGCCACCTCTCCCGCCGCCACTACTTGTGGTATCTGGAAAAGTTGAATGGGCCGTGTGCCAGTCACGTCCGCTGGTTGCTGTAGATCCACGTAGGCCACCGCCGAGTTGGTGGTGCCTAGGTCGATGCCGATACTATATCTATATTTCAGAAGACACTCTCGCTTTTGTTGGCATCACAGCCTTGAACGGAAGCCTTGAACGGAAGCCTTGAACTAAAGTTCAGGCTAAAAACCAAAGCCCACTCAAGTGGGCTGGTCGTATAAAGCAGTCGTCTTGAGACGACTTTAGCTATTAGCCTGAACTTTAGTTCAAGGCGTCCTGCCCCTCACCCGCAGCATCCACATCCTGACCATTTGGCTGCTCACGAATATTGAACTCTAGTTTCCATTTGCGTTCACTGTTGCGCGCCACACACCAAAGTTCGAGTGTACCCACCTCAGTGACTTTGCTTTGTAGCCAGACCGGGATGATTGCGCTGCTGGCTTCCTGGTCGTTGCTGGGCAGCGTAGCTTCCAACGTAGCCACTTCCTCGATTTCGCCGCCCCAATCCTCCACCTCTTCGCCCGCGGCGTCTTCTTTGCGCGTGCTAGAGGCCAAAAAATGAAAGATGGCCGGCTCACCCACGACCAGACCAAACTCTTTGCTGCGAATCTGCTCTTCTTCTCCCTCTTCCATGCCAAAGGGCACCACACAAAGCGCTTTCAGTGGTGTGGGAATACCAGGAACTGCTGGCATCGTGCTTTCAATGCCAATATAATAGGTGCGCGGTGCGCCGGCACGAACACGGATGCCGCGCCCCTTGCGCACGAGACCATAGTAAGCCGCGCCAATCGCCACCGCCAAATCCAGGTCAGCCGCCGGCAATTCACGTAGTTCCTCGTTGTCGCTCCACTGACGCAACGCTTCCAACACCTGATTGCGTAATGGCTCCGCCTTCATCACACCGCCGTTAAAGAGCACAGCCGAGGGGTAGGGTGTTGTAGAGGTCGATTCCTGACCCGCAGCTTGTCGACTCAAAAAATAGGCAAGATGACGGGTAATGGCCGGATCCGACGCATAAGGGAGTCCCATTTCCCGCATACCGACCTGTGGTTTGCGCTCTGGATAAGCCGTGGCCGCACCGATCGGGAAGAAGCCATTGACTAGTAGTGTTTCCAGTTCCTCGCGTGTCAACTCAGTGCGGATCGTGCCACCGATGAGCGATGTACCGCGACCCAGAATAACCAACGGTTCGCTCTCCAGTTCAGGATTGGTAAGCAGCCTTTCCTTGGCTCTGCGACAGCTTTGCACCAAGCCACGAAATTGCCAGTTGTCAAGATTGGTCTTTTTCTGGGCCAGTTTGGCGCGCATCGCATAGGCCAACGTCAAATCCATATTGTCGCCGCCCAACAAGATATGATCACCGACTGCTGTGCGCCGCAGCACCAGGTTGCCTTCATCATCGCTTACTTCAATCAAACTAAAGTCGCTAGTGCCGCCACCGATATCACAAATTAGGATGGTTTCACCCACCGCTATTTGCTCACGCCAATTGCCATGATGTTCTTCCAACCAGGCATAAAAGGCTGCCGTCGGCTCTTCCAACAGGGTTAAATTGGCTAGACCAGCCAGTTGCGCCGCCTGCACCGTTAACTCACGCGCCACAGCGTCAAACGAAGCTGGCACGGTGAGATAAAGCTCTTGGTTTTCCAACGTTGCCTCGGTGTCGTCCTGGGCCATCGCATCGTTCCAGGCATTGCGCAGGTGTTCCAAATAGCGGGCGCTTGCCGCCAACGGCGAAAGGTGGCGGCCATCTTCCGGCGCATCCCACGGCAGGATCGCCTGGGTGCGATCCACACCGCGGTTGCAAAGCCAAGACTTGGCCGAGGCAATCAAGCGGTTGGGCAGTTCTGCACCGCGCGTGCGCGCATATTCGCCCACAGCATAATCGATATCAGCCTGCCACGGCAACGCCAAGCCCCCTTCCGGCACTTCATGCGCGCCCGGCAGGAGCAAAAACGATGGCAATAATGCCTGCGCCTTTACCTCGCCAGGGCTGATAACCTGCGGAATTTCTAATAACTGAATGGTAGGTTGTTCATCGTCGGCGAGATCAGCTTTGGTGTAGGCAAGCACCGTATGCGTGGTGCCCAGATCAATGCCAACAATATATTTTGGTGTAGCCAAAAGTGCTTTCTCCTTACTATCCAACCTCTATCTCTGCCGCTGCCACTACAGATTGGGTATTCTGACCAGCCATTGTTTGCGGCAGATCAACCTTCACGGCACGCCAACCCCGGTGGCGCACAACACCGCGGAAAGGTGGCTCACCCGCCACATTGCCCGTAAGCCGGATAGAATGAGCGTCAAAACCAGGCGCCACCGTAATCGTGCTTCCTTCCTCATCGCTTACCACTGGCTCAAGTTTGACATGGGATTCCAATGCACCTTTACAACCGGCATGAATGCTACGCACCGCCGCGCCGATCTGCTCATCTTCATAGAGACTTAAATCCTCCTGCAAAAAGTCGATTAATCGCCCTTCACGCTGGAGGATCGCCAGTAGTTGCAGAGCCGAAGCAGTCGATGACGGTTGGGATGACACCGGAACAGTTTTGGGTGGCATGGGAGTGCGTTCGACTTTGGACATACTCGATTCCGTTGCAATCGGCACTCTGCCCATTGGTGCGACCACAGGAGCGCGCGCCAAGGCAGCACTTTCGGCGGCATCAATCGCCCGCCCGCCCAAGAACACGATCACGCCGGCCAAAACTAGCGCCACTAGAGCGCCAACGACCAGGAATGAAATCAGTTGCCGACTTGCCGGCAACGTGTCACCAAGTAGAAAATAGAGTATCACCAACAGCAGCGCATTGATCACCAACACTGTGATCGATGCTTGTACTGTAAAATTTTGCTTTGCGTTCATACAAAACCTTTCTGGCTCAACCGGATCTCATGTGGTTGACAGCGTCGAATCAATTCGACGCCTGCTATGCCAAACCTGCTTAAGCAGGTTTTTCGTGGCAGCCGCCGGTTTCAACCGGTGGTATCCTTGTCAACCACATGGATTCCAAATGAGCCACCTTTCTTCCCTTTTTCACATATTCCGGACATTCCAAAGTTGACCCTGATGTAAAGAATTTGGCGGATTCAAGCAAATTTTTAGCGCTATCAACTAGGCCATCAAGAGTTATCAGTTGACTATTGTAACGAGGATCGAAGATAAGGAAAAATAAAAGAGAGTCTTAGATGAAGAAAACTTCACCTTTATTTCATGCCGATTTCATTTTACTTTGGTACGCTGTCTTCAGCACTGCAGCTACACCTTCGCCACCATCATAATCTCTGTTGTATAACTTACAAGGAAAGTAGCAACTGTATGAAGCAAAACAATGAATCACCAGTAAGAGCGCACTCTGCTGAAGCAGGAGGCGCTCCATCTGCAGTCTTGATAGCGGAAGATCTGCGCAAGACCTATGGCCCTAGAGAGGCGCTGCGCAACTTATCGTTCTCCTTACAGGCTGGGCGTATTCTGGGCTTTCTTGGCCCCAATGGTGCCGGGAAAACGACAGCCATCCGTATCCTGACCACCATTCTGGAGCCATCCTCAGGCAAATTCTTCGTGGACGGACTTAGTTCCGACCAGCCTGACGAAATTCGCCGCCGCATCGGCGTTCTGCCCGAAACATTAGGCTTTGCCAAACAAATGACGGGGATCGAATGCTTATCTTTCTTTGGGCAGCTTTATGGGCAAAGTGCGACAGATGCCAAAAAACGCGGGATGGCGTTGCTGGAAGAGGTGGGCCTAGAGCGAAGAGCAAAATCATTGGTCGGCACCTACAGCCGCGGGATGCGGCAACGATTGGGGATCGCACGCACACTGGTCAACGATCCTGTGGTGGTTTTTCTCGACGAACCGACGTTGGGTCTAGATCCGCAAGGTCAACAAGAACTGCTGACGCTGATACGGTGGGTTGCCCGTGAGCGCAACGCCGGCGTCGTTTTATGTAGCCACGCGCTGGCCGAGGTCGAAGTCGTTTGCGACGATGTCGTGATTTTGAACTCTGGCCAGATTGTTGCGCAAGGTACGGTAAGCGAAGTTACAGGACGGACGCGACCAGCCAGTGTCCAGCGCAACAGTGTGCGCATCCTTGTGCCGTCACCGTCGGTTGCCCAAGCCCAGCAGATCTTAGCCGCAACGCCGACTGTGACGCGTGTCACGCCCATTGAGGAAATGACCGACTGGCTACGGGTGGAATTCACAGCGTCGGCGAACGGCAATGGAGCAACCAACCAGCACATCAACAATCGACTGATGGAAACGTTGATTCGCGCCGAAATTCCCATTTTAGCGTTTGAGGCCGAAGGCGGACGGTTACAAGATGTCTTTTTACACCTGACAGAAGGAGCGATTCGATGAGCACAGCAACAAGTTCAATGCATGGTAAACAAAAGCTAACCGGCAAGCGGGTCGAAGCATCAAATTCAGCATCTGCAACTTGGCGCGTTATATTCTGGCGCGAACTCCAAGAGCTATGGATCGGCGGGAAAGCGCTCACCTTGCTCCTCGTTTTTAGCGTTTTATTAGGTATCGAGACCTATGTAATGGCGAGCAACAGCGAACTAAGTTTGATGCCGCCAAAGGAAATGGTATACGAGACGCTGAAAGTCGCCATCTCGGTCAGCCTCTTCCTAGGCATTATCATTGGCGCCGATGCGTTTAGTGGCGAGCGCGAACGCGCCACGCTGGAAGCGCTCCTGTTAACCCCGACAAGCCGCCGCCAGATTGCGGTGGGTAAGTTCCTCGCCGGCGTTACGATTTGGCCGGCAGCACTGATTTTTACCATTCCCTATATGTACGTCCTCGCCCAAGGCGATGAGGTTTTTGGACAATCTGTCATCTGGGGTGCGGCGGTCGGCAGCATCATTGCCCCCGCCATGGTCGCGCTGGGAATGCTCGTGAGCTACTGGTGCAGTTCTAACAAAAATAGCTATTTCATTAACCTGGGCATCTTCCTGCTGTTGCTGCTACCGGTGCAACTACCTGGGCGTGCTCAGACCGGCTTTGCCGGCCAGTTTTTGCAGTGGTTCAACCCGATTGCTGCCGAGTATCATTTCTTATCAAAGATTCTTGTAAATAACCGAACATTCGTCGAATGGTGGTCCTGGCTTCAGACCTCGGTTGCTTTTGCGCTCATTATTTACGCTGTGCTATTCTTCTATGCCGCGCCCAGGCTTCAGCTTGAGCCGGCCAAGCCGCGCTTCTTCCGGCGGGGACGTTCAGCCGCCGCCATCCTCATCCTCGTCTGTCTGCTGGGTGTGGCCGGTGCAGCGCCCGCCTTGGCGCAAGATGCAGCCAAGAGCAGCGCAACTTCACCGTTGACAATCGTTCCAACCATTGAATATGAAAAGCTAAAGACAACCGACTCAATCTATTTCGATACAGTGGTAACCAACAATGGTACGGAAGCGTCAACACCGATTATTGTGGCGATGAACATCATTAATCTCGACAAAGAAGGCGATGTCGTCGATCCAGAGGATTGGTCGCCACAACGGACGCAATACATTGACCAGCTAGCGCCGGGTGAATCCGTTCCACTTTCCTGGCGGGTCAATGCGATTCTGGATGGCGACTATATCGTCTATATGGTCGCCCTACCCCAACCCACCGGGCCAGAGTCCACCAGTCATGCCGTTGCCGGCAAAGGCGTCCATCTGACGGTAGCGGCCTTTACACGGCTCAACCCGGGTGGTGTATTGCCCTATGCGGTGGCAGGCCCGATTATCTTAAGCCTAGCGTTGATGGTTGTCAGCCAGCGCCGCAATCGCCAAATCGACGTCGGGAGTGCGACCAAGGGCTAGTACACCCTTACGCAAGTTTTGATGAAGTAGAATCCGTAGGTCATCGCCTCCGGCGTGACAGGCGGCCAGAGCTTCGTCATGCGCATGTCAATCAACGATCACCGGACCTTTATCACGCCAGAGGCGGCCTACGTCTACTCCATCACAATTTCTGCAATGCTCTACTAGGGGTTTAAGGAATACAGAAGTATGAAAGTTGTTCAAAAAATCTTGCGAAACCTACATGTCGCCCAGCAGCCACAGCTTGTATCGCTGCTGTTAATACTAACCATCGGCCTTGTGTTGGTGGCTTGTGCCGGCCGCTTACGTTCAGCCTTACCAACAGGAAGCCCATCAACTGGCCCCTCAGCCGACCCGGCGAGCGCTAGTCAGCCGGGAACTGGTCAGGTGCGGATGGGATCAGAAGAATTTGGGCTTTCCAAACAAGAACTGGTTGAAACGATTGAACAGGTTGAGGCGTCGATTGCGCAATGTATGCGTGAGGCTGGCTTTGAATATATTGCGGTTGACTACAATACGGTGCGCCGGGGCATGGTGGCCGATAAATCTTTGCCTGGTTATAGTGAGGAACAATTTGCCCGTGAGTTTGGCTTTGGCATTGCAACGCTTTATACAGGAAAGCCACCTCAACTTTCTGAGGTTGACACTCCGGCCAAAATTGGGTTAGGTGACCAAAATGCGCGCATCTTCGCCAATTTGTCATCGACTGACCAGATAGCCTATACCCGCACGCTCTTTGGCGAAAATCCGGACGCGACCTTTGCCATTTCCTTGGAGGCCGAGAATTTTTCGCTCGTTGGCGGCTGCACCCAAAAGGCAATTGAGCAAGTTTTTTCTCCAGAAGAGTTGAGCGCAACCTATCTCAACCCGCACGATGCCATTCGCCAACAAGACCCGCAAATGGCCGCGGCCTTCACCCAATTTGCTGATTGTATGCGCGCCAATGGCTTCACCTATAGCCGTGAGCAGGAAATTGAACCAGATCTAAAGAAACGCCTCTATGCCATCACCGAGGGCGCCCCCATCGAAGCCCTGTCCACAGAAGCGCAAAGTGCGCTCAAACAATTGCAGGAAGAGGAACTAGCAATTGCGGCTTCGCTCTTTGAATGCGGGGAGCCGTAGACAAGTAGATAGGTACATAGGTAGATAAGTAAAACATCCTCTATGTACCTATCTACTTGTCTACCTACCTATCTACCCAACCAACAAAATCATGCAGAGAAACCGTATCACAACACTTGTATCACTCCTGGCGTTCGTGATTGTGGCGGCTGTAGGTGGCTGGCTTGCCGGATCGAGAATTCAATCACCCGCCGAGGCAGCCGCACGCACCGCACCGCCAACGCCCTCGCCGATTCTTGTCCCTGTCGAAAAACGTGTATTGACTTCTGATATTGTCACACGGGGTACGGCGCGCTATGGGTTGCCACAGTCAATTTCGCTGGTACCCTCTACGGCGAAGGGCTATACCGGCATTATCACAACGCTGCCGACGCGTGGCACCCAATTGAACGAAGGCGACTTGTTGCTCACCGCATCGGAGCGGCCCGTTTTTGTTTTGCAGGGTGCCACGCCGGTCTATCGCGACCTTGTGCCCGGCACCGTCGGCGCGGATGTTCGTCAGTTCGAGACTAGTCTACAGCGGTTGGGCTTTGACCCTGGTCCTGTTGATGGTGTATTTGACAAGCAGACTGGTACAGCCCTCGTGGCGTGGTATGCGGCCTCAGACCGGCAACCAATGGCGCCAACGGCTGAACAACTTGCCAACCTGCGGTCGCTAGAGACGGAGTTGGATCGTGCGCGCAATGACCACGCAGCCGCCGAAGATGTCGCCACTGCTGCGCCACTGACCGTTGCGGCTGTTCGCGCCAATGTGGAAAATGCCAATAAGCTTGCGTCCGCTGCGGTAGCTGCTAAGATCCTGCGACGGGACGAAGTGTTCGCGAAGGCTACGGCTGGCACGGCAGAACGTACTGCGGCCACGGCTGAACTCGAAGTAGCACAGGCTGCCGCCAAGGCAACGCAACTCGCAGGCGAAGCAGCGCTTCAGAGTGCAGTTAACAGTCAGAAAAGTGCTGAGCGCACCGCCATAGCGGCGGCAGCCACCGTCGAGCGGATTGCTGCCGATCGCGCTTTAGCCGAGCAAAAGGCTGGCGTCTATCTACCGGCGGATGAGATTGTCTTTATCCCCACTTTACCCGTGCGTATCGAAAGTATCACGATTGCGGTCGGTGACCCTGCGCGTGGACCTGTCCTCATGGTCACCAACAATCAACTGGCGATTGACTCAACCTTGCCCCTTGGCGAAGCGCCGTTAGTCAAGGCTGGCATGGACGTGGTGATCGATGAACCAGACTTAGGCATCAAGGCAACCGGGGTTGTAGCCAGTGTCGCCGACGCCCCCGGCACGAATGGCGCCGACGGCTTCCATATCTACTTTGAGACGCGCGTAGATGAAACACCTACTGCATTGGATGGCTTCTCGTTGCGGCTGACCATTCCCGTTAAGTCCACCAACGGCATGGTACTAGCAGTGCCGATCAGCGCGCTGGCGCTCACGGCTGATGGCACTTCAACCGTACAGGTGGAAAAGAAGGGTGTGTTCGAAACTATCGTGGTCGAGCCAGGACTTGCCGCCGATGGCTTTGTCGAGGTGACGCCGGTGGACAGCGAACTGGAGCCAGGGCAGTTCGTTGTGGTCGGCTATGAGAATCAGGAGACAGTAGGACAGTAAATCAGTAGAACAGTAAATCAGTAGATAAGTAGAACAGTAGATAAGTAAATAAGTAGATAAGTAGATAAGGTAGACAAATACTATCATCTTGTCTCCTTGTCTCCTTGCCTTCCTGTCTCACTGTCTCACTTCTAAACACAGGGGGTTAACGCTGAACGACGTTGTCCTTGAACTCACTAAGGTGGGCCGGCACTTTGGCAGTGAACCAGTTGTTCATGCGTTGGTCGATGTCGATCTACGCGTAAGCGCCGGTGAATGGTTGGCAATTACGGGGCCATCGGGTGCCGGCAAATCAACCTTGCTGAATGTTATCGGCTGCCTTGATCGACCGACCCGCGGCAGGTATCAGTTTGAAGGTATCGACACCGCTGCCTTGAATGATCGCGAACGCGCCGGCTTGCGCAGCCGGCGGATTGGCTTTGTCTTTCAATCCTTCCACCTTTTGCCCCATCGCTCTGTATTGGAAAACGTGATGCTGGCGGAGATTTACCGCAAACAAGCGCACCAGGGACGCAAAGCGCGGGCGTTGGCGGCCTTGGTGCGGGTGGGACTTGCGCATCGGGTCAATTTTCTACCGACCAAACTTTCCGGTGGGGAGAAACAGCGTGTCGCCATCGCCCGCGCCTTGGTCGGTTCGCCCAGCCTGCTCTTATGTGACGAACCGACGGGAAATCTCGATTCCAAATCAGCCGCCGACATCCTTGATCTCTTTGCGCAGTTGAATCAGCAGGGTCTCACGCTGGTTGTTGTCACCCATGATGAGGCGGTTGCCACTCGCGCGGCCCGTCGTGTCCATATTGTCGATGGCAGGCTGAAGGATATGACGATGAGTCCTGGGTCGTGTAGTCTTGGGATCGCGGAGTCGCAAAGTCGCAAAGTCGTAGAGTCGCAAAGTTACCACGCGGCTACACGACCACGCGACCACGCGACCACGCGACCACGCGACTCTGGACTCTCGCTGCGCGATCTCCTTGATGAAGCGATCGCGGGGATGTTTGCCCGCCCAGGGCGGATGGCGCTGACGGTGCTGGGCGTTGTCATCGGCTTGACGGCGCTGGTGGCGACGCTTGGTCTTTCCCAAACGGCGGGCAACCGCATTCTCAGCCAGTTTGACGAACTGGCGGCAACGGAGATTCTTGTCACGGCCAAATCGGATCTCACGGGGGTTGACCCCAAAGCGATTCCTTGGGATGCCGCCGAACGGCTGGAACGGTTGAATGGGGTTGTAGCAGCCGGCACGCTGAGCGAGGTAGACATTGGCGATGCCCTGGTCAGCTCGTCGCCCGTAACAGACCCGCGGCGGCAGACGGCTTTCAACTTAGCGGTCCAGGCTGTGTCGCCTGGTCTGTTTGCAGCAGTCAGGGCAACGTTGGCACAGGGAAGATTGCACGACTTGGGCCATTCCCAGCGCGCCGATCGGGTTGCGATTCTTGGCCCCAGCGCAGCAGAGCGGCTGGGTATTATCGATGTCGGACAACTACCAGCGGTCACAATTGGTGATCACCTCTATCTGGTGATGGGCATTTTGCGCGAGGTTGCGCGCCAGCCGGATCTACTTGGTTCGGTGATCATTCCAGAAGGGACTGCGCGCCGTGATTTTGATCTGGCTGGGCCTGGCACAGTGGTTATTGAAACTCGGATCGGGGCAGCGACGCTAGTCGCCGGCCAAACGGCATTGGCGTTGCGACCGGATAAGCCAGAGGTGCTTAGAGTCGAGTTTCCCCCAGAACCGCAGCGGGTACGTGACGCCGTCCAGAGTGACCTGAATGTGATGTTTCTTCTGCTGGGTGGCTTGTCACTAATTGTCGGGGCGATTGGCATCGGCAACATTACGCTCGTCGCGGTGCTAGAGCGGATCGGCGAGATCGGTCTGCGACGCGCGATTGGTGCTACCCGTGGTCATATCGCTGCCCAGTTTTTGCTCGAAAGCGCCGCTATGGGCGTGATTGGTGGCATCCTCGGCGCCAGTCTTGGTGTGCTACTTGTGGTGGCTGTCGCCGCCTACCAGCTTTGGACCCCGGTGATGGACCCGGCAGCACCCCTGCTTGCCCCCCTGATCGGTGGTGCCATCGGCTTGGTCTCTGGCGCTTATCCGGCCTTGCGCGCCGCCAACCTGGAACCGGTTGAAGCAGTACGCAATGGATGAAGCATTTCTTCATCTTCATTTCATAAGGAGTTCATTTGCATTAGGTACACTAGGTTGGCAACGAAGAAGCCAATCCTCATCTATAGCCTTACTTATTACAGCGACCATCTTACCGTTTCTTTAAGGGCAATGGTATACCATTGGTAGCTTAACCACAAGGAAAGAAAACAATGAGAATTATTCTGCTAAGCATAATCGTGCTGGTTTGTTCTTTAGCGTTACCTGGTTGTACGGGGGCGGATGCTTCGCAACAGAATGACCTGCTTCCACAAGCTGTAAAAGACCAAATTATCGCCAATGATTTTGAACCGGAAAACCACCGCAACGTTCAACTTGAGGTAACTGGTGCAGCGACCGTACTGCCTTTTGAAAAAGATCAAGGTGTAGACAAAGCGCTCTGTCTCAAAATTCAGTACGAGAAAAAGGTGGCCGCGGATCAATGGGTGGCAGGGACAAACTCGCGCGTTATACAACAGAAGGGTAACGATTGGATCGTCAATAATGCGCTTTTAGCCGTCGAGAGAGCCTGGTCTCAACATTCTTGTCTTGGAAGCTATGAGTCGATTGTGCCGCAATAGCAAAAATTTGCGGTAACTACTAACTCCTCCCGCCCAAAGGCGCGCCTAGAAGGCAACCGCTTCTGGGCGCGCGCCCCTGACAAGGGAGGGAACCGTCGGCGACGAGCTAGTCCCTCCCTTGTCAGGGGAAGCTAGGAGGGGGTGACTTGCCTTGTGTGACGTTTTCTGCACCAGAAGTTTGTCACATAAGCCTATGTGGCCTACAATTTCCGAGAGATATTTCGGAAAAACAGTGCCTTTTTAACGGGTGAATTATCCATAGGTAAGTATCTAGAGAAGTATAAAGAGGATGGTTTTATGCGCGTTTTAATCGTCGAAGACCAACCAAATGTCGCAAACTACGTCAAACGGGCTTTAGAAGAGCAAGGGTACGCCGTAGATTTAGCACGCACCGGACGGGAGGCCTTAGATTGGGCCGCGGTTGTTGAATTTGATCTGATCGTACTGGACATTATGTTGCCGGAAATGGATGGCATCGCGGTTTGCCGGCGCTTGCGCCAACAGGGAAATCAGGCGGCAATTCTGATGTTAACCGCGCGTAATACTGTTGATGATCGTGTGCTCGGGCTGGATGCCGGCGCGGATGATTATCTGGTAAAACCGTTTGAATTGAAGGAGATGTTGGCGCGTTTGCGCGCACTTGCCCGTCGCCATACGGCCAAAACGACTGTATTGAAAATCGCAAACCTTACGTTGGATCCCCGCACGCGTGTGGTGATGCGCGGCAATGGACTCATCAAGTTGACGGCCAAAGAATATGCTGTTCTCGAGTGTTTAATCCGTGATCCCAATCGTGTTTTAACGCGCACAGAAATTGCTGAGTCGATTTGGAATTATGATGTCTATAATCAATCTAACGTCGTCGATGTCTACATCCGCAATTTACGCCGTAAAATTGATGACCCCTTTGATCTGAAGCTTATTCATACTGTACGGGGCGCCGGCTACCGTTTGTCCGACCAGGGTGGCGAGGAATGAAACGGTTGAAGACGTTACGCGTTCGTTTTGCCCTCTGGACGGCTGGGTTGCTCCTTGCTGCTTTGGTACTGTTCGGACTCTTTGTCTATGCAAATATGTCGCGTAGCTTAACGGCTGTCATTGATGAAACATTGCATTCTACGGCCATGCAAATGATCGCAGAAGGTGGTGCGCGTGGGCAGGTCTCGATTGAAGACTTCCAAGATCCGCAATATGCGCGCTTACTTGAGCAGGGTCTAAGTATGCGCTTATTTGACCAGAGCGGAGAAGAGATGCAAGCCTATGGGCCCTATCGTCAGTTGCCGCAACCACCAATCAACTTTACTTTTCTCAACTCGGCCGGCGAATTTACTACCATTACGGATCCTTTCACACAAGAGCCGGTGCGCGTCTACACAACCCTGGTACTGGCTAAGGATGGGGGACAAGCGGTGGGTATCCTGCAAGTTGCCTACAATCTCAATAGTGTAAAGCGCACGCTCTATTTACTCCTGATCACGCTATTCATTGGCGTGCCACTTATTGTAATTATCGCTGGCGGTAGCGGTTATTTTTTGGCCGCGCGTGCCTTAACGCCTATTGACAAAATCATTCATACGGCTCGTCATATTTCCGGACAAGATTTGTCGGCTCGTTTGAACCTGCCCCCAACTGATGATGAAGTGGGGCGACTGGCGACCACCATTGACTCAATGCTGGCGCGCCTGGACGATGCGTTTCGGCGCGAACGTCAATTCACGGCCGATGCTTCGCATGAATTGCGCACCCCACTAGCTGCCATGCAAACGATCATCGGCAGCACCTTAGCCCGTCAGCGTAGCGCGGCAGAGTATGAGCAGGCCTTAGTTGACCTAAACCAAGAAGCCGAGCAAATGCGCAGTTTAACCGAAGGCTTGCTCCATTTGGCGCGCACGGACGCCGGTTGGCAGTTCACAAGAGTTGAAGAGATCAATTTATCCCTTCTGTTACAAGATTTGACTGACTCGCTCCGCCCTTTGGCCGCCGATAAGGGATTGGCGATCATCACCAGTGTACCGGATAATCTTACCTTAGCCGGTGATAGTGATGGATTGATCCGACTATTTTTAAACTTGATCGACAATGCGATTAAATACTCAGACCACGGCTATATTATCATTTCAGCCAAGGCACAAATAGACGCTAGGATAGAGGTCACTATTCGTGATACAGGCGTTGGCATTGCGCCTAACCATTTACCCTACATTTTTGACCGTTTCTATCGGGTTGATGTATCGCGTAGTACGGACGGTATCGGGTTGGGATTGGCCATTGCCTTCGATATTGCCAAAGCGCACAGCGGCACAATCATGGTCGAAAGCGAACTTGGCAAAGGCACCACATTTACTGTACAATTAGCAACAACGTAACCTTCTTTTCTTTTTCGCAATAGGAGAAACGTACCATGGATTTTGTAGGCGCCCTAGATTTCTTTACTAGCCCAGATGGTATCATTTGCTTGATCGTCGGCGCAATCGTCGGTGGTTTAGCAATGCAACTGCGCAAGGGTTGGGGCATTGGGTTGGTTGGCAATATTGTAACTGGCGCTATCGGTGGAGTCATCAGTGGCTATGTCTTCGATACGATCAACGTCATTGATGTGGGTGACTACGCCGATCCGGTGATCGCGGCCATTGTGGGTGCCGTCATTCTTGTAGGGATTGTCGGTCTACTTCGACAGTAAGGGGAACTGTTTTATGAAAATGGGTATAAATTTCTTGGACAGAAGTGCGCTTCTGCCTATACTCGCGCTCACCGCGCTGATCTTTGCCGCATGTACACAGTTGCCACAGTCTGCGCCCGCTTCTAATACTCCGGTTGCGACAACCGCCATCAATACAGAAACGCTCACCGCAAGCACGGGTACGGCCAATACCTCAGCCAGTACCTCAGATCTAGCCACAGAAACACAGGAGGCAACCGGCGAAATTGTTGTCTACGCGGCCGATCTGCCGGAGAGCGCGCTCTATGAATTGGAGCTTTGGGAAGACGCGGCCGCGGCGGGTGGCGTCCTGCTTGGTGTTACCAACAACGGCGATGAACTGGACGCCCCGCCCGAAAATGATCCCCATGCGATCTTCGCAGTACAGGTGCAAGCCAGCATCCCCTATCGCTGTTGGCTGCATATGAAAGTAGGGACGCCTAAAGGCAAATCGACGGCCAACGTGATCTGGGCACAATTCTCCAACGCCGTTGACAAGAGCAATCAGCCGGCTTTCCAGCCAGAGTCAGCCAGTTTCTTGACGGCGCAAGGGCCGGAACAAGAGGGTTGGAGTTGGGTAGAATGCGCCCTGGAAGACGCCGAAACAGCCGAGCCGGTGCTCGCTTTCAGCACCAGTGGCGAAGTGATGGTGCGCCTGCAAGCCGGCATGGAAGGCGTCGGGTTCGACCAGTTCCTGCTCAGCCCGGCGCAGTTTCTAGAAAATCCGCCCACCGAAGCGATTGTCCCGAAGTAGCGATTAATCGTGGGTGTGGTTTGCAACCGCACGTTCTCTAGGGAACCGTGCAGTTTGCAAACCCACTTGCTCAGTTAGACCAGACTTGTGCGGTTGCAAACCACATCTACGATTATTGCGACCCACCACTTTGGGCCATGATAGTAAATTCATCGATGATGTCACCGACGACATTTTTGAAGTAGCCGTGCGCTTTGTACGGGTTGTGATCCACATTAAATTCGATAAACAGCGCGCCCCAGGTATAGGTATAAGTATAAATATCGCGTCTTTGATCCTGCCCGGAAAAATCCGAGGCGGTGCAGGTGGTGCGGCAGTAGCGGTCGCTCGTATAGATGGTAGCCCACCAGCTATCGTCATGATGGGCGAAGGCATCATAGTCGCGACTACTATGTCCACCCAAGCCGCTCACAAAGAAAAAGCTGCTCCCTGGTTGGCCTTTGGCAATTTGCATTGTGGCAGGATCACCAAAGGCGCCATAATGGGCGGCAGATAGATCGGTGAGGGAATAGCTTCGGCTATAGGAATGCTCGTGGCTGGTCGCAATGATGGCACCGCCATCGATACAGCCCTGATAGGTTGACAAGGACACTTCATCGGTTTTGCCGCCCGCCTGAAAGTCGTGACGGTTTTGATGCCAACCACATATTTTCCAGATGTGATTATCTGTTGCTAAGATCGTCTGGTTAAAGGCTGCATCGCCTCCCTCTTGGTTAAAGATCATCTGTAACCCGCCATAGGTCACAGCATAGCTCCCGTCGATAACCGAACCATGCGAGACCACAACCCCACTTTTTTGCGTCTGTTCGGCAAAAAATGGCGCATATAAGCGCCACTCGTCATGGTTGCCATCGGCGCCAAGATAAGGAATCGTTGGGTCAAGCTGGTGAATCGCGGCAAGCCAATCCGGGGTGGGGCCTTGTGCATAGGAAAAATCGCCCTGATGC
>Ga0163153_10004638_pt1 | contig 17033 bp, 16 predicted proteins | sample OliLakLV19MP6IB1_FD_148629 | JGI IMG/M metagenome (GOLD analysis project Ga0163153, IMG submission 148629) | Freshwater microbial mat bacterial communities from Lake Vanda, McMurdo Dry Valleys, Antarctica - Oligotrophic Lake LV.19.MP6.IB-1 | ecosystem: Environmental > Aquatic > Freshwater >... | reverse complement strand
GGTACCCTTTGCGCGGGCCGATGACGAGCGCAGCGGCGAGCGCCGAGACGCCCGAACTGATGTGCACGACCGTGCCGCCGGCGAAGTCGAGTGCGCCCATCGCGCCGATCCAGCCGCCCTTGCCCCAAACCCAGTGGCACAGCGGGTCGTAGATCAGCGTCGTCCACAACACTGCAAACAGGAGAAGAGCGCTGAAACGAATGCGCTCCGCGAAGGCTCCGGTGATCAGCGCCACCGTGATGATCGCGAACATCCCCTGAAACATCATGAAAGCAAGATGGGGAATGTTGTCGGCGTAAGGTCCGGGCTCGCCCGTAACCCCAGCCAGCCCGAGGTATTCGAAGCTTCCCAGCCACGCACCGCCCTGGGTCCCGAAGGCGAGGGTGTAGCCGATCAGCACCCATTGGATGGTGATCACCGCCATCATGACGAAACTCTGCATGATGGTCGAAAGAACGTTCTTGCTGCGTACCAAGCCTCCGTAGAACAACGCCAGCCCCGGTGCGGTCATCATCAAGACCAGCAGCGACGAGGTCAGCACCCACGCCGTGTCACCCGAGTTGATCCCGGCACCATCTTGGGCCCAGGCGACTCCCGCGGGCCACACGAGCCCGGACAATACCCCAACCAGGAGTGTGAAACGCATCTGACTTCCTCCCCCGCCGAGTGTCCGCGCCGGGATCGATTGGCTGCCCGTCGCGCTCGGCCTCGTCAAAAATGAGATCAAACCAAACCGATCTAATCGATGTTGCTCTGCAAGGCGGGTGCCACCATGCGCGTTCGCAGACGGTCTTGCGGTAGGTGCCCGGGGGGCACGTGCCTGTCGCGGCATGCTGCCTGTTCCGTGCGCAGTGCGTAAAAAATCAGCGGACCAGTGACGTTCGACCGTGGAACGTCGTTCAAGATGAGTTGAATTCTTGCGCGTGTAGGGCGAAGCGACCCAACGGCGAGCGGGGCGAACGAAATATGGGCCGGGGCACCGCCCCGCTAGAAGCGAATGCGCGAGCGCCGGCCGCGTTCCTGGGCCCTGCCGTAGCGGCTGCCGATGTACATCCCCCCCGCGACGCCCAGCAGGCCGAGCAGGATCGCGCCGCCCGAGACGCTGCCGTCGTCGCCGTTCACTCCGGAAAAGCCATTGTCGATCGGTTCATTCTCCTCGATGCGCCGCTGCAGCGCCGCGACCGCATCGGTCAGGCGGCGAACCTCCACGGCGATCGCCGCGCGCTCGTCTGCCATCGTGGAGCGTGGTGGAAAATCCTCGGAAGACCTTGCTGCGAAAGGCGGGGCTGCGACGGGCGGCAATTCGGCCGCCGCGCTCTCGCTCGCGGCATCGACGGCGACGGTGGCGGTCGCTGCAACGGCTGCCTCGGTCGGTTGCGCCGTGGGCGCAGTCGGCCGCGGTGCGGCCGTGGTGGCCTCGGTCGTTGGAGTTACTCCGGTACCGGGCGCGTCGGTGGGAGGCGGGAGAATGGGGATCGCCTCGCGGTCGAGCATGATCAGGTACTTGGCGCTCACGAAGCCCACCTGACCGCCGCTCGTCTCGATCCGCACCCACTTCCCCTGCTGGCCCTTGACCTGGACCACACTCCCCTCCGCGAGGCGAGCAAACGGGGGGAAGGTCATGCCTGCGCCACGGCGGACGAACACGGTCGACGCGCCGCTGACGACGGCCCCGCGCTCCTGAGCGGCGCTCGGAACGGGCGCGAGCACAACCAGCGCCCATAGCCACAGGGCCATGGCCATGCCACGATGCCTGCGGCGATTGGGGGAGGTCGACTTCATGAAGGAAGGAGTCAAATGGTCGGGGTGACAGGATTTGAACCTGCGACCTCACGGTCCCGAACCGTGCGCTCTACCAAGCTGAGCTACACCCCGGTCGGACGGTTCATCGCATGGCCCAAGCGGCCTGCGACGCCCCGGCGCCTAGCCGCCAGTGAGTAACATACGAGAGGGAAATTGCAATCATTGTTCTGCCTCGCCCGCCTTCCGCATCGCTTCGATCGTCGCTGCATAGTCCTCGGTGTTGAACACCCCTGAGCCGGAGACCAGGACGTCCGCACCGGCGGCGGCCACTTTCCCCGCGTTGCCGACCTTGATCCCGCCGTCGATCTCGATCAGGAAGTCGAGATCGTGTTCGGCGCGATAGCGCCGCGCCTGCGCGAGCTTGTCGAGGCTCGATTCGATGAATCCCTGGCCGCCAAAGCCGGGGTGTACGCTCATCACCAGGAGCAGGTCGACGGCGGCGAGAACCGGGATGACGGCGGCAAACGGCGTATCCGGATTGACGACGATCCCTGGCTTGACCCCGTGGGCGCGGATCGCATCGATCACCCGGTGCGGCTCGGCGGCTACCTCGATGTGGAAGGTGAGGTAGTCCGTTCCAGCCTCGGCAAACGGCTCGACGTAGTCCTCCGGGTTGGTGATCATCAAGTGGGTGTCGAGCGTCATCTGGGTTGCGCCGCGCACCGCCGCGACGATGCCCGGGCCGATCGTGAGGTTCGGCACGAAATGGCCGTCCATGACGTCGAGATGCAACCAGTCGGCTCCGGCGGCCTCGACGGCGCGGATTTCATTCCCCAGCTGGCAGAAGTCAGCGGAGAGAATCGACGGCGCGATCGTGATCATGGGCGGACACTACTTGCGGGCTCGACGCGCAGCAAGCGAGCGGCAAAAAAGCCGTCGAGATCGTGGCGGTGCGGGTAGGTGCGCAGGAAGCCGGAGGCGTCGACCAGGCCCGCCGCCGCTTCATCGAGGTGGGCGGCGGCCGTCTCGATTCGGAACGGCGCGGTGGCGCAGAGGTCGCGGACGGCATCCTCGTTCTCCTCGCGGATCAACGTGCAGGTTGCGTAGACGAGCGTGCCGCCGGGCCGCACCAGGCTGGCGGCATGATGCAGCAGGCGGCGCTGCAGCGCGGCGTTGCGGTTGACGTCGGCGGCGACCCGGCGCCACCGGATCTCCGGGTGTTGCCGCAGCGTGCCGAGTCCGGTGCACGGTGCGTCGACCAGTACCCGGTCGAACGCGCCGGCTCCCGCATCGGGCAACCAACGGCTGCCGTCGGCGACGCGCGCTTGAATGATGGTCAGGCCGAGGCGCTCGGCGTCGCGTCGCAACCGGGCGACGCCGGGCTCGGCGATGTCGAGGGCGACCACGCTGCCGCGGTTCTCCATCAACTCGGCTAGATGGCAGGTCTTGCCGCCGGGCGCTGCGCACACGTCGAGGACGCGCTCTCCCGGCTGGGCGCCGACCAACTGGGCGACGAGTTGCGAGGATTCGCCCTGGAAGGCGAACCAGCCCTCGGCGAATCCGGGCAGGCGCGGCAATGCGGTGCCTGCCTCCAACTGTACGCCGGCGGGCGAATAGCGGGTTGCGGCGGCGTCGACGCCGGCATCGCGCCAGCGCTGCAGCAGGGTGCTGCGCTCGCAGCGATAGGCGTTGGCGCGTGCGACCGTCGGTGCGACATCATTGTTCGCCGCGAGCAGGGCGCGCGTCTCCGCTTCGCCCAGGTCGCGCAGCCAGCGTTCGACCAACCAGACCGGATGCGAGAACGCGACCGCGAAGTGTGCAGCGAGATTGGTTGCCGGGTCCGGCAGTGGCAGCTGTTCCCAGCCGGTGGCTGCTTTGCGGAGCAACGCGTTGACGAAGCCCGCGGCGCGCCGGTCGTGTTGCTTACACAGGTCGACGGCGGTGTTGACCGCGGCGAACGCCGGAACGCGTTCGAGGCGGCAGATCTGGAAGAGGGCGAGGCGGAGCAGAGTGCGCACCGGCGGATCGATGCCGTCGAGCGGACGGCTCGAGTATGCGGCGAGGATGTGGTCGAGGAAGCCCTGCCACGCGAGGGTGCCGTAGACGAGCCGCGTCGCCAGCGCGCGGTCTTTGCCGCTGAGGTTGGTCTGCGCCAAGCCGTCGCCGACGACGGCGTCGGAGAAGGCGCCGTCCGCGACCCGTAGGAGCGCCTCCAGTGCGAACGCGCGCGGATCGTTCGCGCTACGGATCTCAGCCAAGGCGAGTCTCGGTGGCGACACCGCCGCCACGGACGAACTCGGCGGCGCTCAGCCGCTTGCGTCCTTCGAGTTGCACTGCGTCGAGCAGCAAGACGCCGCTGCCGGTGGCGACGGCGATGGCCGCGCCCGTGGCGAGGACCGTGCCGGGTGCGGCTTGCGATGTGCCGGGCTCTGCTGCGGACACGCGCGCGCGCAGCACCCGCAGGCGCTTGCCGCCGATGAACGTGAATGCCGACGGCCAGGGGTCGAAAGCACGCACGAGCCGTTCGAGGTCGACGGCCGCGTGGGCCCAGTCGATGCGGCCGTCGTCCTTGCGCAGCAGCGGCGCCAGCGTCGCCCGGGACGGATCCTGCGGGGTGCGCGTGAGCGTGCCGCGTTCGAGTCCGGCAAGCGCCGCGAGCACCGCGTCTGCGCCGAGGCGCGCGAGCCGGTCATGCAGGGTTTGCCCGGTGTCGACAGCGTCGATCGGGGTCTCGCGCTGGAGTAGAATGTCGCCGGTGTCCATGCCTGCATCCATCTGCATGATCGTGATGCCCGTGACCGCCTCGCCCCGAGCGATCGCCCAATGGATCGGCGCGGCGCCGCGGTAATGTGGCAGCAGCGATGCGTGGATGTTGATGCAGCCGAGTGGCGGCAGGGTGAGTAGGGCAGGGGGCAGGATCTTGCCGTAGGCGGCGACGATGACGACGTCGGGAGCCCATGCGCGCACGGTGTCGAGGATGGTGGTGGTGCGCACGCTGTTCGGCTGCGCGAGCGGCAAGCCGGCGCGCAAGGCCGCTGCCTTCACCGGCGGTGCGGCGAGGTGTCGGCCGCGCCCGGCGGGTTTATCCGGCTGGCAGACGACGCCGGTCACGACGTGTTCGCTGGCGACCAGCGCCTCGAGTGCGACGGCGGCGAATTCGGGGGTACCGAAGAAGACGGTGCGCATCACGGCAGGGCCGCCGGTTCACAACCGGACATCGATCGTCTTCTTGAGCTTGCGCTTGTAGATGTCGCGCTTGAGGGGGCTGATGCGGTCGATGAACAGCTTGCCGTCGAGATGGTCGATTTCGTGCTGCAGCGCTACGGCGAGGAATCCTTCGGCGTCGATCTCGATCTCGTTCTGCTCCGGCGTCCACGCCTTCACCAGCACGTGGTTGGCGCGCTTCACCTTCTCCGTGTAGTCGATGACGCTCAGGCAGCCCTCCTCCCAGATGATCGAGCCTTCGCGCTCGGTGATGACGGGGTTGATCAGCTTGAGCTGCTTCTTGCCGCGGTCCTCGGGGTCGACGTCGAGCACGATCACCCGGTCGCCCGAACCGACTTGTGTCGCCGCCAGGCCGACGCCGGGCGCATCGTACATCGTCTCGAGCATGTCGTTGACCAACTCGTCGATCGCGCCGTCGATGTTCTTCACGTCCATGGCGGAGTGCTTCAACGACGGGTCGGGAAACTTGAGAATCTTGCGGATGGACATCAGCTTCGTCGGGTTCTTCTTTCGCGAGCAATCGGCGCAGTGTAGGGATCCCCGCGCGGCGGCTCAACCCGGGTCGCAACTCATTTCAAGCTCATCATGTAGGCGACCAGGGCGGCGAGCTCATCCTCGGCGAGCTTGGTATAGGCGCGTTTGCGGACCTTCGGGTCCATCTCCTTCGGCGCAACGATCCACTTGCGCACTTCCGCTTCGGCGAGTCGGCTACCGGTGCCGTCGAGGCTGTGCTTGCCGCCCTCGCCGGCGATCGAGTGGCACACCCGACAGCGCTGCTGGCGGTAGACTGTCGCGCCGAGGTCGAGCACCGCTTGCGCCACGGTCGGCGCGGCGACCGGAGCCACGGTCGGCTCCGCCGACGCGCTCGTGCGCTCACACCCGGCGAACGACAAGCCGAGGAGCAGCAGGGCGCTCGCGATGATGCCTGCGTTGGTTGCCTTCGTCATCACAATCCTCCAGGCGCATTCATGGGTTCTGCAGCCATGCAAACAGGATAGCCAACGCGACGATCAACGCGCCGCTGCCGATCGCCAGGCACTTCGCCACCATGCTACGCATGCTCGCCTCCTCGTTCGCCATTCATACCAGGTCGAACAGCTCGGTGTGGAACCGCCGCACCGGCACGCCGAGTTCGTACAGCGCGCGTTCGACCTTGGTGATCATCGGTGCCGGCCCGCAGATGAAGTACTCGAGGTCCGCTCGCTCCGTGGGTAGGTGGCGGTCGAGCATCGCCGCGGTCACGTAGCCGACCTCGCCGCTCCAGTCGGCAGGCGGGTCTTCGAGAGCGTGGACCACATGCAGCTGCAGCTTGTCGGCGAGCGCGTGAATCTCCTCGCGGAAGATCACCCGCTCCCAACAGCTGTGGGCGCAGACGAGCACATGCGGCCGGCGGTCGCCGCGCGCGGCCAGCGTGCGCAACATGCTCATCATCGGCGCGACGCCGATGCCGCCGGCGATGAAGACATAGCCGGGCGCGGCGCTGTGGCGGTCGATGCTGAAAGCACCGTACGGCCCGTCGACGTAGCCGATCTCCCCGGGTTCGATGTCTTTGATCGTGCGGGTGAAGTCGCCGAGTTCCTTGATCGTCACTTCGACCCGCGGCGCGCTCTCCGGACTCGACGAGATCGAGAACGGGTGCTCGCGCAAGGCGAAAGGCGAAGCGCGCAGGCTGAGCCAGACGAACTGGCCGGGCTCGAAGCTGAAGCCGCCGTGTCCGACCGGGTCGAGCGCGACCGTCCAGGAACTGCCGCGCTCTTCGCGGATCTCCGCGACGCGATACGGGGCTCGCAGCAGGCGCACCGGACGCACGATGCGAATGTAGACCAGCAAGGCGAGCCAGGACGCGAGAATGACCGACCACAGTCCTCGCTGCCACGGCTCGGCGACGTAGTAGCCGATGCTGTTGATGTGCAGCAGCGCCAGCGCCAGCGCTGCGACGGCCAGGATCCCATGGCCGATGCGCCAGTGGTCGTAGTCGATGCGCAGTTGTTTGCGCCAGAGCGAGGTGACCAAGAGCGCCAGCATGGCAGCGAGAGAGACGAGCCCGGCGGTCATGTACCAGGGCGCCTCGAGCGGATTGAGCAGCTCTACATAGCCCGGATTCTCGATCACCAGGATCGCCGGGTGGGCGAGCACGAGGAGAAAGCCGACGACTGCGGCATAGCGATGGAAGTAGTAGATGATGTCGATTCCGAACGGTGCGCTGGTGCGGCGAAAGCGCGCGGTGAGCACGAACTGCACCCCGATCATCGCCGTGCCGGCGAAGCCGAGAGCGAGCGACAGGTCGAACCAGAAGCCGCCGCCGGGCGGGGTAGGGCCGAGGAGCAGCACGGCCAGCGGCGCCAAGGCGAGGCCGAGGTAGACGCAGACCCAGAACACGCCACGCCAGACATAGGTCGCTTGGCTGCGGGTGAGCAGCGCAGGTGGTTGGCTGTGGCCCGACATCGAAGGCTCCATTCGCGCGGCGCTGCGGACACGGCCGCAGCACTCGTCGAGTACCCTACCGATGCGGGTGCGGCGCGGCAACGCCAGGTTGCCGCGCCGCGCTCGTCGTCAGGTGCGCACGGTCGTCGGCCGGCTCGCGCGGTTGTTGGTTGCGTCGGTGTCGGCCGGGTAGTCGAGCGTCGCGCTGTTCGTCACCGACGGCGACGCGGCGGCGCCGACGTTCACGGTGAGCGTGAAAGTGGTGGAGGCGCCGGAAGCAAGGCTGCCGGCGAAGTTGCACGTGACGTCCTGGCCCACGGCGGAGCAACTCCAGTTGCTGCCGCTCGCCGACGCGAACGTCAGGCCGTTGGGCAGCCGGTCGGTCACCGTGATCGGCACGTTGGTGGCCGCCGGGCCGTTGTTGAACAGCGACACTCCGTAGCGACCGGTGGCACCGACGCGGAAGGTGTCGATGCGGATCATCGTGATGCTGAGGTCCGTCGCCTCCGGCATCGGCGTGGCAGACGCCGTAGCCGTGGCGGTGCTCGTCGGCGTCGCCGGCGGGACGGTATGCGTTGGCGTATACGTCGGGCCGTCGTGGGTCGGCGTCGGCGTGCTCGGCACGGAGGTTGCCGTCGGCGTGCCGGTGCGGGTCGGCGTTGCCGTCGGCGCGCAGGTGCCGGCGCGGACGCTGGTGGAGCGCGAGGAGGTGTTGTTCAGCGGTCGCGGATCGCCGGGATAAGCCAACGTCGCGGTGGTCGTAGCCCGGGACAACTCGGAGCAGACGTCGACGTCGAGGCGGAGGGTGACGCTGCGCCGGGCGTTGAGTGGCGCGGCGTGTGTACAGGTGACTGCGCTGCCTTCGCCGGCGCAGACGAAGCCGCTGCTGCCACCGCCGCGCAGGGAGAATCCGGCGGGTAGGGCGATGTTCAGCACGATCGGCTCATTGGTGGCCTGCGAGCCGCGGTTGCCGACGGTCGCCGAGTAGCGGCCGTTCATGCCGTTGCGGAAGGTTGCCGCGGTGAGCCGGACCGATAGGTCACTGTCGCTTGCGGCGTGGCCCGGAAGCGGTGCCAGCGCGAGCGACGCAAGCACGAAAAGGAAAAAAGACGACAAAGAACACCGGACCGTAGAGCTGGACATTTGAAATTCCTCTGGTTGGTATTAGTGGCGTGTTCTGGCGGTTTGTCCAGAGGGATTTGCGGTTGACAATTCTCAGCCCGAGTCGGAGCGGCGAAGGTTCTGTCCGGCAATCGCTGGATCGGCCAGCCGGAAGTGCGTGCCGTTGTGCGATTTGCTACGAATGATCGCCTGAACGCGGAGGAACCACCTTGTCGACTCGCTTGCTCGTCATCGCACTGGACGCTTTCGAAAAGGATCTGCTTTTGCAATGGGCCGCGAGCGGCGAGTTGAAGGTGCTTGCCGGGCTGCTGCGTGCCGGGCGTTGGGGCGTCGCCCAAGGACCTCCGGGTGTCTACGGGGGCTCGGTCTGGCCCTCATTCAATACGGGAACGTCGCCGGCCAAGCACCGCCGTTTCTTCCGGCGCCAGGCGCCGCGAGGCGGTTACCTCGATCGCGAATTCCTGCCGACGCACATCGAGGGCACGCCCTTCTGGGAACACCTCAGCGCCGCAGCATGCAAAGTCGCGGTTATCGACGTGCCGCACTCGTGTCTATCGGCGCAGCTCAACGGTATCCAATTGGTCGACTGGGCCACCCACGAGCCCGAAATGATACCGGGGCTCAGCACGCCGGCATCGCTCCGCGACGAGGTCGCCAGCCGCTTCGGTGTCGAGCCCGCGGACATCTGTGAGGAAACGGCTCATAGTGTCGAAGGGAACCGTATCCTGAGTGCTCACCTGGAAGCCCGCATCCGCAACAAGACGGGGATGTCGCGCCACTATCTGGAATCCGCCGACTGGGACTTTTTCATCACCGCTTTCGGCGAGGCGCATTGTGCCGGACATCAGTGGTGGCACCTGCACGACCCGACCCATCTGGACCACGACCCACACATGGCGGCCACGACGGGCGACCTCATGAAGGACATTTACATCGCCCTCGATCGTGCCGTTGGCGAAATCGTCGCCGCAGCGGGACCCGATGCGCGGGTGATCGTCTTGTGCAGTCACGGCATGGGGCCGCTCCACGGCGAGTCGGTGGTCCTCGACGAGATCCTCCGGCGCCTCGATTCTCCGCAGGCTGCAACTTCCCGACCCGCCTTCGGCGCATTGAAGCGGCTTTGGTATCGGCTCCCGTCGGCGCTCCGCGGCGCGTCTGCCTTGCAGGCGCTCAAGGGGCGTCTGCTGCCTTCGTTTCATCAATCATTGCTCGTTCCGGATCGCCAATCCCGGCGATTCTTTGCGATTCCGTACAACCCTCATGCGGGTGCGATTCGCATCAACCTCGTCGGCCGCGAGAGCCACGGCATCGTGCAGCCCGGCGCCGAATACCGCCAGCTCTGTGAGAGTTTGCGTGCGGAACTCAGCGCCCTGGTCTCGCCCGAGACCGGGCTTCCGGCGGTGGCTGAAGTTTTCATCACCGCCGATTTGTTCGACGGCCCGTTCGTCGACGAGCTGCCCGACCTACTTGTCCAGTGGAGTCCGCAGACGCCGCCGCGCAGCCTTTCTTCGCCGCGGATCGGCACCGTGCCGTTGCCGACCATGCACGGCCGCACCGGCGATCACACTCGCGATGGACTCTACATCGCACTTGGGCCGGGACTCGACCCGGGCCGCACGGATCGCAGCGTTGCGATCGTCGACTTCGCGCCTACGTTTGCGGCACTGCTCGGCGTGCCGGCGTCCGCGGCCTTCGAGGGTAGGGTAATCTCCGAGTTGCTCGGCGCCTGACGGCAGAATCATCCGCCGTGTGCGGCCATGTGAAACCGGTTGGAGAGCCGGATGCGTTCAAGGCGCACCTCCGGTTCGACGATTGGAAAACACCACCATCCTGCCCGCAGCGAACCGTCGGTGACCGAGCCTGCAGCGGCCGGCGGGATTTCGTCTCCCGGCGTCGGGAACGAACGAGCGCGCAGATTCCGCGGAAATCGCGAATTCTTCACAACCTCTACATCCCCGATTCTACCGTGCGGCCAATGATTGGCGCGGCCGATCGTGGGATCTCACCAGATCGTTCGGACCATCTTCAAGGTGCGCAGGAGCCGATCTTTGGTCAGCAGCACGGCGTCGTGTTCGACGGCCGTGGCGACGATGAATCGATCCGCCGGGTCGGGATGCATGTCGAGAGCGTCGGCCGCCAGAGCGGCGGTGGGAGTCAGCGGCAGGGGTTGCAAGCGCGGGATGCGCAGCAGTGCTGCGGCCCAATCGTTGATGGGCAAGTCGAGTGCGAGCTTGTGTTTGCGGGCCAGCATCGCGACTTCCCAGAAGACGATGCTCGGCACGCCCACCTGCTCGGCGGCTGCGATCTCGCGCGCCGCGCGTCGGCTCAACAGCTCCGGGCTGAGCGTCCACCAGACGACCGCGTGGGTGTCGAGGACGAGCATCGGCTCAGTCGTCGCCGCCGAGATCCCAGACGGCGTCTTCCGTCGACGGCCGCAGGAACTCGGCCTCGCCGACGAGCATGCGTCCACGTCCGCGTAGCGAGGCGAGAATCTCTTCTTCCTTGTCCTGGTCGCTGGCAATCGCGACGACTCGCGCCACGGGGCGTCCTCGTTTGGTTACCACATAGGTGCGATGGGTTGCGGCCACTTCGTCGAGAATCGCCAAGCAGCGCTGCTTGAACTCCCCTGCCGGAATCTGCTTTGTGTCCATGGACATAGATCATGGACGTAACAGCGTCGCGGCGCGCGCGCAAGCGTTTCCCGCGAGCCGGGCGCGACTGGTGTGGGAGTGGCGACGCGGCAGCGCGGGGAAGCAGCGAAGTCGTTGTTCGCCGCGCAACACGACCCGACAACCCGCGAACAAACATGTGTACTTCGCCGACGCCAGCCGCGCGACCACGCCCCCGGAGCACGCCGACGGCGTCGCCTTTGCCATGAACGATTCGTGCTGCGGACAAGGTGTCCAACCAGCAGGCCCTGGACGGAAGGCGGGATCTGCGCACCGAAAACACGCGATCGCGCGCGCCCGGGCGGTCGTTTGCGGACCAGCTACGTTACCCGCCGAGCGCGCGGCGGAGATCGACCGCGCCCTGGCTCTTGCCATGGCCCTGCCGAGCTGAACGCGGCGCCGAAACCACGGCGCTGCGACGTTCCTGGCTTCAACGATTGCAGAATGCCGGTTGCCGCAATCTCGTCCTCATGGTCAGTTCGGGGAATGCAGGCGCGCGACTTTGACGACAGCCCGCTCCCGGGGGCGCCCAGCTACCCGGGCGCCGTCGAGCCATTGCGGCACCGTTGGGTGCGGTCGGGAGATCTGCGCGTCCATGTCGCCGAGTGGGGGCGCGAAAGCGACCCGCCGCTCGTCTTGTGCCACGGGTTCTGGGACCACGCGCGCGGCTTCGCCACCTTGGCGCCGCTGCTCGCCGACGCCGGCTACCGCGTCTGCGCCGTCGATGTGCGCGGCCACGGCGATTCCGACTGGGCGCACACGTACTTCTGGTGGGGGTGGGTCGGCGACGTCGTGCGCGTCATCGAGTCGCTCGACCGCGAGGTTGCCGTCATCGGCCACAGCTTCGGTGGCGGCGTCGCCGTCGACACCGCGGTGGTCCTGCCGCAGCGCGTCCGCAAGGTGGTCAACATCGATGGCTTCGGGCCACCTCCCGATGACGCAACGGTCGCGCCGGTCCCCGAGCGACTCGAAAATTTTCTCGATCTCCGCCGCAAACTAACGATGCGGCCCGATTGGAAACCCTATCCCAGCTTGGCCGACCTGATCGCCCGGCGCGGCGCACAGAACCCGCGGCTGTCGCCGCAGTGGCTGCAGTACTTCGTCTTTCACGCCGCGCGACAGACGGAGGCAGGCTGGATCTGGAAGGCCGATCTGCAGATGACCGGTGGGGCCGGGCCGTGGAAGCCGGATTTCGTCGCGCTGTCCTACGCGGCGCTCGAGGTGCCGCTGCTGGCGATCGAGGGCACGGAGGACGACACCTGGGGGCCGATGGACGACGCAATCGTCGCGCCGCGGTTGGCGCGTGCCCCCGACGTGACCCGGTGCCGCGTCGCCGGTGCGGGTCATTTCGTTCACATGGAAAAGCCGCGCGAGACCGCCGCGGCGATCCTCGATTTCATCGGTTGATTTCGATGATCCGCTTGCGTCACGGCCACCTCGACCTCGCCCTCCACGAACTTCGCGATGGCGTCGGGCTGCCTCTGCTGTTGCTGCACGAACTCGGAGCACGCAGCGATGCCTGGCGCGTCGCCGAGGTGTGCTGGTCCGGGCCTGTACTTGGGCTCGACTTCAGCGGTCATGGTCAGTCCGATTGGCCGCGCGGCGGTTGCTACCAACCCGAGTACTGGGCCGGCGATGCCGATGCGGTGCTGGCGCACGTTGGCCCTGCGGCGCTGCTCGGTGCCGGAGTCGGGGCGTATGTGGGATTGTTGCTGGCGGGCGCGCGACCGCAACACATTGCCGTCGTCGGGATGCTTCCCGGAGCAGGTCTGCACGGGGGCGGCCCGGTGCCGCAATTCGGTCGCAGTGCGTATGCGACCTTCGTCGCGCCCGTGCTTCCCCGGTGGACCTCGGGTGCCGACCCGCAGGTGGCGATGACCGAAGCGATGATTCGGCCCCCCGATTACGTGGGTACGTTCGCCCGCAAGGCGCCGGCAATCGTCCTCGTCGAGGAAGCGTCGTCCTGCCCGCCGTGGTGGGAGGACGTTGCCGGCGGGGCGAATGTGATCAAGGTCGGCGGGGGTATAGGCGTGGTATCTGCGGCGATGGCCCGTATCGCGAGGGTTTGACGATGACCATGTTCGTGGCGATTCGGGACCTCGTGATCGTCGTTGCAGGGGTGGTCTTGTTCGAGTTCGTGCTCGACTACCGGCTGCCCGACGAGCGCGTATTGCTGCTGTACTTCGTGGCGATTCCGATCATTTGGGGCATGATCGGCCAGATTTGGATTTCCTACAGCTACCGCGACCTGCACGGCTGGTGGATGAAGCTCGCTTCGCACATCCTCACGGTCTGTATGTTGGTGAGTTCGGTGTTCCTCGTCAGCATCGTGCTCAACACGATCCACGAGACGCTCGACGGCTTCGGCAGTGCGATGTTTCACGTCGTGGGCTGGACCGCGCTCCTGGCGATGGTGTTTCACGACGTGGTGGACATGGACCGGAGTCAGCGCTGATGATGTCTGCCAGCGGATTTCCAACGGCGGGACGCCACGGAACGACGCCGAACTCATTTGACCGACGTAGCCGGCGGAGCTTCGCCCGAATCTGGCGCTCAGCGCCGGACCAGGGCTTCGGCGCTGAGCTGCGAAGCAGGGTGGAGTTGGTCGAGCAGTTCCCGCGCCTCGCACAGATCCGCGGTGCCGAACCCTTCTTGGAACGCCGAATAGACCGGCTGCAGGCACCCGTAGGCTTCCGCAGCCCGGCCCTTTCCCTGCCAAAGGCGAGCCAGGCTGGTCGCTGCGCGCAATTCGAGCGACCGCACGGCCTGGCGGCGCGTGATCGCCAGCGCCCGTTGCAGGCAGGCTTCGGCGTATTGCTCCGGGTTCGCGTCTTCCACGGTCACCAAGCCGAGATCGACGAGAACCCCCGCATCCACCTCGTGCGCAAGCTCGCCGCGGATGCGCCAGACCTCCGATTCGCTGATCGGCGATCCGCTGCGCACGATGCGGGCGTCGGCATCGCCAAGCAACATCAGCCCTTGTTGCGGGTTGCCAGTTCGCCCGCACGCACGTGCGAGGCGCGTGAGGTAGTAGGTCCGTACCATTTGTTGTAAGCCGGGGTCGCCTTCGGACAAGCCGCTCGTCGTGAAGATCTGGAATGCGGCATCGATTTGGAGTTTCTCGATGAGGACCGCGGCCTCGAGCAGGAGCCCCGTTCCCCGGGCCAAATCCATTTCGAATTCGTCGCCGAGGAGACGCAATTCCTGGGCGACGTCGAGGGCACGGTCGAATTCGCCGCGCAGGATGCTCACATTGCACAGAAACACGGCCGCGACGATCGAGCTGACGACGTCGCGGCGGTCGATGGTTTGGTCGAAGGACTCTTGTCCGTACTGCAGCGCCTGGTCCGGACAGCCTACCAGCCACAGGCTCCAGGCCAGGGCGCTACGGATTTCGACGCGCGCGTCCGGGAGGGTCACCGGGAGCCAGTGCTCGTCAACTTGCTCTGCATGTGCAGCGGCTGCCTCGAGGTGCTTGCGGCCAGCGCCGGGATCCCCGCGAAAGCAGGCGGCGATCCCGACTTGCATCTCGGCAAGCATCCGCAACTCGGGTCGAGGTGTGGTCTGGGCGAGTCGGGTGGCGCGATCGAGGAGCGGCCGGTTGGTGATGAAGTCGCCGCGCATCGTGCTGTAGAGCAAGAGCCCATGCAAACCCACGTAAAGCGCGGGCGGGTCATCAACCTCGTTGCAGAGCGCGATCACGCGGGTTACCGCCCCCGCAACCCGCTCGTCATGTGGCCCCGCTGTCGTGCTCACCGCTTCCCCGATCCCGACGAAGATGCGAAGTTCGAGCGCGGAGCGATTGGCGCCGGCGGGAGCATGCTCGATGTGAAAGGCGGCGCGTTCGAGGTAGAGCAATCGTTCACGATCGGCCATGCGCCGTGCAGCGGCAGTAGCGCACTGTTCAAAGTAGAGTGCGGCGCGCGCATGGTCGAGGCTGCGATCGAAGTGATCGGCGACAACGGCAGGGTTGGCGTCGGCGGCGCCGACTCGTTCGAGGTACTCGCCGATACGCTGGTGCACGCGCCGCCGCTGCGGCGGCGCGAGTCGTTCATACAAGACGCGCTGGTACAGCGCGTGGACGAATTCGAGGCGCTGCCCCTTCTCGATTGCCGTCGGGCGCGCGGATTTGGCGCTAACGACGAATCGAGATTGGCGCACCAAGGAGTCGACTGTGCTTTCCACCTCTTCTGGCGCGGCATCGAGTCCGGCCGACAGAGATCCCACCGTGCAGCTCTCGCCTGCGACCGCCGCCACGCCGAGCAAATCGCGCGCGAATGGATCCAGTAGTGCGATCTGCGCATCGATGACGCCGCGAATGGTGTCCGGCAGATCGACCACGCCGAGCGCCGCCGTTGTGGCGACGCGCCACCGGCCGGATTCGTCGGTCAGTTGCCCCGACTCGATCAGATGATCCACGGCGGCGCGGACGAACAAGGGGTTGCCGCCCGAGTGATTCTCGACGAAAGCGGTCAGTTCACTGGCGATGTCGCTTCCTGGAAAGCGCTGCTCGAGGTAGGCGTGCACCTCGGCGCCGGAGAAGTTCTCCAGCGAGATCCGGGTCGCGCCGGCGCGGCCTGCGTCGTCGACGACCTTGATCAGCGGATGGCGCTCGAGGCGGGCTTCGGCGACCCGATAGGTGCCGATCAGGAGAATGCGCGCGGCGTGCGGGCGGGACAGCGCCGCGATCAGGTCGATGGTCTCCGGGTCGGCCCAATGCAGGTCTTCCAGCACCAACGCAACCGGTCGTTGTTCCGCCAAAGCAGAGAAGAACTGCGCCCCTTCACGCAGCATGCGGGCGGCGCCAAAGCCGCGTATCGATGGCTCTTTGGGCGTCCGTTCGGCGGGGGGGACCAACCACGGAATCTGTTCGAGCCAAGTGGGCGCGTTGCGTTCGAGTAGGCCCCGCACGAGGTTGGACGTGGCACCGGTCGCGATGCTCGAGATTGCATCGAGAACCGGCATGTATGCTTCGTACGCTCCGTGGCGCTCGAAGCATTGTCCGGTCGCCAGCAACGGCGCGTCGTGCCCGTTGCTGCCTTTCGCACGTGGATGGTTCGCTTGCAGGAACTGCGAGAATTCGTTTACGAGCCGCGTCTTCCCGACCCCGGGCTCGCCGGCGATGTACACCACCTGGCGTTTACCGTTGCACGCCCGCTTCCAGCAGTCGTCGAGTTGGTGCAACTCGCGGCTGCGGCCGACCAGTGCGGACAGGGGCGAGAGTGCCGGAGAGGGGGAGGCGGCTGCCGCAAATCCGATGAAGCGATAACCGCGCCGGTGCACGGTCTCTATGTAGTGAGGGCGGTTGGAGTCGTCCGCCAATGCGTGGCGCAGTTCGACGATCACGTTCGACAGGGTTTTCGGCGTAACCGCCACGTCCGACCAAACGGAATCGAGGATCGCGTCGACCGACAGGAGCTGGTCCCGGCGATCGATCAACAACAATAGAACTTCCCACGCCTTCGGACGCAGCGGCACGACGGCGCCGGCCCGCGTCAGGACTCCCCGCAAGCGATCGACTGCGTAGGGCCCGAATTCGCAGTAGCGAAGGCCGCTTGACGATACCTCAGATTCCATGCGTTCGGCGGGGATGTCCCAAACACTGTTGAACTGAAGAATTGAAAAGGTGGCGGCTCCTTCTCCGTTTCCGATAAGGAACGGGGTGACAAAACCTAAAAGGGAGCCACCACCATGAAGAAGAGTCGCACAAGAATCGGGAAGGGCCAAGGAGCGGAGGAAGCCATTGAGGTGCAGCTGGCGCTGCCGATGATCGAGGTGCTCGCAGGTATCGAGGAAGGGTTCGTTGCGTTGTGCGTGGAGGCCGGGCGCCAGGTGCTCGGGGCAATGATG
>Ga0163153_10004637_pt1 | contig 17035 bp, 11 predicted proteins | sample OliLakLV19MP6IB1_FD_148629 | JGI IMG/M metagenome (GOLD analysis project Ga0163153, IMG submission 148629) | Freshwater microbial mat bacterial communities from Lake Vanda, McMurdo Dry Valleys, Antarctica - Oligotrophic Lake LV.19.MP6.IB-1 | ecosystem: Environmental > Aquatic > Freshwater >... | reverse complement strand
GCTTTCGTCCGGCAATCGTACGAGCCGCCGCTATTGCCACGCGTCGTCACGCTGCCGCCCGCGGTCGACGGCCGCACCAATCCAATCGACCGGATCCTCGACCAATATCTCGGCGACAAAAAATTGCCGCGGCCGGAGCCGATCGACGACCGAGCGTTTGCCCGCCGGGCGTACCTCGACATGGTCGGCTTGCTGCCGACCACGGGCGAGCTAGCCGCATTCGTCGACGACCGGGCGACCGACAAGCGGCAAAAGCTCGTCGAGCGGCTCTTAGCCGACGAAACGGGCTACGCCGAGCATTGGCTCACGTTTTGGAACGACCTGCTGCGCAACGACTACTCCGGTACGGGGTTTATCACCGGCGGCCGCAAGCAGATCTCCCGCTGGCTCTATGAATCGCTCGTCGCCAACAAGCCGTACGACGCGATGGCCCGCGAACTGATCGCACCGCCGACCCCGGAAAGCGCCGGGTTCGCCGACGGAATTCGCTGGCGAGGCGACGTCAGCGCCGGGGCAACCGTCGAGATCCAGTTCGCCCAGAGCGTCGGGCAGTCGTTCCTGGGCATCAACCTCAAATGTGCCTCGTGCCACGACAGCTTCATCGACCGCTGGAAGCTCGACGAGTCGTACGGCCTGGCGGCCGTCTACTCGACGCGACCCTTGGAAATCCATCGCTGCGATAAACCGGCCGGCCGCCAGGCCAAGGCCTCGTGGCTGTTCCCGGAGATCGGCCAGATCGATCCGGCGGCAAGCCAACCCGAGCGACTCCAGCAACTGGCGACGCTCCTGACGAGCGAAAAGAACGGCCGTTTCACACGGACGATCGTCAATCGGCTGTGGCACCGGCTGATGGGTCGCGGCATCGTGCATCCGACCGACGCCATGCAGACCGAGCCCTGGAACGCCGACCTGCTCGATTTTCTCGCGGCCGATCTGGCGGCGCACGGCTACGACCTGAAGCACACGCTTCGAACGATCGCCGAGTCGACCGCTTATCAAAGCCGGGCCGAGGGGGTCGGCGAGAAGACCGACGATGGCGGCTACGTTTACCGGGGTCCGCGATCGAAGCGGCTATCGGCCGAGCAGTTCATCGACGCCGTATGGCAACTCACCGGCGGGGGTCCCAAGCGGTTCGACGCGCCGATCATTCGGGGTTCGGTCGACCGCGAGCTGCTTGCGTCCGAAAAAATACGTGCCCGGCCGATCACCGTCGACGACTCAGGAGATGCAGCGGGCGAACGGCCCGCACTCGCGACGTTCCGGCACGTCGTGAAACTGGCCGAGGCTCCGAGTCAGGCCGTCGGCGTGCTGCGCTGCGACGCGCCGGCGACGTTGTGGGTCAACGGCAAGCAGGTCGGAACCTATGCCGCCGAACAGGCGATCAGCCCGATCGTTCTGACGCCCCTGCTCCGGCAGGGAGCCAACACGCTGCTCGTCGTGGTGAGCGGCGGTCGCAAGAACGCCGATCCGCCGCGGCTCTTGTTCGAGGCGCGGGCTGCGCTGCCGGGCGGGCCCGCCCAGCGTGTGGCCACGGACGAAAGCTGGCAGTGGACGACCGAACGTCCGAACAATCGGGGCCAGTTTGTCCGCGGCAAAGATCCGAAAGAAATCGAGGTCGGGTGGCGCAAGGCGGCCGTCGCTCCCGCTTCGGCCGAAGATACGAAGCTTGAGCCGCAAACCATGGCCGCCCTGCTGCAAGGCTCGGCCGGAACCAATCGGATGATTCGCGCGTCGCTCGTGAAAAGCGATTTCCTGATGCGTTCGCTCGGCCGGCCCAACCGCGACCAGATTGTGAGCGTTCGCCCCGCCGAGTTGACGACGCTCGAGGCGATCGATCTCTCGAACGGCCAGACGCTGGCCGATGCCTTGGCACGCGGCGCACCCAAGATTTTGGCGGAGCGCGGGAGCGACCCGGCCGGATTGGTGCGGCATGTCTTTCGTTCGGCGCTCTGCCGCGATCCGCGAGCCGACGAATTCGCGGTGGCCGTCGAAGCGCTCGGCGCCTCGCCGACGGCGCAAGGGGTCGAAGACTTACTGTGGGCCGTGCTGATGTTGCCTGAGTTCATGCTCATTCGATGACGAGCCCGCTCGTCAGTTGCCGAGGATCTCGAGATGTCCGAATCACTCAACCGTCGCGACTATCTGAAGCAGCTTTCGGCGGCGTCACTGGCGACGCTTTCGCTGGGCGCCCCACGCCTGCCGGCAGCCGCAGCCGGGCATAAGATCGAGCATCCCAAGCCGACGGCCGATGCCTGCATTCTGCTTTGGATGGGGGGCGGCATGGCGGCCCCCGACACCTGGGACCCGAAGCGCTACATCCCGTTCAGGCCGGGGACGAAAGTCGCCGACGTGCTGAGTACGTTCCCGGCGATCGACACGAACGTCGACGGATTGAAGATCACCGAGGGGCTCGAGCACTGCGCACAGGTGATGGACCGGGCCACGCTCATCCGGTCGCACTACCAGCCCGATTTGGGGCACATTCTCCACTCGCGGCACCAATACCATTGGCACACCGGCTACGTGCCGCCGCAAACCGTGGCCTGCCCGCATCTGGGGGCCTGGATGTCCAAAGTCCTGGGTCCGCGCAATCCGGTGATGCCCGCGTTTATCAACATCGGCCAGCGGCTCGAAGGCGTGGGCGAGCAGGAAGAGCTGAAAGCGTTCACGACGGCCGGCTTCTTCGGCAACGAGTATGGGCCGATGAACCTTCCGTTCCCCGAGGAGGCGGCCCAATCGGTCCGCCCGCCGAAAGGGATGGAGCCGGGCCGCTTCGAGAATCGCGACCGGTTGTTCCGCAAACTAATCGACGCCGGCCCGCAGCGCGACTTCCTGAGCGACCATCAGCAGGAATCGCTCGTGCGCTCGATGGAGAACGCCTATCGCCTCTTAAGCGCCAAGGAGCGGGCGGCCTTCGATATCGCGTTGGAGCCGAAGGAATCGTACGCCGCTTACGACACCGGGCGCTTCGGCCGGGGCTGCTTGCTCGCGCGCCGGCTCGTCGAGTCGGGGGCTCGGTTCGTCGAGGTGACGACCGAATACGTGCCGTTCCTCCACTGGGACACCCACAAGGACGGGCACGAGACGCTCGTGCGAATGAAGAAAGAAATCGACCGGCCGATCGCGCAGCTCGTGCGCGATCTTGAGGCCCGTGGCCTGCTGGAGCGGACGCTCGTGATCGTCGCCAGCGAGTTCAGCCGCGACATGATCATGGAAGGGAAGCCGGGCTCCAACGCCCAGGACCAGGCGACCGAAAAGGTCGACGTGATCCAGGAGATGAAGCACTACGGCCAGCACCGGCATTTCACGGCCGGTTCGAGTGTGGTGATGTTCGGCGGCGGTATGAAGCGGGGCTTCGTCTATGGAAAAACGGCCGACGAGCGGCCCCTGTCGGCGATCGAAAACCCGGTGAGCGTCAGCGACCTGCACGCCACGATTTTCACCGCGATGGGCATCTCGCCCAAGACGGCGTTCGACGTTGAGAAGCGGCCGTTCTACGCCACCGAAGACGGCAAAGGCGTGGCGGTGCGGGAATTGTTTGCGTAGATGCGAATGGCGGCGCGGCCGGATCTCGCCCTCACCGGCCTTCGACGTGGGCCTATTTCTTCGCGAGCCGCACTTGCGTGAACTTGTACTTGCCGTCTTCCCATGAGAGATTCGCCGCGACCTCGCCGTATTTTTCCTTGCTGAACTCGGCGTCGAAGAAGACGACGAGCACCGGACCGTCGAGCACGCTCGTTTCCTTGCGGAACTTCAACGTTTTGGGAACGTACGAACCGACTACGTCTTTGCCCCCCAGCTTGTAGAGCGCGCTATAAACGTCGGGGGAAGTCAGAAACTCCGCTTCCTTCGCCCAATCGGCGTAGAACGTCTTGAGGTCGTCCTTGTTGTACGCCTCGAGCAGTTTTTCGAGTTGAGCTTCCAATTGCTTGGCGTCGGCCTTTTCTTCGGCCTGCACGGCGGGAGCGAACCCCAGGGCGGCGAGCGAGAAAGCGAGGGCGCAGAGCGAGAGTCGAACGAACATGAGGAGAACTCCAAATTGAGATGTGATCCGCCTGCAGGAAGGCGGCAAACGGCGATAGCGCAGATCCTTCGGAAATGTTACGGGAAAAAAAGCGGTAAGGAAGAACATGGCCGCATCGACAATCGGCGACTTCCGGCGGCAGTCCCATCGCCCCCATTTGATTACGGTTTCCCAGCCCCGCCGTCGGCAGGCGCGGCCGGTGCGGCTTTCTGCTCGGCCGCCCCGGGGCCGGCGCCCGGCTTCACTGCGTCGCGTGAGAGCACGCTGAGCATCGTCGCGTCCTCGATCTTCTTCAACACGTTGAAATCGTGAACCGTTCTCTCAACGAACTTTTCGCCGTCGAGATAACCGATGCAGGCCGCCGGCAGGGTCATACCGCCGAACTGTCGATAGTCGGAATACCACGTTTCCGAAACGCCCATTTTGCCCGTCTTCGGATTTTGGGCGGGCATCGTCGAGCCGATCAGCAGGTGGGTCGACGGGTCGAATGCGAACTGGCCGGTGGCGTCGCCTAGCGTCACTTGAACCCACTGGGCGGGCCGGCCTTGGGCCGGTTTATCTTCGAGGCGCGCCAGCAATGCCTCCTTCCGGAACTCGAGCATTTGATGCAGTAACTGTAGGGGATAAAGCATCGAGATCGGCATCGGCTCGTCCGATTGGAACTCCTTTCCCTCATCTTGCGACCACGCCTCGGAACCGAATCGAACGTAAATTGACCGGGAACGCTTGTCATCGCCGCGCACGCCGTGGGTCACCAGTTCTTGCAGGCGGTCCGGCAGTTGAAACGCCGAGATCGTCGTGATTTCGTCCTCGATCTCGGCACTGACATACCCGCGGGTGAAGACCTTCATTTCGCCCGCTTGTAGCTCTCGATAGGCGACCAGGCCGTGGGCCTTAATCGCGGCTTCGACGATCTCTCGGCCGGTCTGGGTGTTTGACGAGGCGGCGGAATCGTTACCGGACTCGCCGCGATCACACCCCAGGGCGGCCATGAAAAAAAACATGGGCACGACGAAGATCGGATATCGCATGGCCTCGCTCATGGACCTCGATGGGACGGGGGTCGCGGCTCGTCAAACTCGTCGCTTACGATACCGCACGACGAGTCGAACCGCGAACGCCCGAATTCCGAAATCGACTTAGGGCGTTGTTTCGTCGCCGCCGTGCGTAGCCGCCTGGGCGGCCGCCGCGATCGCTCCCAGCCGCTTGTTGCCGCGGGCCCGCACGATTTCGCAATCGGTGAAATTCGGCCCCAGCGCCCGGCCACGCGTTCGGGCGAGCAATTGCGAAAACAGGTCGGCTCCGGCGTCGAGCAGCTTGCCGTAGATAAAGAGCTTGCTGGGATTGAAAATGTTGATCACGCCGGCAATCGCAATCGCCAGGTATTCGAGCGTTTCATCCAACTCGGCCGTGCACGTCAAACGACCTGCTTGCACCTCGGCGATGAGTTCGTCGATTTCGATCGGCCGGCCGATCCGGCGCCCGACGGCGGCGCAGAGAGCGGCGTCGGTGGCGACGGTTTCCAGGCAGCCCCGGTTGCCGCATCCGCAGGCGCGGCCGTCGCGCACGACCGTCATGTGCCCGAGCTCGCCGGCCAAGCCGCTGCGGCCTTCGAGAATGCGGCCCCCTTGCATCACGCCCAGGCCCAAACCTTCGCTGACGTCGAGCATGGCGAAGTCGTCGACGCCGCGGGCCTCGCCGTAGGTTTGCTCGGCCCGGCACAGCGCGTGGCACTCCTGCAAAACTTGGCAATCGATTTTCAGGCGTTCCGCCAGATCGCGGCCGAGGTTCCGGCCGTCGAGCTGGTGGACGTTCGGCGAGACGATCGACCGCCCCTCGCGGCGATTGAGCAGCCCGGGGACGCTGATCCCCAGCGCCAGCGGCGTCGACTTGCGGCGTTTCATCAAACCGCGGGCTTCTCGCACCAAGGCCGCTACCAAGTCGTCGTAGTCCTTCGGCGTGTCGATCGTCTTAAGGTCGTCGGGACTAGTTTCGCCGTCGAGCGCGGCGGAAACCAATTCGCAGTGCCGGGCTCCGACAACACACCCCAGCACGCACACCCCCTGATTCGCCAGCCGGACGATTTTGCCCGGCCGGCCGACGGCGCGGCGGCTCGATTCCTCTTCTTCGACGAAGCGGGCGGCCGAGAGCGAGGCCAGAAGCCGCGTAATGGTCGGCTGGCTGATGCCCGTGTGTCGGCAAAGCTCGGCCCGGGAGAGCGGTCCGTGGCGCTGCAGCGTGCTTAGGACGGCCCGCTCGTTAAGGCGGCGTAGCAGCGAAGGGCGAACTTGGTTGGGGAGCGACGGCATTTTGGGGCTTTGGATAAGCCGCAGTGGGGTGACCTAAGGGGAACTGAAATCTTGGCTCAGACAGATGTCGGAAAAGATCGTCCACATCGTCCGATCGTCCGATCGTCCGATCGTCCGATCGTCCGGCACCGGATCGGAGGAGGATCGGCAGATTTCCCTTGTATCTTACGCTGGTTGACAATTATATTCAAACCGTTAGAAAATAATCCACGCCGCTCGCCAGATTGATTTTGGACCCACCTCAGTCGTTGCCACGCCTGGACTTCACTTTCACAGATCGTTCGCCAGGGCGGACCGTCTGCTACGGTAAATGCTTATGAATTGCACTCAACTTGCGATAGTGCCTGCGGTGCTTCTTGGCCTGGTCATCTCGGCTGTGACGGCCGTCGCGGCGGAGCCTGCACCGGGCGTCGGCGAGCGGCCCGCGTTCACGGCCGAGCAAGAAGCGTTCTTCGAAAAGGAAGTCCGCCCGATCCTCCTGGCGAAGTGCTTGAAGTGCCACGGCGGCGAAACGAAGGTGGCGAGCGAGTTCTTCATGACGTCACGGGCGGCGACGATTCGCGGCGGCGAACTCGGGCCCGCGGTCGACTTGGCGAAGCCGGACGAAAGCCAGTTGCTCCAAGCGATCCGCTACGACGCTCTCGAAATGCCCCCCAGCGGTCGCCTGCCGAAAGAGGAAGTCGCGATCCTTACACGTTGGGTCCGCGAAGGATTGCCTTGGCCGGCCCGCTTGGAAAGCGAACCCGCCCACGTCGTTGAAAAGAAACCGGGCGTATCGGACACCGATCGAGGGTACTGGGCCTACCGGCCGGTGGTCGATTCACCAGTGCCCGCCGTGAAAGACCCGGCCTGGGTTCGGACGCCGATCGACGCATTCATTCTCGCCAAGCTCGAAGAGCGGGGTCTGAAACCGACCTCGCCCGCCGAAGCCCGGGCCCTGATCCGCCGCGCCACCTACGACCTGACCGGCCTGCCGCCGACGCCGGAAGAGGTGGAGGAGTTCGCGAGAGCATTCCCTCCGTCTCTCATTCCCTCCGTCTCTCCGTCGCGCGCACAGGACGGAGGAACAGAGAAACGGAGCGACGGAGAGAGGTCATACGAAGCCCTCTTGGACCGCCTGCTCGCCGCACCCCAGTATGGCGAAAAATGGGGCCGGCACTGGCTCGATCTGGTTCGCTACGCCGATACCCACGGCTACGAGCGCGACTCGGCCAAGCCCCAGTCGTGGCGCTATCGCGATTACGTCATCGATTCGTTCAACCGCGACAAGCCGTACGACCTGTTCCTCCGCGAACAACTGGCGGGCGACGAACTGGATGAGGCTACCCCGGAAACACTCACGGCCACAGGCTACTACCGGCTAGGAATCTGGGACGACGAGCCGGCCGACCGCGAACTGGCCCGTTACGACATTCTCGACGGCGTCGTGGCGACTACCTCGAGCGTGGTGCTCGGCATGAGCGTGGGCTGCGCCCGCTGCCACGACCACAAGCGCGACCCGATTCCGCAGCGCGACTACTACCGGCTCTTGGCCTGTTTTCGCGACGTCACCGACATGAACCGCGACAACCTCCGGCGCGTCGCCACCGACGCCGACCGGGCGGAATACGAGCGCCATGTCGCCGAAAAACAAGCGACCGAAGCGAAGATGTACGCCGACCTGTACGGGATCGAGCAGCGATTCATGGCCGAGGCGCCGAAGCACGCAGTCCAAGTTGGCGAAGCCCGCGGGGCCGACCTGGCGGAAATCAATTACCGCTTCTACCGCGATTCGTGGGACGCGCTTCCGGACTTCGATTCGCTCAAAGCGGAAACGACCGGCAAGCTGAACGGGTCGCTCATTTCGATCGAACCGGCCACCCGCCGCGAAGCAATCGGCCTGGTGTTCGATGCGCAACTGCGCGTGCCGACGAAAGGGGAATACGTCTTCACGGCTCGGGGGCGCGACGGCATCCGCGTGATCGTCGGTGGAAAGACCATCGTCGATAAGCCGAAGCGAGGCTACCACGAAGGGGAAGGGAAAGTCGAACTCGAGGCGGGCATAGCGCCGATTCGAGTTGAATACTTCAACGGCACCCAGACTCCCGAACTACGGCTGGCGTGGAGCGGGCCGGATTTCGGCCTACGACCACTTTCGGCCGACGCCAAGCCGGGCGAGCGTGACGATGCCGATACCTGGGCCTACTCCACCCAGGTCGACGACAAAGATTGGATGCAACCCGATTTCAGCGACCTGATGTGGCGTCGCGGCAAGGCAGGCTTCGGCACCAAGGGAACGCCGGGGGCGAAGATCGGCACCGAGTGGAAAACGAAGAACATTTACATGCGGCGCAAGTTCCGGCTGGCCGCCGTCCCGGATCGGCTCGCACTCGACTTGCATCACGACGAAGACGTGACGATCTTCTTAAACGGTAAGAAGGTCTATTCGGCCGAGGGTTTCCTGACCAAGTACGAGCGCGTAACCCTGCCGCCCGAAGCGAGTAAGCTCCTGAAGGTCGGCGAAAACACCATTGCCGTGTACTGCAAGCAAACGGGCGGCGGACAGTACGTCGACGTTCGGTTGGCCGATCGCGTGGAGACGATTGAGGACTTCGTTCGCCGCTATGGCGACAAAGTGCTGGGTGCGGCCGATGCGAAGCGCTACATCGACCTGGTCGCGCGGTTCAACGCGAGCCGCCGCGAAACGATTCCGCAGCCGGGCATCGACGTCATGTCGGTGGCCGAGCGAGGCAAGCAACCGACGCACGTGCTCTTGCGCGGCCTGCCCGCCATGAAGGGAGACGAAGTCACGGCGGGTGTGCCCGAAGTACTAACGCCCGCCCTATTGGACTTCCCGCCGGCGAAGCCTCGCGGCGAGTCGTCGGGCAAGCGGACCCAACTTGCCGACTGGCTAACCGACACCAAAAACCCGCTGACGGCCCGCGTGATCGTCAACCGAGTCTGGCAGTATCACTTCGGCCGGGGGCTGGTCCCCTCGACGAACGACTTCGGCAAACTCGGCGAACAGCCGACCCACCCGGAACTCCTCGATTGGCTAGCCGTCGATTTCATGCGCGGCGGCTGGAAACTGAAGCGGCTACATAAGCTAATCATGATGTCGAGCGTTTATCGGTTGTCGTCGAAGGCGACCGCCGAGGGACTGCGGACCGACGCCGGCAATTCGCTCGTCTGGCGATACAACATGCGGCGGCTGACGGCCGAAGAAGTCCGCGACGCAATCCTGGCGGCAAGCGGCCAACTCGACCTGCGGGTCGGTGGCCCGGGCGTTTATCCGCCGATCCCCCAAGAGGTGCTGGCGGGCCAATCGCGGCCCGGTGAAGGCTGGCCGACCTCGAAGGGTGACGACGCCGCGCGGCGGAGCGTCTATGTGCACGTGAAGCGGGCCCTGCAACTGCCCATTCTGGCGACGCACGACCAGGCCGACACCGACGCCAGTTGCCCGGCCCGTTACGTGACGACGGTGCCGACGCAATCGCTGGGAATGCTCAACGGCCAGTTCCTGCAGGAGCAGGCCGCGGTGATGGCGGACCGTTTGCGCCGGGAGGCTGCCGGCGACGTTGCCGGCCAGATCCGCCGGGCCGTGGCCCTGACGACCGGCCGGCCGGCGACCGACGAAGAAGTACGGCGCGACGCGGCGTTCATCGCCGAGCTGCAATCCAAGGAAAAACTCTCGGCCGATGAGGCCTTGAAGCTGTACTGCCTGTTGGCCTTGAACACGAACGAGTTCTTGTATCTGGACTGATCAAATGAACGATCGACAATTCTGCCGGCAGACACGGCGTGAGCTTTTGTGGCAGACCGGCAACGGGTTCGGCGCGGTGGCGCTGGCCTCGATGTTCGGCCGCGACGGCTTTCCGGAAACGGCCGCGGCGGCGACCCCTTCGACGGCCCCGCATGCGCCGACGCCGACGTCGCTGGTCAACCCGATGAAGCCCAAGCCGCCGATGATGCCGGCCAAGGCCAAGAGCGTCATTTTCATATTCTGCTACGGCGGGCCGAGCCAGGTCGACACGTTCGACTACAAGCCCGACCTCTATCCGCTCGACGGCAAGACGATTCCGGTCAAAACGTTTGGCCGGGGCGGCAAGCGGAACGAGGGGCGAGTGGTCGGCCCCAAGTGGAAGTTCAAGCAATACGGCGAGTGCGGCAAGTATGTGAGCGACTTGTTCCCGAACGTCGCCACCTGCGTCGACGATATCGCATTCCTGCACTCGATGTACGCCGAATCGCCAATTCACGGCTCGGCCATGTTCATGATGAACTCGGGGCGCGTTCTCAGCGGCCATCCGAGTCTCGGCTCGTGGATCACCTACGGCCTGGGGAGCGAGAACGAGAATCTGCCCGGCTACGTGGTGATGCTCGATCACACGGGAGGCCCGATCAGCGGCCCCAAAAACTGGTCGAGCGGCTACATGCCCGCCGCGTTCCAAGGAACGGTCGTGCGGGCCTCGGGCACGCCGATTAACGACCTCTCCCCGCCGGCCGGCATGACCAACGAAATGCAACGGCGTCTGCTCGATCGGCTTCGCGAGAAGAACCAAGAACACCTCGCGGCCCGGTCCGACAACTCGGAGTTGGCCGCGCGGATCGCCGCCTACGAGCTGGCCTATAAAATGCAGTCGAACGCGCCGGAGGCTGTCGACTTCGCCCAGGAATCGCGCGAGACGCTCGACCTGTACGGCATCGACGGCTCGCGCACCGAAGACTTCGGCCGCAAGTGCCTGCTGGCACGGCGGCTCGTCGAGCGGGGCGTGCGGTTCGTGCAGATCTATTCTGGCGGCAATCACAACGACGCCAACTGGGACGCCCATGGCGACATCGTGGCCAACCACACTAAGCACGCGGGCGACACCGACAAACCGATCGCCGGACTGCTCAAGGACCTCCGCCGGCGGGGACTCTTGGACGAAACGATCATCGTTTGGGGGGGCGAGTTCGGCCGCCAGCCGACCGCCGAGTACGCCAAGGGGACGGGCCGCGATCACAATTCGTACGGCTTCACAATGTGGACGGCCGGCGGCGGCATCAAGGGAGGCGTGAGCGTGGGCAAGACCGACGAACTGGGGAGCGCGGCCGTGGAAGACCGGTTCCACGTGAAGAACCTGCACGCGACGATCCTCGCGCAGATGGGGCTCGACCCGAACAAGCTCTCGTATTTCTACAACGGACTCGACCAGAAGTTGGTCGGCGTCGAAGGGGCCGAGCCGATCCGGCAGATCATGGCGTAATCGGCTACGATATTGTCATCGTGTGCTGAGGTGCGTAATGGCAAAATGGCGAACCGCCGCAAGCGCGGCGAGTTCGCAACAACCCACACAGATAACGACAAGAGACGAGCGACCATGAACTCATTACTTGTGGCCCGCCTGATCGTCGTAATCAGCTCGATTTCGATGCTCGGTTTTGGAACCGATGTGACGAATGCATTCGGAGCCGAACCGAAGACTACGGCCGCCGAGGGGCCCAAGCGCTCCAAGTGGAACAATTTCGACCGGCTCGACTTCCAGGTCGACGGCCGCGACGCCCTCTTGATCGTGCCCCCCAAGGCCGACGTCGGCAAACCGTGGATCTGGCGAACCGAGTTCTTCGGGCATGAGCCGCAAGTCGATATCGGCCTGCTCGGCAAAGGGTTCCACGTGGCCTACGTGAACGTGCAGAACCTGTACGGCGCGCCGAAAGCCCTCGATGCCATGGATGCGTTTTACGACCACGTCACCCGTGAATACGGCCTGATGCCGAAGGTGGTGCTCGAAGGGTTCAGCCGCGGCGGCCTGTTCACCCTCAACTGGGGCGCTCAGCACCCGGATCGCGTGGCTTGCATGTACAACGACGCCCCGGTTTGCGACTTCAAAAGCTGGCCCGCCGGTCGAATCAAGAGCAAGGGCGCGCCGGCCGATTGGAAGCGGTGCCTGGAGGCCTACGGACTGACCGAGGCGGAGGCGCTGGCCTACAAGCTCAACCCGATCGACAACCTCGCGCCGCTCGCCCGGCATAATGTTCCGCTGTTGCACGTTTGCGGCGACGCCGACGTCGTCGTTCCGTTCGACGAGAACACCAAGATCGTCCAAGAGCGGTACAAGGCGCTCGGCGGTCCGTTCGCCCTGATCACGAAGCCCGGCGTCGGCCATCATCCGCACAGCCTGAAGGACCCGACGCCGATCGTCGATTTCATCTACAAACACACGGCCGTGCTCGATAAGTAGGGCTCACGCTGCGCGTGAGCGGTCATCGTGCAAAGCATGATGCGTACACTGGGTGACTACTTTCGGCCGTCGTGCTAAGCTGTGCGGATGCACGCCGCCCAAGCTCCGCAAACGCCGACTCTGGCCGAACTCTGGAAGCAAATTGCCGCCGAGAGTGAGAAAATCTCGCTCGGCGGCGGCCCCGAGGCGATTGCGCGGCAGCATAAAAAGGGACGGCTCTCGGCCCGCGAACGAGTTGCAAAGCTCGTCGACCCCGACACCTCGTTCTACGAGTTCGGCCTCTGGTCGGCCTGGGGCATGTACGCCGAGTACGGCGGCGCTCCGTCGGCCGGCGTGGTGACGGGCGTCGGCACGGTCGCCGGTCGCAGGCACCTGATCATCGCCAACGACGCCACCGTGAAGGCCGGCGCGTTCTTCCCGGCAACAGCCAAAAAGGTGCTGCGAGCCCAACGAATCGCCTTCCAGAACCGCTTGCCGCTCATTTACCTCGTCGACTCGGCGGGCGTCTTCCTGCCGTTGCAGGAAGACGTCTTCCCCGACGAAGACGACTTCGGCCGCATCTTCCGCAACAACGCCGTGATGTCGGCCGCCGGCCTGGGCCAAACGGCCGCCATCATGGGCAACTGCGTCGCCGGCGGCGGCTACTTGCCCGTGCTCTGCGACAAGCTGCTGATGACCGAAGGCTCGGGGCTCTACCTGGCCGGACCGGCGCTCGTGAAAAGCGCCATCGGCCAAGTGGTTTCCAGCGAGGATTTGGGCGGGGCCGCCATGCACGCCCAAGTGTCCGGTACGATCGACTACCGCGAACCGGACGACGACGCTTGCATCGCCAGGCTGCGAAGTCTGGCGGCACTGGCGGCCGCCGACGGCCCGACGCCTCCGGCGCCGCTCTTCCGCCGCGAGGCAAGCCCGGCGGCCCGCGACGGCTCGGAGATCTACTCCATCGTTACCGGCGGACGCCGCGATCACGAAATCCGCCGCGTGCTCGAGTGCGTGGTCGACTCCGGCAGCTTCGACGAATACAAGGCCGAGTTCGGCAAGACGCTCGTTTGCGGTACCGCCCGGATCGGCGGCTTCCCGGTCGGCGTCGTCGCCAACCAGCACCATAGCGAAAAGCAGGCCGACGGGCCGCTTGAGTTCGGCGGCGTCATCTACGTCGAGAGCGCCGAAAAGGCGGCCCGGTTCGTGATGAACTGCAACCAAGACTGGCTGCCCATCGTCTTCCTGCAGGACGTCAACGGCTTCATGGTCGGCCGCGACAGCGAGCGCTCGGGCATCATCAAGGCGGGTGCAAAACTCGTCAGCGCCATCAGCAACAGCCGGGTGCCGAAGCTCACCGTGATCCTCGGCGGCTCGTACGGCGCGGGCAATTACGCACTCTGCGGCAAGGCTTTCGATCCGCGACTGATCTTCGCCTGGCCGAGCGCCCGCTGCGCCGTAATGGGGGGCGACCAGGCGACGAACACGCTGTTGGATATCACGGTGTCGGCACTGGAGCGCAAGGGAGAAAAGGTCGACGCCGCCGCACTGGCGGAACTTCGCGACCGCGTGAAGGGGGACTACGAGCGGGCGATGGACCCGCGCCACGCCGCGGCCCGCGGCTGGATCGACCGGATCATCGACCCGGCGGCCACGCGAGCGGAGTTGATCACGGCCTTGGAGATCGTCACACGGCACGTCGACGCCGAACCGTATAAGCTGGGCGTGTTTCAGGTTTAGGGTTTGGCTCGGAGGTTTTCAATTCACTGATGCAAATTCACCGTGGAAGGCCGGACTGTCACGAAAACACGAGAGTTTGAAAGCACGAAACGGAGAAGCTTCGCCGGGCCGTGGTATAATGGAGCGCGACGACCCCAGGAGTCTCTGAACATGCAATTTGCGGTAGAAATCGATCGCGAAGACGACGGACGATGGATCGCAGAGATCGTCGATCTTCCAGGCGTCATGAGTTATGGCGCCACAAAGGATGAAGCGATCGCACGCACACAGGCCTTGGCACTAAGAGTCTTGGCCGATCGTCTTGAACATGGGGAGCCGGTACCGGAAATGGTCAATGTATTTTCCGTCGTACCATGAATCAGTGGAGCGCTACCAAGGCTCGATTGGTATTGGCCGCACTGCTGCGAATCGGCTGGGTCGTCAAACGCGAGTCGGGAGGCTCACATCGAGTTCTTTCGCGCGCCGGGTGGCAAGACTTTGTCTTCGCGTTTCATGACGGCGACGAGATCGGACGGCGAATGTTGTCGAAAATCGCCAAGCGGACAGGTTTAACTCCGGACGATCTATAGGCCAAGGACGCCACCGTGACGCTTCGCATCGGCAATGGCGCGGGATTCTGGGGAGACAACCTCGACGCACCCCGACGGCTCGTCGAATCGTCGAAGCTCGACTACCTGACGCTCGAATACCTCGCCGAGTTGACGCTCTCGATCCTCGCCCGGCTCCGCGAAAAAGATCAGAGCGCCGGCTACGCCCACGACTTCCTGCCGGTGCTCAAAAGCCTGGTGCCCGCGCTCAAGGCGCAGCCGCAACTCAAAATCGTCACAAACGCCGGCGGCATGAACCCGGCGAGCTGTGCCCGGGCCGTCGCCGCAATCCTGGCCGAAGCCGGCCTGGCCGACACCTCGATCGGCGTCGTCGCGGGCGACGACCTCTTGCCGCGGCTCGACGAGTTGCGGGCCGAAGGGTGCGACTTCCGAAACCTCGACGACGGCCGGAGGCTCGCCGATCTCGACCAGCCGATCGTCAGCGCCAATGCCTACCTCGGCGCTCGGCCGATCGCCGACGCGCTGGCGGGCGGAGCGAGGATCGTCATCACCGGCCGTGTCGCCGATGCCTCGCTCACGGTCGGCCCGGCGATGCACGAGTTCGATTGGTCGTGGACCGATTGGGACAAACTGGCGGCGGCGAGCGTCGCCGGCCACCTCATCGAATGCGGCGCTCAAGCCACCGGCGGTTACCTTTCCGGATGGGAAGGAGCCAACCTGGCCGATGTCGGTTACCCGATCGCCGAATTGGAAGCCGATGGTCGGTTCGTCATCACGAAACCGGCCGGTTCGGGCGGCCGCGTCACGCAGGAGACGGTCGCGGCGCAGCTGGTTTACGAAATCGGCGACCCGCGTCACTATCTCACGCCCGACGTCAATTGCGATTTCACGACCGTCTCGCTCGTCGAAGAAGGCCCCGATCGCGTCGCGGTGTTCGGTGCGTCGGGCGGCCCCGCACCTGAAATGCTCAAAGTTTCGCTCGCCTATCGCGACGGCTTCATGGCCGACGGCCGCTTGCTTGTGTACGGCGACGATTGCGTGAAAAAGGCGCACGAGTGCGCAAAAATCATCGGATTGAAGCTGGCGCAAGCCGGGTATGAATACGAGCGCACCAGTTTCGAAGTGCTCGGTGCCGGTGCGGGCGTGCCGGGCCTCACGCCGCCGCCCGCCGGTTTGAAGGAGTGCGTCTTGCGGCTCGCGGTGCACGACCCGCGCCGCGAGGCGGTCGAACGTTTTACGCGCGAGTTCGCACCACTGGCGACCAGCGGTCCGGCAGGCTTGGCCGGCTACACGCAAGCCCGCGGTGAGGTCCGGCCGGTGTTCGCCTACTGGCCGACGCTCGTGCCGCGGGCGCTGGTGCCGCCGCAAGTCGACGTGCGAAATGCCGCCCAATGGCTCGCGAGCCGACCTCCCGGCAACGGCAAAGGCCCCCATTGAACGTCCCGAGCGCCAGTGAGAGTCGGCGATGATGGACCTTTCTAACAGCGAGCACTCATGAACCCCATCAAACTCGGCGACATCGCGCACGCCCGTAGCGGCGACAAGGGAAACCACGCCAATATCGGCATCGTCGCGAAAACGGAGCCGGCCTTCGAATTCCTGCGCGACGAACTGACGGCGGAACGGGTCGCCGAATACTTTCGTTCGCTCCGGCCGACGCGCGTCGAACGGTTCGAGCTGCCGAACGTGCTGGCCCTGAACTTCCTGCTCCATAACGTGCTCGACGGCGGCGCCAGCCGTTCGCTCCGAACCGATACGCAAGGCAAGCTGCTCGGCACGGCGCTGATGCAAATGGAATGGGGAGGAAGTGAACCTTAATTCGCAATTCGGTTTCCGCGGAATCCATCGCCACTTCTCAATCGGTCGAGCGCCATGCCCCTGCTTCGTCTCCACATCCACGAACACACGGCGACGGTCATTTTGGACCGGGCCGCCAAGCGGAACGCGCTCAACCGCGAGCTGTTGGCCGAACTGCAACAGATGTTTGAAGACCTGCACCTCGAGAAGCGGGTGCGCGCGGTGGTGCTAACCGGCGCCGGGCCGACATTTTGCGCCGGCATGGACCTGGGTCAGATGCTCGAAACGAGCAAGCTCCCCAATGCCAACGAACTTTGGCACGCTGACGCCCAGGCTTACCGCGACCTCGTCGAATACATGCTCCGCTTCCCCAAGCCGATCATCGCCGCCCTGAACGGCCCGGCGATCGCCGGGCCGTTCAGGGCGGCGATGATC
>Ga0163153_10004636_pt1 | contig 17035 bp, 16 predicted proteins | sample OliLakLV19MP6IB1_FD_148629 | JGI IMG/M metagenome (GOLD analysis project Ga0163153, IMG submission 148629) | Freshwater microbial mat bacterial communities from Lake Vanda, McMurdo Dry Valleys, Antarctica - Oligotrophic Lake LV.19.MP6.IB-1 | ecosystem: Environmental > Aquatic > Freshwater >... | reverse complement strand
ATACAAACCTTGATAATCCCTGGTGAAACGAAAACTATTAAATTACGAAAACCTTCTTTGCCTATCGGAATAGTGAAAAACATTTATCAAGCGTGTGCTTGTGCTTCAACTGTCAAACCAAGTAAAGATGTAGTGTACCATTAATTTATACAATTACTTGATTATGAACACCTATTTTTGTCCTATAGCCAAGTTGGGTTAAGAAAACCTTCATTGCCTAGGGGAATAGTGAAAAACATTTATCAAGCGTGTGCTTGTGCTTCAACTGTCAAACCACGTAAAGATGTAGTGTACCATTAATTTATACAATTGCCTGATTATGAACACCTATTATTGTCCTATAGCCAGGTTGGGTTAAGTCCTTCCCTATAGTTTTAACCTCACCCCCAACCTATTCAGGCTTTTAGTCAGCCATACACATAACAATGCCAACAACAATGATTTTAAAAGACCGATACCTCCGGTAATGAGGACCTCCGGCCATTTTAATTGTAATACCCTGAACAGAAAGTATACAAAATAGGGCATCAGATAACACAATAAGGTATCCCTACCGGCTGGTTTGACTACATTAAACCAGTTCGTCTTGCCATAGACATCGGACACCCAATAAATTATCACAAAGGCACCTAGGGTAAATGCGCTGCATAAAAATAACCAGGCCGGTGTAGCGCCTAATTTGGTTAATCCCCAATATGGACGTGTAAGGATAGAAAGGAGTACCAGCATCAGGATAGCACCCGAATATACCAGGGTCATTGTTCGGTTGTCCTTCCGTTCGCGAAAATAGCGGAATACCTGTGAGGCAACGATCCCACCCATAGTAAGACCAGCGAGTGTACCTCCGCTGATTGCATCGGGAATAAAGGATAGAAACGGAACGGAAAATAGTTTGGCCTTCGCCATCATACTCAGCACGGCAAAAAATGCCCAACCCAACAGCAATACCCATAACCTGTTTTTAGCGATTACCACCACCAGGGCACCGGCCAAATAAGACCAACCGATCAGGCCTAATATACCCCACCAATGGGTGGAAAAACGATAGATCTCCGGATCTTTTCCTCCCCGGTAGATAAAGGCCATGGCGAGGAGGGTAATAATACCTGCAGCCTTCAATCCAAATATCAAGGATTTATTGGCTTTAGCAGGGTAAGCGTTCCAGATGAGTATAAAACAAAGGCAACAAATGGGGTTCCAAAACAACCTCGGCATGCCGGTGGCTTCGGCGTTATACGATTCACCGTTGACAAGAAATACACCCATAATCAGGAGGGCGATGGTGCGCAATAATATATGCCCGGTGATCTGCAGGTCTGATTCCCCTTTTTTTCTTCTATTGTCAATGGCATAAGGCAGGGACATGCCCACAATAAAAAGAAAAGCCGGAAATACCACGTCAGATAGCCCGATTCCGTCGACCCCGCTGGCCACATGGCCGAGCCAGGCAGGTATACCTTTCAAAGACCAGAGGTCATTGACAAAAATCATCAGCACCATAGTCAGGGCACGTAATATATCAATAGCATCTACCCTTGAAATTAAACTTGCACCGGTCAGGTCATTTATCGGAGGCATCGCAGTGGGGCTGGTATCTTGCATCTTTTCGTGAAGGTAAATTTTTGGTTTTAATAATCAGGTTCTTGAAATTTCAATGACACCTGCATTGGGTGCAGCCTGATAGATTACATATTTTCCCTTGTCATCCTTCAATACCGGAAACCTTTTGTTTTCGGTCCCCTGTTTGATTTCTGCTGATTTCCATTTCAAGGGCACATACGTTTTTAAAGTTAAAGGAAGATCATACATGCTTTTATCGAGGATGTGCTCAAGATCGACTATAAACTTACCATTTTGTTTGATGGAGTTGACGGTTGCATTCATTCTTTCCCGGATGTATTTGGTCACATCGCCGAAGGTAGCAATCCAGAGGTCATCTTCTTTGGTTTTCATATACTGAAAATATTCATCCAGCAATTCACTGGGCAAGGCCTCCCAACCAATGCCATCTACTCCATGGATTACCAGGACGAGCCAGATATTTTCATTCGAAACAGTAGTATCGATCCAGGATTTCATCATTGGCAAGGATGTCCGGGTCACCGCTCCCCGTTGCCATTGAACATATTCTTTGGTATTATCCACAGGGGTATGGCGGCTGGCCCGGTTAAGTTCAACCAAAAATTCCTCAGGCATTCTGTTTCTCAGTGCAGGATAAACTTTAAGGGCATATTCCATGGCGCGCTCATGTTCTGTTTCATAGGGGATCTCTGCTGAAAAGGTGTATGCTTCGCCCAATTGCTGTCGGATATCTTCCCGGCTTTTTTCAAGTTCGTACAGGATATTGGTTTCATCCAACAAAACAGAGGTAAGGATGGGTTACGGTATGACTTGCAAATTCATGGCCCTGGGCTGCAAAGCCCCTGATTTCTTCCCAGGTTATCCACCTCGAAGGGTCTGAAGGCCCTTGTGGTCTTCACCATATGGTTGGAATTCTCCATTCCGAACTTTTTGATATAGGTCATCGATGACCGTATAAGCTTCTACTGATTTACCAGCATCATAAAGGGCACCGGCCCGGGTATGATAGGCCAGGATGCCCCTTAGACCCAGGTATCCTGCCGCGGATGATCGTTTTTAAAAATTGTCTTTATTGGTAGGTAGGCCTGCAGTTTCTTCTATAATAGTCTTAACGGGTCGACCGGTGAACTTGCCTTTATAGCGCGATCCGGGAATCTGGCCGGTAATGATAAAAAAAGTGGCGGGGATCTTTAACCGGTTCATAATGGGTAGTGCGTTACGAAACTGGTTAATGGTGCCATCGTCATAAGTAACCGAAACAGCAGACCGTTTACCATATTGCCATTTGGTGATTTCTGTCTCCCCTTCTATGTTTAGTCGACCTGGACTGATACCCATTAAAAAACTACCGGCAATGAGGAGCAACAATAATTTCATAGGCTAATTTTTTCTTTAAATATCCTTATTCTTCGTCATATACAGGGAGCAAAGATTGTTCAGGATTAACGAACCATGCCAATGGAAATTGCAGGCCACGAATTCCATTCAATCGATGGAACTACGATCTGGTTTGATCTGCAATTACCCAAAGGCCAAATTTTTTACCTGGCCCGTGGCGATCTAAAAACGGGCAATGAAATCAAATATGCTATGCAACGGGATGAATGGAGTATCCATTTTAATATTTCTCCTGATCAAAAATGGTTTGCAGGAGATGGGGGTGATCCCGGGCAGGTAGCCAAAGCAAAAGATGGACAATGGATTTATTTATATTCAATTTCAGGGGATAGTTTGCGATCGACCAAATTAGTGGATATGCGACATCATAATTATAAACTCGAGCCCAACGTACATTTTTCTCCGGACGGCAAATGGATCCTATTCCGTGCAAATTTTGAATGGCACACCAATGTATATGCTGTTGAAATAAATTCAAAAGGAATAAATTGAAAAAAAGGAGATCGGGATAGGGCATGCCTGGAATTTTATGGAGTAACCAATGACTTAATTCTTTATATTGTAACCTTTATTTTGAAGTTAAAAATTACCTCCATATTATTGCTCAGTGTGCTTATAGCCCCGGCTGTCCGCACCTACTTATGGCTTCGCTATCAAAAGTCAGTGGTCAGGCACACGGTTAAAAGGGAGCTGATGGAAGGTCTGGAAGCGAGTGAATTGGTCTTGTTGAAGTTCACTGCCACAGCATCAGAAACAAAATTAAAATGGGCACACTCCAAAGAATTTGAATACAACCACCAAATGTATGATGTGGTGGAAACGAAAATCATCGGAGACACGATTTATTATTGGTGCTGGTGGGACCATCTGGAAACAAAATTAAATCAACAACTCAGCCAATTGGCGAATAAGGCATTCCAGGATGACCCGCAAAATCAGGAAAAACACCGCTGGCTACTTTCGTATTTTAAATCGTTGTATTTTATTGAGAATTTTTATCCGCATCTCTTACCGCCAGGAACACGGCGGCTGCGATACGCGGAATATTGTTCCTTATATATTTCAGCTTCGATTCAACCACCCGCACCTCCTCCCAAGTGGAGTTAATATCGTTCTGTTCATTCATGCCCCTCTGCCTAAAAAAGTAAGCACGCTGATTGCTGAGGGTTATTGGCGTTCCAATATTTGTGGCGCGATACCCGGCTGTGGTGAAAAACATCAGTCTGTTTGTTTTTTATTCATGGGAAAATGAACCCGCATAAGGCTAATAATTTATTGAACTGATTACATCTCACCGTGTATAAATTTATTTTAATGTGGTTGTGTTTGGGGGTGATATCGATTGCCTATTCCCAAACCATAACCATAAAAGAAAAAGAATCCAACCTCCCTCTGTATTTAGTGGTGATCCTGAGTGAAGTGCCAAAGGCACACACGACCACCAATGTCAATGGACAAGCCGATATATCAGCGTTCAAAAATTCAGCGCAGATGGAAATCAGGATGCTGGGTTATAAATCCGAAACCAAAAGTTATATTGAACTGAAGACAGCCGGTTTTGAATTATACCTGGAACCTTCCAATCTCAATTTAAAAGAAGTCGTGGTGGCGGGTACCCGCTGGAGCCAGTCATCCGGCAATGTCCCTTCAAAAATCGTCTCGGTTTCCCTCAAACAACTTACTCTGCAGAATCCTCAATCAGCAGCGGACCTGCTGAGTATAACCGGTAAAGTATACGTACAAAAAAGCCAGCAAGGTGGAGGCAGTCCGATGATCAGGGGATTTGCCACCAATAGGTTGTTGTATACCATCGATGGGGTCCGCATGAACACCGCAATTTTCCGGTCAGGTAATATTCAAAACGCAATTAACCTCGACCCTTTTGCTACAGAAAAAGCGGAAGTCCTATTTGGACCAGGTTCTGTGATTTATGGAAGTGACGCTATTGGTGGGGTGATGAGTTTCCAAACGTTAACCCCACAGTTATCTCTTACGGATAAGCCGTTGATTTCCGGTAAAGCCCTGGTCCGGTATTCCTCGGCTAACAAGGAAAAAACAGGCCATGTTGATGTCAATCTTGGCTGGAAAAAATGGGCATTGGTAAGCAGTTTTAGCTCCTGGGATTTTGACCACCTGCGACAAGGAAGCTACGGCCCCGATGATTATCTAAAACCCTATTTCGTTCAACGGCAGGATGGAGTAGACCGTGTGATTACTCAGCAGGATCCCTTATTGCAGATACCCTCTGCCTATTCCCAAATAAATATGATGCACAAACTTCGTTTCAAACCCAACGACCACTGGGATTTTCAATACGGCTTTCATTATTCAACAACTTCACCCTATGGAAGGTATGACAGGCACAACCAGGTTAAAAATGGTACTGCCCGTTATGCCGAATGGGATTATGGACCACAATTATGGAAGATGAACAACCTGAATATTTCTCATCAAAGCGATCAACGTTTCTACGACAAAATAACCTTGCGGCTCGCAGTTCAAGGATTTGAAGAAAGCCGGATTGAGAGGTCGCTGAACAACAACAACCGAAGTACGCAGTCAGAAGAGGTAGGAGCATATTCTGCAAATTTCGATTTCTTCAAATCAGTGGACAAAAAAAATTCTCTTTTCTATGGTGTTGAATGGGTATTCAACGATATAAATTCCACCGGACTTTTAACTGACATTTCCTCCGGGTCAAACACACGAGGCCCATCTCGTTACCCCGTATCTGTCTGGAGTTCAATGGCAGCTTATCTGACCGATGAATTCAGGGCTACGGATAAGCTGACCTTGCAAGCGGGCATTCGATACAACCAGTTCAGGCTGACCGCTGATTTTACCAATAACACGACATTTTATCCATTCCCTTTCACCTCAGCCAAAATTGACCAGGGAGCATTTACCGGGAGTATCGGTGGAGTATTTCGTCCGTCTGACTCCTGGGTGATCAGCGGCAATTTTGGAACGGCTTTTCGATCTCCCAATGTCGATGATTTAGGCAAAGTCTTCGATTCTGAACCTGGCACGGTGACCGTCCCCAATCCGGATTTAGAGGCCGAGTATGCCTACAATTTTGATCTCGGGGTTGCGAAAGTATTTGACGATGTAGTTAAAACAGATCTTACACTTTATTACACCTACCTGCAAAATGCCTTAGTGAGAAGGGATTTCCAGCTGAACGGCAAAGACAGTATCCTGTATATTGGTCAATTAAGCAGGGTCCAGGCCATCCAGAATGCAGCGGTCGCCAGGGTATACGGAATACAAGCCGGATTAGAAATAAAACTTTCTGCCAGTTTTAGTTTTTCTTCCGACCTGAATGTTCAGATCGGGGAAGAAGAATTGGATGACGGTACCACCAGTGCTTCCAGGCATGCGGCGCCGCTATTTGGGGTCTCTCGTTTGAATTATGCATCAAAGAACCTGAGTATACAATTTTATGCAGATTATCAGGGGAAAAGAAAATTTGAAGACCTTGCGCAGGAAGAACAAAAAAAAGATGAAATTTATGCCAAAGATGAGCATGGGAAAAACTTTTCTCCATCCTGGTATACCCTCAACCTGAAAGCCATGTATGACTGGACTGCCATTTTTACCTTTACAGGCGGTTTGGAAAACCTGACCGACCAACGGTACCGGCTTTATAGTTCAGGCATATCTGCTGCAGGAAGAAATTTTATACTGTCACTAAGAGTAAATTTTTAATTTATTCACTAATCTCGTTTGAAAAAAGGAAGTGCTCAATTTTCCTGGATATAAACACATTGGACAGCTAAATTCCATCCGGTATTTGAAAGAGTTTTTATATTTAACGCGATGGTTAGTTAAATCGATTTTAAAACCTTACCATTTAAAAAAGTATTCAATGAAAAAATATTTTTTTTCGCTTTTATTGCTGTGCCTGGAGTTGTTAAGAACCAATGCTCAATCGGCCTCCAAACTCTGGTACACTAAACCAGCTGAACATTTTGAAGAAAGCCTGGTGATCGGCAATGGTAGACTGGGAGCTACCGTTTTTGGCGGGGTCCTTAGCGATAAAATTTTTCTTAATGATGCCACCCTATGGTCCGGGGGACCGGTCAATGCCCATATGAGCCCGGAAGCGTATAAAAGCCTTCCCCCCATCCGTGAAGCATTGAAAAATGAAAACTATAAATTAGCCGACGAACTCAATCGCAAACTCCAGGGTACTTTTTCCCAATCTTTTGCACCCCTGGGCAATGTTTTTATTCAAAACAAGGTTGAAGGCGAAGCGACAAATTATTATAGGGAATTAAACCTGGCAGATGCTACGGTTACAACACGATTTGAACAGCACGGAGTAAAATATACCCGTGAATATTTTGTATCTGCACCGGATCAGGTTTTTATGATTAAAATGACCTGCAACAAAAAAGGTGCGCTAAGCTTTGATTTGAATTTTACCAGTTTGTTGAAAAATAAAGTTATCCATTCAGACAATAGCTTGCATATAAACGGGTATGCCCCGTATCATGCTGAGCCCATTTATCGGGGGGCTGAAAACCCTGTGCTGTATGATGAAAACAAGGGTACCCGGTTTACGGCAACGGCCAAAATAAAACATACGGATGGCAAAATAGTGGCTACCGATACGACCATCGGCCTGAGCGGAGCCACAGAAGCCATTATATATATCACCATATCCACCAGTTTTAATGGTTTCGATAAAAACCCGGTCACCCAAGGTTTGGATGATAAAGCGCTGGCTGCAGAAAAGTTGAAAAAAGCATTTGCAAAAACTTACCCGCAAATTAAACAAGCCCATATCCTGGATTACCAGAAATACTTCAAACGTGTCAGCTTGAATTTGGGAAAAACTAACGCGCCGGACTTGCCTACGGACGAAAGGCTAAGACGATATGCCAAGGGAGCAGAAGACAAAAATTTGGAAGTTTTATATTTTCAATTCGGGCGTTACTTGTTGATCAGCAGCTCACGTACTTTGGGAGTGCCTGCAAATTTACAAGGTATCTGGAACCCTTATATCCGGCCACCCTGGAGCAGTAATTATACCACCAATATCAATGCCGAAGAAAATTATTGGTTGGCCGAAAACACCAATCTGTCTGAAATGCATCTGCCCTTAATGAGTTTTATTAAAAATATAGCGACCACCGGTAAGATCACCGCACAAACATTCTATGGCGTCAACGGATGGGCGGCTTGTCACAATTCGGATATCTGGGCTATGAGCAACCCCGTTGGCCAGTTTGGCCAGGGCGACCCCAGTTGGGCAAACTGGAATATGGGCGGGGCCTGGCTCAGCACCCATTTGTGGGAGCACTATGTATTTACCCAGGATAAGGGATTTCTGAAAAATGAAGCGTATGACCTCATGAAAGGAGCAGCCTTGTTTTGCCTGGAATGGATGATAGAAGATAAAAACGGAACATTAATTACCTCACCTGCTACGTCACCGGAAAACAAATATATTACCCCGGATGGTTACCAGGGAGCCACCATGTACGGGGGCAGTGCAGACTTGGCTATGATCCGCGAGTGTTTTGAGCAGACTATAAAGGCGTCCAGGATTTTGGATACTGATGGGGAATTCAGGTCAAAATTGGAAACGGCATTGTCCAGACTATACCCTTATCAAATAGGTAAAAAAGGCAATTTGCAGGAATGGTATTATGATTGGGAAGATGTTGAACCCACCCACCGCCATCAATCTCATTTGTTTGGTCTTTATCCGGGCAACCACATCACCCCTATCAAAACACCAGCACTGGCCCAAGCCTGCAGAAAAACACTTGAAATCAAAGGAGATGAAACCACCGGATGGAGTAAAGGTTGGAGGATCAATCTTTGGGCCAGGCTTTGGGACGGAAATCACGCCTATAAAATGTACCGGGAGCTTTTACATTATGTCGAACCGGACGGAATAAAAACCGATTACGCAAGGGGCGGAGGTACCTATCCAAATTTATTTGACGCCCATCCACCGTTTCAAATCGATGGCAACTTTGGCGGAGCAGCAGCGGTGGCAGAGATGTTGGTTCAATCTACTGAAAACGAAATCAGGCTGCTACCGGCATTACCGGAAGTATGGGAAAGTGGTTCTGTAAAGGGCATTTGTGCACGGGGAGGGTTTGAAATTTCAATGGTTTGGGACAAAAGGCGCCTTAACAAGCTTAGTGTCTATTCTAAAAAAGGCGGGTCTACCACGCTGATTTATGGAGAAAAAACCAAAAAAATCATTTTGGCAAAAGGGCAACAAGTCAATGTAGGATGGTGACACCGTATGAAATTAATTGGATTTCATGAATAAGATAAGCAGCTGGGCTTGGGGTCAGCAAGATACCTTTTGGCGCATTTGACCCGCATTCTGTCGGGAATTCACCACGTCTATCTTAGCATCGAGATTACCTTTAGCATAAAATTAATAACGATGGCTAAATTAAATCCGTATTTAAATTTCGACAACCAATGTCGTGAAGCAATGAATTTTTATAAAGAATGTCTGGGAGGTGAATTGTTTTTACAAACGGTTGGTGAGCTGCCCGCTATGGCCGCCCAGATGCCACCAGGTATGAAAAACAGTATTTTACATTCTTCCCTGACCAGTGGAGATATGGTGATTATGGGTTCCGACCTCAACAGTGAAAAAGCTCAGGAAGGAAATACAGTGTATCTCTGTATTAATTGTGATACGGAGGATGAATTAAATACATTCTTCACCAAACTTGGTGAAGGAGGAAAAATTACGGAGCCCCTGGCCGATATGCCCTGGGGAGGAAGGTACGGATCCCTGACAGATCGTTTCGGAAAATACTGGCTATTTAATTTTCAACCCGCCGGAACGGAAAATAACAAACCTGGTTAAACAGGAATATAAGAGTATGGAAAAAGTGGTATAAAAACACATTGGAAATATTTTTTAGAATAAAAAACAAGAACATGTGATATTTCAGGTATTCCTGCGAATAATTAGGAACTAAACCTTCACTAATTATTTTTTAGCATGAAAACAGCAAATACCTTCTTGAAGATTATTTTTCTCCTTCTGCCCTTTTCGAATTCTGGGCAGTCCCCAGGGTTTGAAAACCCGGATAGCCTGATGGCCCTGTCCTGTATACACACTCAAGAACGTGTTTACCAGTCCAGGCAACAAAGGGAATTGAGCTCAACGTATTTTTCAAAACCCGGTCTGGAGAACGTTTACCATAACGAGGCCGTATCTTTCCCAATGCGGGATGGCAAAAGATTTATGGCATACCGGTTTCCTAAGCCTGAAAATGGCACGACCAGTGTTTTGTTCCCTGGCATTATGTCCACTGCCCTGGTCCTCACGGAGGTTATACCCCATTTTGTATGCCCCCTATTGAAGACAGTGGAACTGATAAAAAAACGGTTTAATCAACATCAATTTTAAAAGCATGTCAGGAACTCATGCTGACGATTTTTTGAGGGTGATTGAATCGCACAAAGGAATTATTTATAAGGTAGCCAATTCGTATTGCCGGGATGATGAAAACAGAAAGGACCTTATCCAGGAAATCATCCTCCAATTGTGGCTTTCCTTTAATAAATACAATGATCAGTTTAAGCTGACGACCTGGATTTACCGTATTGCTTTGAATGTCTCGATTTCTTTTTTCAGGAAGGAGCATCGTCGGACACCCATCAGTCAACCCTTGCCAGATGGTGTCCTCAACCTGAATGAAAATCCAGCACCTGAACAAAATAACGCGGAAATCGAAAAGTTGTACTTCTTCATCAGGGAATTAAAAGAAATAGACCGGGCCATCATCATCCTATACCTGGAAGAAAACAGTCACCAGGAAATGGCTGAAATACTGGGCTTGACGCAGACCAATATAGCCACCAGGATATCGAGAATCAAACAACAATTAAAACTCAAATTTTCACTATATAAACCTTAATCATTATGGAAGACACAGAAATCATAAACCTTTGGAAATCTTTCGACAAAAAATTAGAAGAAAACCTCAAACTCAATAAGCAGAATGCTGAAGATATCACCCGCATCAAAGTAAAATCTTTTTTAGGATCCATGAAGCCTATTAAACTATTTACGGTCCTTGTCGGTTTGCTTTGGGTCGGCCTGCTGGATATCATCATCATAAGTGTATTTAAGGGGGCCAGTCCCTTTTTCCTCCTTTCGGCCGTTGTATTGGTCATCCTGAACAAACTGGCCATAGGGATCTACCTTTATCAGCTCATCCTGTTGTTTCAGGTAGATATCAGCGATACGATCCTGTCTACCCAGGAAAAAATTGCAAGCCTGAAAACATCTACCCTATGGATTACACGGTTGCTTTTTCTTCAGCTTCCGGTGTGGACCACTTTTTATTGGTCAAAATCAATGTTTGAAAACGGAAATCCTGTTTTGTTGGTTCTTCAGGTCCTGATTAGCTTGTCCTTTGCCTTGCTAGCCCTCTGGTTGTTTTTCAATATCAACTATAAGAACAAGGATAAAAAATGGTTCAAATTAATATTCTCAGGGAATGAATGGACCCCGGCGATTAAATCGATGGAATTATTGGACCAGATTAGACAATATAAAGAAGAGGGGAAAGGGGGAAAGGGGGAAAGGAGGAAAGGAGGAAAGGTTAAAGGTTAAAGGGACTGGCAATTCAACAATTCAGCAATTCAGCAATTCAACCTTGAGGGGACTGGCAATTCAGCAATTCAAGAATTCAACAATTCAACAATTCAACAATTCAGCCTGGAGATTAAAGGTTAAAGAGGAAAAAACAGATAGATGGTAACCTTGTTGCAGAAAATGGTGTTGAAAGAATAGAAATACTTTCAAATTTGAGTTATACACTTTTTCTCCGCTACGGATACCTGCTGATGGCATCGCTTATCGTATTGGGCTCCTGTGCCTCCATTCCCGATGGAGCTATACCCGTAAAGCCATTTGACAAAATAAAATACCTGGGCAAGTGGTATGAAATTGCCCGCCTCGATATTAAATACGAACGCAATCTAAACAATACCACTGCAGTGTATTCCATTAATGAAGATGGGCGTATTAAAGTGGAAAACAGGGGATTTGATGTGTTAAAGAAAGTCTGGAAACAAGCCATTGGTAAAGCAAAGTTGGTAGGCGATGATCAGGAAGCCCGTCTTAAAGTCTCTTTTTTCGGCCCATTTTACGCAGGGTATAATATCATCGGACTGGACCCCGACTATAAATACGCCCTCGTTGCCGGAGGAAGTCTTAAATACTTATGGATCCTTAGCCGGGAAACTACTATTCCCGATGAAGTAAAACAAGACTATCTTCATATAGCCAATGCTCTCGGATACAAAACTGCAGACCTAATTTGGGTAGCCCACGAAAACAACTAATTTTTAACCCACTTTTCTACAGTATTTTCTTGTCGGATCCAATATAGTTTGAAGGGAAATCTAACTTTAACCTTTAACCTTTTAACCTTTTATTCAAATTCTTTCTTATGGAAAGGGAAAAACAAGAATTATTAACATTGGCCAAAGTGTGGGACGAGGCTATGGTAAAAAATGATCCCGCTGAAATAGGCGGTTTTATGGCTGATGAAGGGGTAATCATTGGTTCTGATGGCATTACTTCAAAGTCAGCTTTTTTAAAATGGATTAGTTCGGGCATGGTTAGCCATAACAGAATGGATGTCGATGAGCTGATAATAAATGTTTACGGTGATACCGGCATCGTGGTCGGACGTGGTATCAGTGCAGGCACCTTTGAGGGACAAAATTTTAGTCTCTATGAATGGTCAACCAATATTTTTATAAGAACACATGGAGTTTGGCTTTGTGTACTCACTATGCTAACCCCAGCTAACAACAAGAGAAACGATATCCAATTCCCGGGCGGGACCATTTCATTTTAAATCAATAGTCTGACCATTAATGAACACTTACTACCAACGCAGCACAGAGGAAACCATCCAACAACTCCATACTTCGTTAACTGGATTAAAAAAAGAAGCTGTGCCTGCAATTCAAAAGGAGTTTGGGGAAAATGTATTAAAGGAAACCAAGCCAAAAAGTAAATGGGTTATCCTGTTGGGGCAATTTAAAGATGTAATGATCCTGATATTGATTATTGCCGCAGTAATTTCCTTTGTTGCCGGTGAGCACACCGATGCCTTCGTCATTGTGGCGATTATATTGGGCAATGCTTTGATGGGATATTCACAGGAGAATAGTGCAGAGGAATCGGTCAGGATGCTAAAAAAAATGGTGGCCCGGAATGCCTTGGTCATCCGGGATGGTAAGCCGGAGAAACTGCAAGCAGTGTACCTGGTCCCAGGTGATTTAATTGTATTGGAAGCCGGTGACATCGTTCCCGCAGATGCCAGATTATTAGAGATTAGCTCATTTAATACCCATGAAGCATCCCTGACCGGAGAGAGCCATGCCATCGAAAAACAGACGGAAGCAATCATCGGGGAAAACCTGGTGCCGGGGGATCAGCACAACATGATTTTCAAAGGGACCATAGTCAGCAGCGGTTCTGCTAAAGCCATCGTCACCTCTATCGGTATGCTTACTGAACTTGGAAAGATAGCCGGTATGATGGAGGAAGGGTCTCAAAAAACCCCGCTGCAAAAGCGGTTAGGCGTATTCGCCAAACAATTAGCTATTATCGTCATTCTCATCTGCCTGATCGTTTTTGTGTTTGGATTGTGGCGTGGAGAACCAGCCTTCCAAATGTTTCTTACCGCTTTGTCTTTGGCCGTGGCAGCCTTGCCAGAAGCCCTCCCTGCCGTAATAACCATTGCACTTGCACGGGGTGCCCACCGGATGGTAAAACAAAAAGCACTGATGCGGAACCTGCCTGCGGTAGAAACCCTGGGCTCGGTAACCTATATCTGCAGCGATAAGACCGGAACGCTGACCCAAAATATCATGACCCTTGAAAAGCAGGAAGTAAGCGGCGAGAGCAAGGCATTATTTAATGAAGCTATGTTATTAAACAACGAGGTGAGGATTGCCGAGAATAAAGAATTGTTGGGTGATTCCACAGAGACCGCATTAGTTAAATATGCATTAGGTGCGGGATTTTCAAAAGAGGAGGCAGAAAAGAAATTTCCATTAGTTGAAAAACTCCCTTTTGATGCTACCCGGATGAGGATGAGCACCCTGCACCAGGACGGGGATCATTGGATATTATTTGTAAAAGGTGCCCCGGTTAAAATGGCGGAAATTTATTCTGCTGAACATAAAGCCACGGCTGAACAATGGCTGATCAAAAACCGGGAGTGGGCTTCGGAAGGTTTGAGGGTGCTGTTTTTCGGATATAAAATTTTTGATACAAAACCAGATAAACTAACCGTTGAAAATGAGCAGGATATTAATCCGTTAGGTATAACAGCGATGATCGACCCACCCAGGCCGGAAATAGAAGAAGCTATCCGGCAATGTAAATCAGCTGGAATAAAGACTGTAATGATTACCGGTGACCAGCCGCTGACAGCCACTGCCATTGCTTCCAGGCTCGGGATGATTCAAGAAGGATCCAATGCGGCTAAAACAGGATCCGACCTGGAGAAATTGTCTGAGGAGGAATTCAAGGTGGCCACGAAAACAACCTTGGTTTACGCCAGGGTTTCTCCGCAACAAAAATTGAACATTGTAAAATCACTCCAGGCAAACGGTGAATTTGTAGCCATGACCGGCGATGGGGTCAATGATGCACCTTCTTTGAAACAAGCGGATATTGGAGTGGCCATGGGCATTACCGGTACAGATGTATCCAAAGAGGCTGCCGATATGATTTTATTGGATGATAATTTTGCCACCATTGTCAAAGCCATAAAGGAAGGAAGGCGGATTTATGCAAATATCAAAAAGTTTATCCTATACGTGCTCTCCTGCAACCTGGGGGAAATCCTTACTATCTTTTTTGCTCCAATTATCGGCCTGGCTATTCCATTGTTGCCTATCCATATTCTTTGGATTAACCTGGTGACTGATGGATTGCCGGGACTTGCCCTGGTCGCTGAACCGGCAGAAAAAGGAATTATGAACCATCCACCCCGGCACCCCAAGGAAAATTTATTTGCAGGCAAACTGATTCCGAAAATTTTAGTCACAGGCCTGATCATGGCTGTAGCAGCTATCTTTATCCAGTGGTGGACTGCAGCCCAGGGTTATGAGGTGAGCATTCAGCGAACGGCTGTTTTTACCTTGTTGTGTTTTATACAATTGGGAAACGCCCTTTCTGTCCGCTCGATGCATCATTCTATTTTTTCGAGGGATTGGATGGTCAACAAGGGTATGTGGGGCGCTATTCTCCTGACCGTCCTCCTTCAGCTATCGATAGTCTATATCCCCGCCTTGCAATCCATTTTTAAAACGAGTACGCTAAATGGAGAGGTGATGAAAATGATCCTTGGGCTTACCCTGGCCGGCATATTATTTATTGAATCTCTTAAGTTGGTGTTCCGTCCAACTTACCATCGGGATGAAGCGGCTGTCCTGCCTGAAAAACAGGTTTAAAGGTGGCTCATAATTCAAGGTAAACAAATTAAGGGTTATTCTCCCGGGAGCATACAATCTTAATTCCTGCAATTTTTACCGCCCAGGATAAGTTTAGTATAATATCGATTGCCTGTACCGATCAGGATTTTTAATTTGGATATGGCACTGTTTGGATATTCAAAATACAGATTAGCCCATGACACACTTGAGGTTCAATTCGAAACGAAATTTTAAAGAAAGTCCCGAACCTAAAAGCGGCAAGCCCGAAAGGGATAGCCTCCGGTTTGTGGTTCAAAAACACGATGCATCCCGATTGCATTATGATTTCCGTTTAGAAATTGACGGGGTCTTAAAGAGCTGGGCGGTCCCTAAAGGCCCTTCCACCGACCCGGATATTAAAAGGCTTGCCATGGAAGTGGAGGATCATCCCTTTGATTACCGTAGTTTTGAAGGGGTAATCCCTGGCGGTTATGGGGCCGGGACGGTAATGGTATGGGATGAGGGCACTTGCGAACCGGCAGAGGGTGGTGATGAAGATAAAACCACACAAAACAAAAGACTCAGGGACCAATGGAAGGAGGGGAAATTAAAATTTATCTTGAAGGGCCAAAAATTAAAAGGTGAATTTGTTTTAGTCAAATCGAAAAGCAGTCAGGATAATGTTTGGCTGCTCATTAAAGTGACCGATTTATATGCGTCTAAAACGGACATTACTAAAAAGGATAAATCGGTACTTTCCGGTAAACGGCTGGGGGAAATTGAAAAATCAAACCAGGACAGGTTTAATAAATGATAATATTGAAGTATTAAAATATCAAATTTCATGACAGGGCCAAAACCTAAAACGGTTGAAAAATACATTTCCGGGTTTCCGAAAGATATCCAACAAAAACTGAATCAACTTCGCGAGGTGGTTAAACAGACTGTGCCGGAAGCCGAAGAAATCATCAGTTATAATATGCCATTGTATAAATGGAAAGGTATGTTGATATCATTTGCAGCCTGGAAAAACCACTTGGCGCTATATCCTATGCCTGCTGCCACCGGCGCGCTTCGTCAGAAATTAATACCTTACCAGGGAACCAAATCCACCCTCCGTTTCCCCCTGACCGGACCACTGCCCCTGGGGCTGATTATTGAGGTTATAAAGCAACGAATGAAGGAAAACCTGAGAAAGTCCGCTAAAAAATAAATCAGTAAACGTAATACATTGTTTACTTGCTTGTTAAATATGTTTATTTAAACATATACGATATAACGATAATATATACGCGCAGGAAAAAAGAAAACGGATCGACTTATTATAATCATCCGATTCTTTAAAACCAGGTATCATTTAGATATCCTTGTTCAATTCAAACTATAATCGGCTAAAAGCCACCCGACCCTTACTTATGACCTGATTGACTAACAGTAATAATGTTAATTCTGTAACTTATTTCTGTAATTGTGTAATGAAGGAAAGAGATAACTACCTGAACTTTGGAAACAAGATTAATTCTGATTTCAGGGTAGATTTTTTATGGATATCCCTCGAAAAGGTATACCCTATTGTACCAGGATTTAAAATCGTAAATGACATTTTATTCAATTC
>Ga0163153_10004632_pt1 | contig 17041 bp, 19 predicted proteins | sample OliLakLV19MP6IB1_FD_148629 | JGI IMG/M metagenome (GOLD analysis project Ga0163153, IMG submission 148629) | Freshwater microbial mat bacterial communities from Lake Vanda, McMurdo Dry Valleys, Antarctica - Oligotrophic Lake LV.19.MP6.IB-1 | ecosystem: Environmental > Aquatic > Freshwater >... | reverse complement strand
GTTTTTGCAACACGATATTTTATCAATCCAATCTCCCCCCTACTGCTTCCCCTCAACCATCAACCTCCCCCCACTGTGCTCACTGCCGGGGGGCGTTCCACTCCATGCCTGGTCACCACCACCCTATGTCGGAGGGGTCAAGTTCTTGCATATTGCGCAAATGCGCCATGCAAGAACCCCTCCGCCAAAATCTGACCGCCAGGCGACTCTCAAGCGGAGTTGCGATTGCGGATTGCGAAACGGCGTTAGTCGTCCCGGATGAGTCTTCCCGCGAGGGCGACGAGTGTTATGCCGAAGCCCGCGAGCGATCTCGTCAAAACGGCAGACACTCGAAGCCGCAAGACAAAATCTGACCGCCAAGCGACTCTCAAGCCGAGTTGGGCGATGGCGGATTGCGAAACGGCGTTAGTCGTCCCACATGAGTCTTCCCGCAAGGGCGACGAGTGTTATGCCGGAGCCCGCGAGCAACTGTCACTGTCATCGATCAATAATCAACTGACCCTTCGCACGCACGAAGACAGACTTCGTCACGCACGAAGCGGATCAAGATGTCAACAGGGGAGAACCCTTTGATGACCCCCTTGACTTCACTGTCATCGATCAATAGTCAACTGACCCTTCGCACGCACGAAGTGGATCAAGATGTCAACAGGAGAGAACTGACCCGAATGGCACTAAGTTAAGCCCAAAGGGAGCGAAATACTACAGCCCATGGCAACGCTCTGGGAACCAGTTATTTACAGTAGTAAGCCCTGAAGGGGCGACACAATCCGCACCATCGAAAACCCCTCTTAACTTAGTGCCATTCAGAACTTGACCCCTTTGACTGGAGCGAATACGTAAAGGAATCTCCCGAGCGGTTGGATTCCGTGGCCCACAAGGTAAGGGAGCGCTTGATGTCCCATATCCAGGAGGTGCCACATGCCCAAGGATAGAAAAGAGGTGGAAGCCGCCTTGGAGCTTAAAGGTTTTTTACGCAAGGAGGGCGATCATCACCGCTTTATATATCATAGCCTTGCCGGCAAAAAAACGCGCATCCACACCAAGACGAGCAACGGTGCCCGCGACATCGCGGATAACATCATCAGCCAGATGGCCAAACAATGCGGTCTCACCAGCAAACTTTTTGGCCAACTGATCGAGTGTCCACTGGAACGCAAGGCTTACGAGGCGGAGTTGATCAAAACGGGGGCTATCGAATAAATTCCAGCGGACACCAGCAAAGGATAGGTCGTCTCTTGGTTGTTCGATGCTGAAACAAAGTATTATCGTTTTTTGAACACCTGAAATCTCGGATTAGATTTCTTCCACTGCCTCCTGCGCCATGCGGATTTCATTCATTCGCAAGGAAGAGCGATCAGCATCAAGCATGGATTCCACGATCACGGGCGCATTCCGGGTAACGCGGCCTATCACTTGTTGATAATCCAACATGGCGCGACGCGTCATCGGTTGATGACGGCATCGAGAATCCAGTTCACTGATGTGAACTTCTGCAATTCGATCGGAAAATGCCCGTGCGATTTTCCAGAGCAATATCAAGGTTGTGTCCAGTTGGCGGGCATGGGCGACATCGAGGCATAGTCTGGCCCTGGGCAATTGCTTGAAAAGTTCCTTCAATTCTTCTGCGGTTCGCCCGACCGACTTGCGGCGGTCCATGTTCTCGATCAAAAGGTGCTCTCCAAAACTTGCCCAGCGGCGGGGCGTATAAATGACATCCGGGTGGACGACGATATTCCATCCTCGCTTGAATACGGGCTGAAGCAGTTCGATCACCTGTACTTCTTCGTCTTTTTTGAATGAACTTGGCGCGTGGAAAGACACGTAATTGAAGCTGGCCAGTGGAAGCTTGTTCAGGCTTTCCACCAAGGGCCGTAATTCATCAAAGCGGAGTGCTGACAACTCGACTGCGTGAATGTGGTGTGAAATCATCCATGAGACAGCCTTTTGGAAATCTCCACGTTCCAATGCACCCGTGGAAAATCCCACTTGTTGGCCGTTTTTTTCAGAATGCGACATATTCGAGGCTGAGGTTGGCGATTTCGTCTTCTGGATCGTGATCGCGATTAAAAAATAACAATTTGAGGCCGGATGCAAACTCAGACCCAATGTCTCGTACCTTCCGAAATGTTGGATCGCCCGCGGCGTCAGTGTGACTCAGTTTCTCCAATGTCGTCCTGGCCTCATCATCCTCGAGCAAGGCCAGCCATCCGTTATACGCTCCGAATATTTTCTGACTCACTGCTCGCCTCTTGTCCGCGTCGGAAACAAATGTATCCACAAATGCTGCCAAAAATTCCAACGGAGGAGTCCGGGCGAAAGCCACTGCTGATGCGATGAAGGGTGCCGAGGAATCTTCTTTAGCGGCTTCCCACCCAGGGAACAAACTTTCCATTTCCTGCTCTCGGGACGCAGGCGGCTTTAACTGGCACGCGAAACAGAACGCCATGCCAGCAGCGAACAGCAATTTTCGACTAAAGCGCAACTTGGCATTGCGCATTGCCCATTTTTTGCCGTCTTGCTCCAAGTACTTTGCAGCGTAGTCCACCCCAATCGTGCGCCAGTATCGAGTCAGGTCGTTGAGCAGGAAGCGGGGTACTTTGCGCTGACCCGAAGGGGAGAAATGGGCGTCTTCTTCAAAATAGCGCTCTAGAATGCTATTTACGACGGCATTCCAGACATCTCGGGACGAATCCGCAGCCGACAATGTTACTGGACGAGACTCTAGCAGCATCAGAATACGTCGGGTGAGATTTTCATTGGAGTCAGCTCCACCGCCAATGCGATGCACCAGATCGTGCGAGAAGCACATGTTGCCAAAGGTCCCGCTTGTTCCCGGACTTTTTATCCCCTTCCCGGCTTTACTCGCCTTTTCAATTGTCCGGTTAATCACGCGCGCGATCTTTGCGTGCTGGTTGCTCACCACTCCATCGATCAGCAGAGTCCAATCACAATCGCTACCGGAAACCATTTCGTAGCGAGCAAAGGATCCGCACAGCACAAGGCTACAGTCAGGGTTTAAGAGTCGGTCTGAATCCGGTTCTGCATTGAGGGCCTCGACGAGGGTCAATTCGGCATTCTGCGTCGCGACTGCCGTTTTCTCGTATGAGGACCAAGTCTCGCCACACTCGTGAGCTAACTTGGCGATGGTGGAAAATAGGTATGAAGTGCCAGCCATTCTTCTAAATCATCGGTCAGTTGATAGGGCTTTACCATCGAAATCTGGCACACCGGGCGAAAGCACTCCACGCGATAAGGTGCGTAGTCTTTTCGCCGTAATTACAGATAGGTGATTCATTGGAATGCCCCCGGAGTCGTGTTTTGCACGCGAATCTGCTTCGAAAGATCCACTTCGTCGTTCCCTTCAAAGACCGACCGTTCCATCGTTCCGCGGAATCCGATCTCCTGGGCCATGAGGATGTAGATTGCGGCGGTCATCCGCGAGTAGGCCTGCATGGACGAGACAACATTATCGCCCGTCTTCTCTTGGAAACCGTGCGCGAGGGGGTGGCGGTAGAAATCCCAGCTTTCGTAGACGGCGGAGAATGCTGCGTCCCACGGAAGTGACAGGCGCTCCATGATGGTCTTCCACTTTTCGCGCCGGACAATCTTCTTCCTCTCGTCTTTGGTAAAAAAGCGATCTTCGAGCCGGTGGATCAATCCCTCCAGAAGACTGCATAGGGTGATGAGGCGGATTTCGTTCGGCATCCCGTCGCGAGTGCCTTCGCGAAGAAGCCAGAGAGCACGGGTGAACACTTTCGCTTTTTCATCTTTCCGGGCAAAAAACTCCGCGGCCTTGCAGAAAAGTTGCTGGGCGTCAGACTCGAAGTGAAGGCGCGCCTTGGACATCGGTAGCAAGGCGGATCGCTGGGATGACCGGCATTTCGTGACCCATCGTTCAACCACTCGATAGTCGCAGCGGTGTTCGAGGTAAAATGGCCAAGGCTGGCAGCCATGGGTAAACCCGATGGCTTCCAAAATTCCGGAAAATATCTGTCTGGCGGTCAGTGAATCCGACGCCAGCGAAATTTCACGCCGGTAGAACACCAACAAATCGCCATCTCTCTCCTCTAGGCAAAACGTCCCTCCGAGAATTTCCCCTTGGAAGCATTTTCTTTTAGAGGACGTGGTCTTTCCGAGGAACGGATGGATGGTCTCGGAAGTCGTGCCATGCGGTCGAATCAGCAACTCTACACCGGGAAGGATCGCGAAGAAATCTTCATTTGCCGGCTCCTTTCGCTTTGTCTCGACTGGCTCGGGCTTCAAGCCGGTTGAGACAGATTCAAGTTGACGCTGGATGTCATCGTAATTTTGCGCATCCCATCCCTTGGCCAGCAGATTGATCCGATTAAAGTGGAAGTGATGCGTCGAGCCTGCGCCCATCGTTGTGTTGGTTTGCACTGCGCGAGGCCAAAAATTTTCCAACTCCAGCATCGTGCCCTCTGGCGAGGAGCCTGAAATTCGATAACAGGTTTCGACACCCATGATCTGTGTGCCTCCCATGTGACCTTCGAACATAGGCAGGAGTTCGAGGGGAATTTGGGATTTGTCCCGAACTCGAATGAGGCAGGTCAAATCGTCCTCTCCGAGGGTAACCTCGACAGGAAAAGGGAGCGTAATCGCGTCGCCATTCGGTGGTGTCACAGTCACGCTGTCGAGATCAACCGCAAGCGTTCCTTTTCGAATCTCGTCGGTCAGATCCGAAATATCGCGCCCGGTGATCATACGGCTTCGGCAGTATTCACAGGAACCCGGCCTGTCAGGAGGTCCTGCATCAGGCCTTGTTTTTGTTGGCGGAGTTTGGCGAGATGGCCGTTGGACGCTTCGATCTGCGCTCCGGCGTCGGCCAGCAGTTGCACGATGAGTTTTTGCTCAGGGCTGGAAGGCAATCCCACTATCACCTTCTTGATGTTACCTGTGTTGATTCGACGTCTGGTGACTCCTTGCTCGAAACGTCGGACCTGTCGCCTCGCTGCGGTAGTGTTGAGGAAGAACATCACAAAAGCGTTGAGCGCCTGAGTCGAATGGCAACGAAGCCGGAAACAGTCGGCCTTGTTGATCGCGGGTGGTAGGTCGGAGGGGTAGCAACACGCTCTGCCCACCACGTTGTTGTCCTCGCCTAATCCTGCGATAAGCACATCACCTGGCAGCACCTGATTGCGCATGAGAAAGTTGTGTGATAGGAAATCGCTTTCGGCCCACCGGGACGTTCGCCCGGAGTTTGAAGCTGGAAGCGGATGTTTCCATAACTGGATGCTGGCAGATCGGGGTTTGAGTGTCAAGCACCCGTCATTACGTGATGCGGGGCACGCCCAGCATCACGTAATGACGGGTCCGGCGGGCTGATAGGCGGAAAAGGCGAGCCTTCAGGGCGCACCCTGCCGTTGCCGGGGTTATCAATTTTCCGCAAACACCGGGAGAGCAAAAAGGGTCAGTCCCATAAAATAGAATCAACGCCAAAAGCGTCAGGGAACTGGGAGTACCAGTGTGGAATGGCGCTAACTTAAGGAGTCTTTTGGGATGAATCTACTCCGCAAAGAGAGGTACCAGTCCCGCGTATTGACACTTTTGTTTGATTTCCACATTTCTCTCCACAGGGTTTGAGGCACTACTTATATTCAATTAAGGACCAATCTTGCCCTCTATCATCAATCTCTCGGAAAGGCTAAAATACATCAATACGCTGGACTGGACCTTTTCTTGCTCGCCGTCACCTGAGCCGCCTTACGGAGCCTGTGGAGGTTGTGGATCCGGCGTTGCTAGCGTTTCCGGGGTTGGAAGCGACACTGGAGTGGCTTCCGGAGTCGGAGTTTCGAATGCATTCGCTTGCTGGATCGAGCGGCCCTCTTCTTTGGCTTTGTCGGTAACATCCTCGGCAATTGCCTGAAGTTTGTTCATGGCTTCGCGGGCTTTGTCCTGAATTACCGGGGCTGCTTCCTTGATCGCTTCAGCAGCGCGGGCCGCCTCCGCCTTTGCCGCCTCGCCCACAGCCTGGGCTGCGGTCTTCACCGCTTCGGCTGCTTCACGGGTTTTCTCTTTTGCCTGATCCGCGTTCACCGGAGTGGGCGACGCGCTCGCCTCCGATGCGGTCGGTTTCGGTGCGTCACAGCCTGCCATTGAAACAGCAAGCACGAGGGCGGCAACGGAGAGAGATTTATATGTCATAGGATCTTTGGAGAACCTTGCGGCCTGCCGGGCTCGCCGTCAAGTGCCGCGCTCCAACCCAAAGCCGCGCGGGCGCATCGCTGGCGATTGGCAGGAAAAATACACGCAAGGTTTGGAGTAAAGGGATACATTTCAAGCGCTGGGGCACAGCGATCAGCGACGATGCCATTCACGTCATCGTCGCGCGTGTCGCCGCGCGGAACAAAGGAACATCTTTGCCCATGCCAACACCTCCCAAGATCCATGAGCAACTCTTCAGTCTGGTCATCATGATCGACGGATAAATGGTTCGCCAGCGCGGGGCGGATTGCGGCGCGGAACCGGGACCGCCCACCCTGGAACAGAAGTTTTCGTCGTGGCCGACGGCGCCATCTGGATATGGAGTTTGATCAAGAACCGCGTCCGCCACGCGACCAAAACCTTGGACTTCTATCACGGCAGCGAGCACCACTGGAGCCGCGCCCGCCATCTTCACCCCGATAGCCCCGAACGGGCCGCAGCTTGGACCAAGCCCCTGCTCTATGAGCTCCGCCACACGCCCAAGCATGGCGTGATCCATACGCTCGAAGAGCTCCTGGCCACGAATCCCGACGATTCGATCATCAATCGAGAAGTCCACTACTTCCAAAACCACTGCGACCACCTCAACTATGCCGACGTGGCCGCGCGCAACACCCCGAATTGTTGCGATTGACGAAAATACGTCTTCCAGTTTTTTTGAAAAAACTTACTCCCCGTCCGACACGCTGCATGGCTCTCTCACAGCGAATCCAACCCATAAGCATCCTTCCCTTTTCTCAGCAAAAAACAAACATCCCGCCCCGTGCCGCAACCGACATCCAAAATTTTCCGGGCCTTGCCGAAAGCATGCAGCAGTCGCTCTTCGTATTCCACCCCCGCATCGCGGTATTGCGATGCCAAACCTTCGGCATTTTTCGAGTAAAATGCCGAAGTGGGAACGTCCATAATCCTGCAATAGCTACTGAAAAATGATCTGTTGGTCGAGGAAATCGAGCGTGGAATTTTGTGACAAGGAGAACGGTTCAGCCTTCCTCCGAAGGTCCCTCGCTGGTTTGCTCGTCTTTGTTCCACAGATCGTTGACCGCTGACTCGGCTTGGTCTGCGGCGAACTCCGGCGTCATGCGGCCGGAGAGGATGCTGGTGAGATACGGAAAGACGGTTTCGGCGGTTTTGATCATGCAGTGGAGGAGACCTTGAAACTGGCCCGATGTGAGGGGGCCTATGATTGTGTCCATGTGGGCAGCGAGGCGGATCTCACCGTCGTTCAGCGTTTCCTGTGACAGCAGAAACTCCATTTGCAGCGACAGATTCTAACGGATGAATTTGTCGGTGTTTAGCACTTGCCATCCCAGACAAAGAGGCTGCGGAATTTTCCCCAGAACTCTCCACCCATTACGAAAACGCTCACGATGCAGGCGAGGTCGAACCCGGCAAGGAGGAGGAGTTTATCTGGTCCCGTCGGCATCCAAGGAGTGGCATATCCGACGAGGTAAAGAGGAATGAAACTTAGGACAAAATCGTCAGGCCGATGCGGTAGCGGAGTTTTGATGCGGGCTTTTGGAAAAACGTTGCGAAGAAGAAGCCTTTCACGCTGTTGAGGATTCGATGGAAATTTTCTTTTTCGAGCAAAGCGACGGCGAGGAGGATCAAAATCTCAGGTGTAGCCGCGAGGAGGAACCCACTGAGCAAGGTCGCTTCTCCAAAAGAAAGTCCCAGCAGGGGAACGATGAGCGCCGAAATGGGAAACACGGCCGACATGATCAAGGCGGTGATGCCGACGTAGAATCGCCAGTCTTTCGGTTGCTTGGGATCAGGGTCATCAAGCGGTTCCTTCAATTTTCGCGAGCGCTTCCTCTTTCGGCAGCCGTAGTCTGATGGCCAGGGGAGCGGCCAGATGACGGCGCAGGGTGGCGGCCTCCTTGGAGGGCACGAACTCGGTGTGAAAAATTTCCATCATCGTCACCCTCACCCCGGAAAACGGTTCGTGGCGGACGGCATCCCCGACCCTGACCGAGCCTTCGCGAAGCACCCGGCAGTAGGGTCCCGGACGCTCCGCATGACGGAATTTTTTCAGAAAAGCCGAGTCGCCCATGCGGCGGGATAGCGTCGCGCACGGGATGCGGGGAGAGGTCACTTCGAGAATCAGTTCGCCAATGGAAAAGCGATCCCCCAAAGCAAGCGCGGAGTTATCCAATTCGCTCAACGTCAGATTTTCCCCGAACGTTCCGGGCCCAAGCGGCCGCCCGAGAGTGGATTCCCACCACGCGTAATCCGGCATTCCATAGAGATAGACGGCTTGATCGGGGCCTCCGTGATAAGTCAGGTTGCCGATGCAGTCGCCTGCCAACCCTTCCGTTGTGACACCGATCGGTCCCGTCACGGGGCGTTTATAAATACCTGTCAGATACGCATCCTTCTCCGTTTTGCCGCCTTGCAAAGGTTCGGCCCGGCCGACATTGACACTAACAATTTTCATGATTTGCCCTCCCAAATGAACAGGCGGCGGAATTTTTCCCAAAATTCTCCACCCATTAAAAACACGCTGAGAATAAATCCGAGATCCGCGATCACAAGAAGAAAATATCTCGTCGCACCGCCCGGCATCCATTGCGGCGCATAGGCATAGAGCGTGATCGGCAGTCCGTTCAACAGACAAAAGGTCAGCGCGCCGTAGTAACGCAGTCGCGAGACCGATGCCGGTTCGGTTCCGAATTTCGGAAATCCGTCGCGCCCGAGCATGGCTACAGCCGCCAGGCACAGCATCTCGGGTACCCCCGCGATGAGCAGTCCCACCAGGATGCTCGACGAGGCGGAGGGCAAGCCAAACACGGGGAAGAGAAGCGCTGCGACCGGCAGGCCGATCGCGAGACCGAGGAGCCCGAGTCCCGCCCGATGAAAGCCGCGCGTTTTGTTCATTGCGTTCGTGCTGCGGGATTGGTTTTTAATTTGAAAAATGCCGGTCTGCGATCAGCGAAACCATGTCGAGCATCATCGCGGCCGAAGTCATCGCGGTAATTTGCCCCGGCGTGTCCATCGGCGGGCAGAAGCAGACGATGTCGCCGCCGAGGAAATTCAACCCGCGGAAGCCGCGCAGCATTTGGTTCACTTCGCGAATCGTCAAACCATCGGTCTCAGGATCCGCCACGGCGGGCGCGTAGGCCGGGTCAAGGGCATCCAGATCGAAGCTGAGATAAACCGGACCGTCACCGATAATCCGGCGTACCTCGGCCACGACGTGCGGCACTCCGAGAGTCACAACGTCCTCGGTGGTGATGACGCTCGCGAAGTTCTCCTTCGCCCAATCATCCTGCTCGAGCAGCGCTACGGGTCCGCGTATTCCGATCTGCACCGTGCGCTTGGGATCGATGATGCCATCCTGCGCTCCCATCATAAAACCGGCGGCGTGATTGCGCGTGGCGGGAATCGCCGGCGTGGCGTCCGTGTGACTGTCAAAATGAATCATTCCCACCGGTTCCGGAAAGCTCACCTTGCGCGCCGCCCGCAGGATCGGCCAGGTAATGGAATGGTCGCCGCCAATGCTCACCGGCTTGATATTAGCCGCGAAAACCTGCTCAAAATAGTCTTGGAAATCTTCGGCCGCCATGTCGGGATTGAGCATGCGTCCAACCGGAGCGTCGCCCAAATCGGCAACCCGGGCGAGCTTGAACGGATCGATGCCGAACTGCCGGTGAGCCCGGCGATAGGAAGAGGAGCGATTCCGAACCGCACGAGGCCCGAGATACTGCATGCGCTCAATGGCATTTCCCCCGCTGTAAGGAACTCCAACCAAACCGATGTCCACATCCTTGAAATCCGTGACGAGCGGGCAGCGCAGAAAGGTCGCCACACCATACCAGTGCATGTAATTCGTTACGGCCAATTCCATTTCTTTTTCAGTCATAAATAAAAAAGACTAACGACTGTCCGCGCACTAGTCCACCCCTACCCGTCGGTCCTTGCATAGGATCGGTGCTGAAGTGATCCCCTCCGGTACTCACCGGAATACTGCCTGCGATGCAACAGCACTTAAACCTTCAGGCGGTTTTCCGCCACGAGACAGAGGAGTTCAAACATCAGTTGGGCCCCAGCGCGTCGAAGAGGTCGGTCCCGCTATTTCACATTGCCCGAACGGGGAGGTGTCGGATAACGGGAAAGGATGCCGAGGCAATTAAGAATCGAATACGAGGGAGCGATTTATCATGTGATGAGTCGGGGCGATCGGCGGGAGCCGATTTTTGAAGATGCCAGGGACCGAGAAACGCTAGCTCAGGCCTGCGAGAAGGCCGAACAGCAAGAAATCTAACGCTCAGGGAATTAGAGACGATGAAAAAGATGCATCCCGTGAAGGCAGAAATCGCACGAAGACTCCGAAAAGAAACAACCATGACATGGGTATGGATCGCCCCACAACTTCACGGTGGCTCCCCAAGCACAATGACCAGCACAGTTTATCAAATGGAACTATGAAATGTGAAATAGCGGGACCGACCCGAATGGCGCTAACTTAAGCAGACCCAGCCCCAAAGGGGCAAAATACCACAGCCCAGGGCAACGCCTTGGGAACCAGTTGATTAGAGCATTCAGCCCTGAAGGGTCGACACAATCTGTGCCACCCCAAATCGCGCCTATCTTAGTGCCATTCGGGACCGACCCCTTTTCTACTCTGCCACGGCACCCGTTGTCGATGGCGCGCCACACCGGTCTGCCAAGATAAGGGGGCTCCTCTCTGCTACATCCAGAGAACCCGGTGTCGCCACCGTTCCCGCTTCGCCTCCACCTTTCTTTCCCTTCCTTTGCTCCAAGCCCTGAATTCCTACCTGCCTTTTTGATCCCCTCAAAATTGGAACACTCCCGCTCGCCCTAAAATATTTTTCAAAAATATCCCTTGATTTGATCTGATACTACTGGCCCCTTTTCCTTGGGACTGCCCCCGACGCGTTCGATCTCGTCCAAGGTAACGTATATGTGCTTAGCTTGGGCCGCGGCCATAGGAGGTGGGAAAGCCTCTCCAATCAGTGACGCGAGCTTACCAATCCCGAGGTTCGAAGGTAGTTTGTATCTTTTTGGGAATCCCTGAAGGAGCATTGATTCATAGATAGTTAGTCCGCGATCTTGCTCAGGGTGGAGGAATCTTCCCTTCGATGGGTTGTGACTGGATCTAGTGAGAGTCGGAGCAACGTCGTCCCAAGAAATTCGACCGTAAACGTCTCGAAATCCCTTAGGATAGCGTTTATGGCATCCTAGTTCCATTTCCGGAGGAAGGTCGAAACGATCTTTTCGAATTCTGTTTACCCGATCTTGAATTATAGGTGACAATCTCTGCTTGATGCGGTGAAGTGGTCGCCTGTGCTCAGAATCGGGTGCGGGCAAATCTCGAAGAACATCACCGACAGTCTTGCTTTTTCCAACGGACTGCGGAAGACCTATCGCCCCGATACGGCACGCAATGAGGATCATACGTTTCCGTCTTTGAGGAACTCCGAAATCTTGAGCGTCAAGAACGCCTTCTGAAAACGAGTATTCAGAACTCAAAGCTTCCTTGAATCTCTCAAGGCGTTCGTCTTTCAGTAGGCGCGGAACATTCTCAATGAGGATTGCCTTTGGTCGAAGATCCAGCGCGAGTCGCAGCACGTCGAAGATAAGCTCGTTCCGAGGATCTGCAGCAACATCGCCGTTTTTAGTCCTCATGGAAGAAAATCCCTGACAAGGAGGGCATGCGGCAAGTAGATCAAGTTCACCTGCCGCGAGCTTCATCCCGTCTCTCAGTTCTTCCCCTTTTAGTTCCCGTATATCCTCGTGACATTGCACGTCTGGATGATTCGTTTTGTATGCGTCACGAGCTTCGGGACGAATTTCACAACATGCCAATACTTCGAATCCAGCATCTTTGAGGCCTTGCGAAAGCCCACCACAGCCAGAGAAGAGATCTATTGCCTTGCGGTTTGGAGCTTTCTTCATTCGCCCCTCCTTTCAGCTCGAGCGTACTCTGAATGGTTTACTGCCGAACGTGTGGCGTAACTCCAGAATCGTGCTGCGAGTCGCCTGGTAGTTGCAGCACGAAATTGACCGATTTTCACTAGACCATCAGGAACTTTGCTTTCGTTTGATCCGGTAATTCTGAGAATACTCAAATTTATTCCTTCGGCGTCAAACCGGTAGCACTGCTGCTGAAATTTTACGACGGTCGATCCCAGCTTCGTTTTCCTTTCTCTTTTGCCTTTTACAAAAAGAAGCTCTTTCTTCCAAAGGCAATCACAAGCTTGGGAAACACAGACAAATATTTCGCTCTGCCCTGTCGCGCCAGCAATTTGGAATACCGAACCGGGAGCGATTCCCGGAATTCCTACCGCTTCCGGGCTGACATTCTCACAAAACGTATTGAATATCTTTTGGCTGACAACAAACTCCTTAACCAAATCGTTTGTTGGATTCAGAAATCCGTCGGGTAATCCATCGCGAATTTTGGGTGGATCTTCATCAAGACTAAGCAGGCTCAGTTCAGCGCCATCCTCAAGGCCATGCAGTTTCGTTAGATGCCCTTCCAACTCACTCCAATCGACCCCTTTGCAGTTGTTAGGATGAGTTGACTCAAGCTGCGAGGGTCGGATGCAGTGGCTCAAATCCTCCAATAGATTCTCCACTACAAGCTCGGCAGTAGCCTCATTCCCGTAGCAGTACTCCGAGAGAAGCGCCCAATCCATCCCGCGAGGAAGCGACTCAAGCCATTGAGGGGCAAATTTTTTGATATCGCTCGCGATCTCTAACGCAGCCCAATGAATATAATCGGGATAGGCTACTGACATCAGATGCTCGATTGTCGAAAGTATCGTGAGAGCAAAATTCCCGGTTTCATTTTTTGGTTTTTGAAGAAATGCGAGATGAGTTCCGTTCTTTAGATGTACGGTGTTACCAATTCCTTCTGGATTCTCTCCGAACACTCTCCTGAATTCACTCAAGGCATCGGGGTCCTGCGTGAGAATAATTACAAATCGTGTTTCTCGATGCTCTCGCAAATGATTTATGATAGAAATAGAGTGCGTTGGATCCTTGCTTGCCAGACGCCAGTCCAAAATCACCGCGTCGGCGACCTTCGAAAGCTGCTTAACTATTCCAAGCTCCTCCGGCTCCTCGTCAGGGTCATCTCTCTGGCTCACTGATTGGAGCTGACATAGCACCCCTTGAGCTTGAATTGCCGTGGCTGTTGGAAGAAAGAAATTCCTGTAAGGTTCAAAGTAAGCAAGGTCGGTGTAATCACCCGTCAGGCGTATTTCATCATCCACCCACAAAATGCTCCTGCAGTAATTTCTGGCGATCTTTTTGCGCAGTGCTTTAATCTTACTCATCTTCGAGACTCTTGGGTTGAATGACAAAATTTGCCCCTTCAAGGGCACCCGGTCCAGGATCTTCCGGACAATACAAATCGAAACCAATTCCAGCGAGAGCTTCCTTCGCTATAAACAAGCCAAGGCCACGACCGTGAGGGCGGCGTGAGAAACCTGGCTCGAAAACTCTTGATCGATCACGCTTGGCGATTCCAGGGCCACTATCGGAAATAGTGATTTTTGATCCAGCACCCGTGAGGTGGAGCGCAGGTTTATCGGTTCCTTGTTTGCACCAATACAACGCATTTTGAACAATATTATGGATTGCTCCAAGCATCACAGGTTTTTTGACACTTGGGAGCGTTGCTTGGTTGAAGCCTGTCGTGGATTGAATCAACCCAGAGTCGAATGCTTTCTTAAAATGATGACGGAGGAACGATTCAATCTCATCACCAGTGAGAGCATGTGTTACTATGCCGCTCCTGCGAATCAATGGGTCAAAAAGTCGAATCCGTGCGTCAATAATTTCAAACGAATCCTCGAGTGTCCCGAGCGCTGATTTTTGTTCATCGGAAATTTTACGCTTGAGGATGCGAATGCAATCTCGAACCACGGTGACCTGATGCTCGTGTTCATGACTGGCAGTTTCAGCGATGAGCCCGAGTTGCGCCATTTCCACCAGAAACACCTCACGGTCGCGGAGCCGTGTGAGTTCGTCCGCCATTTCCTGAAGGACCAGAGTTCCGCTCGCATCGTCTGTCAGGTGCGCTACTTCGGTAGCAAGCCGCTTCAGCCGTGGTCGCACTGTCTCCTCGAAAGTATCTTCCTGCCGTTGGATTGCCTGTTCCAATTTTTTGGCGGCTTGCCCCGAGCCATCTTTGGCAATTGTCTCCGCCCCCAAATCCCCGAGAAGCTCATCTCTTGCCATTGAGGCTTTGGAAATCTCAAGATCAGCAAAAGAGGCAAGCTGGCCGACGAGATCACGAGCCTTCTCCAAGACCGGCAACATGATGTCATCAACCTCTTTGCGGATTCTGTTGTCGGTGTCTCTGATCCGCTGGCGGTAGCGTAGAACTTGCTCTTGTTCGCCCTCGACCCGGAGGATGAGGGATTCAACGTCTTTCGTTTGGTTAGCGATCACACGGTCAAGCCGTCTAAGTTCTTCCCCGCGATCAGTGAGGTAGGTATCAATAGCCTCCAAGTCGTCGCCCTCAAAAGTGACTCCAATTGGAGGTTCGTTGGTCGATGCCCTTAGCTCTGAGGCAAGTGTCCGAAGATCCTCCAACGCACTTTTGCAGTTTTTAAGATAAGTCCCAGACTCGGCATTCCGTTCGGAGGAAACAAAGCCGCGAGCACTATCGATTTTCGTTTTGGAACGCTTGCTGAAATCGCGCAGCCATCCTCGAAAAACACGCACTTCCTTCAAATACGACGCCTTCTCTTCTGCTAACCTTTGCCTTGCTTTCTCAGCATCTTTTCGTTGTTTGGCGCGTCGCTTATCATCGCGGTCAGCTTTTCGACCGTAGTGACTATCGGCCAGATCGATGAACAGATCTTCAATCCAGAGCCGCAAACCTCTACGAGCTCCGTTCGCAATAAATCCCTCCCGTCCTGCTTTCTCCTCGAGCGGCGTGACGTCTATCGAAGGGAGGAAAATCCCACCAAACATCCGTAACGTTGAAAAGTAATAGCGACCCGCATTTTTCAGCCTTCGTTGTTCGAATCCAACAAAATCGTTATCAATCGTCCCATAAGGTTGGATACGAACATTGTTGATGTAGATGGAAAAACCCCCGGCGTGTGTGAGCCTCTTATTCGTTTCACGGAATACATCGGCTGGGAGATTCGAGAATTCAAGCCTACCCTGAGTATAGCCCACCTCGACAACGAAAGGCCCCGGAGACTTGTAGCCTCGGGGAAGTTGTTTCAACTGCCGCTGATACTTAACAACTTTCTTGCCATAGTCTTTGAGCAATCCGGACGCAAAACCCTCTGCCGTCACCTCAACCCGGATATGATGATCGCACTCTGAAAAATCGCGTGGTTCCCAGAATCGGTGTGTGCGCGATAGTGGCACTCCATTTTTCGACGGATGGATATCGAATCCTCGTTCCTCGTGAGCGTGAAACGGATCCCAGAAGGTGGAGAATGTGTGATAGGCTTTAAGAATTTCCGGCGAATACTCATCGCCGGGTTCGAGGTCTTCTTTTGCTTTAAGGAATAACTCGGGCACCTGATCTGTGAGCCCCAAAATACAAAATGTAGTCCCATTTTCCCAACTGAACGGCCATGGTTCAATCTGGGAGCAATCGAAACCAACGTCAGCGTTGAGTTCACGACGCAAGGTCTCGTCCCATTTCTTATCCGCCGCCAAGTCCTGAATGCATGGATCATCCCGTAATTGAGTCAAGAGGGTCTCAAGATCCTTAGAGGTTGCTGCTCGTTCAAACTGCGCGAAAGGAATAGGTAAGTCTTCGAATAATTTCCCCGGGTGCTGGAACATATTCCAGTGAACCAGGCAAAGGCTTCCAACCTTGTCTTCACCCTCGCCCCAGACTGTCCATAGAAACACCATCCTTCCCAAACTGGAAACGGATAACCTTCCAATTCCTTTTTCTCCATATTTTGGTTCGGAAAGCCATTTTCGTTGCCGCTTGTCGGCGTATATCAACCAACCGTCGTCTTCTGAGGCTGGACGGTGGCTTGAGTCGGTGGCAAGAACGAGCCACTTGTTCAGAACGTCCTGAGGTCTCATGCCAAGTCCGTCATCACGGACAACCAAAACGTCGGACGTCTCTCTGTAATCAACCCATGCATTCCGCGCCCCAGCGTCCAAGGCATTTTTGAACATTTCCCCCATGGCAGTAGGAGAATCCGCGATCTGCTGTCGTCCCAAGAGGTCGATCACACGAGCCTGACTCCGAAATCGTGGAGTTAAAGGAGCGGCTGGCGTTGAAGGTGCGGACGATTGGTTCTTCACAACAAATTACTGAAAAGGGTTTCAGGATCTACAAGCGGATTAGTATTACAATTACACTCAGGGAACAAGCCAGAAAAGGGGTCGGTCCCGCTATTTCACATTATCCGGGCGGGGAGGTGTCGGATTACGGGAAAGGATACCGCGGCAATTAAGAATCGAATACGAGGGAGCGATTTATCATGTGATGAGTCGGGGCGATCGGCGGGAGCCGATTTTTGAAGATGGAACTGGGGGCCAGTGTGCATAAACGTATTCATTTCGTCTCCTTTTTCACTTTGGGCAGGCCACGGCAATGGATACTGGCCCAGCGCGACTGGACGCTGCTGCAAAAAGAATTTTGCCTTCCCTCACGGCCATGTGGGAGGCGCATTGTCGCTAAGAACTGGTCGCCAACGTGTGAACAGTTCATACCTTCCCACTCCCAAAGGGTTAGCTGGAAGTCGAAATCTTCTGAAAACCACGAATCACTTCCAAGGATTCACGATTCGCACTCCGGTGTCCTCGAAGTGTTTTACGTTCCTCGTCACCACCGTGAGATCGTGAACGAGCGCGG
>Ga0163153_10004628_pt1 | contig 17054 bp, 10 predicted proteins | sample OliLakLV19MP6IB1_FD_148629 | JGI IMG/M metagenome (GOLD analysis project Ga0163153, IMG submission 148629) | Freshwater microbial mat bacterial communities from Lake Vanda, McMurdo Dry Valleys, Antarctica - Oligotrophic Lake LV.19.MP6.IB-1 | ecosystem: Environmental > Aquatic > Freshwater >... | reverse complement strand
ACCGGCCCCATGCACGCCGAGCATGTCAAAATGACCGTTGCTGCTGCCCATTGCTTTATACATCTCTTCATAAAAGAAATCATCCGGCACCGCTACATTGTTGTTATCACCCGTGGGCGCCATGCCAGCACTAACAATAATGGCGTTGGGGTTGCCACGCTTGATCGCGGCATAGGTTTTGCGCAACATTTCGACATATTGGGCTGGGTTCGGGCGGTTGTTGCCCCATTCGCGCCCCAAATTGGGTTCATTCCAGATTTGGAAGGCATTAATACAGCCAATCGCCTGGGCCGAACAGTTGTACCGGTTGGCCAGGGCAAAGGCAAATTCGGCAAAATTATCCATATTTTGCGGTGGCTTGCCGGCCCAGAAGGTAGTCAGATCGGGGTCGCTGCTCAAGCGCGCCAGCAACTTCAAATTGTGATTGCGCACCTGCTGCACGACGCGATCGGCGCGCGCCCAGTCAAATTGCCCTTTGCCCGTGGTCTCAATCGTCTCCCAGGCAAAGGTCTGTTTTACCCAGGTAAAGCCGCCATCTTGCATCAATTGAAGATCACGGTCGGCCACTTCCTCTTTCCACCACAGAAAAGCCTGAGCGCCAAAGTCGGGGCTGAGCATACTGCCAGAAAGGGCCGGAGCTCCCGCTGCTGGCGTCGGTGTCGGCGCACTAGCCGCTGGTCCACTGGTTGTCGGTCCACTAGCGGTTGGCGCACTATCCGTTGTTCCGCTTTGGATCGTGACAAATTCAGCCGCGACCCAGCCAATTGGCTGTCCATTTTCGGCAACCTGCACCCACTTCCCATCTGGGCTGCGATCCGCAACCGTAAAACGATCACCTTGATTCGCCGTACGTATAATCGCATCCGTCGTGCTTGGGCCGCCGCGAATGTTGAGTAGATCAGCATTGATGACAGCGACTTCCTCAACCGGTGCCGGAGATGACGGTTCAGTCGGTGCGGCGGTTGGTTGGTTGGCATTGTTTGTGGACTGATCTGCCGGCGGTGTCGGGGTTTCGGTTGGCGCGGCCTGTGTATCAGCGCTTTGGGCCGGCACGGTTTTGGTCGGTGTCGGTGTGGCTTCTGTGCCGCTCCCACAGCCGGAGAGCAGTAAAAGAGCGAACAAAAGGCAATAGCCAAGCAAATGTTTCATAGATATTTCCTCAAAGTAGGTGCGGTTACAAACCGCACGATTTTCATTCACCAGCGACCGTGCGGTTTGTAACCGCACCTACTACCGCGGCAGCCCTTTTAACGCTTGGAAGGCCGGCTTATTCATAATGCTAAACTGTGCCATCTCTCCATAGTTATAATTCAGGTTCCAGAGAAAGGCTACGCCAACCCAACCCCAGGTGCGCATCATGTTGTAGGCGTCAACGATATATTGCGCCTGTTGGGCTTCGCTATTGTAGGCGGCGTATTCATAGCCAGGATGGGGTGATACACTGGAAGCCCAGCCAAATTCAGTTAACCACAGGCGCTTGTTCACATCGCCATAGGCCACCATAACCTGCCGCGACTCTTCCATGGTGCTGCGAAAATAGAAGCTGCGATGATTCACATGCGAAGGAGCATTATAGCGGCCAGCCTGCCAATCCTGAAAAGTGGCAGTCGCCGGATTACCATAGCCACTGGGGTGGATACCGATAGCGTCGCTATAGCCGGCTAGCCCATTGGCATACATGGCGCGCAGATAATCAATATCATCAACGGCGACGGGACTGTTGCCGGTTGGGGTTGTGGCCCCGCTGACTACGATCATCCCAGGACAAGCAGCTTTGATCGAAGCATAGGAACGGCGCAGCAGATCTATATAGAGACCAGCATCAAGCGGGAAGCCTTCCCATTCACGTTGTAAATTCTGCTCGTTCCAAACTTCAATCGCGCCCAACCGGCCACAATAGCGCCCAGCAATTTGACCCGTAAAGTTTGCAAACAAATTAAAATCATTGGGGGGCCCACCGGTGCCAGGCTTGTCAGGTCGTGTCCATTGAGGTGCGGTCACAACACTAAAAAGCACTTGGAGACCATTGCCATTCATCACATCAATGATCTGATCCATCTCGGTCCAGTTGACCGCACCCGGCTCATTCTCGACAAACTCCCAGCGCACCTGTTGTTTTACCCAGGCAAAGCCGATCTCCCTGGTCATGGACGCCGAGCCGCCTTTGTCACCCTGCCAGGCATTGATTTGAATGCCTGGCGCAAAGAAACCGCCGCCAGCCGGTGGTGGCGCATTGACCGCAACCGACGCAGCTTGCGCAACAGGAGCCACAGGAGCCGCCGGTAATTCTTCAGCCGTCAGTCGTTTTACGGTTTCCACGGGTCCAGCCGTACGCGTTAACGAAGTGTAAACCCAAACCGCCTCCTCCTGGCCCGTCAAGCGCACTTGATACCAGTCGCCGGCGGGATTCAGTGCCAGAATTTCCAATGCTGTACCGGCGGCAACGGACGCCGCCACCGAATAGTTGGTGCCAGGACCACGACGGATATTGATGCGCGGTGGCGTCGTGTAAGCAGTCGGTGTTGTAACAGTAGCAACGGCTTCGGCAGTGGTTTTGGCTGCGCTCACTTCGGCGATGTCGGAGGTGGTTTCACTAGTGGTTTCGGTGGGTTCTGATGGTGTATTTGCAACAAGCGTCCTACTTATGCTCGCCTCATCAACCGGCGTGGCATAGGCGGCTGCAATCCAGCCTGCTTCTCCATTTTCCAGCTCAATCCGGAGCCAATCGCCCGTCGCTGCTTGACCAGTAACATTAATTTGTGTACCGCGGGTTAGCTTGGCAATGACGGCATAGTGTGTTCCAGGCCCTTTGCGTACATTTAGTCGATCTGCACTGATCGTTACGACATAAGTAGAGGACGTTTGCTGGGCAGGCACAGCCTTTTCGTGGGCCGAGAGCGATTGTGGTGCCCCAAAAATGAGGAGCCCAACAATCAGAGTTCCCCACACAAATTGGAGTAGATAGACGGAGGGTATAATACCTAGTTTCGTCATTGCGAATCCTTTATGGCTTTGGTTCAACCAGATCTCAGGGGTTGACAAGCAACAAGGAATCGTAGGTGCGATGTCGCCCCCCTTGAATTCCAGTTGAACCATGGCTTTTTATAGATGGGTAGGACTTACGCCGATTTGTCAAATCGCAGAGATTTGTAGGGGCTGCGAAACCCTACAAATCTGGGTAGTACATAAATCCTAATGGGAAAAAGAGTAAACGTTTATAGAGTAAAATAGAAGGGTTTTTCTGACAAGTTTGCCGATAAAATAGTGCAACATAGGGTATAAAAAAGCCGGAGACGCATTCCTGTCTCCGGCTTTTGATCATAGCCAGTTCGGCACGGGTATAGAGCGAAGTATCGCCTACTTAGCCATCCCTGCCAACGCGTTATAAACGGGTAGCGGTCCCCAACCTGGGTCGACGATACCCCATTGTGCCTTTTCGGTACCGTTTGCTACCACACGGAAGTTGAGGTTCCAAAGGAACATTGGCCCCTCGTTCCAACTCTTGCCCAACTGATAGGCTTGGACAGTCCATTCAGCCTGCTCATTATAGTCATTATCATTGGCATAGGCATAGGCAGGATGGAAAGCGCCACCGGCAGCCCACCCAAATTCGGTGGCCCAAATTTTCTTACCACCGGCGCCATAGGTATTCAGAATATTGCGATAGCCGCGCATGGTGCTCTGGAAGCTCCAAGAATGATGGGGCGAATCACACGCGCCATTAAAACTATTGCCGCTCTTCTGAATTTCCGCACAGGCGGTATCTGTCGTGGCCCAGGGTGGAACATTGTAGCCACTGGGGTGGGCGCCGACAGCATCCAGATAATTGTTGGCGCCGGCCTGGAACATCTGCTCCAGATAGGCAAAATCATCCATCGCCAAGCCGCCATTATTACCAGCCGGCGTCAATGCACCGCTGATGACAGTCATGGAGGGGCAAGCGCTTTTGATCGAGTTGTAACCGGCGGCCAACAATTGAACATATTCGCTGGCATTCAGCGGTTTATTGCCCCATTCATAGTGCAGATTCTGCTCATTCCACACTTCAATCGCCTTTACCGCTGTACCACAATATTTCCCGGCCAACGCACCGACAAAGTCACCATAGGTCTGCGGATTGGCGGGCGGGCCGCCGACACCCCCATCATGACCAGATTCACGCGCCCATGCCGGCGCATTTACCACACTAAAGAGCAAACTAAGGCCGGATGCACCAGCAGAATTGACAATATTCTCTAAGGCGCCGAAATCCCGCTGGCCTTGGCTTGCTTCAAAGCGTTTCCACTCGACTTGTTGTTTTACCCAGTTAAAGCCCATACCCGCGGTCATGGCCACGACCTTGTCTTCCTGCCCCGTATCGACCATATGAGCTTGTACGCCATAACCAAAGTTTGCCCCACCGCTAGGCGCAGCAACCGGGGCCGGCGCCGAGGCAGCAGGGGCGCTATTCGGCACAGCCGGTTGTTCGGCCGATGCGGGTAATTCAGGAATATCTTGGGCAACGGCAATAGGAGCAGTATCGCCGGCAATGGTGACTAATTGACCAATGACCCAGGCTGATTTGCCATCGGGCATTTCAATTTGCCACCAGTCGCTCTGCTCATTCTTGGCAAGAATCTTATGAAAAGCACCAGGGTTGAGTTGGCCTAAAACCGAATAGCCGGTGCCGGGGCCATCACGCAGATTCACAACTTGTGTGGCACTGACCTGGGCAAATTCGGGAGCAGCGGCAGCAGATTCAGCGGGTGCTACTTTGGCGTTTGTCGCTTCGACAGTTGTGCCTGTAGTGGCATCTGTAGTTGCGTTAGCGCTACGTCCTTCCGTTTCGCGTGCGGTCGCTGACGCCACTTGTACAACGTTCCCTTCTGGTGCTACAACAAATTCATTGGCGATCCAACCAGATTGATTGCCGCCGATGTCAATTTGCCACCACTGGCCACTTTCATCTTTGGCTAAGGCTTGATAGCTATTGTCCGGCGTCATTTGTCCCAGCACATCAAAGGTTGTGCCTGGGCCAGAACGCACATTGACAACCGTGTTCGCATTAATGCGCGGCAGGGAGGGCTTGGATTCGACTAGCGCAATCTCAGTGGAGGCCGTAGCCACCCCTTCTTGCGTGGCTGACGCTTGGGCCGCAGCCGCTTCCGTTGTTGCGGGTGTTGTAGCAGCCACTTTCGCCACGTTGGCCGCGCTCAGGGGTACGGATAGCGAGTCACTCAGCGCTTCGCCGCGTCCACCCACCAGTTGCGCCTCGACGCGCAGCTTGGAAATTTCAATGGGGGAAGAGAAGGTAAGTCGTGGGTCGGTCAAGGGGCGAACATTATTCGTCACAACATTGTTGTCTGCGTCATAAACTGTATAAGCCACCGCAACCGGCTCATAGGTGGTTGCCAGGGCAACGCCGGTTTGGAACTGAAGCAGAACGCTCCAAATATTCGGGTCAATATCCCCTGATTCGGGTGTTTGCAGGGCAATATCAACCAAGTTATATTTGCGCAACAGATTAAGTTTATAGCTAATGCTGGTCGCATCTTCCAGATAAACCGTACGCTCTGCGCCTTGATCATCGGTATAGGTGTAAAAATAGACACCGGCACTTTCATCTTTTTGCAGATGAGCGGCCAAACGGGGATTATCCGCGGTTAAACTGATCTCCTGACCGTCCGTTGTTTCAGCCTGAACTTCTGCCATCAATGGTTGCAACGCTTCTTTGTAGCCTTTGGCAAAGAGATAATTGCCAACCGTCTCAACCGATTGGACAGGCAGTTCGATCTGTAGCTTGCGCCGTTCAACCATATCGGTCGCCCAGGAGAGCATGGCATCCATTTCCCCACCAGCGCGGTAGGCACGTGGATCAAGCGGAGCGGGGACGACCAGTTTGTCTACGACGCGACTTAAAGCCACCCAATCATAACCCAGCGTATTCCACTCTTCTGCCGAGACTTGCGTGGGCTGCGCAACTTTAATAATCAATTCCTTGTTGCTATTGTGCAAGCGTTCGGCCATGCGTGTCATTAGAAAAACAAAATCAGCGCGTGCACTAGGTGCAGCATCGACTTCGCGATAATCGATGACTACACCACGGAAATTACCTTCAACCAGCTCTCGCTCGACCGCGCCGAGTTGATTATCCTGTTGACCAGGGTCCAAAAGCATATTATTGATCAGATCGGAACGGACGACACCGTTTTCCACATTGCTGATCAAAAGTAGCGTATTGCCATTGCTTGGCGGTCGCGTACCGCTGAGGTCGCCATCACCGCGTAAAATCATTCCACCCCGCACTTCGCCGGCCACCCGTACACTTTCCGGCAGTTGCTGGTCAGCTTTTAGATTGGCGGTGACTTCGGGAATATCAGGGCTTGTCTGCATCACCATAAAATTAGAGGGCAGATAATTCAGATGTGCTTCAATCTTATCCTCACCAATTACCCTACTAGGGAGATGCTCCCAAGCCTCGCCCGTCCATGAATAGACGCCCAGCGTTTCATAGGGCATGCTGTCATTGGGGATGGGAACTTCAAAAATAGTCTGATTAGGAGCGCTTCCCCGTACATCTACGCTGTAGATTGGACTCTTCGCAATTAGGTAATCGGGCAATGCGACAGCCGCGTCATAGAAATCGCGCCCGGCTTGCCCATCAATAAAGTCAATGCGGGGAATACTGGTGAAATTGGCATAAAAGGTATCCTGCACTCCCTCGGGCGGGAAGCTCACCAGTGTACCATCGGCATCCGTAAGAACACCGCCGGAGACACCAATCCGCGTATAAGCGAATAGCTGTAAACGATCCCAGAGGTTAACAGGGGGAAGCAATAACACAACTGCAATTAAGCAGGGGATGAGTAGAAATGAGGTCAACCAGGCGGCAGGGCCTTCGACAATCGAGGAAAACCCGGTCAATCCACGGGATGGGCGCTGTTCTAGCTGGGCGTAGCGGACTCGCCGATCTAGCTGTGTATTTTGTCCACGCCTATCTAGTTGCGTATTCTGCATATAATTATGATCTCCTTAGAATCATCAAAGATTCAGCAATCACAAACTTTTTGAACGATAGCAATATTGGATTCCAGTAAAATATGTTTGCTGATCCATTGAAATCTGCAATATCTTAGCACATCTATGCCTAGCCGCAAAAACTCACTCTTTTGTAATCAATCATGCATAAATCTGGTTCAAGACATCATACGGCGTGACTTCTAGAATTTAGGTATGCTATACTTAGCTGTATGCAAACTCAATCTTCTTTTTCTTCCCAAGCAATTCAGCCAAAACGCCGGAGTTGGTTACAATCTTTGTTGCTCTTGGGCTTTGTCATTTGTCTTGGTATGGGTTTGGTTGCCTTAGGTGCGCTTTGGTGGCTCTATGAAGCGCCATCCACTTTGCGATCAAGTTCGGCGTTACCGCTCTTTCAAACGGAACGAATTATTCCGCAACTGACGTTAATGCACCTGGCCGGCGACCCAAGCGAAGCCTTAGCCTACCAGGCTCTCCACGCCGATGAACTGGAGACAAGTCGCGCCCTGCTTTGGGTCGGTATGGAACAAATGCCTTCGACGCGTATTGCCCTCATCCTGAAGTTGGCTCAACAATCTGCCGCAGCCGATCAACCGCAAAATGCTAAACAACTGTATCAGCAGGCGAACGCGTTGGCAATTCTCGATAGTGCGCTAACGCCAATTGAGCGTAGTCAAACCCTGCTGCGCTGTGTAACGAGTCTAGTAGATCTGAATGAAAGCGACGCGGCGTTGGATGCAGCACAACAGATGCTGCTCATTATACAGCAGGTTCCCGATCTACTGCCGGCCCAACGTAGCCAACTACTACGCGATCTCCAGAGTGCGACCCTATCTTTTCAAGACACAGACTTTAGCCGGAAGCTCGTTGAACTTATCCGCAATCCTTATATCGTGCCAGGCACAACCCTCCTCAGTGGTCAGTGGCCTACACTGGCAGAAGAACCTATACCTGACCCAACGATTACCGCTATCATCACCGAGCGTCAACAAGCAGCCAGGGCGTTGGCCGAACGTTTATTACAAGTTCGAACAGTTGATGCGGAACCCGAACGTCAACGGCTCGTGCGCGCCTTACGCATTGAAGATCAACAACGCACTGCTTATTTTAACCAGATTTCTTCCGCAAAAAACCTTACATTTTCACTACAGTTCTGGACATTACAACAACAACGCGAGTGGCAGATCCTTAAGTTAGCCATTGCGCAACGGCTTTATGGTATTGAATTGATTCCCGAATGGGAAGCCCAACAGTCTACTTTCTTGCAAGAGTTGGAAACGGTCAATGCCAATTTACATGAAGCCTTACTCGAGTTAGCGCGCAAACAACCCACTGCCGACCAACAGATAGCGCAACGCATCTATGCGCTTACCTGGCTCGCGCAACAGGTCGAATTGGGCGTACATCCCCAGCAAAAAGCCCCTGAAATTGGGGAGCAACTGCGCATAGCCCAAACTGAATTAGAAGAGTTGGGAATAACCATCGCACTACCTATTGCTTATGTTGTTGACGCGACACGACCGGGATTCCAAATTGTTGCAGCAATTTCTCGTTAATTGATAATTAATTTTAGTCAACGCCTATCCGCTTCTGCTAGTTCCTGTGTTACCAGCAGCGTTGATCAAGCAGTAGGATTTTGCATAGGAAACGTAGCCCTATCGTATATTCATACTTCAACTGCCTTTACTAAAACAGGATTGAAATTTCGCGTTTGGCATCTTCCGCTAGAAAAGCTATAATAGATCCATGATTCCAACCATTTCCACTGACCGGCGCATCCAGGCGGCCGATCTGCAAACCCTGGTGACAAATATCCTTGTCGCCTGTGCCATGGATCGTACTGACGCGCACTTAGTCGCAGAGACGTTGGTTTATGCTGACCTGAGTGGTGTTCACTCACATGGGGTGTTGCGGATTCCTGAATATGTCAAGAAATTGACCCAAGCTGGCGTCGATCCACAGGGCCGTCCGGCTATCGGGCGCGATAGTGGCGCTTGTATAGTGGTGGATGGCGGCAACAGTATGGGGCAGATTGGCGCACACTTTGCTATGCGCGCCGTCATTGAACGGGCGCAAACCACTGGGTTGGCGGCAGCGGCGATTCGTGGCAGCAATCATTGTGGAGCAATGGCCTACTTTGCTACGCTGGCGTTACCGCATGATATGATCGGCATTGCGACGACCAATGCCCTGCCGACCATGGCGCCGTGGGGTGGTGCGGAGCGCATTTTGGGCATCAACCCGTTGGCGGTAGCGATACCGGCAGGTAGTGAGTTGCCGATTGTTTACGATGCGGCCTTTAGTGGCTCATCGCATGGCAAAATTCGCATCTATCAACAAAAAGGGCTGACCTTGCCCGAAGGGTGGGCGCTCGATCGCACGGGCGCGCCGACGACCGATCCAACTACTGCGCTTGATGGTTTGCTTGCGCCCATCGGTGGCTTTAAAGGCACGGGACTGGCACTGATCATGGGAGTCTTGTCCTCCATGCTTTCCGGCGCTGCCTATGGCACTGAGTTGGGTAGCCTTGAAGAAGGCCCTAAACCAGGGCAAGACGGTCATTTCGTCGCGGTGATCCGCATTGCGGCCTTTGAAGAAGTAGGACGTTTCAAAGAACGGATTGCTCAGGCGATCCGTCAGATACGCGATTCGCAGCGCGCGCCTGGGGTTGAACGGATTTATGCCCCCGGTGAATTGGAAGCCTTGAGCCGACAAAGTTACCGCAGCGCAGGTATTCCGCTTAACGCTGTCACACTGGCCGAATTGACGCAGACGGCGCAGATGTTGGGAATTTCTGTTAGTTTAGCGTAGGTAATTCATGATCGACGGAGAAGATGGATGGCGCTCAAGTTTGCGGCGAATTTATCTATGCTTTATCCAGACCGGCCTTTTCTGGATCGCTTTGCAGCGGCGCGTGTGGCCGGTTTTGATGCTGTCGAATTTCTCTTTCCCTACGAATTTGGCTACACCGCGATTCGCCAGCGGCTGGAAGAGAGTGAGTTGAAGCTTATGCTCTTCAACATTTCCCCGGGTGATTATGGCGCCGGCGACCGTGGCGTCCTGAGCCATCCCCACCGACGGGATGATTTTCGACGTACTTTTGACGAAGCATTAACCTATGCTGAACACCTACGCTCTCCGCGCCTTCATGTTATGGTTGGCAATCGGTTACCGGAAATGACGTATGAAGCACAATTTGACACGGTACTGGAAAACCTAGGATGGGCAGCACCATTGGCAGCGACGGCTGGTATAACCCTGGTGGTTGAGCCGCTGAATGCAACGGATCAACCACGCTATCTGATTCACAGCACGGCAGAGGGTATGGCCATTGTACAAGCGATGAACCATCCCCATGTGCGCTTGCAATATGACGTTTATCATGCACAAATGACAGAAGGGAATCTGATTACCACCATTCGACAGTGCTTACCGTTGATTGCGCATATCCAAATTTCTGATGTACCGGGCCGTCATGAACCAGGTACAGGGGAGATCAATTATCCTGCGGTTTTTGCCGCGCTGGAACAGGTTGGCTACCCGGGCTATATTGGGTTGGAATATCACCCCTCGGGCGAGACCGACCAAACTCTGGCGTGGCTGCCTTTTGACCGGCGGCGTTCGCTGTAGTAACTCAAGTTACGCGGACGCGCCAGCGCGATGGACGATAGACGACCGACCATGGGCGACAGATAACTGACCTAAGCCATCGTCTATCGTCCACCAGGTGCGTGTGCGTAAGGCGAGTTAGTAACTTATAATTTTATACAGTACTCAATCCAGAAGGAGAAAATTTCGATGAAAATGGAACACGTGGCGATTAATGTGCCGGAACCGACGGCAATGGCCAACTGGTACACCCAACACCTGGGTATGCGTATTGTCATGGCCGGCAAAGAACCACCCTATATGCACTTTATTGCCGATGATGCCGGCAGCATGATGGAACTATACAACAATACCACGGCCCCGATGCCCGACTATGCCAATATGAGTCCAGCCAATTTTCATATGGCCTTTTCCTCTAGTGACATTGAAGCCGATCGTGCGCGTTTGGTGGCCGCCGGCGCGACAACTGTTACCGACATTACAGTAACACCACGGGGAGATAAGCTACTCTTCTTGCGTGATCCCTGGAATATTCCGTTCCAGTTTGTGCAGCGCAGCTCGCCTTTGTTATAATCAGACTCACACCTTGTTTTCTAAGCCGGACACGATAGATCGTGTCCGGCTTAGAAAACTAAGGTGTAGTAGTCAATAGATACACACTCCTATTCAGTACGAATTAGAAAGAACCCGCCTTTTGTCGAATTGTGCTTTCAGACAGAAGCATTTATAATTGTAGGTAAGGCACTTTTATCAACAACATATAGCAAGAGCAATCTTCTTATTGATTAGTATGCTAATTTTAGGCAAAATTCCACAAAATCTCCTGTATCCAAATTGCTCACTGCAACGTCATCTAGCATAGGTAGGCCAATTCGAGTGTATCAACACAAAATTAACGCTCTTATTGTATCATAATTAATAATCATCATTAATTGCATTAGGATGATCCCTGTCCTTTATAGTAATTTTGTAGTTCTTTGCGATAGTAGCCTGTGCACTGGCTTTTCGATGGGTAAATGTTTTTTATTTCAGCCAACAGTTATCCCAAAGTGATCATGTCAAGTGCGCAGCTCTATATATATTCATGTTTCGACCCTCGCTTGAAAGGAGCAACCTATGTTTTCGTTAGTCCTGTATTCGGTAGTACAAGCTACAAATGTACGTCGTATCGCCCTTCTTCTCGTTGTATGTATCACCCTTACGGCCATCATTGTACCAACCATCGCTTTTGCTGCACCACAGTCCGCGCCCGCAGCCAGTGGCAATTATCATGTGGTTAAGGCCGGCGAAACGCTCTCTCACATTGCCCGCTATTATGGGGTAACAGTCAATGCCTTGCAACATGCTAATGGGCTTGACAATGCCAACTATGTCTATGTGGGTCAGCATCTCTATATTCCATCTGGTGGCGGTGGGGGTCATCATGCCGGCTGCACGAGCTACTATTATGTCAAGCATGGCGATAAGTTGTCCCATATTGCAGCCTGGTATGGCATGAACACCTATGCCCTCGCCAGCGCCAATGGCCTTGGTGATGCCGACTATATCTATGTCGGCCAGAAGATCTGTATTCCCAACATTTATGGGGGCGGATACGGACATCATGATGGTGGTGGGCAAAAACCCGGTGGGGATGGCTATGGTCACTACAAAGTAAAAGTCGGAGACACCCTTTCCGAAATTGCCAAGTGGAACGGCACCACGGTACGCCACCTAATGCACCTGAATGGTCTAAGCAACCCTAATTATATCTATGTCGGGCAGCGGTTGCGCCTCAGCTAATCGAAGTAAGGGTAATCTCTTGCGGTTGCCCGCTCTGGCTAACCGCAAGAGATTGTCTCTACGAGTAGGGATCTTTTTCTAACCGTCTATGGTAGGTAGGATTGATAGGCTTGGGTATCATTGCGCTCAGGCTTATCAATCTTTTTTTGTTTTTTCGACATCTATTATACTGAGACGTGTTGATGTAGTCGTGTTACGTAATCTTTGGAAATAAATAATGCTCTTTTCTACCATAACTTCAGCTAGGCCGCGGGTAACTGGCAAAAGCGCCCCGATCTTTGGGCGCTTTTTAGTTGTCCTGGTGGCCTTATGCGGTTGTACACCGCTCATTCAATCAACGATAACCTTGCGGCCACCGGTGCCACCGGTGCCCTATTTTTCCACATCGTTGCCGACAACAGAACAGGTAGAAGATGGTCCAGTGACAGTGGCGCTGGCCGCCAATTTGCCTGACCTCTATGCTAAACCCTTGCTAAATTTGCTTCTCCAAATTCCCTTTGTGATGACCAGCAGTGGTGAACAACCTTTGATTGTGCTGGATCAACCTGATCTGGCGCGCGCCCAAATTACCTATGGTCGGCTGGATGAGCAGGCCGCTCCGATCATCGAACGTTATTATGCCGTGGTAGCACCCTTTGCCACCGTACAGGATGATGTTTCGCTCAACGAATTGCAACAACGTTGGCAGGGTTTCAACAGCACCCCACTTTTTCTTACGCCAGAAGCAGCTTCGTTGTTGCAGCCATTATGGGGAAGCACCACAAGCCAAGTCGTAGCCGACGGTGAGTTAATCGCTACGCTGGAAGCCAATAGCGACGCGCTGGGGATTGTCGCCTTTGATCGCTTAGATCCGCGCTTCAAGGTATTGACAATCGATGGCGTTAATGTCCTGGATAAAAATCTGAACCCCACTACCTATCCGTTGGTCGTCGCGGTGAACGCCAGAGGAATGGGAGCAACGCTTCTAGCCACGATTTTGCACCCCGCCTTAGCGCCGCTGACAAACCGCGACACCCATCGGCTAACCAGCCTCATCATGACTGGTGTTACCGCAATGTCACGCGGTACGGCGGCGGCGATGGAGCGCAACGGCGTACTTTATCCGGCACAAATCATATCCGCCACGCTAGCCGCGGCAGATATCACCCATATCAGCAATGAAATACCCTTCCTTGATGATTGCGTGGTCAACAACACGGTCAATAATCTGGTTCTATGTAGCCATACTTCCTACTGGGAGACATTACAGGCCGTCGGCACAGATATTGTGGGACTAAGTGGTAACCATGTCAATGACTTTGGGCGTGAAGGGGCGCGTCGTTCGCTTCAGTTCTATCAAGAGCAAAAGATTCCCATCTATGGCAGTGGGTTGACGATTGAAGAAGCGTGCGCGCCGTTACAGTGGGAGCACAACGGCAACACCTTGGCCTTCTTCGCTGTCCTAGCCTTTGGCCCAGAGGGCGCTTGGGTGACAGAGAGCGAACCGGGTGCTTGTTATTACTATGATCGCAAAGAAGAGATTTTGGCCGCCGTGCGCGAGGCTGCGCAAACCGTGGATATTGTCGTGGTGGAACTGCAATATGTGGAAACCTATTTCCCTTACCCAACCGGTGAGCAGGTGATCGAGTTTCGCGAATTGCGCGAGGCCGGTGCGAAGCTGGTAACCGGTGTCCAAAGCCATGTACCACAGGCAATGGAACCCTATGGCGCTAACGATGTCGGTGGCCGTGGTATGATTTCCTATGGGTTGGGCAATTTATTCTTTGACCAGATGTGGAGTTGGGAGACGCGCACAGAACTCTATGCACGTCATACCATCTACGAAGGGGAGATCATCAGCACCGAAATTCTCACTGGCGTCTTGGAAGACTTTGCCCAACCGCGCTGGGCAACCGCAGAAGAGCGGGCGGAAATCCTCACCCGCATTTACACGGCTGCACCCCCGCGGCCATAGCTGGGTTCCATTGGGTATTCGGTGATTAGATATTGGGATATTGTGACATTGGCTTGTCGAAATCATCCAATACCCAATATCTAATATCCAATAAAGGGTCTTTCTCTGATGCAACAAGATCTTGGTTTCTCTGGACAGGGTCGCCCACCTTTCTGGCGCGATGAACGAATCTTAACCGTGCTCAGTCAGGTGATCGTGGTTGCGCTCGTGGCTGGCATCCTCTATTTCCTCTATAGTAACCTGATGGCGGCGCTCAGTGTACGCTTTAGCAACCCGATCAGCTTTAGTTTTTGGTGGCAGACGGCTGGCTTTGACATCAAAGAGTTTTTGATTCCCTATAGCCGCGCCAGCACCTATGGTCGCGCCTTTATGGTGGGGTTGCTCAACACGTTGGTGGTAGCCATTTTGGGGGTGATCTTTGCCACCCTATTGGGTGCTACGATTGGGGTGATGCGGCTTTCGCGCAATTTTTTAGTCAACCGCATTGCGGCGATCTATATTGATACCTTTCGCAATATTCCGCTCTTGTTGCTCTTGATCTTCTGGTCACAGGCGGTTTTTCTCAAGCTGCCGCGTGTGCAAGATGCCGTCATCTTACCCGGCCCGATCTTCTTGAGCCAGCGCGGGGTTGCTATGCCGTGGGGAATACCAACCGCAACTTGGCCCTTCTTTTTATATACATTGCTGGGAGGGTTGATACTGGCGATCATTGGCAGCGTGCTGCTGGTGCGCATTGGTCAGCGTACCGGTCACATGCCGGTAGTGACGCTGTGGGCTGTGTTGATCTTTGTGGTGGTGGCGCTTGTAGGGTGGGTTATTTTGCCGGCTCCTCTCACCTTTTCTTTTCCCGAATTGGTCGGCTTTAATACACGCGGCGGACGGGTATTAAGTCCTGAATTTGCGGCGATTCTCACGGGTCTAGTCATCTACACCGCGGCTTTTATTGCTGAAATTGTGCGCTCCGGCATCCAGGCCGTTTCCAAAGGACAGCGCGAAGCTTCGTTGGCGCTCGGCTTGACGCCTTTCCAAACCTTGCGCCTGGTGATCTTTCCCCAAGCCTTACGCATCATCATTCCGCCGCTGACCAGTCAATATCTCAACCTAACCAAAAATTCGTCGCTGGCCATTGCGGTCGGCTATCCTGATCTGGTGGCGGTGGCGGGCAATACCATCCGTAATCAAACGGGCCGCGAGATCGAAGTCTTTCTCTTGATTATGGGCGTCTATCTGACCTTGAGTCTGATTACTTCGCTGATCATGAATTTTTATAATCGGCGCATCAAACTGGTTGAGCGCTAAGGAGTTTGGCATGGCAACGGCTGTACGTACGCGTAACACCCCTATCCTGGCCCCACCGTCCGCCGACAGTGGCGTGCTGGGGTGGCTGCGTAAAAATTTATTTGGCAGTCTATTCGATACGATCCTGACCTTGCTGGCCATCGGCTTTCTCTATCTGCTGCTGCGTCCGCTTCTAAGCTGGGTCTTTACTACCAGTTGGGCCGTCATCCCTGCCAACTTTGCCCTGATCTTGCGCGGCCCCTATCCTGAAGAAGCGGTGGGGCGCTTGTGGATCTGTCTCTATCTGCTCTTGGGACTAGGCGGTTTTAGTTGGGGCGTCTGGTTCCGGCAGGTGCAGCCGGTCACTGTTGTGGTGCTACTGATACCCACGCTGCTAGCGCTGATTCCTTTCCTTATTATGTATAATCGCCTGAACCTGTTGGTGGGCCAGGGGATTATCCTGGTAGCCTATGGCGTGGGTCGTTTCTGGCCACGCACCTGGAGCGGGGTTACTGGTTACGGTTGGGTGCTTGGGCTACTGGCTGTGCCGCTGATTCTTTACGGTGTTGTCAATCCACCGTTGCTCTTGCCCCTTGTACCGACCAATTTGTGGGGCGGTTTACTGCTGACGCTGCTATTAGCGGTTTTTGGCATTGCGCTTTCCTTTCCGCTGGGTGTTATCCTGGCGCTGGGGCGACAGTCAACGTTTCCCGCTTTTCGCCTGCTAAGCATTCTCTATATTGAATTTATTCGCGGTGTGCCGCTGATTACGTTACTCTTTATGGGTCAGGCCATGTTACAATACTTCTTGCCCCCCGGCACACCGACCATTGATAGAGTTGTGCGGGCTTTGGTAGCGATCACCCTCTTCTCCGCCGCCTACACCGCCGAAAATGTGCGTGGCGGTTTGCAAGCGATCCCCAGGGGTCAATATGAAGCTGCCCATGCGTTGGGCTTAAATGGCTTTCAACGCACGTTTTATATTATTTTGCCCCAAGCGTTGCGCGCCGTAGTGCCGGTGCTGGTCGGCCAGTTTATTGGCCTTTTCAAAGACACCTCGCTGGTGGCGATCATTGGTCTGTTTGATCTGCTAGGGATTGGACGCGCCATTCTGGGCAACCCAAACTGGTTGGGCAACCACCAACAGGTCTATCTCTTTATCGCCGCCATTTATTGGATTTTCTGTTACGCCATGGCCTACGCCAGCCGACGCTTAGAACGCTCGCTGGGCGTTGGCGAGCGGTAGGAAAGTTCGGGTCGTGTGGTCGGGAAGTCGTGTGGTCGCGTAGTCATTTGGTCATTTAGTCGCTTGGTCCTGGGTTGCATAGTCGTGTAAGCATAGGGTCTAGAAATTGGACTACGCGACCACACGACTCTGAGACTTCACGACTTCACGACTACGCGACTCCGGACT
>Ga0163153_10004624_pt1 | contig 17064 bp, 18 predicted proteins | sample OliLakLV19MP6IB1_FD_148629 | JGI IMG/M metagenome (GOLD analysis project Ga0163153, IMG submission 148629) | Freshwater microbial mat bacterial communities from Lake Vanda, McMurdo Dry Valleys, Antarctica - Oligotrophic Lake LV.19.MP6.IB-1 | ecosystem: Environmental > Aquatic > Freshwater >... | reverse complement strand
GAAGGCCAGGAACAGCATCCGGAACGAGTAGAAGGCGGTGATGAATACGCCCGCCGTCACCGCGAAGTAGGCGTACGAGTGGCCGGGAATCGTCGATAGATGCACCGCCTCGATGATCGCGTCCTTGGAGAAGAACCCGGCGAACGGCGGAATGCCCGCCAGCGCCAGCGATCCGATCACCGCAGTGATGTACGTGATGGGCATGTACTTGCGCAGCCCGCCCATCTTGCGCAGGTCCTGCTCGTGATGCAGCGCGATGATCACCGAGCCGGCGCCAAGGAACAGCAGCGCCTTGAAGAACGCATGCGTCATCAGATGGAAGATGGCGGCCGAGTAGGCGGAGACGCCCAGCGCCACCGTCATGTAGCCCAGCTGCGACAGCGTGGAATAGGCCACGACGCGCTTGATGTCGTTCTGGATGATGCCGAGGAAGGCCATGGACAGCGCCGTCGTGGCGCCGACGATCGTGACGAACGACAGCGCGGTGTCGGACAGTTCGAAAAGCGGGCTCATCCGCGCCACCATGAAGATGCCGGCCGTGACCATCGTGGCTGCGTGGATCAGTGCCGAAATCGGCGTAGGGCCTTCCATCGAATCGGGCAGCCACACGTGCAACGGCACTTGGGCGCTCTTGCCCATCGCGCCGATGAAGAGGCAGATGCAGGTGACGGTCAGCAACGACACCTCGGTGCTGCCCCAGAGCACGATCCTGGCGTCGGCCAGCGACGGCGCCTTGGCGAAGGCCTCGGCGTAATCCATCGTACCGAAGTGGGCCAGCACCAGGCCCACGCCGAGAATGAAGCCGAAGTCGCCGACCCGGTTGGCCAGGAATGCCTTCAGGTTGGCGTAGATGGCCGTGGGCCGCGTGTACCAGAAGCCGATCAGCAGGTAGGAGACGAGGCCCACCGCTTCCCAGCCGAAGAAAAGTTGCAGAAAATTGTTGCTCATCACCAGCATGAGCATCGAGAACGTGAAGAGCGAGATATACGAGAAGAACCGCGAATAGCCGGGGTCTTCCGCCATGTAGCCGATGGTGTAGACGTGCACCATCAGCGATACGAAGGTGACCACCAGCATCATCGTCGTCGTCAACGGGTCGATCAGGAAGCCGATCACCATCTTCACGTCGCCCGAAAGCAGCCACGTGTACAGGTTGCCGTTGAATGTGTTGCCGGCATTGACATCGCGCCAGATCACGAACGAGGCGACGAAGGCTACCGCCACGCCGAGGATCGTCAGCCAATGGGATGCCGAGCGCGGCATCTTCGTTCCGAAGAGACCCACGACCACGGCGGCCAGCAGCGGCGCCATGGGTACGAGGAGGTAGAGACCTTGCATCGTCATCGTCGCCGCCTCAACCCTTCAGCTTGCCGAGGTCGTCGACATCGATGGTGCCGGCATTGCGGAACAGCAGGACCAGGATTGCCAGCCCGATCGCCGATTCGGCTGCCGCCACGGTCAGGATAAAGAACACGAACACCTGGCCGTCCATGTTGCCGAGGTAGCGCGAGAACGCGATGAAGTTCATGTTGACGGCGAGCAGCATCAGCTCGATCGCCATCAGGATGATGATCACGTTCTTCCGGTTGAGGAAGATTCCCGCCATGCTGATGGCGAACAGAACGGCGCCCAACACGAGGTAATGCGCCAGCGTGGGCGCGGTGAAAAGTGACGACATCATGGTCCCGTATTGTTCTTGTCGCGGCAGCAGGAGGTGCACCGGCACCCCCGGCCCGCCGTGGTCATTCCCTGGTTTCGGTCGGCAGGTTGATGAGACGCACGCGATCCTCGCGGCGCACCTTCACCTGCTGTCCCGGGTCCTGATACTTCGTGTCACGACGTTTACGGTGCGTGAGCGCGATGGCCGCGATGATGGCCACCAGCAGCACCACGGCCGCGACCTCGAACGGATACACATAATCGACGTAGATGAGCTTGCCCAGCGCCTTGGTGTTGCTGCCCTCGGCCGCCGGTGGCGCCTCGCTGCCGCCCACGCCGCTGCCGATCAGGATCAACGCCATCTCGATCAACACCAGCACGCCCACCGTGGCGCCTACAGGTACATAGCTGCGGAATTTGCTTCGCAGGTTGTCGAAGTTGACATCGAGCATCATCACGACGAACAGGAACAGCACCATTACCGCGCCCACGTAAACCAGCACGAGCGTGATCGCAAGGAACTCGGCCTTCAGCAGGATCCACAATCCGGACGCCGTGAAGAAACACAGCACGAGCCACAGCGCCGCGTGCACGGGGTTGCGGGTCGTGATGACCCGCAGCGCCGCGAAGATCAGGATCGCGGCAAAGATGTAAAAAGTGGCAGTGGCGAAGGTCATGGAGGTTTACCGGTACTTCGCATCATCCTGACGGTCGCGCGCGATCTGCGTCTCGTACCGGTCGCCCACGGCCAGCAGCATGTCCTTCGTGTAATACAGGTCGCCGCGCTTCTCGCCGCAGTACTCGAGGATGCGCGTCTCGACGATGGCATCCACCGGGCAGCTCTCCTCGCAGAAACCGCAGAAGATGCACTTGGTTAGGTCGATGTCATAGCGGGTCGTACGGCGCGTGCCGTCATCGCGTTGCTCGGACTCGATCGTGATGGCCAGCGCCGGGCACACCGCCTCGCACAACTTGCAGGCGATGCAGCGTTCCTCGCCGTTGGGATAACGGCGCAATGCGTGCAGGCCGCGGAAGCGCGGACTCTGCGGGGTCTTTTCTTCCGGGAACATCACGGTGACCTTGCGCGCGAACAGGTACCGGCCGGTCAGCGTCATGCCTTTCAGCAGCTCGACCAGCAGCCACGTATCGAAGAATCCCTTCACGCGTGCGTACATCGGGTTCTCCTAGTGAAAGAGCGGCGCGAAGCGCGTCTGCATCATGGTGCCGATGAACACGATCCACACCAGCGTCACCGGAATGAACACCTTCCAGCCCAGCCGCATCACCTGGTCGTAGCGATAGCGCGGAAACGTCGCGCGCACCCAGAGGAAGCAGAGCAGCACGAAGGCCATCTTCGCGGCCAGCCAGATGAAGCCGTCACCGAGCGGGGTGAAGCCCAACACCTGCCAATCGTTGAAGATGGGCCATGGCGAGAGCCAGCCGCCGAGGAACATGAGCGCGGTCAACGCCGCGATCAGGATCATGTTCATGTACTCGGCCAGGAAGAACACCGCAAAGGCAACACCGGAATACTCGACGTGGAAGCCCGCGACGATCTCGGACTCGCCTTCGGCCATATCGAACGGATGGCGGTTGGTCTCGGCAAGGCCGGACACGAAGTAGACGACGAAGAGCGGGAGCAGCGGCCAAACGTACCAGTGCGCCGCACCACCCTCCTGCCCACGCACGATGTCGGTGAGGTTCAAACTGCTGGCGCACATGAGCACGCCCACCAGTGCGAAGCCCATCGCGATTTCGTAGGACACGATCTGCGCCGCCGAGCGCAGCGCGCCGAGGAATGCGTACTTGGAATTGGAGGCCCAGCCGGCGAGGATGATCCCGTACACGCCCACGGATGTCATCGCCAGCACATACAACAGGCCGGCGTTGATGTTGGCCAGCACCATCGTGTCGGTGAACGGAATGACGGCCCACGCCGCGAGCGCAGGGCCGATGGCCAGCAGCGGCGCGAGGAAGAAGAGATAGCGGTTGGCCCCGGTGGGCACCACGATCTCCTTGAATATCAGCTTGAAGACGTCGGCGAAGGGCTGCAGCAGGCCGAAGGGACCGACGCGATTGGGGCCGATGCGCACCTGCATGTAGCCGATCACCTTGCGCTCGGCCAGCGTCAGGTAGGCCACCGACAGGATCAGCGGCACTGCGATCGCCACGATCTTGACGAGCGTCCACACGACGATCCAGGCGGGACCGAGCAACGCCTGCACGGGAGCGAGCAGTTCGGTCATCAAGTAGCTCCTCTCATGCCCGTTCCATTTGCACAGGACCCGACAGGCCGTCGAGTCCGCACGTGGAAGGATGCGCGGCGGCGATGCGCACCACGCCCGGCGGTACTGCCGCATCGACGACCGCCGTCAGCACCGCTTCGCCCTGCCCTTGCCGCACCTTGACTTGCCCGCCTTCAGCCACGCCGAGCGTTTCGAGCAGCGCGCGATGCATCCGCGCGCGGGGCGGGCGGGCATCATTGGTGAGCTGCAGCGGCGCCGCGCGGCGCACCAGTGCGTCGGCGGAATAGATCGGCACGTCGGCGACACGTTCGACGCCCGCGTGCGCGGCCACCGGCGCGGTGACGGCCAGGCGCGTGTCGTTGTCGAGCATGGCAGCCAGCGCACTGCCATCGGCAACGACGCTGTTGCGCACATCCTGCGCCGACTCGGCGTCGAATCCGGGCAGCTTCAGCATCGTGCCCAGCACGCGCAGCACTTTCCAGCCGGGGCGCGTGTCGAGAAGCGGCCGCACGACGCCATGGAAATCCTGCAGCCGGCCTTCGCAGTTGACGAACGAACCCGCGGTCTCGGTGAACGGCGCCACCGGCAGCAGCACATCGGCGTAGCTCTTGCCATGGGCGAAGGGGCTCATCACCACGACGAGATCGGCCTGCTCCAACGCGGCGCGGGCGGCGCGGGGCGTGGCGAAATCGAACTCGGCTTCGGCGTGCAGCAGCACGTAGGCACGGCGCGGATCGGCGAGCATCGCCTGTACGTTCATGCCCCCGCTTTGCGGCAACGCGCCGGCGACATGGGCACCGACGGTGTTGGCGGCCTCGGTGAGAAAGCCGACCGTGGCGCCCGTGATCGCCGCCAGCGCCTGCGCGAGCGCATGCAAGGCCGTGGCGTCGTTGTGTTGTGTCGCGTAGTTGCCGAGCAGGATCGCCGGCGCCTTGCCGGACGCGAGGCTGGCGGCGATGGCGGTGTCTTCCGCCGTCGGTTCCACGCCGTCCAGTGCAGCGGGCACTGCCTTGCCGGCAGCGCGCGCCGCCGCGACGACCATGCCAGCCAACGCCAACGGCATCTTCGACGGCGGCACGATCGCCTGGTGCGTGAGGCGCACCAGCCAATCATCGGCCACCGAGTGCAGCATCGAGACCTGCGTGCCCCTCTTCGCGGCTTGGCGCAGTCGTTGCGCAAGCAACGGCTGGTCCTTGCGCAGGAAGCTGCCCACGACGAGTACACGGTCGTGCGACACGATGTCTGCAATGGGCATGCCGAGCCACGGCACGCCGGCCGCCAGGCCGTCGCCGCGGAAATCCGTCTGGCGCAGCCGGAAATCGATGTTGTCGCTGCCGAGGCCGCGCACCATCCGGCCGGCCAGCGCCAGTTCCTCGAGCGTTGCATGCGGCGACACCAGCGCGCCGATGGCGCCGGCGCCATGCTTGCTGACGATGTCGGTCAGGCCGTGCGCGACGAACTCCAGCGCCGTGGCCCAGTCGACCGCCTTCCACTCGCCGCCCTGCTTGATCATCGGCGCCGTCAGCCGGTCGTCGGCGTTCAGCCCCTCGTACGAAAAACGATCCTTGTCCGAGATCCAGCACTCGTTCACGGCTTCGTTCTCGAGCGGCAGGACGCGCATCACGCGGTTGCCCTTGACCTGCACGATGAGGTTGCTGCCGTGGCCGTCGTGCGGCGATACCGACTTCCGCCGCGACAACTCCCAGGTGCGCGCGGCGTAGCGGAAGGGCTTGGAGGTGAGCGCGCCGACCGGGCACACGTCGATCGAATTGCCGGACAGTTCCGAATCGACCGTCTTGCCCACGAAGGCGACGATTTCCGCATGCTCGCCGCGGCCGATCATGCCGAGTTCCATCACGCCGGCGATTTCCTGGCCGAAGCGCACGCAGCGCGTGCACTGGATGCAACGGGTCATTTCCGCGGCGGAGATCAGCGGGCCGAGATCCTTGTGGAACACGACGCGCTTGGGTTCGTCGTAGCGCGACGACGAGCCGCCGTAGCCCACCGCGAGATCCTGCAACTGGCATTCGCCGCCCTGGTCGCAGATCGGGCAGTCGAGTGGATGGTTGATCAGCAGGAACTCCATCACGCCCTTCTGGGCCTTGACGGCGGACGCCGATTGCGTCCAGACCTTCATGCCCTCGGTGGCGGGCGTAGCGCAGGCCGGCAGGGGCTTCGGTGCCTTCTCCACCTCGACGAGGCACATCCGGCAGTTGGCCGCGATGGACAGCTTCTTGTGATAGCAGAAGTGCGGGACGTAGATGCCAAGCGCGGTCGCGCCGTCCATGACGGTGCTGCCAGGATTGACCTGGACCGGCTTGCCGTCGATTTCGATGTTCAACATGGGACGCGTCGGCTCTTGGCTATACGTAGGTCGGGACGATGCAGCGCTGGTGATCGATGTGGTGCTGGAACTCGTCGCGGAAATGCTTGATGAAGCTCTTGACCGGCAGCGCGGCGGCATCGCCGAATGCGCAGATCGTGCGGCCCGCGATGTTGTCCGCCACCGAATTGAGCACGTCGAGATCATCGACGCGGCCCTTGCCGTGTTCGATCCGGTCGACCATGCGCCACAGCCAGCCCGTGCCCTCGCGGCACGGCGTGCACTGTCCGCACGATTCCTCGTAGTAGAAGTACGAGAGGCGCAGCAACGACTTCACCATGCACCGCGTGTCGTCCATGATGATCACGGCGCCCGAGCCCAGCATCGAACCGGCCTTGGCGATCGAGTCGTAATCCATGTCGGTGGCCATCATCACGTCGCCCGGCAGCACCGGCATCGACGAGCCCCCGGGGATGCAGGCCTTCAGCGCACGGCCGCCGCGCATGCCACCTGCCATTTCCAGCAGCGTGGCGAACGGCGTGCCGAGCTTCACTTCATAATTGCCGGGGCGAACCACATCGCCGGACACCGAGAAGATCTTGGTGCCGCCGTTGTTGGGCCTGCCCATGGCCAGGAACGCATCACCCCCGTGGTTGATGATCCACGGCACCGCCGCGAAGGTCTCGGTGTTGTTGATCGTCGTCGGCTTGCCGTAGACGCCGAAGGACGCGGGGAACGGTGGCTTGAAGCGCGGGTTCCCCTTCTTGCCTTCGAGCGACTCCAGCAGCGCAGTTTCCTCGCCGCAGATATACGCGCCGAACCCGTGATGGTTGTGCAGGTGGAACGAAAACTCCGAGCCCAGGATGTGGTTGCCCAGCAGGCCGGCTGCATACGCCTCCGCCACCGCGTCTTCGCAGCGCAGGTAGGCGTCCCAGATCTCGCCATGGATGTAGTTGTACCCGCGCGAGGCACCCATCGCGTAACCACCGATGATCATGCCCTCGATCACCGCGTGCGGGTTATAGCGCAGCAGGTCGCGGTCCTTGAACGTGCCCGGCTCGCCTTCGTCGGAATTGCACACGACGAACTTGTCGCCCAAGAAGTTCTTGGGCATGAAGCTCCACTTGAGCCCGGTGGGGAACCCGGCGCCACCGCGGCCGCGCAACGCCGACTTCTTCAACTCGGCGATGATCTGGTCCGGCGTGATCTTCTCCGCCAGGATCTTCTTGAGCGCATCGTAGCCACCGCGCGCGATGTAGTCCTCGAGGCCCCAGTTGCGGCCGTTCAGGCCCGTCATCAGGATGGCGTCGGGGCCGTAATCGAGGAATTCGCCGGGTGCATTCACTGCGCATCTCCATGGCCCGGGCGGCCTTCGCCGCGGGCGGCCGCCTCCGTGAGTTCGTCGACCAGTTCGTCGAGCCGCGGGTCGCTCATGAAGCTGTACATGCGGCGGTCGTTGACGATCAGCACCGGCGCATCGCCGCAGGCACCCATGCACTCGCCTTCCTTCAGCGTGAAGTTGCCGTCCGCGCTGGTCTCATTGAAGCTCACCTGAAGACGCGACTTCAAGTGCGCCGCCGCGGCCACCGCACCCGACAATGCGCAAGGCAGGCCGGTGCAGATGGAGATCTTGAAGCGGCCCTGCGGCTTCATGTTGTACATCGTGTAGAACGTCGCCACTTCGTAGACAGCCACCGGCGGCATGCCGAGGTACGTCGCTACGGCATCCATCACCGGCGTGGAGAGCCAGCCGTGCTCGTCCTGCGCGAAGCCGAGGGCGGACATCACGGCCGACTGCTTCTGGTCAGCCGGATATTTCGCGACTTCGCGGTCGATCTTCTGCTGGAGTTGGGCGGAGAGCATGCGGAATCGTCTTCAGCGGATGTAGTAGCCAGCCACGCGCCAGATGCCGTCGGGCTCGCGGATCATCGTGATCTCTTCGGTGGCAACCTTCCTGGCGGCGAACTTGGTGTCGAACAGGATCACGATCTGTTCGCCCGGGTCGCCCTTCGGCTTCTCGGTGGTGTAGGCGAGCTTCTCGGCCTTGCGCAGCACCACGCGGCCGTAGGGCTTGCGCAGGTCGCGCACCCCGTCCCGCCATTGCTCGCGCGAGACTGTTGACTTGAATTGAGCCGAGGCCATCGCATAGGCGTCGGCGCTGCGCCCGGCGTCCACCGGCACCAGCCAGCGCTCGGCGGCGTTGACGGCCTGCTGTTCCTCCGGCGACATCGCTGCGTGCGCCAGGGGGGCCAGGGCCGCGCCTGCCAGCAACAACGCCACGACGACGGTACGGTGGAGGTTCATCGGTCGACTGATCCGAACACGATGTCCTGCGTACCGATGATGGCCACGACGTCGGCGATCATGTGCCCGCGCGACATTTCGTCGAGCGCGGACAGGTGCACATAGTCAGGCGCGCGCAGCTTGACGCGATACGGCTTGTTGGCGCCGTCGGAGATGATGTAGACGCCGAATTCGCCCTTCGGGTGCTCGATGGCCGCATAGACCTCGCCGGGCGGCACATGCATGCCTTCGGTGAAGAGCTTGAAGTGATGGATCAGCTCTTCCATGTTCAACTTCATCGCTTCGCGGTCGGGCGGCGCGATCTTGTGGTTGCCGGTGATGACCGGACCCGGATTGGCCTTGAGCCAGACGATGCACTGCCGGATGATGCTGTTCGACTGCCGCATCTCCTCGATGCGCACCAGGTAGCGGTCGTAGCAGTCGCCGTTGACGCCCACCGGGATCTCGAATTGCATCCGGTCGTAGACCGCGTACGGCTGCTTCTTGCGCAGGTCCCACGGCACGCCCGAGCCGCGCAGCATCGGGCCGGTGAAGCCCAGCGCCAACGCGCGCTCAGGCGCGACCACGCCGATGCCCACGGTGCGCTGCTTCCAGATCCGGTTGTCGGTCAGCAGTTCCTCGTACTCATCGACGCGCTGCGGAAAGCGGTCGGTGAAGTCTTCGATGAAGTCGAGCAGCGTGCCCTGCCGGTTGTCGTTCAGCCGCGTCATCTCGCGGGCGTTGCGGAGCTTGGACGCCAGGTACTGCGGCATCCGGTCCGGCAGGTCGCGGTACACGCCGCCCGGCCGGTAGTAGGCCGCGTGCATCCGCGCGCCGGACACCGCTTCGTAGATGTCGAAGAGGTCCTCGCGCTCGCGGAACGCATAAAGGAACGGCGTCATTGCACCGACGTCGAGCGCATGGGCACCCAGCCACAGCAGGTGGTTCATCACGCGCGTGATCTCGTCGAACATCGTGCGGATATACTGCGCGCGCTCCGGCACCTCGATGCCCAGAAGGCGCTCGATGGCCAGGCAGTACGCGTGCTCGTTGCACATCATCGACACGTAGTCGAGGCGATCCATGTACGGCAGCGACTGGATGTACGTCTTGTGCTCAGCCAATTTTTCGGTGCCGCGATGCAGCAGGCCGATATGCGGATCGGCGCGCTCGATCACCTCGCCATCGAGCTCCAGCACCAGCCGCAGCACGCCGTGCGCAGCCGGGTGCTGCGGACCGAAATTCATCGTGTAGTTGCGGATCTCGGCCACTACTTGGGCCCCGCATAATTTTCTTCGCGGATCACACGCGGCGTGACCTCGCGGGGCTCGATCGTGACCGGCTGGTACACCACGCGGCGCTGCTCCGGGTCGTAGCGCACCTCGACGTAGCCCGACAACGGGAAGTCCTTGCGGAACGGGTGACCGACGAAACCGTAGTCGGTGAGGATGCGGCGCAGATCGGGGTGGCCGTCGAACACGATGCCGTAGAGATCGAAGGCTTCGCGCTCGAACCAGTTGGCGGCGGGCCAGATGTCGTGGACGCTTGGCATCACCGGAAAATCGTCGTCGGCCGCGAATGCGCGGACGCGCAGGCGCCGGTTGTGGGCGAGCGAGAGCAGGTGATAGACCGCGGCAAAGCGCCGCCCTTCCCATGCGCGATCACCGAAGGTCGAGTAATCGACGCCGCATACGTCCATCAGACATTCGAACTTGAGCGTGTTCGTGTCGCGCAGGCGCGTCATCACAGCGCGCAGCTGATCGGGCGCGACCACGACGGTAATCTCGCCGCGATCGACGACGAGGCTCTTCAACGCGTCGCCGAGGACCTCCGGCAGCACTGCTTCCAGTTTGGCAAGCCGTGTCGTCATCAGCGGGCGATCGTGTTGGTGCGCCAGATCTTGTTCTGCAGTTGCAGGATGCCGTAGATCAGGGCTTCCGACGTGGGCGGGCAGCCCGGCACGTAGATGTCGACCGGCACCACGCGGTCGCAGCCGCGGACGACCGAATACGAGTAGTGGTAGTAGCCGCCGCCGTTGGCGCACGAGCCCATCGAGATGACCCAGCGGGGCTCCGCCATCTGGTCGTAGACCTTGCGCAACGCGGGCGCCATCTTGTTGCACAGCGTGCCGGCGACGATCATCACGTCGGACTGCCGCGGGCTCGGCCGGAACACGATGCCGAAGCGATCGAGGTCGTAGCGCGCCGCACCGGCATGCATCATTTCAACGGCGCAACAGGCAAGGCCGAAGGTCATCGGCCACATCGAGCCATTGCGGGCCCAGTTGATCACGCTGTCGAGCGTCGTCGTGACGAAGCCCTGCTCCAATACGCCATCAATGGCCATGATTCACCTCAGCGCCTACTCGCGGCCTCCTTGTGCCATTGCGTTGAACGCACTGACAACGTATCGGCCGCAGGTCAATCGCACAGCGCCGGGCCCTTCGGGCCTCGGCTCGGCCTGCGGCCTCGCCCGCTGTGCTCATTCCCATTCCAATGCCCCCTTCTTCCACTCGTAGACAAAGCCCACGACCAGGATCAGCAGGAAGATCATCATCGCGACGAAGCCTTCGAAGCCAATCTCGGGCAGCACGACCGCCCATGGAAACAGGAACGCGATTTCGAGGTCGAACAGGATGAACAGGATGGCGACGAGGTAGTAACGGACGTCGAACTTCATCCGCGCGTCTTCGAAGGCCTCGAAGCCGCATTCGTACGGAGAGAGCTTCTCCGCATAGGGACGGTTGGGCGCCAGCAGCGACCCGAGCGACAGTAGGAGAGCGCCGAGCCCCAGCCCGACGATGATGAAAAGCAGAATCGGGAAATACTGTTCAAGCATCGCGAATTGCCTTGGCGCGCGGAGCGCCGCCTTGCCCGGTTGAACGACGGGCACGGCGCGGAACCATTGTTTCCGCGCGGTGCGCTTTGCCACTGCCGGCCCGCGTTGTTGCGCAGCGGACCGCCTTGCTACTACTGGTGCCGGCGGGGAGACTCGAACTCCCACGGCTTTCGCCACTGCCCCCTCAAGACAGCGTGTCTACCAATTTCACCACGTCGGCATTGCAAACAATCGATTGCGTAGGCCGCGGCACCGTGCGCACGACCCTTCCAAGCCAGAACTATTTCGGTACGTCCGCCGCCTTGGGCGGTGCCGCAGGCGCAGTCGTGCCGGTGGCCGGAGCGGCGGGGGTTGCGGGCACGCCAGGCAAGGCGCCTGATGCCGGGACATCCGCCGCCTTGGTCGCCGGCGTGTTGCTCATCACGCCCTGCTGCATCACGTCCCTTGGCGCCGACTTGGTCGAGCCGATATAGGTCAGCGCGAGGCTCGACGTGAAGAACACAACTGCCAAGACGGCCGTGCTGCGCGACAGGAAGTTGGCTGATCCGGAGGCGCCGAAGACGCTACCCGAGGACCCGCTGCCGAATGCCGCCCCCATATCTGCGCCCTTGCCGTGCTGCAACAGCACGAGCCCGCATAGCGTGACTGCCACGCCGATGTGCACCAACAACAACAAAGATTCAAAAATTGCCATGGTCCCAGTGACTCCGCCCGTGCCCGTCGCCCAACGATTCAGGCACCGGCAATGGCCAAAAATTCAATTGGGTCGAGTGATGCACCCCCTACCAGCCCGCCGTCGATGTCCGGCATGCCGAACAGCGCAGCGGCATTGTTTGCCTTGACGCTGCCGCCGTACAGCAGCGACACGTCCGGCGCCCCGCCCGCCTCCAGCCGTGCACGCAGGAAGGCATGCACTGCCTGGGCCTGCTCCGGCGTCGCGGTGCGCCCGGTGCCGATCGCCCAGACCGGCTCGTAGGCCACCACCACCAGCGCCAGCTTCGACCCCAGCACCGCCGCCACGGCGTCGAACTGCCGCGCCACCACCGCCTGCGTGGCGCCGGCATCGTGCTCCGCCAGCGTCTCGCCGACGCAAACGACGGGCAGGAGCCCCGCCGCCAGTGCCGCCACGGCCTTTGCGGCCACGGTGGCATCGGCTTCGCCGTGCCCCTGCCGCCGCTCCGAGTGCCCCACCAGCACCAGGCTCCCGCCAAACTCGGCAATCATCCCGCCCGCCACGTCCCCGGTGAAGGCCCCGGACGCGTGCGGACTCAGGTCCTGCGCCCCCCACCGAACGGCAGTTCCGTCCAGCACGTCGCGCGCCTGGCTCAGATAGGGGTAAGGGACGCAAACCGCAACACCCCGGCCTGCGCCACCCTTCCAGCCACCGGCCAGACCCGTCAGCAGCGCGGCGTTCGAGGCCAGCCCGCCGTTCATTTTCCAGTTGCCGAGGACGAGCTTGCCACGCATTGACAGGACCGTTCCAATCCTTGGCACAGGGGATCGGGCGCGGTCAGCCGACCTGATTTCAGGACGGCAAGCGCCGCAGCGACGAATCCACCCGCCAAATCCTAAGGATTTTACCGCGCCGCACCACGGGGGGTCAAACCGGTACCGCGCCGGCGCGGCCCCCGAGGGCGGAGGGCGTTCAGGCGCCGGCCGTCGCCCGCAGGCGCCGGATCACCGGCGGCAGGAACCACGCCGCCAGCGTCAGCACGCCCAGCGCGGCGGCCAGCGGGCGCGTGAAGAACGCCAGCATGTTGCCGTCCGCCTTGATCATCGAGGTGATGAAGTTCTCCTCCAGCATCCCGCCCAGCACCACGCCCAGGATGGCCGGCGCCACCGGGAAGCCGTTTTGTTCCATCACGTAGGCCACCACGCCCGCCACCAGCATCACCCCGATGTCGAAGGGCGTGTTGTTGATCGCGAAAGCACCGACGATGCAGAACAGCAGGATGACGGGCATCAGGATGTTGCGTGGCACCTTGAGGATCTTCTTCGCCGCCTTGATGCACAGCCATCCCAGCGGAATCATGATGAGGTTGGCGATGATGAAGAGGATGTACACCGCGTAGATGTTCTGCGGGTTCTGCGTGAAGAGCGTCGGCCCGGGATTCATGTTCTTCATGTAGAGCACGCCGATCACGATGGCCGTGATCGAGTCGCCGGGAATGCCGAAGACCAGCGCGGGAATCCACGCGCCCGCCAGCGCGCTGTTGTTGGCTGCACCGGATTCGACGATGCCTTCCACGTGCCCGGTACCGTATTTCTCAGGCTCCTTCGACAGCTTCTTGCTGATCGCATATGACATCCATGCCGCGATGTCCGCGCCCGCGCCGGGCAATGCGCCGACCAGCGTGCCGAGCACGCTGCCGCGCAGGATCTGCAGCGGGTACTTCACCGTCAGCGCCCACATGCCCTTGAACACGTTCTGGATCGGCTGGTCGACGATCTTCAGCGGTGGCGACGTATCGACTGCGAAGCGAATGATCTCCGAGATGGCGAACATGCCGATCATCAGCGGAATGAAGCCGATGCCGCCCAGCAACTCGGTGTTGCCGAACGTGAACCGCGGAAAACCGGCTGGGTTGCCGAGACCCACGCACGCGATCATCAGCCCGATCAGCAGCGAGACCAGGCCCTTCAGTGGCTGCTTGGCCGTGATGACGATGGCGCAGGTCAGGCCCAGCAGCACCAGCCAGAAATACTCGAAGGAGCTGAACTTCAGCGCCACCTCGGCCAGAGCCGGCGCGGACACGATCAGCACCGCGGTACCGAAGAGGCCGCCGATGGCGGAGAACACGAGGCCAGCACCAAGCGCTGTCTCCGCCTGCCCCTTTTTCGTCATCGCGTACGACTCGTCGCAATACGCGGCCGACGCAGGGGTGCCCGGCATCCGCAGCAGGCAGCCGGGAATGTCGCCGGAGAAGATGGCCATCGCGGTGGCGGTCACGATGGTCGCGATGGCGGGGATCGGGTCCATGAAGAACGTCACCGGCACCAGCAGTGCGGTCGCCATGGTCGCGGTGAGCCCCGGCACCGCACCGACGAACAGGCCGTACAGCGCGGCGAACAGCATCGGCAGCAGCGTCTTGACGCTGAACACCATGTTGAATGCCAGGGCTAGTGCATCCATGTCAGTGCCGAAGGGCGCGCGTGGGGGTCGTCATCAGTCCCGAAGGGCCGCCCCGAGGGGCTGACGCACCCCCTCTGGGGGCAGCGAGCGAAGCGAGCGTGGGGGTCGACATCAGTCCCGAAGGGCCGCCCCGAGGGGCTGACGCACCCCCTCTGGGGGCAGCGAGCGAAGCGAGCGTGGGGGTCGTCATCAGTCCCGAAGGGCCGCCCCGAGGGGCTGACGCACCCCCTCTGGGGGCAGCGAGCGAAGCGAGCGTGGGGGTCGTCATCAGAAGGCCATCTTGGTGAGCACACCCCAGGGCAACGGGACGCGGAGCAACTTGTAGAACGCATACCAGATGAGCAGCGTCGCCACGACGGCCACGATAGCCGCCATGCCGGTGCGCACGCCCAGGACCTTCAGCCAGAGGATCAACAGCAGCGGCGCCACGATCAGGAAGCCGACGGCATTGGCGAGGAACACATAGGCGGCCACGCCGCCGACGATGGCCGCGAATGCCACGAGGTGCCGGCCGGAGCGCATCCAGTCGGCGGTTTCCGTCCACGGCTGCGTGCCGCGACGGCGGATGCCACTGATGATCAGCAGCACGCCGCAGACCGCCAGCGCGGCGGCGATGAGACCGGGGAACAGCGCGGGTCCGACCTGCTGGCCGGGGATCTTCGAGAAACCCTGCACGTGCACCAACACGACGACACCGAACAGCAGGAACACCGCGCCGAAGATGGCGTCGTTGATCTTCATTGGCAATCCCGGTGATGGAACGCGCAGCACAAGGGGGCGCCAGCGCCCCCTTGTGCTCTAAGGCATCGCGTCAACAGCGCAGGCCGCTTACTTGGCCAGCCCGACCGCTTTCATCGTCTTGCCCATCGCGACATCGCCCTTGGCCATGAAGGTCGCGAATTCTGCGCCCGGGGCCCAAGCGGTGCCGTAGCCCTTGCTGGCGGCGAAGTCCTTCCACTCCTTGCTGTCGGCGATCTTCTTGATCGTGGCGATCAGCTTGGTGTTGACGTCCGCGGGCAGGCCCTTCGGACCCGCGATGCCGCGCCAGGCGGCGACGTCATAGTTGACGCCGATCGCCTGCTGCATCGTGGGCACGTCGGGGAAGATGCCCGAGCGCGTGTTGCCCATCACCGCGAGCGGACGCGCCTTGCCGGCTTCGATCAGCGCGCGAGCTTCCGGCAGTGAACAGGTCACGATGTCAACGCCACCTGCGACCAGATCCTGCATCGCCGGCGCCGCGCCGTTCGACGGCACCCAGGGCACCGAATTGGACGGCAGCTTCAACTCCTCCAGCAGGCCCGCCAGCGCGAGATGCCAGATGCCACCCTGGCCCGTCCCCGAGGCCTTCAGCTTGCCGGGGTTGGCCTTGATCGCGTCGACGACATCCTTGACCGTCTTGTACGGCGAATCGGCCCGCACCGTCATCCCGGCCGGATCCGAGTTCACCAGTGCCAGCGGGGTGTAGGAGGTCGGGCTCAGGTCCGTCAGGCCCTGCCAGTGCATCATCGTGATCTCGACCGTGATCATGCCGATCGTGTAGCCATCCGCCGGCGCCTGCGCGATGGCGCTGTGGCCCACCACGCCGCTGCCGCCCGTGCGGTTGACGACGTTGACCGGCTGCCCGAGTTCCTTTTCCATCATCGCGGCGAAGTAACGGGCGGTGCCGTCGGTGCCGCCGCCCGCGCCCCAAGGCACGACGAAGGTGATCGGACGTTCGGGATAGGCGGCGGCCGCGATGCCGGCAAAGGCGAACGCGACGAGCGCGATGAATGCGCGCGGAATCAGTTTCATGGTTTCCTCCTGGGTCTGTAGGTGATGGAAGCTTCGATCCGCGCGTACCTCGGTGGGTGTTACGCACAAGACTCGTCGCGGACGTTAGCAGCGTGTCCGGAACCGGTCAAGTGGTCGGACCAATTGCCGGTGTCCTGTCTATCGCTCGCGGGTGTTTCAGTAGATCTTCAGCATGATGAGTATCTTGGCGATGACGAGAAAGATGATAACCAGAAATGTGGGGGCCATGCAGGCGTAGGCCACGCAGTAGCGCGCCCAGCGCGTGTCGAGCCACGTCTTTCGGGGATTGCGCGGGTCATAGAAAATCGCGACCTTGCCATCGGGATCGACGTGCGCGACGCCATTATTGGCCGGGGCGCCCATCGCCTCATTCAGCAGCACCCGCTGCATCCTGCCCTTGTGATCCACGAACTCGACTTCGAAGAAATCGTACCTGCTGTTCTTCCAATGATTGTACCCCGTGGTCCCCATCGAAATGTGCGTGGCGACAATCCTGGCACGCGTGCGAACGGACCGTTGATACCGAAGCCACGCGCGGACCGCAAGCACGATGCCCAAAACGAACAAGGTGCCAAGGGACCCGAAGAAAATCGGCCAGGTCATGCGCGAAGCAGAACGAACCGGCCCGGCCTCGATTCCCGAGCGCTCTCAACCAGCCGGCATGCGTTCATGGAAACGTCGCCGGGATGCGCTCGCCCACGAATGCCGCCAGCCTGCGCGTCAGTTCCGCCAGGTCGCGTTCGAGTCTGCCGTAGCCGGCCGTGGGTTCGAGCGTGACCTCGTCCATGTAC
>Ga0163153_10004623_pt1 | contig 17065 bp, 20 predicted proteins | sample OliLakLV19MP6IB1_FD_148629 | JGI IMG/M metagenome (GOLD analysis project Ga0163153, IMG submission 148629) | Freshwater microbial mat bacterial communities from Lake Vanda, McMurdo Dry Valleys, Antarctica - Oligotrophic Lake LV.19.MP6.IB-1 | ecosystem: Environmental > Aquatic > Freshwater >... | reverse complement strand
GTTCCTGCGGCACCAGCCCAACTCGGGCTCGCGCGGCGCGGTAGTCACGCACCACGTCATGACCGTCGATCAAGGCTTGCCCGGCGGTGGGCGTGACAATGCCGCAGACCATGCTGATCAGCGTGGTCTTACCAGCGCCGTTCGGACCGAGCAGCGCGAAGATTTCACCACGCTCAATGCTGAGATCGATCGGGTGCAGCGCAACCAGGCCCGAAGCGTAGGTCTTGGTCAGGCCATTGAGGGAAATGACAGGATCCATTGGGCTGCTTTAGCAAGAGACTGTTGCGACAAAACCTGCATGTCGAAGGGATGCATTTTGCCCGGTCTTTGTGCCGAGCGATAGCGGCGGGATTTCCGCGTTAGCGGCCTGTGCTTGGGCCCAGACAAAGCGTTACCTATGTTCCAAGAAAGGACCTTGAAAAAATGCTGGGCCATTTAGAATTATTCCGGGCGTGTTGGTGGTTCGATTGATCCACCACAGGCGAAAAGAGTGCCCCCTGAGTGCCGTCCCTGGCCGCAATTTATTGGTCGTGCAATTTCTCTTGCAACCATACCTTGATCAGTGATTGATACGGCACGTCACGCGAGTGTGCTGCCGACTTTATTGAATCCAGCAGGTGTTGTGGAAGGCGCAATGAAATTGTTTTTGTCGTTGGTTTCAGGTTTGGCAATATGGCCAGCTTTGCCTTATTCCAATCGACAAACTCTGAAGAATCATGCTTTTCCCAAAAGCGTCGTTCCTCCTGCTCGTCCTTGAACTTCGGAATGGCTTTAAGTGACTTTTTCATAAATTAATCGATCTTTTCGATGCATATCCCTGGCCGATATCACTCTGAGCAGTTCACCGTTACGTCGCAATGTGAACGTAATGTGCAGCACCCGCAAAGTGTCTGTTTTACCTAATGCGTGGAACCTTGGTTCTTGCCGGCTGTGCCTGGTGTCCTCCAGAAAAAGCAAAGGTGAATTGAAGAAAACTTGCTCCGACTCAGCCATAGATTCACCATGCTTTTCGTTCTTTCGGGCATTTCCTTCGTCCCAGTCAAAGCCTGCGATCTTTGCCAAATCAATCATATTTGTATATTACAACAATATACAAACTCCGGTAATTTCAGCCTGCTCAAGGCAATGTAGTTCCAATAAAGGGGCCGATTTTCTGAAAAGCCCCTCATGGACCCCCAAAACCTAATACCAACACCGCTGCTCGGATTCAACATAATAAAGCGCCAGATCTCTGAAGGCGTCGGCATCTTCTACCGGCATATAGGGCATATTGAGGGTGTGCGAAGCGAGGTGAATACTCAACTGCGCAAGCCCTCTTTTGCGTTGCCCCGGAGTTTGAATGATATCGACGCGCTGTACTTTGAACAAAGGAAATATGGTGGTCTGGGTGCCGATAAAACCATGGCGTATAAATCCGTATTCACCCACTACGCCATAACCGGTCTGCTTCCAATAACGATTAAGACATGCCCAGACGATGGCCAGTGCCAGGGGCAGCAGGACGGTGAATTTCCAGCCAAGCAGTACACTCAAAACGGTGGTCAGCGGCAAAATCGGCAACAAGCAAACGCCCACAACAACGAATGCAAGGCGGCGCCGGTTGATCCTGGATAATTGAACTTTTTCCATCTCGCACCCCGGCAGAAATTCAGCACTTAGCGTGTGCACTTCGTGCGGGTGCAGGGCTGGCACCAAGAAACTGGCTTTGGTACCGCTGGGTATCGGTCCGCCGCCGGTACCAGTGCCGGATTGTGCGACCCTGAGCTGAACATTGGTGCGAGCCAAACAGCGGGCGATAAAATTCTGTTTCAAGACCACAGCCTGGATCTTGTGCCGTTTCAGGGATTCATCATGTTTGGTCAGCAGCCCGCTGCTTTTTCGATAGGTCTCACCTTCAACACTGAGCCGGTATCCGTCATGCCTGAACAAAGCACCGATAATTGAAATCAGGGGCAGCATCAGCACCGCAGCAATAAACAGTGCGGTGATCACCAGTAAGCGACCCAAAAAACCAGCATCGGGATTGATTACGGCCAACACATCCTCCAGCCGAATGTATTGTCCAACCCAGATGATCATTTTCTCGGTCGTCTCCCAGGCCCCAAAAAATGCACCAATGGCAACCAGCACCCATAAAGTGAAATTGGCCATCAGCCCATACACGACAATATCTTTGCGGCCACGTGTCAACAATAAGGACGCTGCGGAAGGCAGGGGCTGATCGGCAGATTCATCATCAACTGCAGGCACCACCTGTGCCAGCATGGTATCGCGCAGTTCGATGGCAAGTGTCTTGTCTATTCCGCTGAGAACGACCTCCTTGCCCTGGCTTCCAGCGGTGTCAATGCTGAGCAGCGACAGAGAAAAGGGCCGCATATAGAAGGGTTCATGAATACTGACATTTTGAATACGGCTGAATTCAATGCTCAGTTCTTCCCGATGTAAAACACCACTGCGCACCAGCACTCGGTCGCCGTCTATACGATATCTGAACCGCAGCCAGGACAAAACGGAGGAAACGACAACCACTGCCAGCATTGTTATGGCACCGGCCACTGCCAGCGCCTTACTTGAACCACTCATGGACGACATGCCAGCCAACAAAATGACCGCCGCGGGCGCGAGACCTTTACCCAGTTGGGTGAGCAGACGGGAAAGGTAAAACACCACGGCAACCGGAGAAGTGCGCCGCCAGTTCGGGCTGGAATCAGAGGCGTTCACGCAGCGGACTTAGCAACACTTTTTTCCAGGATATAGGCCCGAATCTGCTCGGCACGTTGACGTTGCAGACCATCAACTTTCAGATCAACACCGCTACCCCCGGCAGTAAAGAACTTCAGTGACGCCAGGCCATACTTGCGCTGTAATGGACCACTACTGACCTCCACGTGCTGCACCCGGTCAAAGGCCAGCAGGATGGTCTTACGCCAAAACAGCCCGGACCGGCTCGCTATATCGTGATCACGCAAAGCAATGCCCTTGATGCGGGCTTCTTTAATCACCAGTGCGGAAATCAGCAAGGCGAGCAGCAACAGCAGTGCCGGTATGGCCAACAAGAACACCTGGCCGGACAATACAGAAGGAATAAAAGCCACCATCAATAATGGCGGCCAGATAATCAGTAGCTGCGTTTTGACTTCCCGAATATAGTCAGGCGACATAGGCTCCATTTTCAACTCCCGAACAGCCGGTAAGTCGGCCAGATTGACCTGTAAATTAACAAACGCCATAGCTTTTTCTCCCTGACAGAAACCTTAACACCGGTCAAAGAATGAAAAATGTGCTGTTGGTATTGGATATCGAGAAAGAATGGTCGCCGTGAAGGACTCGAACCTTCGACCAAAAGATTAAAAGCATGCCCTGGTAGTTTCAGTGGTGAAAATGAGGGTCGGACCAAGAAGACTCGTTTTTAGTCATCGTATTATAGACAAAAGTCGGCCATTTTTTCCTTTTAGAGTGCCCATTTCAGAGGTGAAATGACGCCTCTAAGAAATTCCAGTTGCCAGTATGAAAGGCTACTGCGCTTAGAGCCGCGATTTCAGCATCAATATGAGCCCTCTAAGCTCCACAGGCAGGCGAATTACAACGTCAATCTTAGAAAAATCAAATGATTACGCTGGTCCGACCCCTACGTGCGCGTCCTACGTGCGTCTGGTCCGACCCCTACGTGCCCGGAAAAAGGGCTTATGCCATCCTCCGATTGAAGACTTTGACCGCCTGGTTCAAGCGGCTGAAGACTTGGACGACATGGAAGGCATTGAAGAAATTCGAGCTGCAGTCCAAAACGGCCAGGAAACCTTTCCGCTTGAATTTGTCGAAGCGCTCATTGATACAGATAGTCGACTTCGTGAGTGGCGCAAATTTCGCGGTATGTCGCAAGCAAAACTCGGGGAAGCTGCTGAACTCAGCCAGGCTGCTGTTACGCAAATCGAAACAGGGAAACGAAAGCCCAATATCGACACAGCTCGCAAGTTGGCTGATGCGCTGCAGTGCGATATCGATGATTTGTTTTAGGTAATGACCGCAGAATACTTATTCTGACCGGTAAATTCTCAAAAATGGTGGGCCGTGAAGGATTCGAACCTTCGACCAAAAGATTAAAAGTCTTCTGCTCTACCAACTGAGCTAACGGCCCATCTTTTTGTGCATGGATGCACTTAGATCACGGCGCACATGGATGTGCGAGAGTGATCTCTTTAAGCGACTAGCACAATAATTCAGGCTAGCAAGGAGGCGGCATTTTAGGGGAATTCGCCCTGTGCCTCAAGTCACATCGGGCTTATTTTCTCCAGACTTGCTAACAAATAGCGTTTTACTGCTAAACGTACCGCGTGGGATCGGCAATTTCGGCGGATTCAAAGCCTTCCAGGCGTATTCTGCAGGAGTCGCAAACTCTACATGCCCTACCCTCTGAATCCGCTTGATAGCACGACACAGTCTGGCTGTAGTCCACGCCCAATGCGGTGCCCTGCCGAATTATGTCGGCCTTGGTCAGGCTAATCAGCGGGGTATGAATGGTCATCTCAGCGCCGTCAACTCCAGCCTTGGTGGCCAGTCGCGCCATCGCTTGATAGGAGGTAATGAATTCAGGCCGACAATCGGGGTAACCGGAGTAGTCCACCGCGTTCACGCCGATAAAGATAGCATTAGCACCCAACACTTCTGCCTGGCCGAGTGCCAGAGACAACATGATGGTGTTGCGGGCAGGCACATAGGTAACGGGGATGCCGCTGCTGCCCCTCGTGGGCACATCGATGTCGGCAGTTAATGCAGAGCCACCGATTTCGCGCAAATTCACCTGCAGAACTTTCAACGGCACACCCTGGCAGTCGGTTACCCGCCGGGCGGCATCCAGCTCAGAGTGATGACGCTGGCCGTAATCCACGGCAACCGCAAGGCAATCAAAGCCCTGATCGCGCGCCATAGCCAGCGTGGTGGCGGAATCCAGCCCTCCGGAAACCAACACAACTGCTTTTGACTTTGATTTATTCATTCGATTCATTTGCCCAGTTCATTTATCCGGTTCATTTATCCGGTTCATTTATCCAGTTCATTTGCCTGGGGTATCGCCCCAAAGAATCTTGTGCAACTGCAATTGATAACGCACCGGTAAATGGTCCTGCAATATCCACTCAGCCAATTCCGTGGCATTCACTTCGCCCCAACTGGGTGAAAAGAGCACTTCACAGGTATTGGCCAAAGACTTGTCCAAAGTGAGTTGTTTGGCCCATTCGTAGTCTTCACGGGAGCAAATCACAAACTTGATCTGATCATGGGTGGTCAATATTTCCAGATTGCTCCAGAGATTCCTGCTCTCTTCTCCAGAACCGGGCGTCTTGATATCCATCACGCGACTAACGCGCGTATCCGCCAAGCCAATATCAACTGCGCCGCTGGTTTCCAACGACACCGAATAACCCAAATCACACAGCTTCACCAACAACTCACTGCAGCGCTTCTGCGCCAATGGCTCACCGCCAGTCACGCATACGTAGCGTGTGCCGTGTGTCTGGATCTGAGCAATGATGGCATCAAAGTGCATCCACTCGCCGCCGCTGAAGGCATAGGCGCTGTCGCAATAAACACAACGCAGCGGGCAACCCGTTAGCCGCACAAAAACGGTTGGCAATCCAGCCTGGCGCGCTTCGCCTTGCAGGGAGTGGAATATCTCGGTGATTTTCAGCATGTCAGCCCGGGATTCGGGGACATAGCGTGCCGCGGCTTCGTTCATGGATTAATTGTACAGCGAGCAAGAACGGAGTGACTGGAGTAATCCAGCGTCAAGCAAAAAACTGGTATGAATCAGTAATGCCCTTCCATGCGCATACTACGCAAGCGGTTATCGGCCAGACGGGCCAGTGTGGTGTCCGGGAACTGCTGCTTGACCTGTTCTAACGCTGCCCGAGCCTGATCCCACTGCTTCAGTTCGTAATGGGCATAGCCGATCTTGAGCAAGGCATCGGGTGTTTTGGAACTGTCCGGATAGTTCTTCAACAGATCGTCAAAAGCATCCAGGGAGATATCGTAATTTCTTGTGACGTAGTAAGACTCACCCAGCCAATACTGTGCGTTATCGGCGTATTCGCTTTGCGGATAGCGCGACAGAAAGGTTTGGAAGCCTTCTGCCGCATCGGCATAACGTAAATCTTTCAGGGATTGGAAGGCTTGGTCGTAAGCTGCTTTCTCGTCAGCAGGATTGGTTGGCAGAGACTCGCTTTGTACATTCGGCGTGCCGAGGGCGACGGTATCTGAAGGTGTATCCATCGCCGGCCGCACGGCAGGACCGTCTTCAGCAGCACCCAGTGCGGGCTCATCTGCGGACTCAGTCCTTAGGTCGGACCCTTGGTCGGGAATGACGTCTGCATTAATCGCATCTTCTGCAACAACTGCACCGGTAGTGGCGGAGGGAATGGTGCCCGCGGCAGGCGAACGTTGACCGCTGATGCGTTGATCAAGATCGAGAAACTGATCGCGTTGACGTTGACGCAGGGTTTCGAGTTGGTTGGCCTGGTCTTCAACCTGACCGCGTAATAAACGGACTTCGTCCTGCAACTCCTGCACCTGATTGACCAGATTGGCAACCACGTTGGAACTGTTGGAATCGGAGTCGTCGCTTTGCGCAGTTGCAGATGCAGAAAACAGCATGGCCAGCGCAAGGCTGGCCATACTGACATTTTTATTACGAACCAGAAACATAACTCAGCGTGTGGTGTAAACAATCTCCACGCGACGGTTCTGGCCCCAGCAAGTATCATCGCTAACGCGGCAAACCGGACGCTCTTCACCGTAGCTGACTACGCTAAGCTGGTTACCACGTGAACCTTGAGCAGACATCAGGCCCATCACGGCATTACCGCGACGCTCGCCCAAGCCCAGGTTGTATTCACGGCTGCCACGCTCATCGGCATGGCCTTCAAGCGTTACACGTGCGCTGCTGTGAGCCGCGGTGTAAGCAGAATGTGCTGTTACGATGTCACGGTACTCAGGGAGAACGGTAGACTTGTCATAATCGAAATAAACGACGCGCTTTGACAGCAAGCTGGCTGGGTTGTCGAAATTGCGGGCGTCGGTGTAATCCGAAGGATCCAGCGCGGCGTCAGTAACCACCGGCTTTGCGGGCTCAGAAACAGGCGCAGGCTCGGTTGGTTTCGGCTTTGGCTGACAAGCCGCAACTGTCATTGCGAACATGATAGCCATCGTCAACTTAAATGCGGTACTCATTACATATCTCCTGGTTGTTACGGACGCGCTGTTCTAAGCAGCGCGGTCAAGTTGTGACTGTGATTATATTACCTGATTACAGGTGACCATGCGGGTTCGCGTACGTCCCCCTCGCTGAGAACCAGCCTCTGCCGAACATTGCCGTCAGCAGAAACTGCTGAGAGCACTCCTCGTGCCCCCTCACGCGTTGCATAAAGTACCATACTCCCGTTCGGCGCGAAACTAGGAGATTCATCTAATTTTCCGGGAGTTAGCACAGTGAAGCGGGCATTTTCAAAATCCCAGATCGCAATGCGGTATTCATTTCCTTTACCTTGGGCAACAGCCAGCTTCTTCCCATCCGGGGAAACACTGGCTCTGGAATTGTAATCTCCTGATAAGGTTACTCTTTCTGGACTGCCGCCCGCTGCAGGGATGCGGTAAATCTGCGGCTTGCCGCCGCGGTCTGAGGTGAAATAGATAGTGCGACCATCGGGGGACCAGGTTGCCTCGGTGTCGATGGCCCAGTGCTGGGTTAGTTGAGTTTCTCTCCCGGTGGACAAATCCCGCACATAAATTTCCGGATTTCCGGAGCGAGAAAGGGTTAAAGCCATTCGGGTTCCGTCCGGCGAATAGGCTGGAGCGCCGTTGATACCCTTGCCGCTGGAGATCAATTCACGTGCCCCAGTGGAAACATCCTGAGTATAAATGGCTGAATTGCCTTTCTCAAAAGACACATAAGCCAGCTTTTTACCATCCGGCGACCAGGCAGGTGACAACAATGGCTCGGGCGAACCCACCACCGATTGCGGCCCATAGCCATCAGCATCAGCCACTACCAGTTCAAAGCGTTGGTCCTTGTCCAAACCGGTAGAGGTCACGTAGGCAATACGGGTAGCAAACGCCCCCGGAATACCGGTCAGTGCTTCATACACCGCATCTGCAACCCGATGGGCACCAAAACGCAGATCTCCCTCACCCACCGTAGTGATCTGGGATAACAAACGCTCCTGCGTATGCACATCGAACAACTGGTAAACCAGTTCATGGCCGCTTCCGCCAGGCGCATCACGAACTTTGCCAATGACGATATAGTCGGTTTTGAGTAATCGCCAGGTGCCAAAGCGAATGTCTTCTTCCTCGTAAGGTTGTTCAATGATGTCGTCCCGTTCCAGCGGTTTGAACAGACCGGAGCGATACAGATCATTGGAGACGATCTCATCGACGCTGTTCACCGGAGGCGGCCCTGCCTCTTCCCATTTGAAAGGCACGATGGCAATGGGCAGCGCACTGGCGTTGCCGCTAATGATCTCAATTTGCAATTGTGCCTGGGCCAAAGGTGCTGCCAATAAAGCAACAAGAACCAGCAGAATTTTTTTCATGTTTCTATTCACCGTCATATTTGAATTCAAAATCAATCTCACGAGCAAAAACATCTTCATAACCACGATAGGGTAACGCGTCAATCCTTTCTACCGCAGCTACGATGGATCTGCGGGTGGCTTCATCACCATTGCAGCTACCTGAAATGGCCGCAGAAATCACTTCGCCACCCGGTATCTGCACGATCTTAAGGACACACTTGAGCCCTGGCTTTGCAGTCGGTGGCCGTAACCAGTTATCCGTTACGATCTGCTGGACCAACAATCTGTATTTACCACCCAGGTCAGCACGAAGACCATCCTTTTCTGATTGTGCCTCACGATCTACCTGAGCTTTTGCTGCAAGCTCATCAGCCTTGGCCTGCGCCTGGGCTGTCTCACGCGCTTCCAGTTGCTTCAACTTCTCAGCTTCAAGCTTACGCTGCTTCTCAGCCTCTTCCTGCTGCTTGCGAACCTGCTCCAGTTCTTTCTGCTGCTGCAAGCGTTGTTCTTCCTGTTTGCGTTCCTGCTCTTTGCGCAACTGTTCTATTTTTTCTTGAGATTCTTTCTTTTTGCGCGCTTCGTCTTCCTGTTGCTTAAGGCGCAATGCTTCCGCCTCTAACTGCTTCTGTTTTTCAGCATCTACTTGTTTTTGCTTTTCAGCTTGGAGTTGTTTCTGCTTTTCAGCTTCAACCTGCTTCTGTTTATCTGCCTCAATCTGCTTCTGCTTATCTGCTTCGAGCAGTTTTTGCTTTTCAAGTTCAGCCTGTTGCTGCTTTTTTACATCCTGTTCGCGCTCGCGCTGCTTTTGCTTCTCCAGCTCTTCAGCACGATTTTCTTCCAGTTGCTGCTGCTTTTGTGCAACTTCAGCGGCTTTTTGCGCTGCATCGCGCCGCGTAGCCATCTGGGTAGTATCCACGATAACCGCTTCAATGGTCAGCGCCATCGGCGTGTGTGCCTTGAATGGCTTCCAGCTAAGGGTGCTCAATACCACCAACGCGGCCAGCATTACATGAAGCCCAATGGCCAAACCAAAGGGCTGCCACATGGAAGCATTTTTGGAGCTGCGGCGCATTCGTTCTAGCGTTCCGAGTCAGTTGCCGTGCCCAAGTCCGCGTCCAGCGGATCGCTCATCAAACCGACTTTCTGTACTCCGGCTTTTTGCAGCAGCACCATGGCCTGATAAATCTGGCCGTATTCAACCTGTTTGTCGCCACCCACCAGTATTTCCAACTCCGGATTACGTCGTACGATGGCGGAAATCGTGGTTACCAGAGTTTCCGGGTCGATCATGCCACTGGCTCCGGCCATATCGCCACCGGCATTGAGGTAGAGATCACCATTGCGTAACACGGTAAGCACCAGGGGTTCTTCGTTTTGTTTATTCTCCATTGGCTCAGCATCGGCTTTGGGTAGCTCCACTTCCACGCCGAGATTCAATAACGGTGCGGTAATCATGAAAATCACCAGCAAAACCAGCATGACGTCGATGTAGGGAACGACGTTGATTTCAGCCATGGGGCGTCGACGGGCTTTTACCCTTAAAGGTTCCATGCTCGCTTACTCCTGGCTCACACTGTGCGCATAGCGTTGCAGGATGCTGGAAAATTCTTCCTTGAAATTGTCGTAACGAACTTCCAGCCGCTCGACCTGGTTGGAGTAGCGGTTATAACCAATGACGGCCGGTATGGCTGCGAACAGGCCCATTGCAGTGGCTACCAATGCTTCTGAAATGCCCGGAGCCACCATGGCGATGGTGGCCTGGTTGACATTGGCCAATGCCTGGAAGGAAGTCATGATGCCCCACACCGTGCCGAACAAGCCCACATAAGGGCTGGTAGAGCCCACCGTGGCGAGAAAATTCAAATGACTTTCCAGCTCCTCGGTTTCGCGAGTCAGGGCGATACGCATGGAACGCTGCGCGCCTTCTACCATGGCATTGGGCGTCATGCGGCCTTGCTGGCGCATGCGGGTGAATTCGGAGAAGCCGGCATCGAAGATCTTTTCCATGCCGTTGGCAATGCGATGTCCGGAAGTGATGCCTTCGTGCAACTTGGTCAGATCGGTGCCGGACCAGAATTGTTCTTCGAATTTGTCTGCTTCAGACTGCGCTTTGCGCAACATTTGCCGTTTGTTGAAAATGATCATCCACGATGCGACCGAAGCCGCCAGCAGGATAAGCATTACGCCTTTTACCAACCAACTGGCATGCATCACCAGTTGCCAGATCTGCACCTCACTACCCATTCGTCAACTCCGATTCTAACCAGGCCGGCATGCGTGCCGGCTTCAGATTGTCTGCGTGCAGCATGGCCACGCTCAATTCGGCGGTGGCCACTTCCACACCATCCGCTACTCGGGTCATACGTTGCCGGAAACCGACCCGTACACCCTTTACCCAGGTCGGCTCAGCCGTTACCTGCAATTCATCATCCAACTTCGCTGCCTTGCGGAAACGAATCTGCATATCCAGCACCACCCAGATCAGCTTGTGCTTATCGCGCAAATCCTGCTGGTGTATGCCTTTGGCACGCAGAAATTCGGTGCGAGCCCGTTCAAAGAAATTCAGATAATTCGAGTGATAAACCACTCCACCCGCATCGGTGTCTTCGTAGTACACGCGAATTTGCCACACGAAGGGAGGCTGTTCTACTTCACCCATAGCTCTTCTGCTTTGCCCTACACCAGGATAATTGACCTGTTCAGTTGCAATAGATTCCCTGCCGGCGCTTCAATTGCCCCTTGCTTAGCCATCTTTTTCGTCAAACAAATCGGTTGCCGCTTTAGGCGATTTCAACCCTAAATGCCGGTAGGCTTTGGATGTCGCAATCCGACCTCGTGCGGTGCGCGCCAGATAACCTTGTTGGATCAAATAGGGCTCCAGTACATCCTCAACCGTGCCCCGTTCCTCGGACAAGGCTGCAGCCAGGCTTTCGACCCCCACCGGGCCTCCATCAAAGGTGTCAATGATCAATTGCAGCAAGCGGCGGTCCATGGTATCGAAGCCTTGCTCGTCCACTTGTAACAGGCTCATGGCGGCTGTCGCTATCCCCTGGTCAATAAAGCCATCGCCTCTGACCTCAGCAAAATCCCGCACCCGGCGCAGCAAGCGATTGGTAATCCGTGGTGTGCCGCGAGAGCGGCGGGCAATTTCCATGGCACCTTCGGCATCTAAAGGAATATCCAATATCCCGGCGGAGCGAGTGACGATACGACACAGTTCTTCAGCACTGTAAAACTCCAGACGCTCGACAATGCCAAAACGGTCACGCAAAGGAGAAGTTAAAAGTCCTGCTCGGGTGGTAGCGCCCACCAGGGTAAAGCGCGGCAATTCCAGTTTGATGGAGCGTGCGGCCGGCCCTTCGCCAATCATGATGTCGATCTGGAAATCTTCCAGCGCCGGATACAGCACTTCCTCAACTACCGGAGACAAGCGATGAATTTCATCGATGAACAGCACATCACCCGGCTGCAAATTGGTCAGCAGCGCGGCCAGGTCACCGGCCCGCTCCAGCACCGGGCCAGAAGTCTGCCGCAGGTTTACGCCCATCTCATGGGCAATGACGTGCGCCAGCGTGGTTTTACCCAAACCAGGCGGGCCAAAAATCAGCACGTGATCCAGTGAATCCGAGCGGCGCTTGGCTGCTTCCAGAAAAATACTCAATTTCTCGCGCATGGCCGGCTGGCCAATATACTCAGCCAGAGTGCGCGGCCGCAGGCTGGTCTCCGAGTCCTGCTCTTCTGCACCCAGGTCGGGATCAATGATGCGATCATCCGTTGAAGGCTGGCTCATGGTTTATCAGCCCAATCTCATTTGTTGATCGTGGCCTGCAAAGCCAGGCGAATTATATCTTCTGCGCTCATATTCGGCTGAGCTACCAGACGCACCAGGCGATTGGCTTCCATTGGCTTGAAGCCCAAAGAGGCCAAGGCATGAGTGGCTTCGCTGGCGGCATTGGCTGCTACTGGATTCGCCCCACCGCCAATAACCGCGAATGAAACGGCCAGATGATCCAGCTTGTCACGCAATTCGATGATGATACGTTCAGCGGTTTTTTTACCGATGCCGGGCAAGCGGGTCAGCGAGGCTGAATCGCCTTCGGCTACAAAGCGCGCCAGTTCATTTGGGCTGGCGCCCGACAAAATCGTCAGGGCCAGCTTGGCACCGATGCCGCTGATCTTGAGCAATTGCCGGAACAAGGTCCGCTGGCCTTCATTGGCAAAACCGAACAAGCTGTGGCCATCGTCTTTGATCTGCAAATGAGTCAGCAAAGTCAGCGGTTTGCCGATTTCGGGCAGGTCATAGAAAACACTCAAAGGCGCTTCGACTTCGTATCCGACACCGGCGACATCAATCACCAACAAGGGTGGTTGCTTGGCAATGAGGATTCCGGACAGGCGGGCTATCATGTTCTTATCCCTGCAGCTTTTGCATTCTCACCAGCGTTTCGCTGGTGTGCTGATGACATAATGCCACAGCCAGCGCGTCGGCTGCGTCCTCTTCCAAGCGCTCTCTCAGGTGCAGCAAAACGCAGACCATGTGCTGCACTTGATTTTTGTCTGCAGCGCCACGGCCTACCAGCGCCTGCTTCACCGATCGTGGTGAATATTCAGCCACTTTAAGCCCCGCGGAAACCACCGCGCAAATGGCAGCACCCCTGGCCTGGCCCAATTTCAACGCCGATGAGGGATTGCGGCTGACAAACACGGACTCGACCGCAACCTGGTCAGGTTTGTGTTGCTGCAGCAGATCACGGATGCCAGCGAAAATAACCCCCAATCGGTCCGGGAAATCACCACCAGCGGTGCGGATCACACCGTGGGCGATACAGATGGTTTTGCTCTTGCTTACCTCGATAAAGCCGTAACCTGTGGCACGCGAACCGGGATCAATGCCGAGTATGCGCACGGCCTAACCGGCTGCCATTGTCAATGCAACAGATTGGCGAGAATTAGTCATAAGCCTCGTCAGGCACTATGGCGTTGTTGTAGACCGCCTGGGTATCATCCAGATCTTCAAGTAGGTCCAGAAACGCGACCACTTTGCGGCCGATTTCAACGTCCAGCTCTACTTCCAGGCTGGCGCGCATGGTGATTTCGGACTCTTCCGGCTGCAGGCCGGCAGTGGTCATTTTTTCCACCACTTCGGCATAGGCTTCGGGCGAGGTCAGCACTTCAATGGAGCCATCATCAGCGGTCACAATATCGTCAGCGCCTGCTTCCAGCGCGGCTTCCATCACCTTGTCTTCACTGACTCCGGGGGCATAAGACAGCACGCCCAGCTTGGAAAACAGATAGCCCACTGAACCGTCAGTGCCGAGGTTGCCGCCGTGCTTGGAAAAAGCATGTCGCACTTCAGCAACGGTGCGGTTACGGTTATCGGTCAGGCATTCCACCATGACTGCCACGCCGCCTTGGGCATAACCTTCATAACGGATTTCCTCGTAGGAAACGCCTTCCAACTCACCGGCGGCTTTCTTGATGGTGCGCTCAATGGTGTCTTTGGGCATGTTGACGGCATTGGCCTTAAGTACGGCCAGCCGCAAACGGGGATTGGCATCGGGATCACTGCCGCCCTCTCTCGAGGCCACAGATAATTCACGATTGATGCGGGTGAAAACTTTGCCGCGCTTGGCGTCAACTTTACCTTTGCGGTGTTGGATATTGGCCCATTTACTGTGTCCGGCCATGAGAAACCTTCCTATATATATTGATTTACATACTTGAACAAACCGGCGATTTTATCACGAACCCGACAATGCGCTCCGTGTGCAGGACAAAATTTCACCGCAGATTATTTCGCTGCCGGTGGGAACGCACCAGCCGCTCGATGGAGATCACCAGCAGAGCCGACCAAATACAGGTGAAAGCCACGGCGTGACCCCGGGTAAAATTTTCGCCATAAATGAACACGGCCAGCAAGAAAGTCAGAGTTGGCGAGATGTACTGGAAGAATCCCAGTGTACCCAGAGTCATATTGCGGGCTGCGACGTTAAACCAGATCAAAGGCAATACGGTTACTAACCCGGATAAAGCCAACAGAATATCCAACTGACCCGAAACATGGCCGAATGCCCCATCTTGATGCACTGATACCCAAATGAGATAGAGGATGGCTGGAGTGCTGAGCAGAATGCTTTCCCATAACAGCCCGATCATGGGCCCGACATCAAGCTTTTTACGCAGCAGGCCGTAGCTCCCAAAGCTGAACGCAATGCCCAGTGAAATCCATGGCGCAACACCCAAATACCAGGTTAGATAGGCGGTGCCCAAAGCCGCTACTAGCACGGCAGCAAGCGATAACGGGCTCAAGCGCTCGCGCAAAAACAGATAGCCGAGCAAAACGTTGAACAGCGGGTTGATGAAATAGCCCAGACTGGTGGCCAGGACCTGGTCGTTATTGACTGCCCATACGAACAGCAGCCAATTGATTGCCAGAATCAAGCCCGACATCAGCAAGCCGATGATCTGGCGCCGGGACAAACGCATACGGCCAAAGAAGGCGCGGCCATCCCGCCACAGCAGAAATCCTACTAATACAGGCAAAGACCAAAGTACACGATGCGCAATGATTTCCAGCGGCGGCGCTGCGCCCAGCCATTTGAAATAGATCGGCGCGACACCCCAGGTGACAAACGCAGCCAATGCTGCGGACACACCCAGCCGGGAATGTTCGTTGCCGGTTTCCAATCTGACTAACCTTTGGCCAAAGTCTGGATGTGCAATTCCTTGAGCTGGACGGCTGGCACTTCAGAAGGCGCGGACGTCAACAAGCATTGCGCAGTAGTGGTCTTGGGGAAAGCAATCACGTCGCGAATGGAATCTTCACCGGACATCAGGGCGGCAATGCGGTCCAGGCCAAAGGCGATGCCGCCATGCGGTGGCGCACCGTAACGCAGGGCGTCGAGCAAAAAACCGAACTTGAGCTTGGCTTCCTCGGGCGCAATGCCGAGCAGATCAAATACCGCTTGTTGCATGGCCGGGGTGTGGATACGGATGGAACCACCGCCAATCTCAGCGCCATTCAAAACCATGTCATATCCTTTCGACAATGAGCCTGAGGGGTCGGCTTTAAGCGCATCCGGGCTGGCCTCCACCGGCGCGGTAAAAGGGTGGTGCATGGCCATATGCCGACCGGAATCTTCGTCCCATTCGAACATGGGGAACTGGGTCACCCACAAAGGCTGCCAGCCTGCCTGAACCAGCCCCAGATCGAGCGCGCTGCGCACCCGCAATTGACCCATGAAATTGCTGACCACGGCCCAATCGCCGGCACCGAAGAACAGCAAATCGCCGGATGCAACTGCGGTTGCCGAGGCGATACCTTGCCAGGCTTTGTTATCAAGAAATTTGGTGATGGGCGACTGCAAGCCGTCAAATCCAGTGCTGGCGTCATTGACCTTGATCCAGGCCAGGCCTTTGGCGCCGTAACGCGCCACGTACTGGGTGTAGTCATCGATCTGCTTGCGTGACAGCTCCGCTCCGCCGGGAATTCGCAGCGCCGCAACGCGCGATCCCGGGTCATTGGCAGGCCCGGAAAACACCTTGAATTCAACCTGTTGAACGAACTCGTCCACATCCACCAATTCACCCGGAATGCGCAGATCCGGCTTGTCGGAACCAAAGCGTTGCATGGCCTCGCGCCAGCTTAAACGCGGGAACGGGCTGGGCAATTCGACCTCCAGCGTGTCACGGAATACATCGCCTATGAGTTGCTCAGCCAGAGCCTGTACGTCAGCCTCTTCCACAAAGGCCATCTCGATATCCAACTGGGTGAATTCAGGCTGGCGATCAGCGCGCAGATCTTCATCACGAAAACAGCGGGCGATCTGGTAGTAGCGGTCCATCCCAGCCATCATCAGCAACTGCTTGAACAACTGCGGTGACTGCGGCAGGGCAAAGAACTGGCCAGCATGCACGCGGCTGGGCACCAGATAATCACGTGCTCCTTCCGGCGTGGCCTTGGTCAGGATCGGGGTTTCCATCTCGGTAAATTTGTGCTGCTCGAGGCTGGCACGAATGGCCTTGTACAAGCGAGCGCGTAATTTCAGATTGCGCTGCATGCGCGGGCGACGCAGGTCCAGGTAACGGTATTTCAACCGCACTTCCTCACCATCCTCGTCCGTCATCATCAGGGGCATGGGAGCCGAGGAGTTGAGCAGTTCTACCTTTTCTGCCAAAACTTCGATGCGGCCGGTCGCCATGGATTCATTCCATTGGCTCTCAGGCCGCAGACGCACGGTCCCACTGATACGCACACAGTATTCATTACGCAGGCTTTCGGCACCCGCAAAGGCAGCACTGTCAGGCTCAACCACCACCTGCACAATACCGGCTACATCCCGCAGGCCCAGAAAGATCAAGCCACCGAGATCGCGGCGCCGGTCCACCCAGCCGCACAAAGTGACTTGCTGGTCGGCCTGGCTATCGGTAATTTCGCCACACAAATGCGTACGCATGCTGAAAACTCCTGGAATTCAATAGATCATCTTAATGGGGTGGGT
>Ga0163153_10004621_pt1 | contig 17070 bp, 16 predicted proteins | sample OliLakLV19MP6IB1_FD_148629 | JGI IMG/M metagenome (GOLD analysis project Ga0163153, IMG submission 148629) | Freshwater microbial mat bacterial communities from Lake Vanda, McMurdo Dry Valleys, Antarctica - Oligotrophic Lake LV.19.MP6.IB-1 | ecosystem: Environmental > Aquatic > Freshwater >... | reverse complement strand
ACATTACGCAGATCGGTGAAGCTCTCAAAAAGGTCTTGGATATGTCCGGCCTCCCCCCCGAAAAAGAGGATGGATAGTGACAGGGTTTGTCCGGCATCCAAAGTCGCGGCTTTGTCCGGCGAATCTTTCATCAGGGAGAGTAAATTAAAGCTTTTGCATTGGCGCACCCCTGGGGTTTCGATGGCGATCAAGGCACTCTGACGGTCTTCGCTCTCCTCAAGCACGAGTCCGTGGTCTCCCCGACCACTGTCTTGACCGGTCAGGAACCACGCTTGCCGCTGGAGGCTAGGGGAATAATATCCGATAGCCGGGACAGAGGCGTCGCCGCTGAGGAGATGAAACCGTGAGGGGCCATTTTCAATATTGAGCCGGGGAATATCGGTAATGATACACGGGACGTCGGGCCCGACTTCGGCGGGTTCGCTCAGCATCGGAGGATAATAGATGCGACGTGAAGTGTAACGGTTCCCATTATAAATAGCTCCCGGGACAAGGACAAAATTCTCCCTGCTCCACTTTTCTTGGGGGAACTCGGCGGAGAGATTTACGTCTGGCGCATGACCGGACTCTAAGGTCAGGCTGGCTTGGATTTCAGATCCCGTATGGCCATTATGGGTGGCGGGTTTGATATGGATTTTCCAGCTCCAGTTATTCCCATTTGTATCGGAAAATTTACCTTGGTCGCCGCCGGAAGTGTCAATGACATGCCGAGAGTCGGGGATTGTCCCTTTGAAATGATTAAGGATGATGGAGAAAGGGGGAAGTGGAGATGTTAGTTTCATGGGTGATTTTTTTTTAATAGAATCTTGTGACGGTAGGATTCACCCTTTTTATTTGCAACTCCTACAGTATTCCTACACAATAATATCTCTCCCCCATGAGCCGCCCAAAGATCATTCATGATATGCCCCCGATCCGGGAGCTATGGCCTAGGCCGGAATCGCTCCGGAAAATGAAAGCGCCATTAACTCAAGCATTGGCGCAAGAGCTTCGTAAAATGATTCCGGGTTTGCAGACGGGTCAAAGCCGGGCATTTTATACTACCCGCGAAATAGCGGCGCATTTTAGAGTCGATCTCAAGGCTGTCGGGCAAGCGTGCAAATTGCTCCAGGGCGAGGGGTTATTAGTGAGGGTGAGGGGTTCGGCCACCTTGGTGTCACCTGTCCAATCACTTCCGCGCCAGAAAATCAGGGGAGTGGTGGCTGTACCAGTGTGGAGCTACGGTTTCTGTAATTTATTCGACTGGCGTCTTTTTCACATGGGTTTGGAAGAGTCCCTCCGCGGATATGATTATGTCGCCAATCTGATTTTTTTTGGGGAGGGGGACGAGGCACCGGAGAAAATGATCAAACGGATTTTAATGCACAGGCCTGATATGATTGTTTGGTATCAACCATTGAGGAGTGTCCTGGATATTCTCCAGCGACTTTCGGATGTCGGAATCCGCCCGGTGGTCATCCCTGATAAGGGGGTGCATTTTCCTTTCAGCAGTTATCAGGTGGATAAGGTATTGGCAGCCCAAAAAGCCATGAGGGCGTGGAAAAGGGCGGGGATAAGCCGGATAAACTTTATCAGTACGGGAAAGATATCCATGGATGATGAGATTTTTCAGCAAATGACTATGACCGGGAAACTTTCGATTCCTGTCAGATGTATAGAGACCATGGCTGTGGGTCTTGCTGAGAATTTAAAAACGATGATACCGTCGGCTGACGAAGCATTTGTTATATACGACATTAATCTCTGCGCGATGTTATTCCGCCATAATGAGGCGGACTTCCGGAGTTTGATCAAAAGTAATCGTGTCCTGCTCCCGGGGCATATAGACTCTTCGAGTAACCAACTCCACGGAGTGAAGGCGGACTTTATCCTTACAGATTTGTCTTTTATGGCCGCGCAAATTGCAAAGGATATCGCCTCTCAAAACCTTCCTGCCCTGGGTTCCCCACGTGTTTTCCATGCGGAATATCTCGCCCGGGCCGAGACGGCGCAATTTGCGCGGACATATTAGAATATGGCGGATGATCTATACGGGAAAAAGGAAATGATGTTTTTGTATCTTGTTAAGTCTGCGCTTTACGGTACGAAAATCCGACACACTAAAAAATAATGTTCGGGTTCCGGTCAGTAATTGAAAAAAATTCATCCTTCAGTTTTTTTGAAGGCGTCAAAGGCTGCATCCACATCATTTAGGAACACGAGAAAAAGCTTATCGAGATTTGTGTGCTGTCTCCTGAGAAAGTGCCTCAAAACATGCATGTCCCAGCGGATGGGTTAACGACAGAAATGGCAGGCCAGCTTTTTGATGAATACGGGCCCAACCACTCAGGCAACCCTCAAAAAACTCCTACCACAAAGAGATTTCCTCTTTGGCCAAGGCGATCCAATCGCCCACGACCTGAATCAAAATGGTCATAGTGATCAGATGGGCGTGCGCCTGACCCTCCGCTCATCCACCCACTATGCGTCTGATCGGACTATTTATGATTGCCTAGACGTCCGCCTCACGTCTTTGCCTTCATCCGGGGCCTGATTAGAGTGCGGTTTTTGATCTGGGAGGGCAGTGCGTGCCCGCTGCCGGAAAATGACACGAGTGAAGCGGAAGATTTTTTTAAGCTTAAATTGTCGGCTGATTTGATTTATGCTTATATTTATTTCCTGTCTTATGACTCTATAGCTCAACAGGACAGAGCAGTGGTTTCCTAAACCATTTATCCCCGTTCGAGTCGGGGTAGGGTCACCATTTAAAAATTCTTTTTTAAAAATTCTGGTTTACAGGATTAGGGGTTTTCATAATAGTGCTGCCCCTTCTATGAGATGTGTCAGGATCCCCTAGTGGTTGAATCCAGAGCTCCGTAAAGGGGAAGATTTAAGGAGAAATCAATGAATCAGCAGGATACAACCATATTATTAACAGGGTTTACCGGGGTAATCGGCAAAAGACTCGCTTATGAGCTTGCCAACCGCGGGCACAGAGTACTTTGTCCGGTCCGGGCAAAGGACGCCGCGCAACTTGCCCAACGTTTTGATGAGGTGAAAAACGTCCTGCGTGATGTGACGGCAGATTATCATTCTCAGGCCGAGTCCCGGCTTATCCCTTTTATCGGGGATATGAGGAAAAAATATTTCGGCTTGAATGAGGAGGAGATGGCCAAGCTTGGTTTTAAGGAAATCAAAGCGGTCTGGCATCTCGCGGCAGCCCTCGACCTGACCGAGACAAATAGCGCAGAAGTTTTCGAGACAAATGTGGGCGGCTCCCTCCACCTTCTGGATTTGATGAAGGAATTCGGAGTCCAAGACATCCATTATTTTAGCACTTTTGCCGTTCATGGAAAAAAATCGGGTGGTTTGGCCAAGGAAATCATTCTCGCCGAGCCGACAGAGTTCCGGAATTCCTATGAGGAATCCAAATGGCAATCCGAAAAAAATGTCTGGGAGACAGCCCAGTCCGGGAAAATCCGTGCCGCCATCTACCGCCCGAGTATTGTTGTCGGTGACTCCTTAAACGGGCGTTATGAACAGTTTAATGCCTTTAACCATCCTTTCGACATGGCCAGTCGTTTGCGTAAACGCCTTGCCGAAAAGGAAGGAATCGATCTTGCAATAAAACCATTAGACTTCGAACTCCGTTTGCCGGGGGAGGAGCAGGCGACATTGAATATTGTGCCTTTGGATTATGTCATTGAGATCACGATGAAACTTTACGACTCCGGCCAGTGGGCCGGGAAGATCTTCCACATTACGAATCCCACCCCGCCGAAACTGGAAGAAGTCCTGGCGGTTTTCAAACAAACCGAGCCATGGCAGGGTTTACGCTGGAGCTCATCGGTATTGAATGGGGATTTTGCGAATTCCTATGAGAAATTTGCGTTTAAACAATTAGGTTTCTTGATCCCCTACCTCATGGGTGAGGCATCCTTTGACCAGACTGAGGTCCGCAAAATCCTCAATGGGACACAACCCGAAATCAATAACTTTAAATTCATGGGGGCTATTGCAAAAAGGGCCATGATTAAGGGTTGGCAGGAATCGTATTAAAGTAACATGCCGTATTCCATGATCCGGCAATCATTCTTATAAAATCTTCTCTTGCCTCGTTGAAAGTCTCTGCCATATTCTGACTATATGCCTACTCAGAAAAAAATCTTTCAGATGGATAAAGTTCTTGCGGTGATTATGGGTGGGGGGCAGGGAACCCGCCTTTTTCCGCTCACTAAAGACCGGGCTAAACCAGCCGTTCCTCTCGCGGGTAAATACCGCCTCGTTGATATACCCATTAGTAATTGTCTGAATAGTAATATCCGTAAAATCTACCTTTTGACCCAATTTAACTCGGCCTCTCTCCACCGTCATATACAGGAGACCTATAAATTCGACGCGTTTTCCGGCGGTTTTGTCGATATTCTCGCGGCGCAACAAAGTTTTGACCAGAAGTCGGGATGGTACCAGGGAACGGCTGACGCAGTTCGTCAGAATTTTCAACATTTCGGCAATCATAAATGTGACTACGTGGTGATTTTATCCGGTGACCAGCTTTATCGGATGGACTTTAGTGAGCTAGTTACCCAACACATTGAAACGGGTGCCGATATCACCATAGCCACGATCCCGGTCAGTAAAGCCGCCGCTCCAGCATTGGGCATTATGCAGGTGGATGATTCCCAAAAAATCGTGCGGTTTGTGGAGAAACCAAATGATCCGGATGTACTTGATTCACTAAAAATTACCCCGCCTCAACTTGAAAAACTGGGAGAGAATCCGGGCCAGGACCTTTATCTGGCTTCTATGGGGATTTACGTTTTTAGTAAACAAGTCTTGATCGAGGCTCTCGACAATGAAAAGACGGATTTCGGCAAGAATATTATCCCTGATGCCATCTCGACAAAGAAGGTTTCTGCCTATGTTTATAAAGGTTATTGGGAAGATATCGGAACGATTAAAGGCTTTTTTGAGGCCAGTCTTGATGCCGCCTCCCCGCTTCCCCAGTTTGATTATTTTGACTCGGATGCTCCGATTTACACTCATCCCCGCTTTTTACCAGCATCGAAACTCCATGGCGCATCCTTGACCCGTGTGGTGTTATCCGACGGTTGTATTATCGGGCAGTGTTATATCGAAAATGCCCTGATCGGTATCCGCAGTATTATCAAGGAGGGTTCTGTCCTCCGTGATGCCGTGATGATGGGTGCCGATTATTACGAAAGCGAACAGGATAAAGAGGCGAATGCCCAAAAGGGAATCCCTACGGTAGGGATCGGTCATCATTGTCATATTACACGGGCGATCATTGATAAAAATGCCCGGATCGGTAATTATGTCCGGATTTCCCCTGAAGGAAAACCTGCGGAAATGGACGGACCAAATTTTTATGTCCGTGAAGGAATTGTATGCATTCCCAAAAACGCCGTTGTGCACGATGGCACAGTGATTTAAATTAAACTATGCGTATCGGCATTCTGCAGATTAATACGACGGTGGGAGACATTGAAGGAAATGTCTTCCGTATATTGGTGGGATACCAAAAGGCCGTGAAATCCGGGGCGCAACTGGTTATTACTCCCGAGCTCGCCATCACGGGTTATCCCCCACGCGATTTGCTTTATAAGGCGGCCCTCCTCCAGCGCAATTTGCGCGCGGTAGATGAGTTAGCCCAGAAAGTGGGGGCGATCCCCTTGGTCGTGGGGTATGTAGAGCCAAATGCCGCTGCCCAAGGTAATCCTTTTTATAATGCTGCGGCGGTCCTCCATGAAGGTAAGATCGTGGCGAAACGTTTTAAATCACGCTTGCCGACTTATGACGTCTTTGATGAAGACCGTTATTTCGAGCCTTGTGAATCCGAGCAAGTCGCCCCGGTGCAAGTCGCAGGAATGACCCTTGGCATTACCATTTGCGAGGATATCTGGCTCGATGATTATCTGCCCCGCAAACTCTACGACATGGACCCCCTTGCGCAACTTGCGTGGAACGGGGTCGATGTCATTATTAATCTCTCTGCTTCCCCCTGGGTACAGGGGAAGGAACGTGTCCGCCGCGACATGCTCGGTGAGCAGGCCGCAAAACACAAAGTGCCCATCGTGTATTGTAATGCCGTCGGTGGAAATGATGAGCTCATTTTTGATGGCCACAGTATGGGGATCGACGCCCAAGGTAGCCTGATCCAGATTTGCTCCGGATTCGTCGAGGAAGTCGCCATTTGCGACATCGATAAAGCTGAAGCGATCGAATGGCTGGGGGAAAATAATGAAGAGAATTTATTTAAAGCACTCGTCTTGGGTTTAAAGGATTATGTCGGGAAATGCGGGTTTAAATCCGTGGTTCTCGGATTGAGCGGGGGCATTGATTCTGCTCTCGTGGCGACAATCGCGGCCCACGCCCTCGGCCCGAAAAATGTCCTCGGGGTTTCCATGCCTTCGCAGTACTCGAGTGATGGCAGTAAGTATGATGCGCAGGCCTTGGCGGAAAATCTCGGGATTGATTTTATGATGATCCCGATTGGTTCGCTCTTTGAGGCGTTCAAAATAAATATGAAAGATGCTTTTTCTGGGCTGAAAGAAGATACCACGGAAGAAAATATGCAGGCCCGCCTCCGCGGCATGACCTTAATGTCGTTGTCGAATAAATTTGGACACATCCTCCTGACGACGGGCAATAAAAGCGAATTAGCCGTCGGGTATTGCACACTCTACGGGGATATGTGCGGGGGACTGGCCGTGATATCGGATGTGCCCAAAACCGATGTTTACCGTTTGTCACGTTGGATCAATTTGCGCGAGGGGGGTGCGATCGAGAAAGGTTTTCCGATTCCTTTTGATTCTATCGGGAAACCGCCCAGTGCCGAGCTGCGCCCCGATCAAAAAGACCAGGACTGCCTGCCGAAGTATGATATCCTCGATGCGATCCTGAAAGCCTACGTGGAGGAGCACCTTTCCCAACCCGCCATCGTAGCCAAAGGTTTTAATCCCGATGTCGTCAAGGATGTCTGCCGTAAAGTGGACCTAAATGAATATAAGCGCAAACAAGCCGCCCCCGGCCTCAAAGCCACCAGCCTCGCGTTCGGCACTGGTAGGCGCATGCCTATTGCTCAACGTTTCAGGGAGTAGGGGGGGAGGAAACCGCACACTTCCGCAAATTTGAGGGGGTTCCCCGCGCTCGCCGAGAGATTTTTTGATGGAAGAATCTTTTCATGGGAGGGCCGTGAGAACGATTGAATATTATAGCTTGGCAAAAAAGCTTTTATTTCTAGGGTGTAAAAATCGTAGCTGTTTTTTTAAACTAACTAAAGAAAGATACATCATGTCCACTGCCAAAAAAGGTGATAGCGTAAAAGTCCATTATACAGGAACCCTCGATAGCGGGGAGGTCTTTGATAGTTCACTCGAAAGGGAGCCCATTCGCTTTCACCTGGGTGTGGGCATGATGATCCCCGGCTTCGACAAAGGGGTGATGGGTATGGCCGTGGGTGAAAAAAAGAAAGTTAATATCCCTTGTGACGAAGCTTATGGTCCGCACAGCGAGGATAATATGATGCAAATCCCCAAGGCCGAAGTACCTCCCGGTATGGAGCCCAAAGTCGGTATGATGGTAGAGATGCGTTCTCCCGAAGGGCATTCTGTTCCTGTGAAGATCGCCGCCATCAGTGATGAATTTGTCACGCTCGATGGTAACCACCCTTTGGCCGGACAAGATTTGAATTTTGATCTGGAACTCGTCTCAATCGAGTAAAGTTCCCACGGACTCCCGGAGAAAAGCGTAAAGCGGAAACTTTTTTCCGGGACCGGAAAAAGATGTTGGCCTGTGGGGAAGGTGCGGTTTTTTAATGGCTGATACGTGCAGACTTCCGAAAAAAACATTCACAGATTTTTTAAGGAAGAGTAAATTAATCTGTACTGGGAAAAGTAGACACGGGATTCTCTTACGAGCGAGAATGAGAGAATGACTCAATATCGAGAGATTCAGAAATTTCCTAAAGCCGACAGGATGCTGTCGGAGGCCCATTCGCTTTTGATCGATATTTATAACGCTCGAGAGAAGAAGAACGAAGTAATCCATGGCGACGGACTTACTACGGACATAAAAGAGATCGGTGGAGCCATAGATAGGCTGCGTGTCTGCCAGAGTCACCCGATTATCTCGCTGGATGGGAGAGGGCCGAAAAATGAGCCCAACCAGTGGATGGAGCCAATGTGGTTGATTGTCATGATATTGGGGAAAAGATTCACGCTGTGTTCCAAATGAAACATAATTCACGGTATGAAAACCGCAGCCATTCATAGTCGCATTAATCCTGATATCAAGGAGAGGGCAAAAGCAATCCTCTCCCACCTTGGGTTGAGTCCGACAGAGGCCATTCGGATGTTTTACACCCAGATCATCCTTCGCAATGGACTTCCCTTTTGGGTCAAGATTCCAAATGCAACTACCGTGGCTGCCATGGAAGAATCTCGAAAGGGTCACAAGTTCAAAAAGCATGATTCTCTGAACAAGCTTTTCAGGAGTAGGGACGAGTGAAGACGGGTTGCGAGACAAGTCAATTAAGGAAAGACATCAAGAAGCTCCAGAAACAAGGCAAAGAACTCGCAAAGCTCAAAAGTGTTGTCATGCGCATTGTTGACGGCAAACCCCTCGAAGCACAGTATCGGGATCACGCTTTGATCGGGCCGCTGAAAGGATCGAGGGACTGCCGTATTGAATCCGACTGGCTTTCGAGTTTATAGGACTGATGGTGATTCACTCTTTCTTGAACGCACGGGCAGTCACGGTGAACTCTTCAAAAAATAAATTCCCTTAACACGCCTATACTCATCACGCCTCCTGCTATTTCCGCACATGACAGAGACGGCCATGCCACGAGCAACCCGTACAGGCTCCACAAATTTTTAAATCTGTGTGCATCTGTGAAATCTGTGGATAAAACTTTTTCCCGGAACCGGAAATTGATGTTGGACTGCGGGAATATGGGCCTTATTATTTGAATCTCTTATGGCTCGAAATTATTCTCTCTCCCACAAGTTATTTGAAGAAGCTCTGAAATATACCCCCGGCGGGGTACACTCACCCGTTCGCGCATTCCGCGGTGTCGGGGGGGAACCCTTCTTTGCGCAGCGGGCTGCGGGTTCGAGGGTCTTCGACGTGGACGGGAATGAATATATCGACTACGTCTGCACGTGGGGTCCTGCGATCCTGGGCCATGCAAATGTCCATATCCTCAAAGCCCTCAAGGAAGCCCTCGAGGAAGGGACGAGCTTCGGCATTTCCAATCCCCGTGAATTAACCTTGGCGAAAATGGTGGTCGAAAATGTTCCTTCCGTTGAAAAGGTGCGCTTTTGTAATTCCGGCACGGAGGCCTGTATGTCGGCGGTTCGACTCGCAAGGGGATTCACCGGACGCGATAAAATCATCAAGTTCGACGGATGTTATCACGGACATGCCGACTCGATGCTGGTCAAAGCGGGCAGTGGTGCACTTACGCTCGGCCAGCCCGATAGCGCGGGAGTACCGGCCGCACTGGCAGCACTCACTCTGACCCTGCCATTTAACGACCTGACCGCCGTAAAAGAAATGGTCGCTGCACACCCGGCGCAAATTGCTGCGCTCATTCTGGAGCCGGTTCCCGCCAATGCAGGGCTTTACCTGCCGGAGCCGGGTTTTCTGGAGGGCTTGCGCAAATTATGCACGGAGGAGGGCATCGTCCTGATTTTTGATGAGGTCATGACGGGATTTCGTGTCGCCCCGGGCGGAGCACAGGAGATTTACGGGATCAGGCCTGACCTGAGTTGTTTTGGAAAAGTCATCGGGGGCGGTTTGCCCGTCGGGGCTTTCGGGGGCAGGCGCGAGATCATGGATTGGCTTGCACCGCTAGGCCCCGTTTATCAGGCGGGAACCCTTTCGGGAAATCCTCTGGCGATGGCGGCGGGGGAGGCGAATCTCAAGGAGTTATTTAGCCCCGACAAGAAACAGAACTTTGCCCGACTCAATGAATTAACCGCGCAACTTGCGCAAGGGTTGGTCGAGATCGCTAAGAAGAGGAAGATTCCTTTTACCGGAAAACAATTCGGTTCCCTATTCTGTGGTTATTTCTGCGAAGGCCCTGTGCGCCATTTGCAGGAAGCCAAAAAATCCGACACAGCCCGTTTTGCACAGTTCTTTCACGCCCTCAAGGAACGCGGGGTTTATCTGGCTCCTTCACAATTTGAAGCGGGATTTGTCTCCCTCGCGCACACGGAGCAGGATATCGCTTTTACCCTCAGCATGGCCGACGAGGCGATGGGGAAATTATAATTGAAATTATAATTTTGTAGCTTATATTTGAGATATGTCACAAATCACGATCTACTTGGATGAGACACTTATTCATGAGGTGAAAGTTGCCGCACGGAAAGAGAAAAAATCTGTTTCTGAGTGGATGAAAGACTCGGCCATTAAAAATCTGAAGAACAATGAGTGGTCTGAGGATTTTTTAAAAACATTTGGAGCGATCAGTGATGAAACATTTATCCGACACCCACAGCCGGCTCAATCATCAGATGACTATCCGAGGTTTGATTAAATGTCTGGCTTTTATTTGGACTCAGATACATGCATTGACTTCCTGCGTGGGAATAATCGTGGATTATATGATAAGATTCAGGATCTTGATCATGGGTCATTATTGATTCCAAGCATGGTTAAGGCAGAGTTGATTTATGGAGCATATTGTAGTCACCGACAAAATGAAAATAGGAAAATTTTGGATGTTTTTCTAGGTGAATTTAAGACTGTAGACTTTGATAGCTCAGCGGCAGAATATTATGCGAAGATTAAAATTGAATTAAAAAAATCAGGTCAGCCTATTGGGGGTAATGACATGGTTATTGCCTCCACTGTTCTCTCAAGAAATGGGACTTTAATCACACGTAACCATGCGGAGTTCTCACGGATTGAAGGACTACGGTGGGAAGATTGGAGTCAATGAAATCCATCTGTGTTTATCTCGGGTCGATGCGCAATTTGCACGGGGATTATATTGAAGCGGCTCGGGAATTAGGAAGGGAGCTGGCCCGGCGGAAGATCCGGCTTGTTTACGGTGCCGGTAATGTCGGGCTCATGGGCGAGCTGGCCAATAGTGTCCTGGAAAATGGTGGGGAAGTCATCGGGGTCATCCCACGTTCCATGGTCGAGCGTGAGTGGGCGCACATGAATCTGAGTAAATTGCACGTGGTCGAGACCATGCATGAACGTAAGGCGCTGATGGCAGAAATGGCCGATGCCTTTATCGCCATGCCCGGAGGCTTAGGTACCCTCGAAGAGATTGCGGAATGCCTGACATGGATCCAGCTCGGGTTCCTCCATAAACCCGCCGCTTTTTGGAATGTGCGCCGTTATTACGATTTATTTGCCGGATTCATCACCCAGATGGAACGGGAGGGGTTTATCCGCGATAGCGACCGGGATTTCATCTTTATGCACGAGAAACTCGGGAGCGTTTTTGATTATCTTGAGGCAAATTGCCTTCCGCAGAGTGCCGGGGACAATTTGAGTAAATCTTAGCTAGTTGCAGGTATCCTGCGGATGACTGACTTTATGGGTGAGGAATCTGCCCTGCTGGAACGAGGATATATCCCTCCTTTAAATCTCCATAAATACGGGGTTGATAGATCCATGCGTGTAGGGCGGTGTAAGCGCAGATGAAGGCGTCGAGGGTGTCTTCGTGTTTTTTTAATTCTTTCCCGCGCAATTTGCTCAATGGTGCGAGTAAAATATTTTTGGGAAAAGTGGCAGGGGGATGGGCGTTTTCCAGTGAGGAGATTGCTTCGCGGAAACGTTTGAATTCCCCCAGGATAAAATCCCGGGAACGGTGCGGGCGTGATTTATATTCGAAAATCAAGGGGAGATTAAAGAGGGTGACATTTGCCGCGTGGGGGAATACCTCGATGACCCGGCGCAATTTGCGCGTGTGGGGTTCCCATTCTGGGTCAGAGCTGAATCCCAAGGGCTTGAGGTTTTCGAGTATTTCTTCTGCGCGCAATTTGCCCCCACCCCATTTACAGAGGCGTTGCCGGTTGGACGGGTGGGCCCCGGCGTGGCATTTTCGGAAATCTTTATTTAAGAGTTTCTCGGCATTACGTGAACCGGATTGATTTGGGACGATCAAAGGTGCGTCGATCGCGATAATCCCTTGTTGTCCCTGTGAGAACTCTTCCCGGATGTAAGCGGCGATTTCCTCATTACTCCCGATATCCGGCACGAACCCCGTGCAATTTGCTCGGGCCCCATCCCACTCCAGAGTGCAAATGGCTGATGGATTCTTGAGCGACCAAGCGAGATCGAGGCCGATGAATTTCATGATTTAGAAATGAACAGCGGGAACACTAGTGCGCGCCATTAGCGGCGGTACATTCAAAGACGAGGGGCTCGATGCCCGTAGCTGCTTTGTATTGGTCGTGGAGATTACTGATAAATGAGGCGGCGGATTTCTTTTCGACAAGATTGATCGTGGCTCCGCCGAATCCTCCACCGCTCAGGCGGGCTCCGAGACAACCGGGTAATTTGCGGGCGAGGTCCACAAGGATATCGAGCTCCATGCAGCTATTCTCGAAATATTTGATCGAGCTCGCGTGGGAGGCGAACATGGCCTCACCCAAGGGAGTGATTTGACCTTCGCGCAATTTGCTTATCGAGGCGATCACACGTTCATTTTCCCCCACGACATGCATGGCGCGTTTATATGCTAATGAATCCTTGTCGGGCAATTTGTTTTCTAGGAGCAGCCTATCGGCATCGCGGAGGGCCTTGACGCCGAGCTCGGCAGCAGCTGCTTCACAACTGGCTCGGCGCTCATTGTATTCCCCGGCGACGAGGGAGTGTTTGACATTTGAGTGTGCGATGACAAAACAGGTGTCCGTACTCAGGGGGATGTTATCGATCTCCAGGCTGCGGCAATCAATAAAAATCGCATGGTCTTTTTTGCCATAAAGGGAACTGATCTGGTCGAGGAGTCCGCATTTCACCCCGACGAAATTATTTTCAGCCGCTTGGCATACCTTGGCTATGTCTAGGCGATCCATCGGAAATCCGAAAAGTTTTTGCAGGAAGAGTGCGGTGGAGACTTCTAGGGCGGCGGAACTGCTTAAACCTGCGCCGAGGGGGAGATTGCTACTGATCGACATTTCAAACCCGCCGAGGCGGAGGCCGCGTTTGAGTAGCTCATCCACTACTCCGAGAGGGTAATTCACCCAAGAGTTTTCCCCGTCCTGCGGTTTGATATTTTCCAAATCTGTCTGGAAAGGGTGGGCAAATTGCCCGGTACTGAGAATGATTTTGTCGTCTGCCCGAGATTGGCCGGAGACGGTGGTTCCTTTGTCCACGGCGATGGACATGACGAATCCTTCATTGTAATCAGTGTGGTTACCGAGGAGTTCGGCCCGGCCAGGGGCATAAGCGGTAGCTGTCGTCATGGAGTCCCTTTATCAGAGATTTTTTTTTTAATTTGATTTCTTTTTATCCGTGGTCGCAGAGGCAGGTGTCGTCGCAGGGGCTTTAAAAGGGATCAGGACGATTTCAAGGCGGCGGTTGACGGCGCGGTTAGCATCACTGTTATTGGGGACAATCGGTTTAGTGTCGGCGAGGCCCATGGCTTGGAGGCGGTTACCGGGGATACCTTGGTCTTCGAGGTAACGGACAGCTTCAGCGGCGCGGGACGCGGAGAGTTCCCAGTTTGAGGCGAATTTTCCGCCGGTACGGACGGGCAGGTCATCGGTGTGACCTTCGATACGGGCGGCACGGTCAGGGAAACGTTTCAGGGCGAGTGCGATTTTATCGAGGATTTCTTTGGCTTTCGGACCGATACCTTGTTTACCGGACTCGAGGGGGATACGGTCTGTGATTTTAATGACGAGCTGGTCGCCGGCTTCACTGACCGTCACATCTTGGGAATCGATTTGGTTGCGGAGATCGTCACGGAGGCCACCGGAAGCTTTTTGCAGTTTATCTTTTTCTTGTGCAATTTGCAGCATCTTCGTCTTTGTATCCGTGAGGTTCTGGGTGAGCATGGTTAATTCCGCGTTTTTCGCTTCTAATTCGGAATTTTTCCGGATGACCTCATTCTGGACGGACTGGACTTCGAGCCTCCTATTTTCCACCTCGGCGGAGAGAATCCGAGTATCCTCCTTCATTTTATTCATCTGCTCATGGTATGCAGCACGCCCGCCGAGCAGGTAAACAGATAAAATTCCGGTAAAAAGAGCAAATGCACCGAGAAACACAGCGCCAAACAAAGGAACCCTAATTTTGTGAAAATCCATAGTATCATTCAACTAATAGGAAAACCGGATGGGTTCAAGACTAAAACTTAGCCAAAAAATTCTTTACTCCACCGCACGATTATTTTTATGAGATGCGGGAGTAATGAGCGGGTGGTAAAGGAAAATTCAAGCTTTTGACTGTGGACTTGCAGCTTTGGCGGGAATCTACTATATGTTACACTCTTGTGTCTAAAAAGGTCCAAAGATTAAGTCCGATTGCCCGTCACGTGCAGAGTATTCCACGTTCCGGCATCCGTGATTTTTTCGAGATTGTTTCCACGATGAAAGAGGTGATTTCATTGGGGATCGGGGAGCCGGACTTTGTTACCCCTTGGCATATCCGGGAATCGGCGATATATGCCCTTGAACGGGGGAAAACGAGTTATACTTCGAATCTGGGTCTTTTAAAACTGCGTAAGGAGATTTCCCGTTACGTTCAAAATCATTTTAATATCGGATATAATCCGGAAAACGAGGTGATCGTGACGGTGGGGGTCTCCGAGGCGATGGATTTGGCCTTGCGGGCGTTGATCGACCCGGGGGATGAGGTGATTTACCACGAGCCGTGTTATGTTTCTTATAGTCCGAGTATCTGTTTAGCCCACGGGATTCCTGTGTCTGTCCCCACGTCATTTGAGGATGGATGGTCGGTGACAGCGGAGAAAATCAGCAAGGCGATAACGCCTAAATCAAAAATCCTGATTTTGAATTTCCCGACTAACCCGACCGGAGGAACCATGGAGCGGGCTGAGCTTGAAAAAATCGCCCAGCTTTGCCAGGATCATGACCTGATTTGCCTTTCGGACGAGATTTATTCGGAATTAACTTATGAAGGCAGTCATGTATCCATCGCTTCCCTGCCCGGGATGAGGGAGAGGACGATCTTCTTGCATGGATTCTCGAAGGCTTTTGCCATGACCGGATTCCGTATCGGTTATGCTTGCGCGCCGCCCGAGATGACGGAGGCCATGATGAAGATTCACCAATACGCCATGCTTTGTGCTCCGATCATTAGTCAAGAGGCCGCCTATGAGGCTTTGGTGAATGGGGGGGATAATGTCGCGCGGATGAAGGATGATTACCATGCGCGGCGGAATTTTATCGTAAACTCTTTTAATTCATTAGGAATGAAATGTATGATGCCGCGTGGGGCGTTTTATGCATTCCCATCAATCGGATTTACAGGGCTGAAATCACATGATTTTGCCATCGATCTCTTAAAAACGCAGAAGGTTGCTGTCGTGCCCGGCAATGCCTTCGGGGAAAGTGGGGAAGGATTCGTCCGTTGCTCTTACTCGACTGCGCTTCATAAGATTGAGCTGGCCATCGAAAAGCTCGGGAGCTTTTTGGAGACGTATCAAAAACGTTCCGATTCCGCCGCCTAGAGTATTTTTCTCATCTTATACCTATGACCGACCCACTCACACTTCGTTTATCAGGAGAGGTATTAGCTTATGCCCGTGGGGTGAGCCATGAGCTTTATGGAAAGGATCTTTCCGGATTTGTACTCGATACATTTCCTTATGTGGATGACATGTTCCATGGAAAAGGGAAACGTTTCCAGCCGATCGACCTGAAGTTCCACGATCTGGAGCACACCTTACGGGCCGCTTCCTCGATGATCACTGTCATGAGGGGAATCAACCTGAATCATTCAGTCAAAAACATGATTCCCCATGGGCTTTTTGAGGTTGGGGTCGTGGCCGTTCTTTTCCATGACTCGGGTTATCTACGGCCATGGGGTAAGAAGGAAGGGTCGGGAGCTGTTTATACGAGTATCCACGTCGAGCGCAGTTGTAGAATCATATCGGATTATTTCCGAGAAATCGGGGTGTCTCACAAGGACCAGTGTGCAGCCAGTAATATGATCCTTTGTACGGGATTAAACCTCGATACAGGCATTATTCCTTTCCAGTCTGAACAAGAAAAAATGGCCGGGTTTGCCCTGGGCACGGGTGACTTGCTCGGGCAAATGTCCGATCCGGAGTACATCCGCAAATTGCCCTTCCTTTATGATGAATTCCACGAGGCCCACGAGTTTGACCCGGATGACGATATCACCCCTTCATTTGTCAGTGCCCATCATCTCATTATAAATACACCGAAATTTCACCGGGAATATGTATTAAAGATTCTGGATACCCAACTCGGTGGGGTGAGCCGTTATCTTCATGAGCCCTATTCAGAGGGAGTGAACGCTTATTTGGTGGCGATTGAGGGGAATGTTTCCCAAATTGAACGCACATTGATGTAGGCTTCAGTGTCTGGATGTGACATATCGTTTGAGTTTTAAGGGACTTCCGGCATCTTATGTATATGGCAAAAAATTATTACCGCCGGGATATCCTCAAAATTAGTCTTTTGGCTGGAGTGGCTGCCGGACTCAAGGTGTATTCACTTGATGCCCAGACTCCTGCGGCAAAAAGAGACATTTCCCCCGACATCTATCTACAAAAATATCCCTTTATCCTGCCTCCATTAGGTTATGATTTTAATGCCCTTGAACCCTTTATCGATGCGCGGACCATGCAGATTCATTATGAGAAACATCATGGTGCCTATGTGAAAAACCTCAATGAGGCCATCGCTTCGGACCCCGTTTTGCAGAAATTAACTCTCGGCGCGCTTCTGGCTGATCTCGATCAGGTGCCTGAACCCATTCGGGCCAAGTGCCGTAATAATGGAGGAGGCCATCTGAACCATTCACTTTTTTGGCCATCCATGAAAAAGGGTATTAAATGGAATGATCAAAGTGCTTTTGCTCAAAAAGCTGTCGAGTCATTTGGTTCCA
>Ga0163153_10004617_pt1 | contig 17078 bp, 10 predicted proteins | sample OliLakLV19MP6IB1_FD_148629 | JGI IMG/M metagenome (GOLD analysis project Ga0163153, IMG submission 148629) | Freshwater microbial mat bacterial communities from Lake Vanda, McMurdo Dry Valleys, Antarctica - Oligotrophic Lake LV.19.MP6.IB-1 | ecosystem: Environmental > Aquatic > Freshwater >... | reverse complement strand
ACTTCCTTTGACCCAGTCATTATGCCCAAGAACTTACTGATGGGGGTATTTTTGGTTTGATTTTCCATATAGTGTTAGTTATATATTACTAAAATTTATCATAATTAGCAATTACATCTTTGATAAGTCCTGCTAGTTTCTCCGCCATTTCTTTCACCTGTACATTAGCAATACTGTTGGGATAATACGTTCCGACATGCTCAGTATCACGACCGATTCCGAGGCCAATGAGGCGGACATCTGTTTCTGCTAAAACCTTTTTTATAACATTTTCTAATTTAAATTCGGCCGTTACATGTTCTGGTATGGGTTCCGGTATACCGTCGGTAAGAGTGATTAAAAATTTATTGTCAGCTTTTTGTTTTAGTAAATCTTCGACGGCTCGCGTTGTCGCAAATCCGGTATCGGTTTTTGTTGATACCCCGTGCTTTTTTCTATATGATGTTTCTTGGATCATCCCTCCCATCGTCTCACGCAATTGTTTAGAGAATTGCTGATTAAATGTTTGATATTCATATAATTGTGAGTTGAATCCCAATATCGCCAGATTGATAGATAACCGATTCAAAACCTCGGCTAAAACGATCACGGCTTTAAATGTTTCCTGAATCTTTCCATCATTTTCCATAGAACCCGACAAGTCAACAAGTAACGATATCGCGTAGTCCTTCTCATCCGGCAATTCTCGTTTTTGCCAAGCTTTACTTTCCATAGCCGGAATCGATTTTGCTTTTTCTTGAATTCTTCTTTTGATGTCGATTCGTTTCCCGGTCCTAAATCCACTTTCCCAACCTTTGGCTTTGCGTGCGACAAATATTTCGCGGAGCTCTGTTTCTAGCTTGTCGATTAGTGGCAAAACTTTCTGACGCATTGTTTCGTAGACGTTAGCGTCTTTTTTGATTTCTTTAGCCAGTCGATCCTTAAACTTTATTAACTCCTCCGGATCAATGCCTGGGGTTTCTCTTTCTGGTGCCTTTGGCTTTTCCGTCTCACTTTCACTTGGTTTGTCGCTTTCTTCTCGTTCCGTCTTTTTTTCGGGATTGTCTGACAATTTGCCCTGCAATTCTTCATTCAGAGCATCTTCAAATTCTTTGAAGGCTTCCTGTGCCTTTTCAGCGATTTTTCGTTGCTCTTCCTCGGGTAACGAATCAATATACTCTTTTATTTTTTGCTTTATACCATCAGGAAGAGAAGCAATGTCGACGGGTTTACCAGATTTACCCTCTTTTCCTTCTTGAGGTTCTCCCTGTTCCTTTTCACCTTTACCCTCGCCTTTGGCATCAGCCTCTTGTTTTGCTTCGGCCTCCTCCCGTTCTTTTTTGGCACCCTCGATAGCTTTCTTTATCGCTTCCTCTAAAACTTTCTGCTCTTCCGGTGTTAATTTATCTTTAAGTTCTTGAGGTAAATTTACCCCGTTTTGAGCTTGTTCTCCTTCGGGGCCTTGGCTTCCTTCCTCACCCTCGCCTTGTTTTTTCTGCGCGTCTTTAAGAAGTTCTTGCGTCTTTTGATCATCCATATCAGCCTTGATCAGTTTTTTGAATTCCGGCCAAACTTCGTCACGATTAATCTCATAGGAGACTTGGGCATACTTTCTAATTAATTTTTCACTCTTGTCTGCTTCTTCCCGAGATGGGTACCTTAACCATGAATCGTTAGCACTTGGAAGAGTCGCTTCAACGACTTCTTTAATTTCTTCGGACAATGTTTCATCAATCTTAAATTCTTCCCCTTTAACTTCTTTAAACCATTGTTTTATGTATTCAAAACCGGCCTGCATGAAGCGAGGTTGGAAGCCGAGTTTCTTCTCCGCAATTTCCGCAGCGGATAATTCGAAACCCATATGTTCTCCATACGCTTCTTCCATCTGTTCTCTAAATTTTGGATAGCTTTCCGCTACAAAATTGTTGTCGCGTGGGTCTTCTATAGTGTTCATCATGAAAGCAAAGCCCGGCTGTTTCCATTCTTCTAAAGGAATAAAATCAGTTCGTGAAATTCTTCTGTGGCCACCCTCATGAGAAATCACGAAACGGAGATAGTCCATTGGTTTTTCTAAGAGGTCTTTAGGATCAATGCGGATGACATTTTCTTGAAAATCCCAATGCCAACCAGCCCCGGCTTCGTTAAGTTCCACGGGAATTCGGAAATCCTTACCAATAAAATATGCAAGTGAAGACAATATTTGTTGTTTGTGTTTTATCTCCGCTTGTTGTTCAGGAGTGAATGTGGCCAAAACATCTTTCTCCTTTCTACGATCCAGTTCACGATAAACCATTTCAGGCTCTCTTGCCGGTTGTTCATGGGGCACTTCAGGATTTGGTCTAAATTTTTCCATAAAATTATTTTAGCAACTCATCACTCGAAACCCCAATGGCTTTCGCTATTCTAGAAATAGTGGAAAGTGTAGGATTTGTCTTTCCATTTTCTATTGTACTAATAAAGCCACGACTAACTTTTAACTCTCGTCCGATATCTCCTTGCGATATACCTTTTTTGGTTCTAATTCGCTTTAGATTTGAACCAAGCTTTGTGGATTCGTTTTGCATTATCCACAGTATACCAAGTTGATACGGTATATCACAATGTTATGATATACTGTATCAGCCCTTGCCCAACCGCCCATTCCGAAAAAAAGAAATCCCGCGCAAAACAAATCAAGTATGAAAAGGCGGTGGGGCGAGGGCGGTGCGACACAGCAGAAGCGGAGGAACGCTGTCGTACCAGACAGTGTTCCGGAGCGGAGGCTGTGGCGTGGCGGAATTCGTTAGTCATTATCAGTTTGTTGTTCAAAATAGGTTCGAGCAAAGCAAAGTAATACAGCACAATTCATAACTTGGTCGGAAAATTGCTCCGCGCGCTTGCGCGCGATAGGCACGAGGGGGTGGGCGAAATCCAAATCTGTCTTGCAAGCAAATGCGAATTCGGTGGACGGGCAGAAAGCAAGAAATGAGACGATAGACGGACTTTTCTTTTTTCATAATCCAAAAACTAATATATGAACAAACCAAAATATTTTCTATACGCGCGAAAAAGTACCGAAGATGATGATAAGCAAATTATGTCTATTGAAGCGCAACTTTTTGAGCTTCGTGAATTCGCGTGTAAAGAAAATCTTGAAATTATCTGCGAATTTCAAGAGTCGAAAAGCGCAAAGAAACCGGGTCGTGAGAAATTCGGCGAAATGATGTCCCGCATTGAGTCAATGGACGGCGTGGGCATTCTCGCTTGGCATCCGGATCGTTTGGCTCGAAACTCCATTGACGGCGGGCGCATCATTTACGCCGTGGACACGACCAAAATCGTTTCTTTACGCTTTCCGACATTTTGGTTTGAACCTACCCCGCAAGGTCTGTTTATGCTTCAAGTGGCGTTCGGTCAATCGAAATATTATTCCGACAATTTGAAACAAAATGTTGAGCGTGGCATCCGCCAAAAACTGCGTCGTGGCGAATGGCTGACAAAAGCGCCGTTCGGATATGTGAATAATGTGAAGACGAGAAACATTGAACCGGACAAAGTGAAATCTCGTCTTGTTGTTCGCGCTTTTAAAGAATTCACCACGGGCAAACATTGTTACGAATCTATCTCGCAGTTTTTAGCTCATCACGGTATCGTTACCAGAAACGGAACGCCACTTAGCAAATGTGCCGTCTCCGCCATGCTTTGCAATCGAGCGTATCTCGGTTTTGTAAAGCATCACGGCGAATGGTACGACGGCACATTTGCGCCAATTCTTTCTCCCGATTTGTTCGAAGCCGTACAGAAAAGATTGAGAGAACGAGCAAAACCTCGCAAATCAAAGAAACATCACGATTTTCCGTTTACCGGACTTTTTCGTTGCGGAGAGTGCGGAGGAATGATCACCGCACAATGGGCGAAAGGTCACGGCGGTTTATATCGGTATTATCGTTGCACGAAAAAGAACGGAAAATGTGAGCAAGGATATTTGCGAGAAGAAAAGCTCGTCTCTCAAGTCAGGGAACGGCTGGAACAAATCGCGCTTCCCGACGACTGGATCGAGTACATGACGAGAAAAACCGATGAGTGGGAAAAAGAAGAAAAAGTGTCGTCGGGAAGCCTTGTCGAGCGGATTAAGGACAATGAGCGAGAGACGAAAGAGAAGCTGGACAATCTTGTCACTCTGTATCTTGACGGCGATATTCCGAAAGAGCAGTATTTGAACAAGAAAAACAATCTGCTCCAGCTTAAAGCGTCTCTCGCTCACAAAATGGATTCCGCCCGACAAGAGAGAAAGAATTGGGTCGAACCTTTGCGGGAATGGATTTTGGATATGAAAAAAGCCACGCAATTGGTTTCTAGCGACAATTTTTTTGAAATTCGCGATTATTTCAAAAAAATTGGAACGAACCTACAATTGCGAGACAAATCCGTCTCCGTCTCATTTTGCCCGCCCACCGAATTCGCATTTGCTTGCAAGACAGATTTGGATTTCGCCCACCCCCTCGTGCCTATCGCGCGCAAGCGCGCGGAGCAATTTTCCGACCAAGTTATGAATTGTGCTCTCGGCAGGAATCGAACCTACAATTACCCCTTAGGACGGGGCAGTTATATCCATTTAACTACGAGAGCTGAGTTCTATGCTACCTGAAAATAGCCAAATTAAAAACACCCCTAGGATTCGCTAGCCATCAGGGTGTTTTTAATTTACTAGGCGCCGATACCCAATAGACTACTCAGCTGATCTTTATCAAAACCAACAACTAGTTCGTCATCAATAAAAATCACAGGAACGCCCATTTGCCCACTTTTTGTAATCATTTCTTGACGTTTTTCCAAATCAGAAGAAACATCAAAATTTTCGAATGGCACATTATTCGCAGTAAAAAACTCTTTTGCGGCATTACAATACGTACAGGTTGGTGTTGAATAGATGGTTACTTTCTTCATTCTTTAATTTTTTATTAATAATTTTCTATAGTATAGCATATGGAGAAGACCTCCGTCACCTTCCCATAACTTCAAAATTCTGGTGGGAATAAATCGGTTATTAGGGGTCAATTATTCAAATAACCCATCAAACCACCCACTAATACGAGACCAGAAACTTATCTTTTTGGGCAAAACATCATCAACATTGCCTACTGGTTCAATAATGATGGCGACTTCCTCACCTTCTCTAGTAACACTAAATTTATTTCTAATCTCCCTTTCAACCCCAGATTCAGTTTCCAAAACAACAATATTGCGTGAAAGTTCATCATACTTTTCTCTGGCAAGATTAAGTTTCTGTTCTACCAACTTAACATTTCTCCTGCTTTCAACCTCTTTTTTAACAACAGTAATAGCACCCCTTACTAAAAAAATGGCGACAACCAAAAATACCACCATAGCAACTTTAGAGTAGAGAAGCTTTCTTAGCTTATTTCTCTGTTGAAAATCGTACATATACTTGGTATTATCCTATCATTATCTCACTAAAAATTTTATGCTTTTCCAACCAAAAAACCAAAAGAAAATCAGAGCTGTGTGGATCGTTCTATCTATACTGATTATTGTCAGTATGATATTGCTTTATGCCCCAATATTCTAGGATATCTTTCCAAGAACTAATCTGCTTTCATCATTTTCAAAAAAACATCGTGGGGGATATTAACTTTCCCGCGCTCTTTCATTTTTGCCTTACCTTTCTTTTGTTTTTCTCTAAGTTTCATTTTTCTAGTAATGTCCCCACCATACATATGCTGAGTGACATCTTTCTTAAAAGCAGACATGGTTCTTGATGAAATAATTCTACCAAGAGCCTTGCCTTGAATTTTAGTAACAAACATCTGTCTAGGAAGCGCCTTATAAAGGCGCTCCACGGCAGATTCTGCCTCTTCTTCTACAAGTCTACGAGCTACAACCCTTGAAAAAGCCGGAACAACTTCCTCCGCAACCAAAACATCAAGTCGTACAACATCGGCCTCTCGCATATCAAGAATCTCATAAGAAATGGAGGCGAATCCGGAAGAGATACTCTTTATAGAGTCAAAAAAATTTCTCATAAGTTCTCTCAACGGCATTGTCACATGAATACTCATTCTGTCGCCTCCAAATTGTTCTGATTCACCGACGATGGCTTCATGCTCATAAAGCAATTTAAAAATTGGACCCATAAAAGATGCTGGTGTAATAATATGCACACTTACCAAAGGCTCTAATACTTTAATCGTATTGCCATCATCGGGGAAAAAAATAGGTGAATAAACTATTTGGTTCTTTCCATTTTTTAACACCACTTCATAAGTGATACTTGGAGAAGTAACTATAAGAGAAAGATTGAACTCTCGGCGTAAACGTTCGGTCACTATCTCCATATGGAGCATACCAAGAAATCCACATCGAAAACCCCTTCCTAAGGTACCGGATGATTCCTCCTCATAAGAAAAAGATGAATCTGACAGGAGGAGCCTAGAAAGGGCTTGTTTCAGGGGGGTAAAATCATCTTGGCTTTCGGGATACAGAGACGCCCAAACTACCGGCCTTGGAGTCATATAGCCCTCCAGAGGGGGGCTGGAATCGCCAAATCGTGAAATTGTATCTCCCACAGATGCAATGCCTGGCTCTTTAATGCCGGTAACAATATATCCTATCTCTCCTGCGGAAAGTCTTTCGCAAGGAACTTCTTCTGGAGAAAATGTACCAACCTCAAGCGGGGAAAAACGCTCGTTGGCAACTTTAAAAATAAGCTGCTCCGCCTTAGAGACTGACCCCTCCATTACTCGTACAAATACAATAACGCCCTTATGATTAGAATACTTAAAATCAAATACGAGTGCTCTGAAATTTTCTCCCCGTACCTCTTGTTGGGTTGGTGCTGGAATTTTTTGGATCACGGTCGACAAAAGTTCAGAAACCCCTTCACCTGTCCGCCCAGAGACGCCAATAATATCACTTGGGTCACACTCAAGAAGACTTGCGATCTCTAGACGGACATCATCTCCACGGGATAGTGGAGAATCAATCTTGCTCATTGCTCCAACAATCACAAGACCGGCCTCTCTCGCCATTGCAAGTGTGGTCAATGTCTGTGCCTGTACACCTTGAGTACTGTCCACCAGAAGCACCGCCCCCTCTACTGCCTTAAGCGCCCTTGAAACTTCGTATGAAAAATCAATATGCCCAGGGGTATCAATCAAATTTAAAATAACTTCTTCATCTAACCCAGATCCCTTGATATCCTTATAAATCATTCTAACGGGCTGCATCTTTATAGTAATCCCCCGTTCTCGCTCAAGCTCCATAGTATCAAGAACCTGTTCTTTCATTTTTCTCTCTGGTACCGTCTTTGTAATTTCAAGCATACGATCAGCAAGAGTGGACTTGCCGTGGTCAATATGAGCTATGATGCTGAAATTACGTATATTATTCATTAGAAATACTAACTTGAAACCAGAGATATACCTGATCGCTTGGTCGATTCTACAGAAAAAACCAGATAAATCAAAACTGGCTTATTACAGCGTCTGGACTTAGTGTTTTGGTTTTCCAAAACTTCTGACGAACCACCCCCCAAATTTCTTTTATTTCAACATTCTTTAATAGGACCAGAATAGATATACCTGCAATAACTCCCAACAACCCAGAAATCGTCGCTTGCGCCATAAGGCCGAAAACGGTATCAAGACTAAAAATCGGTTCAATAACCCTAAGACCTAAGTAGACAACGAAGCCCATAATGATTGAGGCAGAAAATGTATCAAAAAAGGTCTTCCGAACACCCCGACTAAACCCAGGAGAAAGTTTTTCAAAAAATACCCATAAGACAAGTCCGTTGACTATAGAGCCTATAGAAAAGCCAAGAGCTAAAGTAAGTATCCCCGTACCAGACAAACCAGAAACCTTTAAAAGACTTTCAAAAAAGTATTGAAACTTTTCATAAAGATAAAATGCCTTAAGAGCCCAGAATGAAGTCAGCACAAGAACAACTCCAGAAAAAACACTAACAAAAAATGGGGTGGAAGTTTTATTGGAAGCATAAAACCCCCTGACAAATAACAGAGACAATCCTTGAAAGACGAGAGACAGCGAGAAGACGGCGAGCGCTGCTGCAGTCAGCCTGGTGTCAGTCCAATCAAACTCTCCGGATCCAAAAACCAGACGAACAATATGAGCACGCAAAACTACAAATAGAACAGTAAAAGGAATCGACCAAAAAACAATATGTCGAGCTGAAGCAACCATTTTTTCAAGAAACTCACTCTTTTTACCCTCAGTAAAAAAACGAGAAAGCGTTGGGAATACGGCCAATGAATAGCTGACACCTATAATGCTTAGTGGTACAGACTGGAGGTTAAAAGAAAGATTAAAAACAGATATAGATCCTTGACTAATAAGGGAAGCAAATGAAATTAGAAAGATGGTTGAAAGATGACTAACGGACAAAGTTAAGGTCCTAGGTAAAGACAAATAAACAACTCTCCGAACAAGATCAAAGTTTGGACGCCAAGTTAAACGCGGGAATAGCCCAATCTTTAATACAGATGGTATTTGAATGGCTAAATGAAAAAACGCGCCGATTATGACACCTATGACTATGCCCGAAAGACCGAAGGAAGGATAAAGAGCAACAATACCGAAAATAATACCGATATTATAAAGAAAAGGTGCAAATGCATATACAAAAAAACGATTATGTGACTGAGTAATACTACCGAAGAGATTCGATATGCCCAACAAAATCGGAGATAGCAACATCAGCCGTGAAAGCAATACCACACTATTAAGCATTTCAATATCAAATCCAGGAAATAATTTTCTAGTGAGGACTGGCATAAATAACCAAAGAATCGCACCGAAGCTGACGATAAGGGTGAAAAAAAGGGTGAAAACAGAATCTATAAATTCACGACCACGACTTTTTCCTTGATCCAACTGTTCTATAAGGAATGGAACTAAAACAGACATCGAAACAAGCGAGCCGATCGTCACAAAAAGAAAATCCGGTATACGAAATGCCGCATAATATATGTCGAGACTAGCACTTGCTCCAAAATAATGTGCGAGTAACTTGTCTCGGACGAGAGCCAGAAGCTGCGAGCAAATAGCAAAGAAGCCTAGGAGATACGCCGCCTGGTGAATACCCGAGATCTCTTTATTAAGGAATTGAAAAATTTTCTGCACCATATACTAGGCAGGTAATAAAATCTCATCACCACAAACGCCAACCCTAATTAGTTTCTTCTATTGGTAACTCTGGACGAGTTTCAGGGGCGTTTTGGGGCGGAGGAATATCATCAAAAGGCTCCTTTCCTGCTTTCATGTTTTCTAGAATAATACCTAACTCAGTATTATCAGGATTAGAAATCATAAGTGCTTCAAATTGAGCGATGGCGGCAATATCTTCATCGAGCTGATAGAGAGAAAGCCCTAAGAAGTATTGAGCATTGGCATATTCTGGCACTAAGCGGACAGCCTCAGCAAAAACAATCGCAGCTCCCACATAATCTTTCACTGAATACTTGAGTAATCCAAGCTGAAACAGAAGACCAGGATTATTAGGAGAAAGAATAACCGTGGTTTCAAGTGCTGGGATTGCTGAACCAACATTGCCCTCTGTTACGGCAATCTGTGCTAGAAGGAAATGTGCTTCAGCATAGTTTTGCTTGAGAGAAATTGCCTGATTTGCATATTCACCTGCTTTTTCTAAGTCACCATTAGATGCCTCGAGACGAGCTAAGAGTAGCGGAATAAGTGGACTGGACGGAGCAACCTCCATAGCGCGTTCATAGGTAGACTTTGCATTATCATATGCACCAGGGATCCTAAACGGGTCTGGAACGAGGGCAGCATACACTTGTGCAAGTGTAATCCAGTTCTGATAATTGTTAGGGCTAATTTGAGTGGCCCTTCGAGCATTCTCTATGGCATTGCCAATATTCAACTGAAACTCATCACGAATAGATTCCGGCGTTATTCCAGGACGGTTTAATAGTTCATTAACTTTAATCAAGTTAATTTCTGACAAACCTCGATAAAAAATGTCGTATTCAGCCCATTGGATGGCCTTAACCATTTCTATTTCTGCCGCCACTATATCTTGATCAACTTGAAGTATCCGTACACTTTTTTGAAAATGAACTAAAGAGACCGTCTTTTGTACAATGGAATACCCCAAAGTTAACAGCGCGATTAATGCTACAACTAACACAATGACAGATATGAAAGATACTTTCGGATGGTCGGATAGTACAATGTCCTTTGTTTTGACGATCCCTTCTTGGCGAAGCATTGCGGCAAATATGCCCGTAAAGAAGAAGGCCAGAGTAACAATTGATAAGCTAGGAACATAAATAATACTCATAATCCACAGGAAAAGGGCTACGAGAAAGGAAGACAGGGTTAGATAGCGTGAAAACATGTCAGAAGACTCAGAAAAGATTGCTTTAACCCCAATCCAAACAAACATAAAGAGGAAGAAAATCCACGCCAAAATACCCAGAACCCCAGTAGTTGCAAACAGCGACGGTATCAATCCGATACCAGAAGAAAAGTTCGTATCCCAAAAAATAGTCTCATTAATGCCAGATGGTTTATGGAGAAGCCACGATTGGTTGAAAGTATTTGGTCCAGATCCGAACAATGCATTTTCTTTTATCGATTGACCAACGACAGACATGGTAGAACTCCAAGATGGCCGGACCTCGGCATTTGAAATACCGAAAGTACTCGAGATCTTATTACCAAGCGCCTGACCACCGAATAAGAAAATGACTGAGATGGCAAGTAGCGCAAGTGCATGATAAGAAATCTTTCTTGGTTGAGCTACACTTCGTGTCAAAAATTCTTCGCCGGAACTATTGGACATCATTTCCCCTCGAGAAGATTTATTTGAAGAAACGACAAAAACAAAAAATACCAGGGCCAGGGCGGCAAGAACCCACCATAAAGTCATGAAGTTAACCACGGCCAGAAACAGGATGGACAAAACAAGCGCCAGATAAGCAACTACTTTGAACGCCTTTTTTAACTCAACCATCTCTAGGGTTATCACAGCAATAATGGCGGTAGCGCCAAAAAATATCCCCAAGTCATTCCAACTTCCTATTAGATTAGAAGCAGCACTGTCAAAAATACCAAAAGAAAGAGCTCCTGGCCCAAAAAATAGACGAATGATCTGGAAGAGAGCGACCACGATAAATGCACCGAGAAACCCGATGTAGGCATAAAAAACCCTTTCCTTGGTCGTAAAAGATTCACTTACCAAAAACAACAGAACACTTGTCAAAAACACGAAAGCTACCGTTCCAACATCAAGAGAATAGCCAACAAAAGACAGAACGCCGCCACCGTTTACAAGGGCGGATAAAAGAAAAACCACAGGTAGTAACAAAACAGATAGAAAAAATAAGTTTTTTGGCAAGCTTATTTTCCCATCCCTAATTATAGATATGATAAAAAATATAGATGATGCGATAACTGCAAGCACGAGAAGGACCGCCTTACCTACCTGTAGAGGCATTAGAGAAGAAGGAACAAAGAAAAATGGTAAAAGAAAAGCGAGAAATCCAAGAATCCAGTAAGAAATCTTTGAAAGCGTATTCTCTGAACTAGAACTAGAAACACTAGAAACAACAGGCGGCGTATGGTCTTCCATCATAGTGTAAATAAAAAGTAAAAAAACAAATTAATAATGTATATACAATTATAACCAAAAAATGAGGCCTATTCAAACCAATCTGTTGATTACTTGGGCAGAACAAAGGCCCGCTTTAGGCGGGCCTTTGTTGCTTTTTTGCTTGTATCTATAAGCCGAATTCTGTACCAATTTTGCCCACCACAGGTGGTGCAAAATTGAGAATCCTGAGCGAAGTCGAAGGATGCCCCCGACACAAACCCCGAACACTCAATTTTGTAACTACCTGTAGTGAACAAAATTGGCGATAGCTATTTATCTGGGACCGTAGTTACCTACGGACTCTAGCGGCACTCACCAATCTTGCCCACCGCAGGTGGTTGCAAGATTGAGTGTCCTGAGCAAGGGCGAAGGGATGCCCCTCGACATACTCGGAACGCTCAATTCTGCAGCTGCCTACGGCAGGCATAATTGGCGCACGGCCTTGCATTCAAGTAAGAGTTTAGCCGTTGCACTCCCCACATTACTGTAGGGCTCACCCCGCCACTAAAATAGTTGCTGGGTGCGAATGACCTTTCGGGCATTCGCGTCTCTGTTCGCATCTCTCGGATTACTCCGGACGGGCGTTACCCGCTACCCTTCCAATCTTGCCCACCGCAGGTGGTTGCAAGATTGAGTGTCCTGAGTAAGGGTGAAGGGATGCCCCTCGACATACTCGGAACGCTCAATTCTGCAGCTGCCTACGGCAGGCATAATTGGCGAATGTTCGGACTTTCCTCACTCCTTCTTTCGAAGAAGTGTAACTATCCAATACAAGCAAATATAATTGTACCCTTTTTCTACAAAAAATCAACCACGTAACACCACATTGACATATTTATATTAAGACACTTATATTGATTGGGTGTTGAACAGAAATTAATCAGACATTGATTAGGTTTTGGTCAGTTGTTGGTCAGTTGTTGGTCAGTTGTTGGTCAGTTGTTGGTCAGTTGTTGGTCAGTTGTTGGTCAGTTGTTGGTCAGTAAAATATTACTATATTCACAAGTATGGTTCTCATGTAGCTCTCATTACCTTTACCTAACTCTGACGACCGTCAGAGTTAGGTAAAGTGTGTAATGTGTGTAAGTAATGTGTACAGAAATTCTTTGTAATTCTTTATTACAAATACAAAGAACCACTTGCCCATGATATCAAGGTTGAACCTTAATATGGGATAGGTTCCATAGGTTCCACCTCTGTATACAGAGGTGGAACCTATGTGGTTGTAAAACTACTTGCCCATTAAGTAAAGTTGCTTTATTTCCCCATCAGACAGCGCCCGATTATATAATCGCACATCATCAATTTTTCCAGAAAAAGGGAGAGCGTGTGTGGCGTCACTTCCTATTCTAAGTTGATTTCCATTATCTGTCATTGTGCCCGTCTTTGCTGTGGGACCCCCAATTAACACGCCATCTACATAGACCCTTATATTTTGCCCATCCCAAGTGCAAGCGACATGGTGCCATTCATTCGCTTTCAAATGATCCCCCGTAGTTGTTAAAATTGTGATACTTCCCGTATCAATTGAACATCTGACATTTTTACCTTGGTGTCTAAAAAAGTAGGTGCCTTTATCTAAAATTCTTTGAGTTAAAGTGTCGTTATTACTATTAGTCCACGCTGCCATAGTAATGGCAGAAGACGGAGTTAGGGTTGGACTTGTGCCCAGGCTAACATAGTCGGAAATACTTCGATTAAAATTGAGAGCCTGCCCAACCTTACCAATAGTTGGACCAGTGCTTGTGGCAATTGTAGTAGTGCCGTGGAAACCATTACCTGATGCGTCACGAATTTTAAGGTCGGTGCTCCAATCCATATATTTTCCATCAAATGTCCAGTAGCCGAGAAGGCCTTCTGTAATTCGATTCACGGGGGAAGAGTTTATCTTTGCCTCGCCTGATATATATAAGCTAGCCACATCACTGGCTGAAAGTGCGCGATTATAAAGACGAACGTCATCAATGTAGCCAGAGAAAAAATCGTTACAGGAGATTTCTCTTATACATCCGATATTAGAGGAATCTTGGAGGAATGTGCCCGTCCTTGTGTAATTAAAATTAGAAGCATCTGCGACACCATCTATATAAAGGGAAGCGCTACCATTCGCATCCGAAAAGACAAAATGATGCCATTTATCATCAAAAACATCTGCGGTGGAGGCAACATTTAGTATAGTGCCAGACGTATTTTGAATAGCCACTCTCATCTTACCAGCGCTGGAAACAAGATAGACCTTCCTATTGTTGAAACCGTTCTGCCCTTCTCCATACACAGTACGCTGAGTAACGGAAGACTTAACCCATCCTGAGACACTCCAATTTAAATTACTTGGATAGACTGGCTTATTAATAGTAACTTGATCGTCACTTCCATCAAAATTTAGTGCCTTTCCTCTCTTACCATCTGTCCAACCAGAAGTTGCCGTTGGAGGATTCGCAAAGCCACTCATTGTGCCGTTTTTTCCAGTTCCTGAAAAATCACCAGCTATCGTACCGACCCCTTCATTAAAGGACCAGTAGCCAACAAGGCCGAGATTATTAGGGACCTTTCGAGTAATGGACCCACTTCCATACAGAGTCGCAATTTCGGAAGCGGAAAGGGCGCGGTTGTAAATACGGACTTCGTCCATTGTTCCATCAAAATAATAATTACTGCCTCCATAGTTCTGTCTACCTATCTTCAATTCATCTGTTTGAGTACCTAAAAAAGAATAGGCCATGGCTTGTTGACGATTAACTGAGCCATTTGAATAAAAAGTTATTAAATTATTGGTGTCATCAAAGACAACGGCGACCTGTCGCCACTGGTCCAAGACAACTGCTCCGGTATTCGAAGTAAAACTTCTATATACAGAGCCGCTATCTTGGAATTCAAAATTTAAGACACCGCTTCCTGCAGTGTAAAAACCATAATTATCATTATCATTTAGACCCTTCTCAAGAATAAAACGAAGATTGCTTGCATCATCTACATTCACCCATGCCACAATCGTCATATTTTGGTTCATCTGAAGTGATGAAGAATTTGGTATGGAAATATAGTCACTGGTGCCATCAAACTCTAATCCCTTTCCCAGTTTCCCACTAGCCCAACCGCTAGTCGCCGTTGGTGGATTGGAAAATGTCTGCAGGGTACCATGATTTCCATTCCCTGAAAAATCTGTAGCGACAGTAGATGTCCCTTCATTCATAGACCAATATCCCACAAGACCTAGATTGGATGGGGGTCTTGAGAGAACGGCGGCGTCAGTTTTTGTGGGGAAAATAAAGAATAGGAAACAAAAAACGAAGACACCCCCAACAAACCATTTAAGATGGTTTGTTGGGTAGTATTTCTTTTTTATATTTTCATCTTTCATCTTTATTTTTATCATTCTACACTAATCCATTTCCATCTCTCCAAAATCTCTACCATCTTCTGGTCAAACTCTGGATAAGTGGATATTTGATAGAGTTTACCATCGTGGGTAAACCAAATTTCTCGCGTCTCGAGTGTCCCCACAGAACTTGAGAAAACCACAGCGACTGCTCCGTCAATAGATATCATCTGGGAATCTCGAAAATCCATATTTGGTAATTCATTTTGGATACGTCCCACCGAGAGTGGTAAATCGTCATCAAAGATAGATACATAGATTTGAAAATTTTCTTTTTCATCCTCACCCTTAAAAATAAAAGTCTCTCCAGGATCTTCAAGGTCAACTGGTAATCTAGATACCACAAATAACTCATCATAAGAAAAAGAAAAGCTTCTATCAGGGTCTACAAATTCTGCGCCGCCAGCAAAGACTTGTGGAGCGTTTTCGGGTAAATCTTCTGGTGAAATCACGTTGGCTGGAGAACTCTTCTCCAACACCAAAGAAAGCACAAGCCAGATAGTTAGGCCTAAAATCACAATCACCAGCAAAATTATATTCTTTTTATTTTGGAACATTTATTTTTTTCTTTTCAAGAATCACATCTTTCTAATTTCACCAATGTCGTAATTATAATCTGAAGAACGAAAGACCCAAAAGACCCAATTTTTCTTTTCCGAAAGCGAAAGGTTGAATCTCTGATATTTTAATTATTAAACCCAAAGATAAACGAAAGTATTCTTTGAAACATAGGGAAAGTGCGAGAAAGAAGATCAAGTGACCCACTGTAAAATCCCAAATCCCCACCTCCTCCTCCAGGACTGCCACCGCCTTGTGGAGGTCCAGAGCCACCCCCTTCAAGCCCGCCACCTCCGGCTGGAGCACCGCCACCCCTTGGAGCACCGGGCGTTGCATTTTGCTCTAATGTGCCACCTGGGTCTCGAGCTGGTGGATTATACAGAGAAGCGAGATAGATTCTGGGGGTTTGTGTATAAGTGAAGTTTGTAATAGAGCCAGCATTTGTCAGTCTAAAGCAATAATCAATATCTTGGGTTACATCGTTAGTAGAGCGAACAGAAAATTCATGTTCTGTATACTGACTGGATGTTATTGAATGAGCAGAAGTCTGGTTTAATTGATCCATAAAATACCCCGGCGTGAATGTCTTCCCCGATGGATCAGAGGTATAGCTTGAGTTAGTTGTTGGGGCCAAATTAATGACCTTAGAAGATGGGCTTATAATCCAGTGGGTTCCATTTGACTGAGTAGTGGGGACAGGTATCCAAGCAGAACAGGAACTAGAAGCTTGCTCAAGTAAATATGTGATATTAGTAGCACTTCCATTTCCTTCATTAGAAATGACGAAACGTATGCGACGACGATCTCCCTTTCCAACACCGTTAACTAAATCTGTGTTCTCTAGACCCGCTGGAGAGGCTCCACTTTCATCTCCGTTATCATTGAACCAGCGAGTGTATTGTATGTCTAGATTAAATGCCCCCACCCCCCAACAACTTCCTACGCTCGCCCCACTCGTACTATTGGTTGTGTCAATGTTTGTACTTGCTCCATCACAACCAGAATAACTAACAGTAATGTAATCTACTGATTCTGTTCCTTGGTGATTGATGAGCCATTGAGTCGCTCCGTCGGAAGAAGTGACGATGACGGGGTTACCTGCTGTACCTGTAAGAGTAAGAAGTCCATTAGTAGTGAAGGTTTGTCCGGAAGTAAATTTAATTGTTTTGTTGGCAGTGGTGACAGAAAGATTATTGAAAGTGGTGGCGCCAGAGAGGGTGCTAACTTGAGCACTGTCATTGAATACTACTGTTCCAGAGTTGTGGGTGAATGTTCCGCCGTTAGTGTAGTTACCAGAGATGGTGAGGGTGCCGGCTGGTGCGGTATAAGTTCCTGAAGAAAGAGTGAGGTGGTTGTAAGTTGTGGCTGTAAGGTTGGCGGTGGCTCCAGTATATGAGACTGTTCCTGTCGAAGGTGTATATGTACCACTGATCACAAATGGAGTGCCGGTACCCGAGAGAGTAAGAGTGTTGGCTCCATTGTGAGAAAATATTTGTGAAGCATCAATGGTAAGACTGGTCATCTGAG
>Ga0163153_10004616_pt1 | contig 17079 bp, 15 predicted proteins | sample OliLakLV19MP6IB1_FD_148629 | JGI IMG/M metagenome (GOLD analysis project Ga0163153, IMG submission 148629) | Freshwater microbial mat bacterial communities from Lake Vanda, McMurdo Dry Valleys, Antarctica - Oligotrophic Lake LV.19.MP6.IB-1 | ecosystem: Environmental > Aquatic > Freshwater >... | reverse complement strand
CAATGGAATAATTTTTTTTAACCGCTACAACAAACCAGATACAGGCACGCAAGGTCCAGTTAACTTACCCTGGTCAGTTTGCTCCGAAAAGGCCTGGTCAGATACCCCGAAATCTCCACTGCGCTTCCAAACAGAGCCACTAAAGCGCGAGATAAGTACGCGCCACAGATTCCATCCCTCGAAGAGATGGAATCTGTTCACGCACCCCACCGCTCACCACAAAATTTCTAACTTAGCCGCTCAAAATAATTAAGCATGAATCTTCACGAATATCAGGCAAAAGAAATTCTCAGCACCTTCGGAGTGCCCACGCAAAAAGGCATCGCAGTTGATAAAGTTGATGCAGCGATTGAGGCGGCAAAGAAATTACAAACAGAAACAGGCACGCAGTTTTGGGTAATCAAAGCGCAGATTCACGCAGGCGGGCGCGGCAAGGGCGGTGGCGTGAAGCTGGCAAAGAGCATTGATGAGGTGAAGGAAAAAGCATCCGCCATTCTCGGCATGCAGTTGGTGACACCACAAACAGGCGCACAGGGCAAGCGGGTTAATAAAATTCTCATTGCGCAGGATGTCTATTATCCCGGTGCTGACAAGCCGAAGGAATTTTACCTCAGCATTTTACTCGACCGCTCGCAGAGTCGCAACGTAATCATTTACACCACCGAGGGCGGAATGGATATTGAAGAAGTGGCAGAAAAAACTCCTGAACTTTTATTCAAAGAAACGGTGAACCCTGCCATCGGCATCAAGCCGTTTCAGGCAAGAAGAATTGCTTTCAACCTCGGCTTGTCGGGCAATGCGTTTAATGAGCTGGTGAGCTTCGTGCAGAAACTCTACAAAGCATATACTTCTATTGATGCATCGCTCGTGGAAATCAACCCGCTGCTGAAAACCAGCGATGGCAAAATCATTGCCGTTGACGCAAAGATGCAGCTTGATGACAATGCGCTTTATCGCCACAAAGATTATGAAGCGCTGCGCGACACCACCGAAGAAGACCCTACGGAAGTGGAAGCAAGCAAGTCGAATCTCAACTTCATTAAGCTCGATGGCAACGTGGGCTGCATGGTGAATGGCGCAGGTCTTGCCATGGCAACGATGGACATGATAAAACTCGCAGGTGGAGCGCCCGCCAACTTCCTCGATGTGGGCGGCACGGCAAATGCGCAAACGGTGGAAGCAGGCTTTCGCATCATTCTGAAAGACCCGAATGTGAAAGCGTTGCTCGTGAATATCTTCGGGGGCATTGTGCGCTGCGACCGCGTGGCGCAGGGCATCGTGGATGCTTACAAGAATATCGGTGAAATAAACATCCCCATCATCGTGCGCCTGCAAGGCACCAATGCCGAACTCGCAAAGGAGCTGATTGACAAATCAGGCTTGAAAGTGCGCTCTGCCATCTTATTAAAGGAAGCGGCAGAACTCGTGCAGGGAGCGCTGAAATAATTAAGGATTACGAATTAGGAATTGCTTTCAATTCGTAATTCCTAATTCTCAATTTCTAATTTTCTTTACGGTTTATACACAAACTGCACTGTTTCCCTTGTGCGTTGCGTAATCAGGATGTTTTTCCCCGCAGTGAGTTCGCTCACAATTTTATCATTATAGTGGCGAATCGTAAGCACCTCTAAGTTTTTTTCAGTGGTGATGGAGAAATCTGTTTTCAACTCGCGTATAATTTCAGCGAGTTTTTCTTCATCATAGTCAATGCAGGCTTCCATGCTGATGGCGGCATTCTGCATCACGTTGATGCGGATGCGCAGCTTGCCAAAGCATTCAAGGATTAAACCAAGATTTTCTTCCGCCATGAACGAAAAATCTTTGGTGTGAAATTCGAGCAGCGCCTGATCTTTTTTAATTACGATAATCGGGGGAATGCCCGCAGGAAGCGGCTTACCGGAAACAATCGTTCCTGTTTTTTCGCTTTCGATAAACGAGCGCACATGCAGCGGGATGTCTTTGTTTTGCAGCGGTTTAATTGTTTTCGGGTGAATCACCTGCGCCCCGTAATAAGTCATTTCCACTGCTTCTTCATAATTGAGATTATCAATCTTCACAGCATCAGGAAACTGTGTAGGATTGGCGTTGAGTACGCCCGGCACGTCTTTCCAAATCACTTGTTCTTTGGCATGGAGGATGTTGGAGAAAATGGCAGCGGTGAAGTCGGAGCCTTCTCTGCCAAGCGTAGTTGTGTAGCCATCTGGCGTAGTGCCGATGAATCCCTGCGTAATCACAATCTTATCGTTGAGCAGTGACTTCACTGTTTCGGTGATGCGTGTTGTAGTTTCTTCCCAGTTGATTTTCGGCTCACGGTAATTGGAATCGGTCTTCACAACTGTGCGGGCATCGAGCCACACAGCGGGTAAGCCGATGCTTTGTAAATAAGAAGCCATTATGCGTGTGGAAAGCAATTCGCCCATCGAAACAACCTGGTCATAGAGGAAGTCGTACTGCTCGGGTTTGAAGGTTTCAAGCGTATTGCGCAACTGATTGAAGAGTTTTTTTAATTCAACAAAGCCGTTGTCGTTTTGGTCTTTAATGAGTTTGCCTGCAATGTCGAAGTGTTGCTTTTCAAGCGTGTCAATCAGTTTGTTTGCGGCAGCAACATCCTTTTTAAAGAATGCCTGCGCCACATCTTCCAGCGCGTTGGTGGTTTTTCCCAATGCAGAAATCACAACCACTAATTGTTGCTGCTGATGGCGGCTGATAATGTTGCCGACATTCACCATCGAAGGGGCATCTTTCACCGATGCTCCGCCAAACTTGAATACTTTCATTTTTATTTAGTTGTTAGTTATTGGTTGATAGTTGTTATTGGATGGTTGATAGGTTTAGTTGATAGGTTTCTTTTTAAAATCTATCAACGAACAACTATCAACGAAAATGCAGCTTGCAATCAACCCATTCATCATCAAACACTACGTTGCTGAAGCGTTCGTAAAAACGAATTGCGTCTTTATTCCAGCGCAGCACTTGCCATTTGAGCACGCGGGCTTTTTCATTCGTGGCATATTCAATCACTCTGTTGAACAACAATTCACCGATGCCTTTGCTGCGGTGCTTTTCGCGCACCACAATGTCATCAAGGTAAACGAGTTTCCCTTTCCACGTGGAGTAGCCGATGTAAGTAAGCGCCATGCCTACCACTTCATTATTTAACTCCGCCACAAATGCTTTGAAAAGCGGCTTCTCGCCAAAGCCATCCTTTGTTAAATCATCAAGGGTAAGGATTACCGCTTCAGGCGCATTTTCAAACTCAGCAAGGTCTTTTATGAGCGAAAGCGCTGCGGGCATATCTGTTGCTGTTGCAGCACGCACTGTAATTTTCAAATCGGTTGTTGTTGTTGATTGCATCTTGATTTTCGCGCTCAATTCTCTTATCTTGAAAAAAGCGTCCGCAAAGATAATTCAGTATTTTTGTCTTTGTGAAACGGGTGTTGCGGATGGAGTGTTGAGGGTGGGGTAATGGAGGATTAAAACAGTAGATTTTTTCTTTCCCGATTACTCAAATCCAAAGCACACAATCCAATTCTAAACACCCAACACAGAACACCCAACACACAACACCCAAATATGACAGGCAAAAAAGTAATCGTTCTTGATGAATATATCGTCAACAAGCAAAAAGAATTTCCCCGCGCCACGGGCGACCTTTCCGCAATTCTCCGCAACATTGGCGTTGCAGCAAAGATTGTAAACCGCGAAGTGAACGCTGCCGGTTTGGTTGACATCCTCGGCACTATCGGCAGAACAAACATTCAGGGCGAAGACGTGATGAAGCTTGATGAATTTGCAAACACCGAATTTATTTCTTCACTTTCCACCAGCGGATTGTGCGCGGGCGTTGCATCCGAAGAAGATGAGCATGTTATCGTTGTTGACGGACACAACAAAGCAAAATACGTGGTGTGTATTGACCCGCTCGATGGCTCATCGAATATTGATGTGAATGTTTCTATCGGCACTATTTTCTCTATTTACCGCAGACCAAATCCGGAAACGGAATGCACCGAAAAAGATTTCTTGCAAAAGGGCACCAATCTCATGGGCGCAGGCTACATTATCTATGGCTCAAGTACGATGTTGGTTTACACCACAGGATATGGCGTAAATGGCTTCACGCTCGACCCTTCCATTGGTGAGTTTTGTCTTTCACACGAAAAAATCACGATTCCTAAAAACGGGAATATCTATTCAATCAATCAGGGCAACTATTCCAAATATTCAGAAGGTGTGAAGGCGTATGTGAATTACTGCATGGGGCTTGATAATTCAAACAAGAAGCCCTGCTCGCTGCGCTACATCGGCTCCATGGTGGCTGACCTGCATCGCAACTTGATTAAGGGCGGCATTTTTATTTATCCTTCAACGAAGGATGCACCGAAAGGAAAGTTGCGCCTGTTGTATGAGTGCAACCCCATGTCGTTCATCGTTGAGCAGGCGGGCGGTCGCGCTACTGATGGGCACAAGCGCATCCTCGAACTGGAGCCTACCGAGCTACACCAGCGCACACCAATCTTTATCGGTTCCGAAGAGATGGTGCTGAAGGCGGAAGAATTTGTGGAGAAGCACGAGGCGGTAGGCGCGTGAGGCGGAGGGAGTAAATAATTACTACATGGGAATTGCGAATCAGGAATTGCCTTTTCAGTTTTACCCAATTAGATTGTGAAGTCGCTCTAAGCAGTTCTTTACCTCTACTTTTAACGTGCCTGCAATTACGATTAACCTGAGTCGGTTTAACTCTGCCACGGTTCTCGAATGCGTCATTTTTATCACCTGCCTTTCAAACAAAAAAAGCCTTCTGAAAAATCAGAAGGCTTTTTTTATTCCAGTGCCCGAAGGGGGAATCGAACCCCCACAATGTTGCCATTACTGGATTTTGAATCCAGCGCGTCTACCAGTTCCGCCATCCGGGCAGGCATCCATAACTTATCATCCTAACAATGAACGTCATTTCCTAAACTGAGCGGGAAACGGGTCTCGAACCCGCGACCTTCAGCTTGGGAAGCTGACGCTCTACCAACTGAGCTACTCCCGCTTTTTACTACTTCCCATAGCTTGGGATCCGCCTCAGGCAGACTACCAACGGGGTTATTCCCGCAATTCAAAAGAATAATTCGTCCACAAATCTACAATCTAAAATCCTGAATCGGAAGAGCCTCCTACAGGACTTGAACCTGCGACCTGTTCATTACGAATGAACCGCTCTACCAACTGAGCTAAGGAGGCTTTCGGGCTGTCGAAATTAATCTATCTGCTCTTTTGATACAACAATATTGACGTTGAAAATTTGAGGTTTGCCGTTTCAATCATTCCTCTTATTATTAAATGCAGAAAAAACAATAACATGAAAAAGAACTCCGCTTTTATTCTACTTGCCGCCTTCGCATTTTTCTTGACTTCCTGTAGCGCTTCAAACCATGCGCGCATTAATAACAGGCAAAATGATATGCTATCCGTGCAATCGAGTGTTGAAATGAGGAAAGGTTCTCCTCCTGCTGAAGCTGCGCAGCTTGATGTGCTTGCTCCTGAAGCAATTTCTGCAAACAATGAAGTGCAAACAAAGCATTCGTTGAAGGAAACTCCTAAAGTGAATGCATTTGAAACGCCCTCGCGCAAAAGTGTAAAAGCTGAGATGCAACAGTTCACGAGGGAGCAGAAGAAGGAATTGCGCAAGGCGATTCTTTATGCTTATCTGGGCAAGGAAATTCCCGTGTCAAAAAGCGCACAGAAAGATGGCGCGCCTTTTATTGACCGGACTGCCGCTGCTATCATTGCTTTTTTTATTCCGCCATTAGGCGCGGGGTTGTATTTCGGAAAGGATAAAAGAACCTGGATTTCGCTGGGGCTTACGCTTTTCTTCTGGCTGCCGGGCGCTATCTATTCTATCATTGTGATTTTGAGAGATTAAACTCAGGTACAATTTTGTAATCAGGCAAGTATTCTTCTTAATAGATAATTATTATCCTTCTGCAACGGGCGCTACCGAACAAAGCGATAGGGAAATGAGATAAGTACGTGCCCACCTGCGCTGATCGCTATGAAGGGTAAACCAAAAATCAGACCTGAGCGATTAGAAAAGGGGTTGCTTACTTATTACTTAAAAATTATAACTTACAACTTCTCACAAATACCTGAAATCGTAGCCCGGCTTTAGCTTTTGCAGGGTTTCGTAGATAAGGCGAATCACATCATTGGTGTCAGCGATGTCAACCGCTTCAACGGTAGTATGCATGTAGCGCAAGGCAAGTGAAATGAGCGCTGAAGGAATGCCGCCATTGGCATACGCAAACGCATCGGTGTCTGTTCCCGTGACGCGCGATGCCGCATCGCGTTGTAACGAGATTTTATTTTTATCAGCCACATCAATTATGATGTCGAGCAACTTGTTGTGTACTGCCGGAGCATACGTTACCACCGGACCTCTGCCGCAGGCAAAGTCGCCTTCAATTTTTTTATCAATATTTGGCGTGGTGGTGTCGTGGCACACATCGGTTACGATGGCTACGTTTGGCTTTAGCGTTTGCACAATCATCTCGGCACCGCGCAATCCTACTTCTTCCTGCACCGCGTTTACGATATACAAGCCAAAGGGCAGCTTCTTTTTGTTTTCTTTCAGCAAACGCGCCACCTGCGAAATCATAAACCCACCGATGCGGTTATCGAGTGCGCGACCAAGGTAATAACGGTTGTTCAGAATCATGAATTCATCCTCATAGGTGATTACGCAACCCACATGGATGCCCATTGCTTCCACCTCTTTCTTTGAGCGGCAGCCGCAATCAAGGAAAATGTTTTTAAGCGTGGGCGCTTCTTCTTTATCCGGCTTTCTTAAATGGATGGCGGGCCATCCGAAAACCGCGCGCACCCTACCCTTCTTCGTATGGATGTTCACGCGCTTCGAGGGTGCGATTTGATGGTCGCTGCCGCCATTTCGTTTCACATAAATCAGTCCGTCATCGGTGATGTAGGAAACGAACCAGGAGATTTCATCGGCATGGGCTTCAATCACTACTTTGTATTCCGCCTTGGGATTAATCACACCTACCACGGTGCCATAATTATCTACCTGATAGTCATCAATGTAGGGCTTCATATAGTTGAGCCACAACTTTTGTCCTTCCGCTTCAAAGCCGGTGGGCGAAGCATTATTGATATATTGCTGCAAAAACTGCTCAGCCTCTTTGGTGATAACAGTAATTCTTTTCGGAGTGCTTTTTGTTGCCATGCTTTTAGCGATTTGTTGAGACGCCAAAGATAAAAAAACAGGCTTTAGCTGAAAATCATAACTTTTTACTGCAAGCTGCTTTTTCAACTGATGGAAAAAATCGCCTTACGGGAGACAAACATCATCTCTTGACAGAGGAGCAAAGGATGCATTTCAAATTGTCGCATAAAAAAGGTCGCACCTACGGTGCTTTGGTAATCTTAGTTTAATATTTCCTACTACCAAAAGATCGCCTCTACGAGGCTGATATGAGCCCCATTAGGGCGAACTTTTGGTAGAAATCAGCAAGCGAACGGATTATTAAGCCCCCCATAGCGCAAGCATGGCGCAAAGCGTCCGCTTGTGCCTTTCATCCTTGAGCGTCCGCTATGCTCCTACCTCAACTTTTCCTTCAAATAATTTCATTCCCCCGAAACTGGCGCAAGCATTATAACTGGCGCAAAGCGTCCGCTTGTGCCAATCATCCTTGCAGCGTCCGCTGCGTTGTAATAACCTCAATCTCTTCAGCGCTTCACTCCAACAGGATAATATCAAGCAATCCCTTCTCTCCGGCATAATCCCTTGCGCTGCTGTAAATCCAATCAGTCGGGCTGCTGACAAATCCTGCCGAAACAGGATTTTATGCACATTATCTAATTTCTGTTCCATGATTTTCCGGTCGAGCATAACTTCTTTGTATTCATTACGGATGAATACATCAATCCAGTTCACCATGGCGAAACTGACAAAATAAAGTTGGCTATTGTCCCTGAATTTGTATTTCCGGCTCATAGCAGTAATTTTAGGAAAAAAGGTAAAGATGATATGGTTTTATCAAATGAGCGGACGCTCAAGGATGAAAGGCACAAGCGGACGCTTTGCGCCAGTATGCTTTGCATCATGCTTGCGCCATGGCGGAGCGATGCACTGTATTAGTGGACTAAGTGCTGGTGCGGGCGAAATGATTTTCTCAAAAGATGGAACGCAGTTGGCATCAGCTAATTGGATGGAAAAAAAAATTGAGTTGTTTAATTTTGATAGGTGCAAAGGGGAGTTGCTAGATTATCGTTTAGTTGAGGATGGTACAAATAATATCAATCCTTATGGATGCGAGTTTTCATCATCAGGGCATATTATGTATGTATCAGCAACTTCAGGTTCAGGGTTTGGAAATAACAGATACGCGCTGTATCAGTACAACTTAAATGCAAACAATATTCCATCATCTCAAGTAACAATCCGAATCGAAACGGATTTCTATGTTCAATATGGACAAGTACAAAGAACGCCCCAAGGTCAGATAATTCTTTCCAATTTGTACAATAATACGCATGTATTTAACTATTACAATCAAAATATTAGTGTGATTGAAAATCCTGATTCATTAGGATTGGCTTGTTCATTTCAACGGTATTCACTTTATCTGGGTGATAGTTCCCGTTCTTCATTTGGTCTCCCAAACATGCCCAACTACAACCTTGGCGCATTAAGCATCTACCAAGCCTTTGCCGGAGAAAATCAAACACTCTGCTCAGAAAATACCACTGTAAAAGGCGTATTCATCGGCTCGCCTGCCGTGCCGGGGGTGCAGTATCAATGGAGTCCTCCTGAGGGCATAGATACATTAACTAAGTCGCATCCCTTTGTAATACCCGATAGCAGCAGATGGTATTATGTAACTTTTACAGACACGAGCATAAAATACAGTTGCCAAAGCAAAACAGACAGTGTGTTTGTGGAGGTGAAAGATTGTACGGTAGGAGTAGGAAGTATCAAGAATCAAGAGGGCAGTATCAAGATATTTCCAAACCCAAGTGATGGAATTATTCATATCTCAATACTTGCTACTCAGTACTCACTACTCAAAACGGAGATTTTTGATGTGAGCGGGAAATTGCTGCAAACATTTTTCAATCAACCAACATTAGATATTTCAGCGTATGCAACGGGCTTGTATCTTCTGCGCATCTCTTTGAAAGATGGAACTACAACTTACAGGAAGGTTACCAAGAGCTAACAACCGGATTGAAAACAGCACATATGCGATGTGGCTGGTGAACAATCAAAATCCGACCTTCATCTCAAACAATACGGTTGACATGTCTCCGCTTGTGCCTATTATCCTGTAGCGTCCGCTTTTTTTTACTGGTCAAACTAACTCTGTAAGCCCTCCCTTTTTAGGAAAGGTCTGAATTTGACTTTTGGCAGGTGAATTCTAACTATTCTTGAGTTTGCTTTCAAAATAGACTAATATGCCTTTACGTTAAAAGTTTGGTATTGATTTTGATTTTCCACACAGAAACCATTCAAATGAAAACCTTTCTCCTCCTTTTCACCATTCTTGTTTTACATCTCAACTCTTTTTCACAGGAATTGAACCTTGCCGCGATTGAAATTCAGGGCGGGGACACCATTCCCTCAGTTACGCTTGATGAAGTGCGCGTATTTTCAAAACAGTTTGCCACAAAAGAAGAACGCCACGCTTTTGAGCGCCTGAAAAACAACACCTACAAGGTTTATCCTTACGTGCAGACTGCCGTGCAGATTTACAATGAAATGCAAACAGACCTTGCCGACATTGATAAGAAACGCCAGCAGAAAAAATACATCAAGGAAAAGGAAAAAGAAATGCGCGAAAAGTTTGAAAAGGAAATCCGCAACCTTACAAAAACACAGGGACACATTCTTATCAAACTCATAAACCGCGAAACGGGCAACAACTGCTACACGATTGTGAAAGACATGAAAGGTTCTGTGGTGGCTTTCTTTTGGAATATTGCAGGGAAGGTCTATGACCACAATTTGAAGGAAGAATACAAGCCTGAAGAGAACAAAGACCTCGAGTTCATCGTGCGGATGATAAAGAAGGAGCCGCTACCGGGCGATTAACTCCACGATTTTATTTTCATCAATCAAATTCATGCACTTGAAATGTCCTTTGGGGCACTTTGCGAAACCAATCTTTGAGCAGGGACGGCACTTTAAGCCGTGTACTTCCAATATCTCCGCTTTGTTTCCTGCGTTTCCATAATATGGATACATCCCAAACTCAGGAATCGTGTTTCCCCAGAGCGAGATGATAGGTTTTTGAAACGCTGCCGCGATGTGCATCAGCCCCGTATCATTTGTGATGATGTGGGTAGCCTGCTTCACTATCGAAGCCGATTGGTTGATGCTGAACTTCCCGCAGGCATTATACACATGACTGCCCGAAGCGCTTGCGATTTCCTCTCCTTCTTGAATTTCCTTTCTTCCTCCGAGCAGGATAATGGGCTTTTCAATTTTCTTACATGCATGTATCACCTTTTCCGCGGGAAAGCGCTTCGTGTTGTGCGTTGCCGCCAGCACCCAGCCGATGTATCCGTTGCGATGCGTTTCGGGTAATTCATTTTTCTGCACTTCTTCACTTCCCGGAATGAAATAATCCAACCCAATCTGGTCATGTTTCACCCCAAGCGGCTTTGCAACGTCAAGATAGCGGTCAACAATATGCACGGGTAGGAGCTTATTTACTTTCATATTCACCATCAGCCACTTTTCGATGTTCTGCTTGTTAAGCGATTTGCTTTTTGCAAACAACAATTGCATCACAAGGAAGCTGCGCTGATTGTGATGCAGGTCGAGCACATAATCAAACTTCTCTTTTCGCAGTGTTGCGATGGTATCGAAGATATTTTCATCCAGCAAATGCAGTTTTTCGATGTAAGGATTTCCAACAAGCACGTCTTTAAACTGCGGCTTCGTGAGATAATGCACCGCTGCGCCCAACTGCTGCTGCACACAGCGGATAACAGGCGTTGTAAGCACAATGTCGCCTATCGAACTGAAGCGGATGAGGAGAATTTTCAAGCCTTATAAATACTTTGACGCCTTCATGATGTATTCCTGCACGCCCAGCAGAATCATATCCTTCACGCCTTCGGGCAGTTGCTTCACAATTTTGCCCGGTGAGCCGAGCACCATCGAATAATCAGGTATCACAGTGTTTTCCGTCACCAGCGCATTCGCCCCGATGATGCAGCAGTTGCCTATCTTCACGTTGTTCATGATGGTTGAACCCATGCCGATGAGATTGTTATTCCCAATCGTGCATCCATGCAAAATCACGCGATGCCCCACCACGTTATCCTCGCCCACCGTAACGGGTGTGCCGGGGTCAACGTGGATAATCGTGCCGTCCTGAATGTTCGTGCGGTTGCCAATCTTTATCAAATCAGAATCACCGCGCAGCACTGCATTATACCACACCGACACTTCATCGCCCAGCACCACGTTACCAACCACAATAGCGCCCTGCGCGATAAACACGTTTTTTCCTTTGCGCACTTGCGCCATTAATTTTTCAAAATGTGTTGTTTCCATAATTTTCAAAGTATTTCCTTTCAATCCGTGTGTCATGCCGGACTTGTTCCGGCATCCGCTGATGTTTTCTATAGGGGGATGGCGGAATGAATCCGCCATGACATTTAAACCTCGCTCACAAATATACAAGGGCTATTCACTCCTGAAACATCCCCTTGTAAAAAACGTATCAAACCCACTGCTGCGCGTCTATTTTGTGTTATCCTAAAACCGGCTGATATGAGGGGATTGATAAGAGGAGTTTCGATGTTGGTTGCACTGTCCTTTTCACTTGCGCTTTTACATTCCTGCTCGCTCGACAACGGCATCCTGAAGCCCTCGTGCCTCATCTTTGAATTTGATTTAAACGAAAAATGGTGGTATCCGCAGGATAACTCCGCGCAGCCGATCTTTTTCCGCTCCAATGGTCGTTTGCTTGTGGAAGGACAAACCGATACCCTCACATTTCTTTTGCAGAATTGCAACAAGCTGATGATAACAAACGAGAATCAACTCACCGAAGAGCAATGGGTAATTAAATATATCACCGACACTGACTTGCAACTGCTCTATCCCGATAATAGATTGGTGCTTTATCTCCGCAAGAAGTAGAATATTAATTCATCAACGCAAACCGGAAGGACTTGCTTCCCTGCTTGCTATTCACCCGAAGAAAATAAATGCCGCTTGAATGAGAACGCAGGTCAGCAGTGATATTTTCCCCATTCGCAAGCATGCCATCATGCAAGGTCGAAATAAACTGACCGGAAGCGGAGTACAAGCCAATAGTCGTCTTATGATTCGGAAGGTTTTGAAACGAAAGCCGGAGCATTCCTGCCACCACTTCATTTCTTATTAATTGAATTTGAAGTTCGTCACGCAACCCTGTGTCTGTTGTATCGGGAGGAATAACGCTTGGCGACTTCAGCCAATTAATAATCGCGGGGTCAAACGGAGAAGTCGTGCTCGGATAATGCGCTACCCAACCTCCTGCTTCATCAATCAAAAATTTGTTGAAATTCCAACCGACCGTAGCATTGGCAACGCCATTCCTGCTTGCTTGCTGTAACCATTTATACACATCATCAGCATTTGCGCCAAGCACAGTCACTTTCGACATCATTTGAAAATCAATATTGTATGTTTCTTCGCAAAATTCAAGAATTGTAGAATCAGCTCCTGGTTCTTGTGAACCAAAATCGTTGCAGGGAAAACCGATAATCATAAAGTTGCTGTCTTGATACGCTGTATAAAGCGATTCAAGTTCTTCGTATTGATAAGTGAAAGAACAATAGGTGGCAGTGTTCACCGCCATCACCTTTTTTCCATAAAAGGTAGAAAAGGGAAGGTCAAAGCCTAAGAGGGTCTTGCCTCTGAAATCATGAAAGGTTTCCGTTTGCGCAAAGCAGGCAACCGAGATAAAAAGTAAAAGGAACAGGGGGAGGCGTTTCATACTGGAAATGTTTTGATGAAGTTAGAGATTCTATTCTAAAGAGGAAGAAGTATTCTGCACAAAATAAAACAAACCTACGGGTAAATTGTTTTTAAAGCTCTTGCGCCCTATTGCCGGAGCCATGTTCCTTTGCAATTGGATGTAAGCCCCTCTTCGGATTTGTATGTTACGCGCAGTGTAGAAAGGTCAGTGGAAAGTGTTCCGAATAAATCGCGGATTTCAACTGCGCCTATCAGCACATCGGTGCGCTGGTCAAATGTTAGTTTACTGGCGCTTACAGAGATGACTTGCGAAGCTCCAAGACTCCTGATGTTGTAGATTTCAAGCGTTCTGTTATCCGAGCCTGCCCCCATATCAATTTCATATTGAAAAATGAGGCTTGCGCAAGTATCCGTTGCAGTCCAAGAACTGGAATCGCCTGCATCAAGAAATTTTGTGCGGGATAATATTTCACAGGAGTCGCCTTCATAGCCCGAGTTGCACACGCAAAGTCCGTTGTTGTTGCAATAGCCGCGTCCCGCATAACAAACAACCTCATTGGTAACGCATTTATCTTCCAACGTGCAGTCAGCGCCATCCCACCCGAGGTCGCAGAGGCAGATACAGTTCTTGCCATCTTCCAGCGGAAGACCATTTACGCAGCGATAATCCTTGCATGGCTCTAACTTGCAAGAAGTAAAAGCAAGAATGCTTGTGTAAAAAAATATGCGCGCTGCTTTTAAAATCATTTCAACTCAAAAATACTGTGCGGGATTTATTCCGTGAAAAAAATTACTTATTGAACTTCCGAGAACGTGTCGCTCTGCCTGATGTCGCCCGAAGTATAGCCTTTCTTAAACCAATACATGCGCTGCTCGGATGTGCCGTGCGTGAACGATTCAGGAACTACATAACCCCGCGCTTCTTTTTGCAAGCGGTCGTCACCGATGGCGTTGGCAGCGTTTAGCGCTTCTTCGATGTCGCCTTCTTCAAGCACGTCTTTCATCTTGTCGGCATGATGCGCCCATAAGCCCGCGAGAAAGTCAGCCTGCAATTCGAGTTTTACGCTGAGTTTATTATATTCTTCATCGCTGATTTTGCCGCGCTGTGCCTGCACCTTTGCGCTGATGCCGAGCAGGTTCTGGATGTGATGTCCGATTTCATGCGCCACCACATACGCCATTGCAAAATCACCGGATGCGCCAAAGCGGTTTTTCAGTTCATCATAGAAACTCAAATCAATGTAGGCGTATTGGTCAGCGGGGCAATAGAATGGTCCGCTCGCTGCGCTGGCAAAGCCGCAGGCTGATTGCACTTCGTTGGTAAACAACACTAACTGTGGCTTGGAGTAGTTTTCATTCAACTGCTCGCGAAAAATTTTATCCCACACATCTTCGGTGTCTTTAAGCACCACGGAAACAAACTGTGCTGCTTCATTTTCTTCGGTAGTGGGTGTGTGCGTTTGCTCTGTTTGTGTTGCTTGTTGTTGCACCACTTGCATAAGTTGCGTGGGGTCGCCACTGATGAAATAGGCTATCACCGCAATGATGATTCCAACACCGCCAAAGGCAATGCCTTTTTTGCCGCCACCGCGCCTGTCATCTACATTCTGGCTTGTTTCGCGTCCTCTCCATTTCATGGGTTGATGTTTTGAAGCATCTAAGATAAGGAGGATTAGTGTTTGTGGTTTGTGGTTTGTTGTTTTGAGTGGGAGGACTTGCTGTAAGATACCATTACCCTCCTGCCTTCTGCGCTACAAGACAATGCGATACGGAAACAAAGTCAGTACGCGCCCAAGAACAATCATCCCCTGCCAATCGCTCAATGCCTGCGCAGCCCCCTTCGCCTGCGCCACAGGCATTCGCGCAAAGGGGACTTTTCCGAATTGGCTCATCGGCATATTGGCAAATCAGCACATCAAAAAAAATTCCCCAAGTCATCTTCTTTCCCGAAAAAAACTTTTATATTAGAGTCTCGCTCGTTCTTTTCTTTTCACCCCAAAATCATAAACGCAATGAAAGTATATGACGCCAGCAACATCAAAAACATTGTCTTGCTTGGACACGCGGGTACGGGTAAAACCACCCTCGCTGAAACCATGATTTATGAAGCCGGTTTGCTCACCAGACGCGGCAGAGTGCAGGATAAAAACACCGTGTCCGATTATCACGAACTGGAGCATGAACGCGGCAACTCCGTGTTCAGCACGCTCACGTACACCGAATGGAAAGGAAACAAAATCAACATCATTGACACTCCGGGCTATGACGATTTCATTGGCGAGATTGTCGCTCCGCTGAAAGTTGCCGACACGGGCGTGTTGCTGCTGAATGCGCAATATGGCGTGGAAGTGGGCACGGAAATTATCTGGGACTATGCCGGGCAGTTTCACACACCGCTCATCCTTGCCGTGAATCAAGTTGACCGCGAAGAGGCTGACTTTGACAAGTGCGTGGAGCAGGCGAAGAAATCATTTGGCAGCAACGTGATTGTTGTGCAATATCCCCTCAATCAGGGCATCGGCTTCAATGCGATTATTGATGTATTGAAAATGACCATGTATCATTTTCCAGATGGTGGCGGCAAGCCGGAAAAGCGCCCCATTCCCGACAGCGAAAAAGAAACAGCAAAGCAATTACATAATGAATTGGTGGAAGCTGTGGCGCAGGAAGACGAAAGCCTCATGGAACTCTACTTTGAAAAAGGCGAGCTTGATGAAGACCACATGATGCAGGGGTTGCGCATGGCAATGGTGAAGCGCGACATCTTCCCGCTGTTTTGCCTTTCTGCCGAGCGCGACATGGGCAGCGGCAGGCTCATGGGATTCATTAATAATATAGCGCCCTGCGCGGGCGACATGCCTCCGGCAAAGCTCGAAGACGGCAAAACACTGAAGTGTGATGTGAATGGTCCCGCGTGTTTGTTCATTTACAAAACCATTTCTGAGCCGCACCTTGGCGACATGTCGTTCTTCAAAGTGATGTCGGGGGAATTGAAAACGGGAATGGACTTAGTGAACGAGCAAACAAGCGCCCACGAGCGTATCAACCAAATCTTTGTGATGGAAGGAAAGAAGCGCGAGCCGATTCAATTCTTGAAAGCGGGCGACCTGGGCGCGGTGGTGAAATTAAAACAAACACACACCAACGAAACATTGCATCCCAAAGGCATACCCCTTGCCATCGAGCCGATACATTTTCCCGAACCCGTTATCCAAACTGCCGTTGTCACCGTGAAGCAAGGCGAAGAAGATAAACTTTCACAAGCGCTTCATTCCCTCCACGCGGAAGACCCTACGTTATCAGTGGAACACAACAGCGAATTGCGCCAACTCATTATCAGCGGGCAGGGCGAACTGCACCTCAACATGGTGAAATGGAAACTCGAAAAACTGTTCAAGATTGAAGTCCAATTCATCGAGCCGCGTATCCCCTATCGCGAAACGATACAGAAACAAGTGAAGGCTGACTATCGCCACAAGAAGCAGAGCGGTGGAGCGGGGCAATTCGGTGAAGTACACATGCTCGTTGAACCCTATCACGAAGGCATGGGCAAGCCCAAAGATTTCACCGTGCGCGGTGAAGAAGTGGTTGACCTGCCGTGGGGCGGCAAGCTCGTGTTTCTCAACTGCATTGTGGGTGGCGCGATTGACGTGCGCTTCCTGCCCAGCATCCTCAAAGGCGTGATGGACAAAATGGAAATCGGTCCGCTCACGGGCTCGCGCGTGCGCGATGTGCGTGTGTCCGTGTATGACGGCAAGATGCACGCGGTTGACAGCAACGACATGGCATTCAAAATCGCGGGCATGATGGCGTTCAAGCAAGCCTTCACCGAGGCAGCGCCCCGCATCCTCGAACCTATCTATGAAGTCACCGTTACCACGCCTGCTGAGAGTATGGGCGAAGTGATTACAGACCTGCAAGGCAGGCGCGCCCTCATCATGGGCATGGAGCAGGATGGACACGCGCAAAAGGTGTTCGCCCGCGTGCCCCTTGCCGAGCTGTATAAATACAGTTCAACATTGCGCAGCATCTCGCAAGGCAGGGCGAAGCACACGCGCAATTTCTTAGAGTATCAACCCGTGCCGGTGGAGGTGCAG
>Ga0163153_10004615_pt1 | contig 17082 bp, 13 predicted proteins | sample OliLakLV19MP6IB1_FD_148629 | JGI IMG/M metagenome (GOLD analysis project Ga0163153, IMG submission 148629) | Freshwater microbial mat bacterial communities from Lake Vanda, McMurdo Dry Valleys, Antarctica - Oligotrophic Lake LV.19.MP6.IB-1 | ecosystem: Environmental > Aquatic > Freshwater >... | reverse complement strand
GGTAATGGACGGCAGATTCGCGATGGAAAATTGTTACGGCGTTGTGTCAGCCCCGGAGCCTGCGTAACAGACCGAGGTCGGCCCAGACACTCAATCCGCAATCCCGGAGGAACTGAACATGAACAAACTTCTCGTCACATTGATCGCCGGCGCTTTTGCGTCTATCGCTGCCGCCGCGCCCACTACCGCTGAACGGCAGTTCGACGTCCAGTCCACGACTCAGGCAGGCTCCGGCAGTTCCGCCAGCACCCAGAAGACTGCGGCACAGCAAAAGGCCAATGTCGGGGCTTCGAAGGGAGTATCGAAGATGACCGCGGTGGAAAAGGTGGCGCTTTTCGCGGAACTCACCAAGTCGAACATCAACCCGGATAACCCGTCGGGCGCGACCGGAACTTCCGCGCAGCAGATGATGAACGTCGCCGAGTCGAAGCATGATCCGAAGGCCAACGCCGGGTTGAGAACGAAGGCAGGGCAAAGGGAACTGGCGCAGCAACTCGAAAGCAAGGCCAACAAATAATCGCGACCGGATGGCCGCCAACGGCGAAGGCGGGGCTCGCGCCCTGCCTTCACTCCTGCGCGCTCATCTTTCGCGATAGTTCCGCCGCGCCCGGGGGAACCCGCGCTTGAGTCAGGCGTACTGCCCGGCGATGCGCATGAGGATCGGGTACGTGAAATCTGCGTGCTCGCGGCCAGCCAGAGGCAGGACGAACAAGGGGCCCGATTCGGTTCATCAAGAAATTGAGAACGATGGCAGCCCACGCGCGGACGGGGCGAGCCCGCTGTGCGCCGTCGTGACGGCTCGTTCGCTTTCGTGATTTTCCGACAGGCGATCAGACAACGGACAGCGTGATCGGACCCGGCGGAACAAGAATTCCGCCGGTCGAGAGCAACGCTCTGTTGGCTGGCGCACAGATGCCGCGAAAAAACGAGCGTATACAGGAGATCGAGATCGCTGCCAGGCTCTGCTTCCGATCGACCGCCGCCAGTTCTCGAACGCGGCACCACACTGCTCTGCGCCCGGCGACAGGAACGCTTATCAAGGCTCCGACTCCCGATTGTCCGGCAGAGGCGAGACTGGCCGTGCAGATCGACCGCAGCGAGTATGGGCGTTTGGCAATCCCGCAGGCGCCGCACGACGGCACGCGATGAATATCGAAAACACTCTGAAGCCGCCAGAACAGTCTGCAGGCGGTACTTCCGCCGATGCTCCGGCAACGTCGGTTGAGACACCCATCGGCCCGGACACACTGACGCCGGAAGTGCATCTGCTGTCGAACGGCCACTACCACGTCATGGTCACCAACGCGGGCGGCGGCTACAGCCGTTGGAAGGATCTCGCGGTCACGCGCTGGCGCGAAGACAGCACCTGCGACAACTGGGGCGCGTTTCTTTATCTGCGCGACGTGGATAGCGGCGAGTTCTGGTCGGCCGCGCACCAGCCAACACTCAAGCGGGCGGACAGCTACACAGCGATGTTCTCCGAGGGGCGCGCTGAATACCACCGCTGCGATCACGATTACGAGACGTGTACCGAGATTGTCGTGTCGCCGGAAGATGACATCGAACTGCGCAGGGTGCGCATCACCAACCGCTCGCGCCAGCGCAGAACCGTCGAGGTCACCAGTTACGCGGAAGTCGTTCTGGCGCCGCCGGCGACAGACGCAGCGCACCCTTCGTTCGGCAACCTGTTCGTGCAGGCGCACATTATCGACGACTGCCGCGCCATCCTGTGCACGCGGCGGCCGCGTGCAGCCAACGAGCAGGGACCATGGATGTTTCACCTGCTGGCCGCACACGGGTCCGACATCGGCGAGGTCTCCTATGAGACCGATCGCATGCGCTTCACCGGCCGCGAACACACGCTGGTGGCGCCGCAGGCGATGCGCGATACCGCTGCGCTGTCCGGCAGCGAGGGTTCGGTGCTTGATCCGATCGTTGCCATTCGATGCCGGATCGCGCTCGATGCCGGGCAATCGGCAACGATCGATCTGGTGACCGGCGCCGGAGAGAGCCGCGATGCGTGCATGACGCTGGTCGAGAAATACCAGGACCGGCATCTCGCCGACCGGGTCTTCGGTCTCGCCAGCACGCATAGTGGCGTGACGCTGCGGCAGATCAACGCCGGCGAGTCCGACACGCGGATCTATAGACGGCTTGCCGGTTCTGTCGTCTACGCCAATGCCTCGCTGCGCGCCGAAACCGGTGTATTGATCCAAAACCGGCATGGGCAGTCCGGCCTGTGGGGCTACGCTATTTCCGGCGACCTGCCGATCGTGCTGCTGGAGATCGCAGATGCCGCCCACATCGAGCTGGCGCGTCAATTGATCCAGTGCCACGCGTACTGGCGGCTAAAAGGCCTGGCGGTCGATCTGGTGATCTCGCTGGAAGTTCACGCCGGCTGCCAGCAGCAACTTCAGGACCAGATCATGGCGCTGATTGCCGTTAGCGCGGAGGCCAGTGTGATCGATCGTCCCGGCGGCATCTTCGTGCGCTCCGCCGGGCACATTTCGAATGAAGATCGCATCCTGCTGCAGACGGTCGCGCGCGTCGTCATTACCGGAAGCCGCGGAACCCTGGCGGAACAGGTCAATCGCCGGGGTCTTGCGGAAAAAAGGGTGGCGCCGTTGATACCCACGCGAAGCCACCGTCCGGAGTTCGCGGCAGCGCGCGCTGCGCCGCGGCCGGACCTCATCCTCGGCAATGACCTGGGAGGATTCGCCGCGGATGGGAGCGAATACGAAATCACCACCGCGCAGGCACAAATGACGCCGGCGCCATGGGTGAACGTACTCGCGAACCCGCGCTTCGGAACGGTCGTGTCGGAGAGCGGCCTCGCCTACACCTGGAGCGAAAACGCCCATGAATTCCGGCTGACGCCCTGGAGCGACGATCCGGTCGGCGCGTCGGGCGGGGAAGCCATCTACCTGCGCGACGAAGAAAGCGGGCATTTCTGGTCGCCAACGCCACTGCCGAGCCGCGGCGCGATGCCGTACCGCACCCGGCACGGATTCGGATACAGCGTATTCGAACACGCCGAGGGCGGTATCCGTTCGGAGCTGTGGGTTTATGTGGACCTGGAGGACACGGTCAAGTTCTCGGTGCTAAAAGTGCGGAACAGTTCGGGCCGGACGCGGCGGCTTTCCGCGACCGGTTATGTCGAATGGGTGCTTGGCGACTTGCGGTCGAAATCCGCCATGCACGTGGTCACCGAGATTGATCCCGCCAGCGGGGCGCTGTTCGCGCGCAATGCCTACAACACCGAATTCGCCGGGCGGGTCGCGTTCTTCGACGTCGCGGATCCGTCGCGCACGCTGACCGGCGACCGCACCGAGTTCCTCGGGCGTAACGGTACGCTCGGGAATCCGGAGGCGATGACCCGGTCGCGGCTGTCCGGCAGGCTTGGCGCGGCTCTGGATCCCTGCGGTGCAATCCAGGTTCCTTTCGATCTGGAGGATGGACAGGAACGCGAGATCATCTTCCGGCTGGGCGCCAGACGTGACCTCGATGATGCCCGCGCGCTGGCGCAGCGACTACACGAACCGGGCTCGGCGCGTGCCGCGTTGGAGAAGGTACGGCAATACTGGAAACACACTCTCGGCGCGGTGCGGGTCGAAACCCCCGATCCGTCGCTGAACGTGTTGGCCAACGGCTGGCTCGTCTACCAGACGCTGGCCTGCCGCGTTTGGGCGCGGAGCGGTTTCTACCAGTCGGGCGGCGCTTTCGGTTTCCGCGACCAGTTGCAGGACGTGATGGCGCTGGTCCATGCACAGCCCGGTCTGGTCCGCGAACATCTGTTGCGATGCGCGGGACGTCAGTTTCCGGAAGGCGACGCGCAGCACTGGTGGCATCCGCCTGCCGGTCGCGGCGTGCGGACGCGCATCTCGGACGACTATCTGTGGCTGCCGCTCGCGACCTGCCGCTACGTGCTGTGCACCGGCGATACCGGCGTGCTCGACGAGCGCGTGCACTTCCTCGAGGGCCGCGCGCTCAAGCCGGAGGAAGAATCGTATTACGACCTGCCCGGACGCTCCGCGGAGGCGGCGAGCCTGTACCAGCATTGCGTGCGCGCGATCGAGCACGGGCTCCGTTTCGGCGTGCACGGCCTGCCTTTGATGGGCTCCGGCGACTGGAACGACGGCATGAACCTGGTAGGTATTCACGGCAAGGGCGAAAGCGTGTGGCTGGGATTCTTCCTCTACGGAGTGCTGATGTCGTGCGCCGAGCTCGCGCGCCTGCACGATGATCCGGCCTTCGTCGAACGCTGCCACAAGGAGGCTGCGCAACTGCGCCGGAACATCGCACAGCACGCCTGGGACGGTGCATGGTATCGCCGCGCTTGGTTCGACGACGGCTCACCACTCGGCTCGTCGGCCAATGCCGAATGTTCGATCGATTCCATCTCGCAGAGCTGGTCGGTGCTGTCTGGCGGCGGCGATGCCGAGCGCTCGCGCATGGCGATGGACTCATTGGATCGGCGCCTCGTGCGCCGCGATGACGGCCTGATCCAGCTGCTCGACCCGCCGTTCGACAAGTCGGCTATGAATCCCGGCTACATCAAAGGCTATGTCCCCGGCGTGCGCGAGAACGGCGGTCAGTACACGCATGCGGCGGTGTGGGCGGCGATGGCATTCGCCGCCCAGAACGATAGCCGCCGCGCTTGGGAGTTGCTGGCGCTGCTCAATCCGGTGAACCATGCGCTGTCCGCCCAGGCGGTCGCCACCTACAAGACCGAGCCTTATGTCGTCGCCGCCGATGTCTACGCCCTGCCGCCGCACACTGGCCGTGGCGGCTGGACCTGGTACACCGGCTCGGCGGGCTGGCTGTATCGGCTGATCGTGGAATCGCTGCTGGGACTCAAGCGCGAGGGCGATCGGCTGCGGATCGCGCCGTGCCTGCCGGAGGACTGGGAAACCTATTCGATGAACTACCGGTATGGCGACACGAATTATCGCATTGTCGTCGTGCAGACAGCCAGTGCCAACGGTGTGACCGACAGCACCACGCTCGACGGCGTCGAACAGGACGAGAAGGGCATCGCCCTGATCGATGATCGGCGTGAGCACGCGGTCAAGGTGCGGGTCGGCCGCGCCGTCGCACCGGCAGCCGCCTCAAGCGGCCAGAAATAACCGTCTGCGTTGGAGCAACCCGCCGCTCGATAACACCAACCGGACCTACTGACATGACCCATTCCACATCTGACGCCTTCGTCTTCTTCGGCGCCACCGGCGATCTGGCGTACAAGAACATTTTTCCCGCGCTGCAGGCCCTGATTCGGCGCAGCGAGTTGGATATGCCCATCATCGAAATGGCCCGCGCTGGCTGGACCCTGGACCAGCTGCGCGAGCGTGCGCGCGACAGCCTGGAGCAAAATGGCGGCGTTGACGAGGATGCGTTCGCCAGGCTCTGCGAGCAACTGCGCTATGTCGACGGCGATTACGGCAACGCCGCGACCTACAAGCACCTGAAAAAGGCTTTGGGCGGTGCCGTGCGACCGCTGCACTACCTCGCCATCCCGCCCAGCATGTTCGGCGCCGTGGTGCAAGGGCTGGCCAAGGGCGACTGCGCCAGTAATGCCCGTGTCATTGTCGAGAAGCCGTTCGGTCGTGATCTCGCCTCGGCGCAGGCGCTCAACCATACACTGCACGAGATCTTTCCGGAGTCGGCTATATTCCGCATCGATCACTACCTTGGCAAAGAGGGGTGCAGAACCTGCAGTACTTCCGCTTTGCCAACGCCTTCCTCGAACCGATCTGGAACCGCGATTGTGTCGATAACGTGCAGATCACCATGGCCGAGAGCTTTGGTGTGCAGGGCCGCGGCGCGTTTTTCGAGGAAGTCGGCACCATTCGCGACGTGGTGCAAAACCACTTGCTGCAAGTGACCGCGCTGCTGGCGATGGATGCGCCTGCCGGACGCGATCCCGACTCCATGCGCACCGAGAAACTGAAATTGTTCCGCGCCATGCGGCCGCTCGATCCGACCCAGATAGTGCGTGGCCAGTTCCGCGGTTATCGCGATGAGAAAGGTGTGGCGGCCGATTCCCAGGTTGAGACCTTTGCTGCGCTGTGCCTGCACATCGACACCTGGCGCTGGTCCGGCGTGCCGTTTTACATCCGCGCCGGCAAGTGCCTGCCGATCACCACCACCGAAGTCAGGGTGAATATGAAGTGCCCACCGCTGGCCATCTTCGATGAGATCAGCTCGGCGACCTCGAACTATTTCCGCTTCCGCCTCAGCCCCGACGTGGTGATCTCGGCGGGTGCACGGGTCAAACAACACGGCGCGGCGATGCGCGGCGAGCCGGTCGAGCTGGTCGCCCGCCATGAACCCCCCAGCGCGGACCTGCCGTATGAGCGCCTGTTGCGCAACGCGCTGCGTGGCGATCCATCGCTGTTCACGCGCGATGAAAGCGTGGAAGCTGCCTGGCAGGTGATCAACCCGGTGCTCAACTGTGCCGCGCCGGTGCAGGAGTACGATTGTGGCAGCTGGGGGCCGGCGGCGGCGGCCGGCATCGTCGTCGACCACGTCGGCTGGCACAACCCCAAACTCGAGGAGAAATCGCCGTGCTGACGCGAACTCCGATGGTGTTCATGTTTGATGTCGACAACACCGTGCTCGACAACGATCGTTTCGGCGCCGATCTCACAACACGACTCGACGCCGACGTTGGCAGCACCAGGCGGCAGCGCTACTGGTCAATCTATGAGGAGCGCCGCGAGCAGTTCGACTACGCCGATTATCTGGGCGCACTGCACACGTTTCGCGCCGACAGCGTTGACACAGCGGAGCGGGTTACGCCGCACAAGGAATGCATGCTCGATGAGATACAGCGGCTCTATCCGGCCCGGCACTACGTGATGATCGAAGACAAGCCGTAGTTGCTGGTTGCAATGAAGCGCGTGCTGGCCGGCCGGTTGACCACTGTGTTGGTGCGTCAAGGTCACTACGCCGCCGAAGCGGAGGTTTCGATGGAAGTCTCGCCCCTGCTGGCCGGTGATACCGATGGCAGCATCAAAGCCGCCCGGCGGATCCACCAGCAGGCGGATCGGCCGAACCTGTTCGTGAAGATTCCGGGCACGCCGGCGACCAGCGCGATCTGGGGCATCGATTCGTTCGACCAGTGGGGCTTGGAACTGGGCAAGCAACTCGCGCAGACCACCATCGCCGAACTGATCGCACTGGACGAGCCGGAACTTGATCACGACAGTTCGACCAACGCGCTGATCCGTCGTTATCGCCGGCCGCGTGACTCCCGGACAGTGGGAACTTCTGCATGAGCCAGCAGATTAGCCCGTTCGCCGGCAAGCCGGCGCCGCCGTCGACCCTGGTCGACATCCCGGAACTGCTGGCCGCTTACGCCAACCTGAAGCCCGACCCCGGCGTGCCGGCGCAGCGCGTCGCGTTCGGCACCTCCGGCCATCGCGGCAGCTCGTTGGGGCGCAGTTTCAACGAGTGGCACATCCTGGCGATCAGCCAGGCGATCTGCGACTACCGCAAGGGCCACGGTATAGACGGCCCGCTGTTCATGGGCATCGACACTCACGCGCTGTCGCAGCCGGCGTTCGACAACGCGCTGGAAGTGCTGGCCGCGAACGGCGTCGAAACCATGATCGCAGCAGGCGGCGAGTTCACCCCGACCCCGGCGGTTTCGCACGCGATCCTCACCTACAACAAGCGCCGCAAGACCGGACTGGCCGACGGCATCGTGATCACGCCCTCACACAATCCGCCGGATAACGGCGGCTTGAAGTACAACCCGCCGAACGGCGGCCCGGTCGATACCGGCATCACCGGTTGGGTGCAGGGCCGCGCCAATGCCTTGCTCGAAGGTGGCCTGAGGGAGGTCAAGCGCATGTCGCTGGCACGGGCACGCAAGGTCGTCAGCACGCACGAGCACGATTACCTCAACGCCTATGTCGCCGATCTCTGCAACATCATCGACTTCGATGCGATCCGCGGCGCTGGCATCCACATGGGAGTCGATCCGCTCGGCGGCGCCGGCGTGCACTACTGGGCGCCGATCGCCGAGCGCTACCGGCTCGATCTGACCGTGGTCAGTGAGGACGTCGACCCGCAGTTCGCGTTCATGTCGGTGGACTGGGACGGCAGGATTCGCATGGATCCGTCGTCGCCATACGCGATGCAGCGTCTGATCAGGTTGAAAGACACCTACGACGTCGCGTTCGCCTGCGATACCGACTACGACCGACACGGCATCGTCACCCGCCACAGCGGATTGATGGCGCCGAATCACTACCTGTCGGTGCTGATCGATTACCTGTTCCGGCATCGGCCGCAGTGGAGCAGGCAGGCAGCGATCGGCAAAACCGTGGTCAGCAGCGCGATGATTGACCGCGTGGTGAAGCGGCTGGGCCGAAAACTTTATGAAGTTCCGGTCGGCTTCAAATGGTTCTCCCCCGGCCTGTTCGACGGCTCGCTCGGTTTCGGCGGCGAGGAAAGCGCCGGCGTCTCACTGCTGCGCCGCGACGGTTCGGTGTGGACCACCGACAAGGACGGTCTGGTGCCGGCCCTGCTATCGGTGGAAATCACCGCACGCCAGGGCAAGGATCCGGGCGAGTTGTATGCGCAACTCACCTGTGAACTCGGCGAACCGGTTGCCGACCGCATCGACGCGGCGGCCACCGCCGCGCAGAAGACGAGGCTGGCCAGGCTGTCGCCTGATCAACTGCACAGCGATCAACTGGCCGGCGAGAAGATCGAACAGGTGCTCGACCGCGCGCCGGGCAACGACGCACCAATTGGCGGCATCAAGGTCATCGCGAAAAGCGGCTGGTTCGCCGCACGCCCCTCCGGCACCGAAGACATCTACAAAATCTACGCGGAGAGCTTCAGGGACAAGACGCACCTGCAATCGATCCTGCGGGAGGCACAGCGCATCGTCGATACTGCGCTGGCGGCGAGTTGGACCCCAGCCGCGCCGGCGCACGATGCACACCCATTCTATTGAATAAGGAAACCACCATGTCCGGGCCGCTCGACCAGCAATGCATCAACACCATCCGCTTTCTGTCGGTAGATATGGTGCAGCAGGCCAACAGTGGCCATCCGGGCCTGCCGCTGGGCGCCGCATCGATGGCCTATGTGCTGTGGACGCGCGCGCTCAAGCATAACCCGGCCAACCCGCACTGGGCCGACCGCGATCGCTTCGTGCTCTCGGCCGGACACGGCTCAGCGCTGCTCTACAGCCTGCTGTATCTGACCGGCTACGAACTTTCGCTGGACGACATCAGGCAGTTCCGCCAATGGGGCAGCAAAACGCCGGGACATCCCGAGCGCGGGCACACGCCTGGCGTGGAAACCACCACCGGGCCGCTCGGGCAGGGCATGGCCAATGCGATCGGCATGGCGATCGCCGAGGCACAACTGGCCGCACGTTACAATCGTCCCGATCACGCGATCATCGACCATCACATCTACGCAATCGTCAGCGACGGCGACCTGATGGAAGGCGTGGCCTCCGAGGCGGCATCGCTGGCCGGGCATCTGAAACTCGGCAAATTGATCTGTCTGTACGACGACAACAACGTCACCCTGGCCGCCGGCACCGACATTACCTTCTCCGAAGATCGCGCGCGCCGTTTCGAGGCCTATGGCTGGTACACGGTACCGGTGGCGGACGGCAACGACCTCGCCGCGATCGACGCCGCGCTGCAGGCCGCGCGCGCGGAAACCGCGCGGCCGTCGCTGATCCTGGTGCGTACGCAAATCGGTTACGGCTCGCCCGAGCAGGATACGTTCAAGGCGCACGGCTCGCCGCTGGGCGCCGAGGACGTGAAAAAAACCAAGGAAAAGCTCGGTTGGCCGGTGCAGCCCCCGTTTCTGGTGCCGGAGCCGGCGCTGGCGCATTTCCGCGAAGCACTGGATCGCGGCGCAAAAGCGGAAACCGAATGGAATGGGCGGCTGGACGCCTATACCAAAGCCTTTCCGGACCTCGCAAAAGAGCTGCAAGGCCGTCTGCGCGACGAACTGCCGCCCGGCTGGGACGCGGACATCCCAGTCTTTCCTGCCGACGCCAAAGGCATGGCCACGCGCGTCGCGTCGGGCAAGGTGATGAACGCGGTCGCACCGAAGCTGCCGGCGCTGACCGGCGGCTCGGCCGACCTCGATCCGTCCACCAAGACCGCGCTCGAAGGCCTCGGCGATTTCAATCCGCCCGCGACCGCCCATGACGACCGGCAGGGATCAGATAGCGGCGGCTGGAGTCACGCCGGACGCAATCTGCACTTCGGCGTGCGCGAACATGCGATGGGCGCCATCGTCAACGGGTTGGCCGCACACGGCGGCTTTATTCCGTACGGCTCGACCTTTCTGATCTTCTCCGACTACATGCGCCCGCCGATCCGGCTGGCCGCGCTGATGGGTTTGCATGTGGTGCATGTATTCACCCATGACAGTATCGCGCTCGGCGAGGACGGTCCCACCCACCAGCCGGTGGAGCAACTGGCGAGCCTGCGGGCAATTCCGAACCTAATCGTGATCCGCCCCGCTGACGCCAATGAAACGGCGGTCGCGTGGCGCGTCGCGCTGGAGACGCGCGATCGCCCGGTGGTGCTGGTGCTGACCCGGCAGGATTTGCCTACGCTCGATCGCTCGCGTTTCGCTGCAGCGGATGGATTGCGGCGCGGCGCGTATGTGTTGATTGATGCGCCCAATGGAAACCCGGAGTTGATCCTGATTGCCACCGGCTCCGAGGTCGGCTTGATCGTGGCCGCGGCGGAACGCCTGCAAGCGCAAGGCATCGCCGTGCGCTGTGTCTCGATGCCGAGCTGGGAGTTGTTCGAGGCTTTGCCGCAAGCCGAACGAGATGCGGTCCTGCCGCCTACGGTCAGCGCGCGGCTCGCGGTCGAGTTGGGTGTACCGCAAGGCTGGGATCGTTACGTCGGCGACGCGGGCGGCATGCTCGGCGTGGAGCGCTTTGGCGCTTCCGCGCCGGCCGAGGTATTGCTGCGCGAATACGGTTTCACCGTCGACAACGTCTGCGCGCGCGCCAAGGCGCTGCGGGTCAGCTGAGGTCAGCGGGCAAGAGCCTCGATTCTACCAGCACATCGACTCCGGTCTGCGGGTGGACGGCGCTTGCGGGAATGTCGGCAGCCATGTGCCATTGCCTCAGCGCATCGCGCTTGGATTCGCCCGCGACCAGGAATAGCAGTTCGCGCGTGCGGCTCAAGCGCGCCGCGCTCAGCGACACCCGCTGTGGCGGCGGCTTCGGCGCATTGAACACGGCCAGCGCATCTGGTGCGTTCGCCGCGACGCCCCAGTCGTGGCCGGGAAACAAACTGGCGGTGTGGCCGTCCTCGCCGAGGCCGAGCAGCACCAGGTCGAAATCGCCGACGCTGCGCAGGGTTTTCGTATAGACGAGCGCTGCCGAACTCGCGCCAAGTTCGGCGGGAATCGCGTGCACCAGGTCTTGCGGTATGGGCACGTGATTGAGCCAGGCATCGGCCGCCATCCGGCTGTTGCGCTCAGCGTCGCCCGCCGGCAGGCAGCGCTCGTCTCCAAAATACAGATGCCATCGCGACCAGTCGGTGTCCGCGGCGCGCAGCGTTCGATAGATGCAACGCGGTGTGTTGCCGCCGGCGAGTACAATCAGGAATCGGCCGCGCTGCCGGATCGCACGCGCGGCGGCATCGAGGATGCGCCGGTACGCGACATCCCGCAGCGCCGCGGCGTCGGCGACGCCGATCCAGCGCACGCGCTGCGCTCCGGCGTGCGGTGTATCGGTGGCGTTCATTCTTTCTTGATCTCGTGCCCGCCAAACTTGTTGCGCATGGCCGCGCAGCAAGCACTGTTCCATGTTGGCGCCCATGCGCCCCAAACCGATATGCCAAGTTTCATATCAGTCTCCTTGGTTGGTGGTTACCACTGCAACCAGCGCCGCGACAGCGACTGGATGATCGGCGTCAGGCGCGTGCGGTTGTAGGCGTCCGCCGCCTTCTTGATCGCTTCGCTCTGGGTCGGATAGGCATGGATGACGCGGGCCAGAGTGCGCAGGCCGATCCGTGCAACCATCGCCAGAGTGATCTCGTTGATTATCTCGCCGGCGTGACGGGCGACGATCGTCGCACCCAGAATCCGGTCAGTGCCCTCTTTGACGTGGATTTTGACGAAGCCCGCTTCCTCGCCGTCGGCGATCGCGCGATCCACATCGTGCATCGGGATGGTGAAGGTCTTGACCGGAATGTCCCACTCGCGCGCCTGCCGCACATAGAGGCCGACATGGGCGATCTCCGGATCGGTGTAGGTGCACCAGGGAATCGTCAGTGCACTCTGTCGCTGGCGACCGAGGAACAGCGCGTTGCGAACCACGATGCGCGCCGACGCATCGGCGGTATGGGTGAACTTGTGCTCCAGGCAGGCATCGCCGGCGGCATAGATGCGCGGATTAGTGGTCTGCAGGAAATCGTCGACCCGTATCCCGTCCGTGTTGTCGTAATCGACGCCGGCGGCTTCGAGGCCGAGGTCCTCGACGTTAGGCACCCGGCCGGTGCCGGCGATGATGGCATCGACCGCGACCGTGCTCTGGTAGTCTTCGCTGACCAGATCGACGAGTTTCTGGCCGCCTTCCACGCGCACCTTGACGGCTTGGGTGTTGAGCCGTACCTCGATGCCATCGCGGGCGAAGGCATCGGACAGGATCTGTGCAGCGTCGCGCTCTTCCCTGGGCAGGAACAGCGGCCAGTCCTGCGCGATGACGGTCTGTGCGCCGAAGCGGCAGAACGCCTGCGCCAGCTCGCAGCCGAGGGGCCCGCCGCCGATGACCAGCAGGCGGCGCGGCAGCTCGGTCAGGTCGAAGACGTTCTCGTTGGTCAGATAGCCCGCCTCGTCGAGGCCGGGAATCGAGGGCATGTCCGGCCGCGCGCCGGTCGCGATCAGTGCCTTTTTGAAGCGCAGGGTCGTGCCATCCACCGTCAGCGCCTCGGTTCCGGTAAAGCGGGCCGCGCCGAAAAACACATCCACGCCGGCTTCAGTCAACCGGCGCACCGAATCGACGCGGCTGATGCGGGCGCGAATGCCGCGCATGCGCTGCATCACGGCGGAAAAATCAATGCGGATATCACCCGGGATCTGTGCGCCATACTGCGTGGCATGGCGCATCTCGGCATACAGCCGCGACGTGCGAATGATCGTCTTCGATGGCACGCAGCCTACATTCAGGCAGTCGCCGCCGAGCAGATGGCGCTCGATCAGAGCGACCTTCGCCCCTAATGCCGCGGCGGCGTGTGCCGCCACCAGTCCCGCCGTGCCCGCCCCGATGACCACCAGACTGTAGCGGGCGGCCGGCACCGGATTGCGCCATCCGTCGGGATGCACATTCTCCCGCCGCTCGCGCTCGGCTGTGTCTGACGGGGCCGTGGGGGTTGATTTATTGCGCGTGGGCATTGGCGTGGTCCGTGTTTGACGCGCGTCGCGACAGCCAGCCGCCACGGAATCCCGCGCGGGACAATCCCGTGCGGATCGGCCGACAGTTCCGCATCAGCCGCCAGATCAGTTCGGTGCGATGATTTTCGATCATCAACAGCACGATGCCCTGATCGAGCCCGAAGAGTCCGGCCGAGACCCAAGCGCGCCGATCGGCGCGGGAGAGGGTTGGATTGAAACTGCTGACGTATTGCAGGTCGGACAGGTTCTCGGGATAGCGGGCAAGCATGACGTCGGCGGTGCGCAGGACGATGTCGGGCGCGAACGGCAGCGACGCCACCGCCGCCCATCCGCTCAAGGTTCCGTCATCAGGCCCGTAGGGAACGCCCCGTGCGGCGTAACCAAACAAGCGGCGTGGTTCGTCAGCCAGCTCCGGTTCCTGATGGCTCGGACCATCGCAGGCGGTCACGCCCCAGCAGGATTCGTCGTAACCGGCGAAGCCGTGCGGGTTGCGCATCGCGTACTCACGCTGAACCTCGGTCGCGCGCCGGCTGTTCTCGAAATAGTCGCAGCGCTTCTCGCGCATGAAACGATCCTGGATACCGCGAAAATCGATCCAGGCGTGCGAGAACTGATGAATGAACAGCGGTCCCGCATACAGAAAATCGTAGCCGTACAGATTCTCCCACTGGTAGGTCGCGGTCCAGGCCTCGAAGCTGTCGTCCGCAATCGGGTGCGTCGGCGAGCCCAGCGCGAGCATATACAGCACGATGGCCTCGTTGTAACCATCCCAGCCATAGTTCAGGAATCCGCACTCGGGTTTCCAGCCCAGCCGGATGGTCGTCTTGCCGCCCAGTGTCCACGACCAGTCGATGCGACGGTAAAGCGCGTCGACGATTTTGCGCAGTTCAATTTCCGCATTCGTTTCGGCGTTGAAATAGCTGGCTGCCGTTAGCGCACCGGTGATCAGCATCGCGGTGTCGATCATCGACAGCTCCGAGCGCCACATGCGAACGCCGGTCTGCATGTCGAGAAAGTGGTAGTAGAAACCTTTGTGACCGGTTGCCTCCGGACTGCCGCTTTGATCGCTGTCGCGGAAGAAACGTAGCGTCGCGAGACTGCGTTCGACTGCATCGGCCCGCGTCATCCAGCCTCGCTCCACCGCGACCGGATAGGCCGACAACGCAAATCCAACCACCCCGATGCTGGCCGGCGAGTTATCGCGCGAGGTGTCAGCGATCAGTCCGTTGGCTGGATTCACCGCCTGCAGGAAGTAGCTGAACGCGGCGCGCTGGAGCTGGTCGAGCCTCTGCTCGGTCATGGGTGGCTCGCTGATCATGTGGCGGCGCCTTTGTCTGGCGGCTCGGGGGTAAGTTCCAGCGTGACGGCTGCGATCGCGTGTGGGGGAAGGTCGACGTCGAAGCGGACGGTACCATCCGCGTAGGTCACATCGAACGGCTCCTTCACGAGCCGAGAGGCAGCTTCGAGTTTCTCTACTTGCGCGCGGCTCAGATACTCCGGCTCGCCCATCTCGCGCCACTGTCTGCGCGGGTTCGCATGATCCTCGTCGATGCGCTCGATGGTGGCCGCAAGGGGCGCGGGAGCATCGGTCAAACGGATTTCCACGCGTTGCATGACGATGTCGTGACGCGGCGGGGCGTGGTTGATGAGAAACACCGTGATCGAACCGCGCTTGCGAACGACCCAGACATCGACCGTCTCGTGCAAGCCGACGACTGGAATCAGCTCGCTGCCAAGCTGGTGCAAGAGCTGGAAGGCGCGGTAGATCGGCTTTGGGATGCCATGGAGATTGAGCAGACCGAATCCGCCATGGAACGGAATCGAGGGAAAGTAGTTCTCCTCGAAGATGTCGGTGAAGGTCCAGTAGCTGTAACTCTCCACGAAGGGGTCCGTCTCCAACACGATCCTGGCCGCATAGGCCGCAGCAAACGGCTCGTCGTGGTAGTGGTCCCGCGGATTGGAGGAGATGTTCCATTCAGTAAAATAAACGGGGCGTCCGCACGCCTGTTCGCACACGAGTTTCGCCCGGTCGCACAGGAGGTCGCGCGGGCTGTTGGCGAGCTGTTCCTCCGTGTCCGCGCCCTCGAAGCCGAGGGGGTCGGTTGGGTAGATGTGCGTGCTGATGAAGTCAACCGGCAGGCAATTGTTCTCGCAGTAATCCCGCAGCTCCTCGACCCACAGGGTCATGGACGTCGCCGGGCCGCCGACGCGCAGCGACCCGTCGATGGACTTGATCGCCTGCGCCGTGTGCGCGTAGAGCTTGAAATAGTCCTCTTGTGTGCCGGTCCAGAATTCCGGGAGATTCGCTTCATTCCATACCTCGAAGAACCACTGGCGCACCTCGGCGATGCCGTAGCGTTCGACCCAATGGCCCACCAGTTTGCGGATGAGCGTGCCCCAGGCGTCGTAATCCTTGGGCGGCGTGATATTCCCCCGATAGTGAAAAACAGTTTCGGGCCCCGAAGCCAGCATCTCCGGCATGAAGCTCAGCTCGACAAAGGGGCGCATGCCGATCGACAGCAGGAAGTCGAAGATGCGGTCGGCGTTGAAGAAGGAGTAGAGCGGTTTGTCCTGGTGGGCGATGAGCGTGCCCATGTCATCCGAGAGCAGTCCGTGGAATCGGACATACCGAAAGCCAAGCTCGTCGTGGCAGCGGCGGAGCTGCTCCTGCCAATCCGCGCGGAGCGCGAGCGTCGCATGACCACTTCCTATGGTGTGCTCCCAGGCGTGCTTGAGCGGCGTGCTCGTAGCCGACAGGCGGGAAGTGAAGATCGCGGTCATGAACGTCGCCTGCACAGTTTGCGGTCGTGACCTGTGGCCGGTTTGGTATCGGTGTGAGTCGAGGACTTCATGAGCACGCTTTCATTTTGGATTCGTCGACGTCGTCGGGGTTGTGCCAGCCGCCAGGAGGGGTGATTCGCCCGGGCGCTTTCGGTCCCCAGGTCTCCGGCTTGTATGCATGCACAGGCGTGTCCGCCTTCAGGGCCGCATCGACGATGCGCCAGGCTTCTTCCGAATAATCCTGTCGGGCGAAGAGCGCGGCGTCTCCCTTCATGGCGTCGCCGAGCACGCGCTCGTAAGCGGATGGCTCCTCGGTGCCTTGCTGGCGGCACGCCACCAACTCCACCAGCTTCCCGGACTTCTGGTCTTCGGGGTCGAGCACGTTAAGGCCCAGCGCAAAGAGAATTTCGGGGCTGATTTGCAAGCGCAACGTGTTGGCATCCAGCGCGAGGCCGCGCGGCCGATTGGCGGCTGGCCGGAGCCGGACCACCACTTCCGTGCAGGTGACTGGCAGACACTTCCCGGCCCGGAGATAGAATGGGACCCCCCGCCAGCGATCCGAATCAATGTCCAGTCGCATGGCCGCAAACGTCTCCACTTTGGAATCCGGCGCCACACCCTTCCCCTTGCGATAACCGCGGAATTGCCCGCGAACGAGGTGCTTCGTTTCCAGTGGCACGATGGTTTTGAGGACGTTGACTTTGGCGTCGCGAAGCGACTCACTGTCGGCGTCCGCCGCGGGTTCCATGGCCAGATGAGTCAGCACCTGGAAGAGGTGATTCTGGATCACATCGCGGATCGCGCCCGTTTCCTCGTAGAAACCACCCCGGCCTTGGACACCGAAGTCCTCCGCCAGCGTGATCTGCACGCTTTCAATATAGTGGCGGTTCCAGATTGGCT
>Ga0163153_10004614_pt1 | contig 17085 bp, 12 predicted proteins | sample OliLakLV19MP6IB1_FD_148629 | JGI IMG/M metagenome (GOLD analysis project Ga0163153, IMG submission 148629) | Freshwater microbial mat bacterial communities from Lake Vanda, McMurdo Dry Valleys, Antarctica - Oligotrophic Lake LV.19.MP6.IB-1 | ecosystem: Environmental > Aquatic > Freshwater >... | reverse complement strand
ACCCCCACCTCGTGCTCCCGCAGCATCCCGATGATCTGCTCTTCCGAAAATCTGCTCTTGCGCATCTTGCATCCTCTCTATCGAGGACTCTGCAAATTCGTGGCCGGATTTCAGGGGGCTGGGTCAATGAGGACGATGACGACGATGAGGATCTGGGCGAGACGATCGGCAAGGTGAAGGGCGTGGGCAAAGCCCTGAAAATAAAGATCCAGGAGCACCGCATCCGCAGCGACAACGCCCAGAAGCTGGTCGGAACCATCTACATCTCGCGCAACAAGCTTCTGATCGACGGCGACAAGCCGATCGCGGCGGCCTCGGAATACACGGTGATCGTGGCCCGGGAGTTCGAGCTGGCCGAAGGACCTGAAGTCGTCCTCAACACCGACTATGCCCTCAGCGATGTTCCCGTGCCCGAAGGGGTCGGCAATCAGGCGGCGGCGAAGGTCAGAATCCGCGAATAGCGTAAGGCGCGTTCAGGGAATATTTCCGTCCGGCACGTAATCTCGCGATCAGATGTTCAGCAAACCCACCCCCAAGACCGCCGCCGCGCTCACGAACCGGATCGGCGCCATCGCGGCGTCGCCCGCCCTGGAGGCTTCGGTCTATTGCGATGCATCGGACCGGAAAGACCGGGCTGCGCGCGCGCCCGCTTTCAAGCCGGCCAGCGTCGTCCTGCCGGCCGGCGAGGTGTTCAAGGTCGTGATGAAGAATGTCAGCGCGAACGGGGCGCGCATCGAATTCTTCCGCAAGCACACGCTGTCGAAGAGGCTCTATCTGACGGAGCCCAGCCTGCCGCTCAGCACATGGGCGGAGGTGATCTGGCAGTGGGACGGGGCGGCGGGAATCAAATTCATCGCGGGGCCGGCGGTTTCGACGGGCGAGTAGCTCGCCCTCGTCCTTCGACTCGGGCCTTTGGCCCGGCTCAGGATGAGGGGACGTCCTGCGAGAAAGCGCCCGCGTGAAAGTCAGGCGATCGAGGCGGTTTCCGGAAGCCAGTCCTCGCCGCGTCCCAGCACATCCTCGAAAGACCAGGGGCTGTCGTCTGGCGCGGGCGCGATGAGCTGGTCGGGTTCGAACTGCAGGACGAAAAGAGCGAGAGCATCGGCGTAGAGACTTGCGATCTGGCCTACGAGTCGTGCTTCAAGACTGGGAGAGAGGCGACGCCTGAGTGCGATGCGGAAGCTTTTGATCTCCACCCGCCAATGGCGCTCGGGCTGACGGTCGCGGACGAGATGCAGCTTCAGGAAATGAAGGAGGACGCTGGAAATGTGGCTTTCGCAGGCATGCGCTTCCGATTTCCCCATGTCCTCGATTTCCTCGGCAAGCCGTTCCCAGTCGAGCGCGTTCGAGGCGGCATCCCGCGAACGCAGGAGATCGGCCTGCTGGCGGGTCCACTGGTAGAAGTCGGTGTCATAGAGTCCGTCGGCCATGAGGCGTTTCTATAGCATTTCAGGCGATCTTCGAGTCGCCAGAATGCTCAAGATTCTAGTTTGGTCGCGTTTTCTGACGGAGAACCGGTTCCGGTTCGCCGGAAAGCGCTTAAGCATCAGTCGGGCGAGGCGTGAATTGGCTGCCTCGTCCTTCGAGTCCCCGCGCTTCGCGCGGCCTCAGGATGAGGGGAGCTCGCCCAACTTGTCCTTTGCAGGGGCCGAGTCACGCTCACGTCTGGAGCAGGCGTTCGAGATTGGCGCGGGCGGGTGCGCTGGCGTCGCGGATACGCTGGCGGATGGCGAGAGCTTCAGGATCGGGCTGGCCGCCGTCGGGCGCGCGCACGGGCGAACCCGACAGCCTGTGGTGCTGAACCCAGCGTTTCAGAGACGGATCGGCGGCCCATCGGCGCTGGACTTCCAGATCGGCGAGGGTGAGGCGCAGCCAGTCCGTGTGGGTGTCGGCCACCGGGATGGGCGGGCAGAGATAATTCTTCTCCGCGTCGCCGGCATAGGCCGCCTCCATATGGGCGATGACGGCGGCGCTGAGGGTGAGGAGGCCGGCGCGGACCATCTGGATGGTGATCCGACCCTCCGAGAAGACCGGTTCGGCGGGGCGGGTTCCGAGCGCGTTGGCGGAGCAGTCGATATAGAGAGTGTCGGTCGCAGCCGACATCTCGCCGTGTTCAAGGACGACCCGGTCGCGTTCGATCCGTCGGACGCGGCCCATGCGCACGACATCGCCGATGGCCGACAGCAGCGCGACCTCGGCGACGGAAATCGTGGCGCCGCGATACATGGTCGGGCGGACGTGCCTGTCGATACGCAGGAGCTGGCCGGAGGCCTCCAGCCGGTCGAACAGGTCCTCAACGGATGTGGCGGCCGCGGACGCTTCGAGCTGGGCGGCCCGCGACCCGATGAAGCGGTGGAAGAAGGCCTCGCCGGGCTGGGTGGTCTCGCGGTTGATCAGCCACGAAGCACGCGGCGCGATCCAGCGGATGGCGTCGGGCCGCGCTCCGTGCTGGAGGAGCCAGACGCCGGCGTCCATCGCGGTCTTGCCGCCGCCGACGAGGGTGTAGCGGGCGAAGCGGGGAGCTTCGCTGGGGAGGGCGTTGGGCGGGACGACCCTGACGCCGTCGGCGACCGCGTAAGCGGGGGGATGGGTTGAGGGAAGCGCCGCGTTGAAGAAGGTTGCGTCGATCGTCTTCTTGCGGACCTCGATGGTCCGGACCTCGCCCGAGAGAAGCGAGACGACGCGGCCATCGCCTTGATGCTCGCTCATGGGGAAATAGCGGACGCGGTCCGAGGGCAGAAAGCGCTCGCGCATCAGCCCGTCGAAATAGCAGAGGAGTTCGGGTCCGGAGGCCAGCTCGTAATAGCCGGCGTTGAACCCGGTCTCGTCGATGCGGTTGGCGCCCAGCTGTCGCGACCCGGTCCCGTAGAAGGCCGAGGGCTGGTGCAGGCGCACGAACGGATAGGCGTCGTTCCAGTGGCCGCCGGGCGCGTGACGCCGATCGACCATCACAATTGTCGCGTCGGTCTCCTCCAGGAGCTGGTCAGCCGCCGACATGCCGAGCGCGCCGCAGCCGACGATGAGGTAGTCGGTGTGCATCTGGCCTGTCCCCACGGGCTGGGAGGGTAGCAGAGGTCAGGCAGGCTTCAAGGGCTCCTCCCGCTGGGTGACAGCCCTCCGTGTGACCCCCTCCCAACCTCCGCCTTGCAGGGGGAGGAGGAAGCAAGGCAAGATTCCCGGGTCGCGCTTCGTTTGCCCGAGAATGACTTTACTGAATGCTTTGCCCCCATAGGCGTTAGCCCTGCCCTGAGAGGGGGAGGAGTCGCGCTGCGTGCAGGACCCCCTCCCAACCTCCCCTTTCAGGGAGAGGAGTTTCGCCTAGCTTGGAGAAATTCGCAGGATCTCGCCATCGGCGCCGTCGGTGAGGACATAGAGGAGGCCGTCAGGGCCCTGGCGCACGTCGCGCAGGCGCTTGCAGCGGTCGCGGAGGAGTTTTTCCTCGCCGACGACACGGCCACCCTTCATCTCGAGACGCACGAGCTGCATGCCGGAGAGCCCGCCGAGGAACACGCTGTCCTTCCAGCCGGGCAGCTTGTCTCCCGAGTAGATCGTCATGCCGGAGAAGGCGACCGAGGGCGTCCAGAAATAGACAGGCTGTTCGAGGCCGTCCTGCTGCGTCTTGCCGCCATTGAGGAGCTTGCCGTCATTGTCGCGGCCATAGCTGACCAGCGGGAAGCCGTAATTCACTCCCGGCTTGACGATGTTGAGCTCGTCGCCGCCACGCGGATGGTTCTCGATCAGCCAGGGCTCGCCGGTCACGGGATGGAAGGTCATGCCCTGCGCGTCGCGGAAGCCCACCGCGTAGATCGAGGGATCGGCGTCAGGGGTGGAGAGATAGGGATTATCTTTCGGGATCGAGCCGTCGGTGTTGATGCGCAGAACCTTGCCCTGCGCGCTCTTCATGGACTGGGCGCTGGGATAAGGCGTCACGACGTCGGCGGTGACGACGAGGAGCGTGCCGTCCTTCATCTGCGCGACGCGCCGGGGCGTCATCGCGCCTTCCTTCAGAACCTTGAGGTCGGTGATGGATTTTTCATCGGCGGCGAGTTTGGCGCTGGCGACATAGCCGGTGTTGGGAACGCCCGTAGCCGATTCCGTCACATAAGCGAAATAGAGCGTGCGGTTGGTCGCGAAATCCTTGTCGAGGATGACGTCGTGCATGCCGAAGAGGCGGATCGGGGTCTTGATCGCGGGCGTGCCGGCCAGCGGCTCGGAAACCTTGCCGTCCGGGGTCACGGTGCGCAGGCCGCCCGCCCTTATGGTCACCAGCATGTTGCCGGAGGGCAGGAAGGCGAGGCCCCAGGCGCTGGGAAGTCCGGCGGCCACCGTCTCGACCTTGAAGCTCTGTTTGCCGGAGACGCGCGGCGCGCGGGTCTGGTCGGGAAAGAGCGCCTTGGGACGGTAGTCGTCGGCGGCGTTGCGGGGCACGCCGCATTTGGCGTCGCCGAGCTGGTCCTCGATGGCGGCTGCGGCGATCTGCTCGGGCGTGGCCGTCGGCGCCTGTTGCGCGAGGACTGGACCGGCAAGGCCAAGAGCGGCGGCCAGGGTGACAAGCGCAGCGGCGTTTCTCATGCGGTATCCTTCAAGGTATTGCGGGCAAGGTATTGCGGGCAAGCTGTTGCGGGGGGACATCGCGTCATTTCGGGCGGGGCCGTCAAGAGCGGTACGCACCAGCCCTCTTCATGGTCGGGAGAGGCCCGCGACGGTGACCTCTCAAAGCTTGACGCAATGGGAGGATTGGCGGAAGGATTTGGGTCCAGCGCCAGCAGAGGGAGACGCCAGATGACAGTCATTGTTCACGCCGGCTTCCGCCGCGCCGCTGGCCTGCGCCTCCTCTGAAGGCGCGTCCCCCAGCGGCAGTAACTTTCTCATTGCTGCTGGATTGTTTCACATGATCGAAGACTATGGATGGAGCGCCGAGCTCCAGGACACGTTTGCGCCGCATGCGGCGCTTGGGCTTATTCCCGCGCGCGTGACCGCGCATCACCGTGGGTCGTGGAGGCTGATGACGCCGCGCGGCGAGAGGACGGGGCGACTGAGCGGACGCTTCATGCTGGAGGCGGCGCAAGGCGAGCACCCGGTGGTGGGCGACTGGCTGGCGGTGAGTGAGGTCGAGGGTTCGGGCGGGGGACCGGCCGGTGCGCCGGGCGGGGCGCCGGGTGGCGCCATGATCCATGCCCTGCTGCCGCGCCGGGGCGCGTTCAAGCGGCGCGCGGCGGGCGATGGCGGGGTGCAGGTGGTCGCCGCCAACATCGACACGGCCCTGCTGGTGGCGGCGCTCAACGGCGACCTCAACCTGCGCCGGCTGGAGCGCTATCTGGTGGCCGCGCGCGACGGCGGGGCGAGGCCCGTGATCGTGCTGACCAAGGCCGATCTCAGCGCCGATCCTCAAGGGGCCGTGCGGGAGGTCGAGGCGATCGCGGGCGGCGCGGCGGTGGCGGCGCTGTCGGCGCTGACCGGCGAGGGGCTGGAGGGGCTGTCGGCATGGTTGAAGCCGGGCGCGACGGCCGTGCTGCTGGGGAGTTCCGGGGCGGGCAAATCGACCCTGCTCAACGCGCTGGCGGGCGACACGCTGATGGACACCGGGGCGGTGCGCGCGAGCGACGATCGCGGGCGCCACACGACGACCCACCGGGAGCTGTTCCGGCTGCCGGGCGGGGCGCTGCTGGTCGACACTCCGGGTATGCGCGAACTGGGGCTGCTGGCGGTCGAGGAGGCGCTGGACGCCAGCTTCGAGGACGTCATCGCGCTCTTTCCGCAATGCCGCTTCAGCGACTGCACCCATGAGCGCGAACCCGGCTGCGCCGTGCTGGCGGGTCTGGCGGACGGAACGCTGGGCGAGGAGCGCTGGCGCGGCTATCAGAAACTGCAGCGGGAGCTGGCGTTCGAGGCGACGAAGGACGATCCGGCGGCGGAAGCTGCGCGGCGCAGCAAGTGGAAGCAGATCCATCGCGACCAGCGCTCAAAGCTGCGTCAGCGGAACCGGGACAGGGAGTGAGGCGAACAAACCGGGACGGGAGGGTCTGCTTCAATCTGCTCCGTTTTGCCCCCTCCGGCTTGCTCGCAAGCGCTCGCAATTTACCTCCCCCACATGCGTGGTGGAGGCATGGCGCTTGCGGCGTTGCGGGGCGTTCAGTGAGGGCCGGGCAGGGTCGCTCGGTTCTGGAGAGGCGCTCGATGCTGAAGGCGATGCTGAAGGCGATGCTGAAGGCGGTGATGCTCGCAATGGTGCTGGCGACGGGCGGGAACGCCTTCGCGCAGACGCCCGGCCATGGGGGCGAGGATCATTCGGCGCATGGTCAAGCTGCTCCGGTCAATGCCGTTTTGCTTGATCGCCAGCTCGGCGAACTCCGCGCGGGGATCGAGCGGTACCGGGATTTCAACGTCGCGAAGCGCGAGGGCTGGACGAAGTTCGGAGACGAGGAGCCGCTGATGGGCGCGCATTATTCGCCGCCCAACGGGCCGGACTATGTGCACGGCGACGCGCTCGATTTCTCGCGGCCCAACAATTTGATCTACATGACGATCGGCGGGAAAAAAGTGCTGACCGGGGCCGCCTTCGTGGTGCGCATCGCGCCCGGCGATCCCGTGCCGGAAGGGTTCGAGGGATCGGCCGACCGCTGGCATGTGCATGATTTCGTGGCTGCCGTGGAAGCCGCCGTCGAGGAGCGGCCGATCATCGGCTGGCTCGCGAATGCGTGGCTGGACGACACGTACCGCAAGAAGGACGACAATCGCGGCCGCCTCGCCATGGTGCATGTGTGGGCGACCGAGCCCAATCCAGACGGCGTCTTCGCCGACGCGCATCGCGTGCTGCCCTACATTGCGCTCGGCCTGCCGCGATCCCATGCGGAGGGGGCCAGCGTGGAGGCGGCTCGCGGCGTGCATCTGGCGCTGAAGCGCGGCTGCGAGGAGACGCTGGACGGAAGGCTGTGGATCGCCACGGCCACGGGAGAGCAGTCGCGACGGATCAAGCTGGCTTGCGCGACGGCGGCGAAACGTGTGCGCGCGGTGCTGGGCGCGGGGCCGGCAAGGCTGGATCCGGCAGAGCTGAACGCGGAGACCGAGGCGGCCTGGCGGGAGCTGGATGCGTTCATCGGTATGACGCTCAGCGCCGACCAGAAGCGGCGCATCGCCATGATGTCCGAACATGGCGAGGACCATGGGGGGCATTGACCGGGAAGCCCCCTGCGTCTGGCGAAGCCCCTCCGTCTGGCCGCAAGATGCTTCCAGACACCTCCCCCGGCTTCGCCGGTGGAGGACCCGGTGCGGTGGTGATTTGCCTCCCTCCGTCTCGCGCGTCCTTCGACACGGGCCTTCGGCCCGTCTCAGGATGAGGCGCGCCGATCCACCGCCCCCACATGCGTGGGGGAGGCAAAGGGCTGGCAGTGGAGGCAAAGCGCGCTAGTTTTCGTAGGTGCGCTTGAGGTCGGACATCTTGCGGTGGCCGGGCTTGATGGTCGCCAGCGTCTGCGTCAGGAAATCGCGAACGGAGGCGCTGAGTTCCTTCTCGTCGAGGCGCTTGCGGATTTCGTCACGCAGAAAATCCTCGCCGCGCTCGACCTCTGAAACGGCCGCATGAGTGTCGTTCTGGGCGACGGCGCGCAGCTCCATGAACGCCTTGTGTCCGGCGCCCATCAGGGTGCCGCCGGACGCCGGCTCGCCGCCCGCCTCGCGGACTTTCTGCTGGAAGCTGGCGCAGAGCGTGCGCCGTTCGGCGGCCAGGGCCGTGATGGTGGCGGACGTGTCGCCCTCGTCGGCGATTTCGGCGGCTTTGTCATAGAGGTCCGAGCCGTCGATGAGGATCTTCGTGATGTCGTTGAGGGCGTGAATGTCGGGGGAATTCTGCATGCCGGTCTCCTCTGCTTGCGACGGCAATACGCGCGAGACGGAATCGGGTTCAGGAAGATCGGGCTCGCAAGACGCAGCTGGCTCTATTCGGCTGCGGCCATGGTGTCGTTTCCGGGTTCGGGCCCGCGGCTCGGGATCGCCCCGGCGATGATCTGGCGCAGCTGACGGCTGAGCGCGCGGCTGGAGAAATGGGCGCGGGCGTCGAAATAGCCTTCGCGCACGAGCTGTTCGGCGAGGGCGGAAACCTTGGGGTAGAGCCCCGTCGCGGCGAGGTGGAAAGCCCGCTCGACGGTCGATGGCCGCGTGGCGTAGACACGGGCGGCGGGGACGGACGTTTCTGGCGAATGACGCATGGAGGCTCCAGGCTCAAGACCCGCTCCTCCCCGTTGCAGTTTATTAACATGTCGAACATGCGCGTTCAACCAGGTTTACCCGTGATGCCGCGCTGCGCTTCATTTCAGCGGACGCAGGCTCAGGCGGCCCGGGCGCCGGCGGATTTCGCGCGGACTTTCCAGAAGCGCAGGGCGCGCTGGGCGGCGGTTGCCGGCACCTGCTCGTAAAGCTGACCGAAAGCCTCGGCTTTGGACATGGCGTAGCCCTCGCCGCCGATCAGCATGCAGAGGGTGACAAAGAGGGCGCGGTCGAAGCCGGCGCCCTTGCAGAGCATGGCCAGGGCGTCGAGATCGGAGGCCTCGACCAGGCGGCGGACCGTGTCGAACTCGATCTCGACCAGTTTCGAGAAGGCGATGAAAAACGCCGTGCGCTTGTTCTCACGCAGCAGCGAGACCAGGGCGGGCGGCTTCAGCGAGCCGCCCTTTTCGAGGCGCGCAATCAGCTCCGAAGCGGCCTGGAAATCATCGGGCAGCGCGCCATAGGCGGTCGAGAGGCGGTCGCGGCTGGCCGCGAGGGCAGCCTCCAGTTCCGCCGGGCTGACGCCGTGGAATTTGCGCATGATCTCGCGGCGGAGTTCGCCCTCGACCTTGAGATAGACGCTGTTGAGGAGGTCGATCGGGACCTGCGCATTGCGCACGAAGGGCGCATGCAGGACCTGGCTGGTCTGGGCGCGGTCGGCCACGCGATCAAAGGTTGCGCGGTTGATGCGGGCCGCCTTGTTCTGCAGCAGGGAGACGACGACATGGTCCTCGCCCCGCTCGACGAGGGCGCTCGAAACGCTCTCGCCGATGTCGGACCGGCGGGTCACGGCCATCAGATGGTCCTGCGATTTCAGCTGGACGACGTCGAGTATGTCGCGCTCGCTGAGGGCGCGCGAGCCTTCCAGCACCGGGCGGGCGACGGCGATGTCGTCCATGGCGAGGCGCTTGGCGGTGCGCCCGACCGGGGCGTCGCTGGCGGCCACCTTGCGGGCCAGTTCGACGCGGACCTCTATTTCAAGGTCGGCCGCGACGGCGCCGACGATCTCGTCGAACACGGCGGCTTCGGCGTCGGTGCGGGCCGACGTCGCGGGACTGAGGAAGACGTCGGTGATCTGGCGGAGGAGTTCGCGGCGCTTCTCGCTGGAGGTCTCGCGCGCGAGGTCCAGCAACATGGCGAAATTGGTGACGGCGTGCGCCATGATCTCTACTCCCCACAAGCCAGAGAGGAGATACAGGCAGGGGGTTAACGAATGGCTTTGGGAAGGGGGGAAATGTGGAGGGTTGGATCAATCCGCCCTGACGGGACTCCGCTGGTCGGGCTTATCCCCCTGCGTCTCGCTCGTCCTTCGACACGGGCCTTCGACACGGGCCTTCGGCCCTGCTCAGGATGAGGGCGAGCGATCCACCTCCCCCTATCGCTTCGCGACATGGGGAGGACGGGGCCGGGCGATCATTTCAGCGCCTCGCGTTTTTCCTCAAGCGCCAGCCATTCGATTTCATAGGCTTCGAGTTCGGCGCGGGCGACGGCGATGCGGTTGACGCGGGCCTGGAAGCCTTTCGGATCCTTCGTGAACAGGGAGGTGTCGGCCATGGCGTCTTCGAGGGCGATGATCTCCGCCTGGCGCTCGGGCATCAGGCGGTTGAGATCGTCGAGACGGCGCTGGTCCTTGTAGGTGAGTTTGGCGAGCGGCGTGTTGACCCCCTCCCGCCTCCCCCTTTCAGGGGGAGGAGAAGATGGGCCGGCGGGTTTGCTGGAGCGGAAGGCCGTCGCCTTGCCGGATTTCTTCTGGGAGATGTAGTCGGAATAGCCGCCGGGGGTTTCCATCCAGACGCCGTCGCCCTCGGGCGTCAGGATCGAGGTCACGACATTGTCGACGAAGGCGCGGTCGTGGCTGACCAGAAGCAGCGTGCCGTCGAAGTCGGCCAGCATGTCCTCCAGCAGGTCGAGGGTCTCGATGTCGAGGTCGTTCGTCGGCTCGTCGAGCACGAGGAGGTTGGACGGCTTGGCGAGGGCAAGGGCGAGCGTCAGGCGGTTGCGCTCGCCGCCAGAGAGGGCCGCAACCGGCTGGCGGAGCTGTTTGGATTCGAACATGAAATCCTTGGCATAGGCGGCGACGTGCCTGGGATGGCCGCGCACCATGATCTGGTCGCCACCCAGGGGAGCGAGCGTGTCCCAGAGGGTTTCGCTGGGTTTCAGGGTCGCCCGCGTCTGGTCGAGATAGGCGATGTCGAGATTCTTCGCGAGGCGCAGCGAGCCCGCGTCCGGTTCGAGCTGGCCGAGGATCAGTTTGAGGAGGGTCGTCTTGCCGGCGCCATTTGGGCCGATGAGGCCGAGGCGGTCGCCGCGCATGATGCGCAGGTTGAGGTCGAGCACGATCGGCAGCGGGCCGTCGGGCGGGTAGAATGTCTTGGAGAGGCGCCTGGCCTCCATCACCAGCCGGCTGGACTGCGCGCCAGAGTCGATCACGAGGTTGGCGGTGTTGGAGGCGTCGGCGAGGGCGGCGCGCTTCTGGCCTTTTTCCGAGCGCATTTCGTGGAGTTTGCGCACGCGGCCCATGTTGCGCTTGCGGCGGGCGGTGACGCCGCGCGCCATCCAGCGCTCCTCGGCCTTCAGCTGGACGGAGAGCTTGTCGAAGGCTTTTTCCTCCTCGGCCTCGACGAGTTCGACCCACTCCTCGAAGAAGGAATAGCCGCGGTCGATGGTGCGCACGACGCCCTGGCGCAGCCAGGCGGTGTCGGTGGAGACGGTTTCCAGAAAGCGCCGGTCGTGGCTGACGACAAGCAACGCGCCGCGATAGCCGAGAAGCTCCTTTTCCAGCAGTTCGATCGAGGCGACGTCGAGATGGTTGGTCGGCTCGTCGAGGAGGAGAATGTCGGGGTCGTGGGCGAAGGCGTGGGCGAGGGCGATGCGGCGCGACTGGCCGCCGGAGGCCTTGGAAAGATCGAGGTCGAAGGGGACGCCCCAGCCCAGAAGTTCGGATTCGGCGCGGTAGGCGAGGTCGGGTTCGAGACCCTCGGCGACATAGTCGAGGGCGGTGGAAAAGCCGGCGAAATCCGGCTCCTGTTTCAGATATCGGGAGGTGACGCCCGGCTGGATGAAGACCTCGCCGCCATCGGGCTCAAGCTGGCGGGCGAGGATGCGCATCAGGGTGGATTTGCCGGCGCCGTTGCGCCCGACCAGCGCCATGCGCTGGCCGCGCGAGAGGGCGATGTCGACGCCCAGGAACAGGGGCGCGCCGCCCAGGGTGAGGCGAACATCGCGCAGGGCCGCGATGGGGGGAGAAGGGGCCATTCGTGTTCTGGTCGCGCGCTGGAGAGGTCTTGGGGAGGCCCTCTTCCGGGCCTGGCGTCACAGACCGGGGTTGGGGATGGATGTCAATCGGGGGGGCTGTGCCCGCCAGATCAACCTTCGATCAAACTGAATCAGTCTGATGGAAGAGAGATGCTCCAGCGTCGGCGGTTGGAGCGGCTGTTTGAACCCCCTCGCCGCTGCGCGGCGGCCCCCCTTACCGGGGGGACAGGCCCCTCGCCTGGCCGCCGGCCGAGGTTGACGCCGCTCGCAACCGGATCAGAAGCTCAGATTGATCTTGCCGTAGACGAAGCGGCCGGAAGAGCCGAAGGGCGAGTAGGTCGAGTATGCTCGATTGCCCGTTCCGTTGAGCCGCGCGAAAGTCGCGTCGGGGTATTCGTCGAACACATTGTCGGCGCCGACCGCGACCGAGAAAGTATCGTTGATCGCCCAGCGGCCTTCGAGGTCGAGCAGGGTCGCTTCCGACAGGGTCTGGTCGTTGGCCGCGACCGCCTCCGGAACCAGCACTTCGCCATACCGGATGGCCCGGGCCGTGGCCGAGAACGGGCCGAGTTCCCAGTCGAGGGCGCCCGTGAATTTGTCGGCCGGCGAACCCTGTTCGAAGGTGAGGACGTTTATGCGGCTGAAGAGCGTCGGCGACGGGCTCAGGGCCGTCAGCACCGGGATGGCCGGGACCGCCGTCACATCCGTCTCCGAGAAATTGGCGCCAAGGGTGAGATCGAACTGGCCGACCGCCCACTCTGGGAAGGAATAGCTGGCGATGATGTCGACGCCCTGGGTTTCGGTATCGACGCCGTTGATGAAGAAGCGCCCGCCGCCCGCGCCGATGAATCCTTGTGCGGCCAGGAAGGTCTGGACGTTCGAAGCGGTCAGGTTTTCCGACAGGACGATGCGGTCCTCGACGTCGATGCGGTAGGCGTCAACGGTGACGCTGAGACCGCCAAGCTGGAGCACGCCGCCGACCGAGTAGTTGAGGGATTTCTCGGCGTCCAAGGGCTGGGCGCCAAGCGCGATCGCCACCGGGTCTGTGACCGGGAAGGTGGTGATGTCAAACGGCACGCCAAGGATGAAGTTGGTCGAGGTGGTGGAGAAGAATTGCTGCTGCAGGGACGGCGCGCGGAAGCCGTTCTGCACGGACGCGCGCAGGGCGAAGGCGTCGGTGAAGTCGTAACGCGCCGCCAGCTTGCCGGTGACAGTCTCGCCAAAGTCCGAATAGGTCTCGCCACGAACCGCAGCCGAGACCAGCAGGGCCTCGGTGAGATTGGCTTCGATGTCGATGAAGGCGCCGACGGCGAAACGGTCTTCGTCGACCTCGTTGGCGGGGCGGAAGCCCGCGAAGACCTGCGCGCCGGACGCGGTGGGGCATCCGCCGGCGATGATGACTGCATTGCTGAAGGGCGCCATGCAGCCAGAAGTGTTGAAGGGCAGAAGCGCGCCGCCATTTCGATAGCTGTCGGGTTCTCCGGCGAAGATCTCGTACATTTCCTCGCGCATCTCGACGCCGGCCGCGACGTTGAGCGGCGAGGCGAGGCCGACATCATAGGTGTTGACCCCGGAGATGTTGGCGACGAGCTGCTGATACTGGAACCCGCCGGCGTCAAAGGTCGTCTTGGAGGTGGGCCCGATCGAGCGGTTGAGGGTGTCGCGGATGGTGAATTCCATCAGGTTGGAGCCGTAGACCAGCGAGGCGTCCATGTCCCAGTCGCCGAGCGCAAAGCGGGCGCCGCCAGCGGCCGAACCGTCGCTGACTTCCGGATTGATCTTGGGAAGAAAGCCATCGGGATAAATCTGGGGCGTGTTGCGAACGTCAAGCGCCAGGCGATAGAAGCCGGCCGACAGGGCGTCGCGGTACTGGTAGCTGCCCCAGCCATAGAGTTCGACGCCGTTGGCGAGGTCATATCCGGCGTTGGCGAAGAGGGTGTACTGGTCGATCTCGGGCTCACCGGTCCAGGCGTTGAAGCGGTTGAAGGTCGCCTCGCGCGGGTCAAATGCGCCGCTGGTGAGACGCGGATACACCTGGCGCGTGTCGAAGCCGGAGCGCTCGGTATGCTCCTGCTGCTTGTATTCGCCAGAAACAGTGACGAAGCCGGTCTCGCCCCAGGCGAAGCCCTTCCAGCCCTGGACGGTGAGGAGTTCGCCATCCTCCACTTCGCGCTCGACAACTGCCGGGACGGCCGCGATCGGCAGACCGGCGGGCGGCGGGTTGGTGGGGAATTCGTAGGTGGATGGGCGCCAGCCATAGGTGGCCGAGACGCCGCCGCCGCTGGAGGCTTCCTTCAGGCGGACGTTGATGACGCCAGCGATCGCGTCCGACCCATATTGCGCGGAGGCCCCGTCGCGCAGGACTTCCACGGCCGACACCGCAGCGGTCGGGATGGTGTTGAGATCGACCCCCGTGGAGCCGCGCCCGATCGTGCCGTTAAGGTTGACCAGCGCCGCCGAATGACGGCGCTTGGAATTGAGGAGGACCAGCGTCTGGTCCGGCGCAAGGCCGCGCAGGGCGGCCGGGCGAACCGTGTCCGTGCCGTCACTGAGCGCCGGGCGCGGGAAGTTGAACGAGGGCAGGTTGACCGACAGCGCCTGGTTGATTTCGGAAATGCCGAGATTCTCGAGCTGGGCGGCGCCCACGACATCGACCGCGACCGCAGTGTCGAGCACCGAGCGGTCCTCGACGCGGGTGCCGGTGACGATGATGGTATCCGCGCGGGCGGCCTGCTGGGCGTGCGCCGCGCCGATCATCATGGGCATCAAGGAGACGCCGGCCAGGATGGCGAGCTTGGACCAGACTCTCATTTGCGGGCTCCGGGAGGTTGCGATCGTGGGCTTGGGGCGGATCGGGGCCTTGGGGTAAGGCGTCGACGGGTATGATTGCCAATAGAATGCGACCGCCGGACAGGATCAACAACCGCAAGCGCCCGAGTTTCGCGTCGCGGGTGACCGGTATTTGGGCGCGTGTGCCCGATGTGTGACAGTAGGATTATGGCCACACCTATGGACGTTGGGGAAGTCGGGCGTGGTGTGGGGGATTGGGGGTGGAATTTTGATCCGATCTTAACCCCCCTCGCGGCTGCGCTTCTGCCTTTTGTCCTGGCCCCCCTTGCCGGGGGACAGGGGCCTCGCCCAACCCCTCGCTACGCTAAAGCGTCGGGGCGCCGCCGCCCTGCCGGGCTTCGACGGAACTGAACGCGCTGGCGAGGCGGCGATAGAAGCTGAGCCGGTCCTGGTCGTCGTCGGTGAGGAATTCCTCGGGCTGCTTGGCGCCGGGCAGGGGTTCGGGCGCGATCCCCTCAAGTGCGGCGGTCATCAGGGTGGACCAGATGACCGCCGGCATCTCGCCGCCCGTGACCTTGACCATTGGCTTGTCGTTGTCGTTGCCGACCCAGACGCCGCCGACATAGCGGGTGGTGTAGCCGATGAACCAGGCGTCGCGCCAATCCTGCGACGTGCCGGTCTTGCCGGCGACATCCCAGCCCGCGACGCGTGCGCCCCGGCCGGTGCCCTGGACGACGACCCGCGAGAGCATGCCGGTCATGTCCTCGCTGAGGGCGGCCGGATAGATGCGCGGGGAAACGACAATCGGCTGCTTGAAAAGAAGCTGGCCGCGCGTGTCGCGAATGTCCTCGATGATGAAGGGCGCCATCTGCAGACCGCCTTTGGCGAGAACGCCATAGCCCGTGGTGATGTCGAGCAGGGTGACTTCGTCGGACCCCAGCGTCACCGACGGATAGTTGTGGAGCTGGGAGCGGATGCCGAAGCGCCGGGCGAGGGTGGTCACCTTGTCGACGCCGATCTCGACGCCGATCTGGGCGGCGACCGTGTTGAGGGATTCGGCCAGCGCCTCCGACAGGGTGACGGCGCCGCGGTATTCGCCGCCATAGTTGCGCGGCGCCCAGTCGCCGATGCGGATGGGCTCGTCATAGCGGACCGATCCGGGACGCAGACCCTCTTCGAGGGCGGCGGCGTAGACGAACATCTTGAAGGAGGAGCCCGGCTGGCGGCGGGCCTGCACGGCGCGATTGAACTTCGAGGTCGCATAGTCGCGCCCACCCACCATCGCGCGGATCGCGCCGCTTTGATCCATGACAATGACGGCCGCTTCGGACGCCTGCTTGGCTGCGCCCATTTCGGCGAGGCCCGTCTCGACGGCGGCCTGCGCGCTGGCCTGCAGGTCGAGGTCGAGGGTGAGCTTGACCACGAGATCCGGCGGAGGATTGGGCAGCAGCTGGTGGACCTGCTCGACGGCGTAGTCGAGGGCGTGGCCGGAGAAAAGGTTCGTCCGCTCGGTTGCGAGGTGGAGGGGTTGCTTCTTGGCGGCGCCGGCCTGTTCGGCCGTAATGAAGCGGGCCTCGACCATCTGGTCGAGCACATAATGCTGGCGCTCGCGCGCAGCCGGGGTCGCGGCGGCGGCGGCGTAACGCGAGGGCGCTTTCGGGAAGGCGGCCAGCATCGCGGCCTCGGCGACCGTGAGATTGCGGGCGTCGGTGCCGAAATAGGTGCGGGCGGCCGCGTCGATGCCATAGGCGCCGGCGCCGAGATAGGTGCGGTTGAGATAGAGTTCGAGGATTTCGTCCTTGCTCATCACCCCTTCGAGTTCGACCGCGAGGCGCGCTTCCTGGGCCTTGCGCTTCAGCGTCTGGTCCGGGGTGAGAAAGAGGTTCTTGACGAGCTGCTGGGTGATGGTCGAGCCGCCCTGCACGGTGCGGCCGGCGCGGACATTCTCGACAGTGGCGCGGAAGATCGCGGAGGCGTCGACGCCTTCATGGGTGCGGAAGTTCTTGTCCTCAACCGCCACGAATGCGTTGACGACGTGATCGGGCAACTGGTCCAGCGTCACCGCATTGCCGTAGCTCGGGCCGCGCACGGCGATGGTCTGGCCCTTCGAATCGACGAAGGCGACGGACGGCTCGCGGTTGAGTTCCCACAAGGCGTCGCGGGAGGGCAGGCGCGGCATCTGGGCGAAAAGCGTGTTCCAGAGGAGCCCGAGCGTGATGAGTCCGACAGCGAGGACTGTGCCGCCGATCTGCAGGATCGGGCCGCCAATGCGGTTTGTCCAGCTGGGTGGGGATGCGGGGAGAGGCGCGTGTCCCGGCGTCCGGGCGGGGCGGTCGAAGGCAGGACGGGAGAGCCGCGCGCCGGGGAGGGGTTCGCTTGCCGGCCGGCGGTCTGATGGCGGACCTGGTGGCGGGCCTGATGGTGAGTCGGGGGGCGGAACCTCGTTCGTCATAGAGACCTACCCCGTGGCGCGGCTGCCCTCGGCCTGAACGAAGAGCCAGAGTCAGAAACGCACATACAGCCCAAAAGAAACCGCCCGTTGCGGGAATAGTAGGGCGTCGTGTCCACGCCCGCGAATGAATTTGCTGCAACGCCCGTCGCGGATCCGACAGATTCGGCGTCGCCCTGTCCGGCGGACGCAAGACGCGGGGTAGATTCAGCCATGGTCCCGCATCGGGCGTTGTGTCTCAGCCCGTGTCACGCAGCGCGTCCTGGGAGTCGGACCCGCCGTCCTCTATGGGAGGCGGCGGGTCCGACTCCCAGGACGCGCTGCGTGAC
>Ga0163153_10004612_pt1 | contig 17092 bp, 19 predicted proteins | sample OliLakLV19MP6IB1_FD_148629 | JGI IMG/M metagenome (GOLD analysis project Ga0163153, IMG submission 148629) | Freshwater microbial mat bacterial communities from Lake Vanda, McMurdo Dry Valleys, Antarctica - Oligotrophic Lake LV.19.MP6.IB-1 | ecosystem: Environmental > Aquatic > Freshwater >... | reverse complement strand
CTTATGGCTTGCCGGTACTGACCACCAATTGCTCAAACAATTACGGCCCTTACCAGTTTCCGGAAAAGCTGATTCCCCTGATGATATTGAACGCTCTGGAACTCAAACCCTTGCCGGTCTATGGCGATGGTTTACAGGTTCGGGACTGGTTGTTTGTCGAAGATCATGTCGACGCTATCAACTGCGTATTACGCCAGGGGCTGGTGGGTGAGGTGTATAACATTGGTGGCAGTTCTGAGCGCACCAACGTGCAAGTGGTTCAGGCCATTTGCGCAGCACTGGATAGGGTACTGCCTGCTGGCGAATTTGGTGATCGCAGCCAATTGATCCAACATGTAGCAGACCGTCCAGGGCATGACCGGCGTTATGCGATTGACTGCTCCAAGCTCAGCCAGGGCCTGGGCTGGAAACCGGCATTGGGCTTTGAACAAGGTCTGCAACAGACCGTGGACTGGTATCTGGAAAACCCGCAATGGATAGCGCGCGTGCGCGATGGCAGCTACCAGGGCGAGCGCCTGGGGCTGGCTGGAAGCAAACAGGAGTGAAAGCGCCAATGGCAGGCAGTACGAACAGCAGGAAGGGCATCATACTGGCGGGCGGAAGTGGCACCCGTCTCTATCCATTAACGCGGGTCGTGAGCAAGCAGTTATTGCCGGTATACGACAAGCCGATGATTTTCTATCCGCTGGCTACCCTGATGCAGGCGGATATCCGCGATATTCTCATCATCACCACCCCGCATGAGCAAGCCATGTTTGTAAAGCTGTTGGGCGATGGCAGCGATTGGGGGATCAATCTCGAATTTGCGGTGCAGCCTGAGCCTGAAGGTCTGGCACAAGCGCTGATTATTGCGGAAGACTTCCTGCAGGGCGACCCTTCCTGTTTGATCCTGGGTGACAACATTTTTCATGGTGGTGGCTTGAGCGAAGTGCTGGAACGTGCCACCCGTAGCCAAACAGGGGCCACTGTGTTTGGTTATTGGGTGAAGGATCCAGAACGTTACGGTGTGGTTGAATTCGATAGTGAATTGCGTGTGTTGGGCATCGAAGAAAAACCCGCTGAACCGCGCTCAAACTACGCCGTAACCGGGTTGTATTTTTACGATGGCAATGCCTCTGTGTGGGCGCGTAAGCTGAAACCCTCCAAGCGGGGCGAACTGGAAATTACCGACCTGAATCGTCTTTACCTGGAGGCAGGCTTGTTGTCCCTGGAGCGGCTGGGGCGCGGGTACGCCTGGTTGGATACCGGCACTCATGAGTCCCTGCAGCAGGCGGCCAGTTTTATCGAGACCATAGAGGCGCGACAGGGCCTGAAAGTGGCGTGCCCGGAAGAAATTTCCTTTATGAAAGGTTGGATAGATGAAGAGCAGGTCAAACGCCTGGCTGAGCCTTTGCGTAAAAGCGGCTATGGCGAATACCTGTTGCAATTACTGACCCGCGGACGCGAAGCGTGAAAGTCATACAAACCGGCCTGGCGGGCCTGGTTATCATAGAGCCAAAAGTTCACGGTGATCAGCGCGGCTTCTTCAAGGAGTTCTGGAAGCAATCCAGCTTCCGGCAAGCGGGTATTGCGGAACATTTTGTGCAGTCCAATGTGTCGCGTTCAGGCGCTGGAGTGATACGAGGCCTGCATTATCAGTATCCCAGGCCACAAGGCAAGCTGATTACCGTGCTGGAAGGCAAGATATTCGATGTGGCGGTGGATATCCGCATTGATTCGCCTACTTACCGGCACTGGGCTGGAGTTGAATTGTCTGCGACAAATCATCGCCAACTTTATATACCCGAAGGTTTTGCTCATGGTTTTTGTGTGTTGGGTGAAAGCGCGCTGATGAGTTATTTGTGTACTCAGGAATTCGATGCAGAAACGGATGCTGCGATTGCCTGGAATGATCCGGACATTGCAATTGAATGGCCTGTAGAGCCCGAAAGCCTGTCGGCACGAGATAGTGCTGCGCCCCGTTTGCGTGATATCGCGCCCGAAGATCTGCCACGAATGCCCGCATGAATATTTTATTGACCGGTTCCTCAGGCCAGCTTGGAACGGAGCTTTATTCATTGTTGCTTCCGTTGGGGCTGGTCACATTGGTGGATAGAAGTGCGGGCTTGCATGACACTATTCAGCAGGATCTAACTGATCTGCACCAGTTTGAGATTCTGTTGAACCGCCTGAGACCTGACCTGATAGTCAATACTGCAGCCTATACAGCGGTCGATCAAGCCGAAAAAGATCATGAAACCGCTTTTCGGCTGAATGCTGAGCTGCCAGCCTGCATCGCTCGCTGGTGTAAAACCAACCAGCGCAAGCTGCTGCATTACTCCACGGATTATGTATTTGATGGGGTGGGCCAACATGCCTATCGGGAGACAGATCCAACTGGCCCAATCAATGTCTATGGTGACAGCAAGCTGGCAGGTGAGTTGGCCATCAAAACCAGTGGCTGCAAACACATCATTCTGCGTACTTCCTGGGTTTATTCTACCCACGGCAACAACTTTTTACTCACCATGCTGCGCCTTGCAAAACAGCGTCCTGAGCTGGGCGTTGTCAGTGATCAGACCGGCTGCCCAACCTGGGCCAGAAATCTGGCCAGGGCTTCGTTGCAGGTGTTACAGGCTGTGCAAAACGACAATGGCTTGGAAGACGGCTGGGCAACGCACAGTGGTACTTATCACTATTGCGACGCAACCATTACAACTTGGTATGATTTTGCGCGGGTGATCTTTGCCAAGGCGGTTGAACTGAGCATATTGAACAGCGCACCGGTACTCAATGCGATCGCATCCAAAGACTTCCCACAGTTGGCGATTCGTCCTATGTATTCGGTATTGGATACTCAAACAGTGCAAGACCGATTTGGCGTCTTTCCGCCTGGATTGGATCAGTCTTTGAGCGCATGCCTGCAGGATTACCACGCATGAAAATGGCGACACATCCGCGTGCCACAGGAATCTCTGATTATTTCAGCAAGGAAACAGCATGCTTTTAAACCCCATTATTCTTTCCGGTGGAGCTGGCACCCGTTTGTGGCCGGTATCGCGCAAAGCCCATCCCAAGCCGTTTATGACCCTGGTTGATGGTGAGTCACTGGCGGAGAAGACCTTTCGTCGTGCCAGGGCTGTGGCCGATGGCGGAGAAGTGATTACGGTCACCAGTCGGGATTACTATTTCTACACTCGCGATTTGTACACCGCAATTGTTGGAGATGACCGGCAGCATCCATTTCTGTTGGAACCGGTAGGCAGGAATACAGCCCCGGCGATAGCTCTTGCAGCGCTCCATTTACAAGCAACTTCCGGCCCCGAAGCCATCATGTTAGTGTTACCTGCTGATCACCTGATTAAGGATGAGCCTGCATTTCAGGCGGCAGTTCAGCAAGCTGCAAAATTGGCCGAGCAGGGTTTCCTGGTTACTTTCGGAATTCACCCAACCCAGGCTGAAACGGGCTATGGCTATATCCGTCGAGGCGCTGCCATTGAGAATTCTGCAGGCCATGCTGTTGCGGCCTTTGTTGAGAAGCCTGATATGGCCACAGCACAAGCCTATGTTGCGACGGGTGAATACGAATGGAATTCAGGCATGTTCGCCTTCACGGCCGATAGCTATTTAAAGGCTTTGGCGGAACACGCTCCAGATGTCCACAGCTCAGTTCTGCAATGCTGGGAAGCCATGGATCAGTCCATTCAACCGCTGGAAATCCCGCAGGCGCTATTTGAGCAGTGCCCAAGTATTTCCATAGATTATGCGGTGATGGAAAAAGCCCACAATACCGCGGTTGTTGGCGCAGACATTGGCTGGAGTGACATTGGCTCGTGGAAAGCGATTTCCGAGCTTTACGAGTCAGATGAATCCGGTAACCGAATTCATGGCAAGGCTATATTGGTCGAAAGTCATGATTGTTTTGTGCAAAGCAACAAGCGCCTGGTGGCCGCTGTCGGCGTGCAGGATCTGGTCATCATTGATACCGGTGACGCAGTATTGGTGGCACACCGGGATCGTGCACAGGATGTAAAAGAAGTGGTTAACCAGTTAACCAGCCTGGAAGACGAATCGGTGATTTTTCACCAGACGGTCCATAGGCCCTGGGGCAGTTATTCCATTCTTGAAGATGCCGATGACTGCAAAGTGAAACGGCTGATAGTGAAACCCGGGCAGGTATTGTCTTTACAGTTACACCACCGCCGGTCCGAACATTGGACCGTGATTCGTGGCACGGCCAAAGTCCGCCTTGGTGATCGTGAGTTCCTGCTGCGCGCCAATGAATCTACTTATATTCCGGTAGAGACCCAGCATCGGTTGGAAAACCCCGGCTCCGAAGATGTGCACTTGATCGAAGTGCAAACTGGAAGTTACTTTGGTGAAGACGATATTGTTCGATTCGAAGACATCTATGGCAGGGTAAAGTAAATTTGAAAATGCTCAGCAGCATTTTTTGCTTCAATCCGGCGTTGGTCTCGTTGCTTGATTTGAACTTCCAAACCAGAGCGTTGGGGTCGCTGAAATATCGACTTGATCTGGCGTTTACTGCGGGGTGAAGATCCATCCAGCACGAATTAAGCTGACAGCCGCTTGATTCACGGGGCTGAACTCTGATTGAAGTTCGCTTTCAGATGCAGGTACAGAGCCACCCAGGGCGAAGAATACATCGGTGCTCCCAAAGTAGTACTCAGGGGTGTGCCCAGATTTTGGGTTTCAATTAATTTTTTAGTCTGGTAGTTCATGCCTTGTTCCTTCCGGTTTTGTTTGGTTTCGTTGTTCATGTTGTTTATAAAGACCAATGAGCCAGTGGAAAGTTGGTTAAAAATAGTGGATTGATGTTACCTTCTGACGACAAACACACGCTTTTCGTTACAACCATCGGAAAAAACTATGATTTAGAGGACTGTCTCTGATTGATTATGCGCCCCCGGACACAGTGAATCAGTGGCTCACAGGATTGTTATTAACGGCTCAATTCTCGATCAATCTCGAATTCTCGCGACGTGACATAGGCTTCCATTTTCTCCAGGCGCTGATTCAATTCCCGAAAGCGATGACGAATAGCACCAAAGACATCTGATGGTGCATTGCTCACGCCACGCCAAAAATCAGCTTGCGCATCATCGTTATAAAGCGCTTCGGGCTTAACCGGCAAGATAATGGCCAGAATGATGTAGGTTAAAACAACAAACGGGAAGAACGGCGGGAACAGGCCCATCAGTACTACCGCAATACGCAAACCCTTGCGGCTGAGGTCAAAATAGTCAGCCAGGCCTGCGCACACGCCGGCGAGCATGGCATTGTGCTTATCGCGATAGAGACGATGCGGGTTTTCGGTTTTGTAAAACTGGTTCATGCCCTGCCTCTCCAGTTGGGTGCTTCAACGTCCAGAATGCGTTCCAGTGTCTTGATCCTGTCTTCCATGCGGTTGGTAGAGTCCCAGATCTCCTTGAGCATTTTTTCGTCTTCGGTTGACAAGCCCTTGGAGGTTTTCCACTTGGTGATGTAGTGAAAAATGATCCACAGCGGAAAACAAACCGTCAGCAGCAGAACAGGAATAACTTCAGACATCTTTGCTCTCCTTGGCAGCGTTACGGTCTGGGCCACTCATCTTTGACTTGAGCTTCTCAAGTTCCGCTTCAACCAGATCGTTGTCTTCCAGCCCGGCAATTTCATCAGCCAGCGTGCGATTATGTCCCATAGCGCGGGCCTCTGTTTCAGACTCGACCCGGTCAATTCGGCGTTCTGCATTCTCAAACCGATAGAGCATCTCATCAATGCGATCGTTGTGGATATGCTTGCGGGCAGCTAACTGGGAAGTGGCGGTTTTGTGCCGCAGCAGAATGCTGCGCTGCCGAACCTTGGCATCGCTCAGCTTGCTTTGTAGCTGGGTAATGTCTGCATTGAACTTTTCCAACTGGGCATCAAGGATTTCTCCTTCATGCTGCAGTTTGGTGATTTGCTCTGTCAGCGACTGCTTTTCTGACAGAGCGGCACGGGCCAGATCTTCGCGTTCTCGGCGCAGAGCCAATTCAGCCCGCCTGTCCCATTCGGCGATTTCCCGTTCAATAAATTCAATGTGCCGCCGGTTTTCCTTACTGTCGGCAATACACCGAGCTGCCGCGGAGCGAATTTCCACCAGAGTATCTTCCATTTCCTGAATCATCAGGCGAATGATTTTCTCCGGATCTTCGGCTTTTTCCAGAACAGCATTGATATTGGCGTTGACGATGTCGCTAAAGCGCGAAAAAATCCCCATGTTCATAACTCCTGCTTAAAATTAAATTGTCGAACACTGTAATGCAGGGTTTGTGCCATCACGAATATATCTTTTAAGTCGTTGAATGTAAGATTATAAAAATATCGCGCATGTTTGCAATTGCTGATGAGAAAAGTACCAATTGGTCGATCACACCAAATGGTGGTGGAAACTTTAATGTGAAAACACCTGTCAGAAGTCGGCGAAAGTGCTCGCATTCTGTTGCGCTGGCCTCTTGCCAGTGGGTGGCATGGCAAGTAAAAGCATGCTGCTGTAGAATGGGCGTCTTTGCAACGCGCCGGCAGGTGGCCGGAATCCTGTTTTTTTTACCTGGAGGAATTCTCGATGCGATTGAAATTCGCACCCCTCGTTATTGTTGCCCTGTCTGCTGTTGCTCCTGCAATGGCGCAGGACGTTACGTCAGAAAAGGGCAAGCTCAGCTACGCCGTTGGCTGGGATATTGGCGAAGACATCAAGCGCCGCGGTGCTGAATTCGATGTTGAAAGTATCATCGCCGCGATTCGCGACTCCGGTGCAGGCCGTGAGCCACAAGTTGGCAATGAAGAAATGGTTGCCGTATTGACAGCACTGCAGCAACGCGTTCGCCAGGAGCAAGCTGAAGCCTTCCAGAAACTGGCCGATGAAAATCAGAAGGCCAGCGCCGATTTCCTCGCTGCCAATGCCAAAAAGAATGGTGTTGTTGCTCTTCCCAGTGGTGTGCAATATCGCATCATTGATGAAGGTGATGGCGCACGCCCCGGAATGGAAAGCACGGTTAAGGTTCATTACCGAGGCAGTAAAGTGAATGGTCTTGAGTTCGACAGTTCATTTGCCCGTGGTGTGCCGGAAGAGTTTACTGTCAACGCCGTATTGCGCGGTTGGCAGGAAGTTCTGCCGTTGATGAAGACCGGTGCCACCTGGCAGGTATTCGTTCCACCCGAGCTCGGTTTTGGCGCTCGTGGCAACCCACCGGTTGGCCCGAACGAAGCTTTGATTTTTGACCTGAAGCTGGTTGAAATCGTCAAGCAGTAAATAGTCCTCCACGGGGCTGCCAACAGGTGGCCCCTTATTTCCAATCCAAGGGTTTTCAGGTGAGTTCAGGACAATCAACCATGGCAGCAATCAATGCAACTGGAGCGATTGATTCGCCCTGTGTTGGTGTATGCACGCTGGGCCTTGGCAATATCTGCATTGGCTGCCTGAGAACTTCTGCTGAAATTGGCAGTTGGTCAAGTTTCACTTCCCAGCAGCGCAGCCTCATCATGGCTGAATTACCAAAACGACTGCAAACTTTGTTCGCCGAATGACTCGGGTTTTGCATACTGTACCTGCTGGCTGGCGCAGCCGGCTAAGGGCAGCGGTATCGCCTCTCGATTCTGGTGTAACTCAACTTGAAGTTCGGGGTTACAAGCCGCCGGGGCAAGCGCCGTATCGCCCGCGCAGGACCGCTGCCGTGCTGGTGCCTCTGATGGATTTGGATGAACCTGAAGTCGTTCTGACCCGCCGCGCCGATCATTTACCACAACATGCAGGCCAGGTGAGTTTTCCCGGAGGAGCAGCCGAAGCACAGGATCCAACGGCTGTTCATACGGCGTTACGCGAAGCCTTTGAAGAAATAGGTTTACCCACAGATAGAACCACTCCGATTGGCTTCCTTGATCGGCTGGACACGATTTCTGACTACCGCGTTTTACCGGTAGTGGCTTTGGTTCAGGCTCCGATCCTGTGGTTACCCGACCAACGTGAAGTAGCCGAAGTTTTCACTGTGCCCTTTGCTCATCTTATGAACCTGGATCTATACGAAAACCGGCCCATCGAGCGAGCTGGAGTAAAGTATTCCGTTTGGTATTTGCAATACGAACGTCACACCATCTGGGGCGCAACGGCAGCGATGCTGCTGAACCTCGCGATACGCTACCGGGATACTAAAAATGACTGAAATGCTTGTTACTGTTGATCAGTTGGATAAGCTTTTGCAACAGGGCGCCTGTGTGCTGGTCGATTGCCGATTCGATTTATCCCAGCCGCAAAAGAGCTTGCAGGAGTACCTAGCTGGACATATTCCGAGTGCAGCTTATGCACATCTTGACGAACACCTTTCTTCTGAGATCGGACCACACAGTGGCCGTCATCCATTGCCCAGCCCAGACAGGTTTGCCGTCTTTCTTGCGAGCATAGCTTGGAACAGTGAAAAGCTATTGGTGGCCTACGACGCTGGCAACAACACCTTTTCAGCTCGTCTGTGGTGGCTGATGCGCTATTTTGGATTGCGCGGCGCTTTGTTGGACGGTGGTCTGGAAGCCTGGAAACAGGCGGGTATGCCATTACAAAATGGACCAGTCGAGGCTAAACCAGGCACGGTACCTGAGCTTACCGCCACTCTGGGCCGGACGGTTTCTGCTGTTGATATTATGTCCAGTGATGAAGACCTGACGATGGTTGATGCACGTGCCGCGGACCGTTTTAGTGGTTCGGTGGAGCCACTGGATAGCAAAGCCGGGCACATCCCTGGGGCTTTAAACCGGCCCATGAGCTTGAATCTGAATGCTGATGCACGCTTCAAAAAACCGCAACAGTTGCGCGCAGAATTCGATCAGTTATTGGCTGATCGTGAGGCCGGAAGTGTGGTGCATTATTGCGGTTCAGGAGTTACTGCCTGCCACAACACCTTTGCCATGGAATTGGCGGGATTTGGTTTAACACGGATTTACCCGGGCTCATGGAGCGAATGGATCAGGGATTCTTCGCGCCCTATTGAAACGGAACTCTGAACCCACCAGGAAATAAGCACGTTTATTTGTTTTGTAAACGCGCCACCAACTCTTTGAGCGTTTTTTGTGTGGCATCCGAAAACCACAGTTGCAGAAAAGCATCTCCCTCCAGACTGTTGTCGTGATCAAACAAGGCTCGCAGATCTTCACGAACCAGTTCGCGGGTAGCAAGCATCGCGTTGCGAGGTAAAGCCAGCAGTTGCTCACACCAAGCGATGGAGCGCTTGACTGCACTTTCCGGATCGCTTTCCACTTCATCCACCAGGCCGATTTCCAGCGCCTGTTCGGGACTGAGCATACTTCCTGGTACCAGGATTTTTGCGGCCATATGTGGTCCTATCAGGCGCACCAATGCATTTTTGATAACCGGTGATACCACCAGCCCTACCTGCACTTCATTCAGACCGGTTTTGTATTTTCCTGAGCTCATGATCCGGTAGTCACCGTACAGAGACAGAACGATGCCGCCGGCAGGACAATGGCCTGTGAGTGCAAAAACCGTCGGCACGGGCATCAAGGCAATGGTGCGTAACAGACGGGAAAAAGATCGCCAGAAATCGGCCATGTCTTCGCGGCTTTCCTGCAGCAATGATGGCACATCCAGCCCGGCTGAAAACATTCCAGGTCGACCGGACACAACCACCGCATCACTGCAGTCTGCAGCCGCTTGCAATTGCTCGTTCAGTTGCGCAACCAATTCACGGTTCAAAGCATTGGCAGGTGCCCGGTTGAGTTGAATCTCGCGAATGCTCCCGTGATCAGTAATTTCCAGCATGTAAAAACTCCAGGATGGTATTCAGTATGAATTCAGAGACGGAAGTCTAGACTTTGTTTGCAAGGAGCGCAAAACGGAGGAAATATCATGAACAGAAAGTTGCTTATATTCTCAACAATTGTTGCCAGTGGCTTGTACTTGAGCCCAGTGCAGGCACATAACCCTGGCGGCTACAACGGATCTCATAGTGGCGTGTCCGGCAATGTCACAATATGGTCTGTTGCACCGTATGGCCCGGGTTTCTCAGGTACGATTAATTACGGTGGAGGCTATCCACCCCCACCGCCTTATGCGGGAGCATACTGGTACCCAACCTGCGGTCACTGGCACCCGCAAACCTATCGGGCTCCAAGGAACCATGCTTACGCCAGGGGCTATGAGCATGGTTACGCGGATAGTTATTACGATGGGTATAACGGTCATAAAGGTCATAAAGGTCATAAGAAGTCCAAGCACAAGCGTGGGCATGATCATGACCGAGGACATCATTGATCACTGATAGGATTTCCTGAATGCTTTAGCCCGGGACTGGTAGCAGCTGAAAGCGGCTGCTACCCGTACTTTTACCATTACCAGGTGTAATGCGCTGTGTACGTAATCACTGCTTCTGCTTCGCTGGCCACTTCAACATCAAAACGAATGCGGTTGCTGTTTTCCTGGTCAAAGCTCTGGCTGACATTTTCAATTTTCCAGTTAGCCGAGCGATACAGATTTTCCAGCACCGCAACCTTGACTGACTCATTCTTATGGTTGCGCAGTTTGATTTCGAAAGTCTCCCACAACTGCCGGCTCTTGCTGTCCACCCGGAAATCGGTTTGTTTACGCTCACCGACCACATCGAATGCGTTGCCCATGCGAATTAACACATTTTCATTGCGCGGGGTATGGTCGATGACGTCCTCGCCAATGAATTCCAGACTTTGATCGGCATCATCCAGTTGATTCACTCGAATTCGACCGGCAGGCAATGGCATACCCAACTGATTTTTCTCTTCATTGGCAAAGCGCAGGTAAACGTTGATATCGCCAGTGCCATAGCGGCCGAATTCCTGATCCAGTTGTTGGTAGCCATGCCAGGGGTATTGCAGGGTTGGAGCGAAAACCAGTTCCTTGTTGCACTCAACCGCATTGGCTTTGGGGAACAATTGGATTTGCTTGGTAGAGTTATCCGGCAGGTCGGTGCGCCGCCCCAGCGTATACATGTGGTACTCGAAGAATGATTTTTCGGCGAAGCCGGCTGATTCGTCAGCCATGGCCATTTTATAAACTACATCGCGCTGCTCTTGTTGTGGTTGGGCCCGGTTGACGTCACCGGCAATCAGCTTGAGGCGCGCGTTGTCGTAGCCTGCACCTGATTGATTGATGATGCTGACCCAGGCCGACAGGTCCATCTTGCATCCTTTAGCCTCATCCAGCACGATGTTGTAATCGGCCCACCAGGTCATACCCTGGGCTTCATAAGCCAGACGAGATTTTTGTGTGCTTTTGCTGGGGCTGTCCAACAACCACTCCAGAGTGGGTCGTGTGATCAGCCCGCCCGGTAATTCCGGGAAGTGAATATTGGAGTAGCTGCGCATGCCGCGCACGCTGCCATCGTCCATCAACAGAGTCAGGCCATCACCTACGCCCATCAACTTGCCTTCGATGAGATCTATGTACTCGCCTCTGGGCTGCTCTACGCTGATGCGTTGCCCCAGGTAACGTTCCAATAGCTTGGCCTGGCTGACCAGGTCGAACTGAAAGCTTTGCTCGAGCACCCGGGTATCGGGTTGATCCAGAGAAGTGAAGGTTACTGTGGTCGGGTCGATCAATGCCGCCACATCGGTAACCCGCAAGGCGCTGGTGCCTTTAGGCAGATCGAATGAACGATCATGTCGTACGATGGCGTAGCCTGCAATGTTGCCGCCGTATTGTTGCCCACCCGTCGGGCGGTACAATGACGGATCAACAGCACCAGGCTGCATGCGTGAATAAATGGTGATGGAGTCATCGCTGGCTGTTGAGTCTGCTGCCAGAACGGAACTCTGGCAGGCTGCGGCTACCAGTAAGGGAATCAATCGCTTCATGCCAGACTGCTTAATTTTCGGCTTCTTCATGTTTGGTTTCCTTGGGTTGATTATGAAAAACTCATTCCGTATAACGCACTGTGCACCGACTCGGGGTTAAACAGTATGAAATATTTTTTGTCACTTGGTATTACTACTTCCGTCATTTTTGGCATTTTGCTGTCCTGCAGTGCAGCTACCGGTACCTCAGGCTTGGAATTCCAGGATGGCTGGGTCAGAGCCTTACCCCCAGGGTCTGGCATGACGGCGGCCTATGGTGAGTTGCACAACAAAAGCAATGAAACTGTTCGACTGGAAGCTTATGACAGCGATGCTTTTGCCAACGTGAGCCTGCACCGGAGCGTCATCGTCGACGGTGTGAGTCGTATGCGCGCGCAATCAAATGTAGAAATTGCGCCAGGAGAAAGCTTGGTGTTGGAGCCGGGAGGGTTGCACCTGATGCTGATGCGGTCAACGCGGGCCCTGAGTCCCGGCGATGAGATTGAAATTGGTATCAGCAGCAGCGGCGTTCGTTACACATTCAATCTTCTGGTGGAGACGCGCTGATCACCGACCGGCGATTCCGGCGAATTCAGGCAGATTTTCTTTGGGCCGACTTTTCCAGCATACGCGCCAGGAATTGTCCGGTATAGGAGTGTTTCATCAGGGCTACCTGTTCCGGTGTTCCCTGGGCAATGATTTCACCACCGCGATCACCACCTTCTGGGCCGAGGTCGATAACCCAGTCAGCGGTTTTGATCACATCCAGATTGTGCTCGATGACGACCACGGTGTTGCCGTGATCACGCAGGCGATGCAGCACGCCCAATAACAATTCAATATCCTGGAAATGCAGCCCGGTGGTTGGCTCATCCAGGATATACAGGGTCTGGCCCGTGTCGCGTTTACTCAGCTCACGCGATAACTTGATGCGTTGTGCTTCGCCGCCCGACAAGGTCGTAGCGCTTTGCCCCAACGTGATATAAGACAGGCCCACGTCGGTCATGGTCTGCAGTTTTCGAGCAATGGTGGGCACCGCGCCGAAGAACGTCAGAGCATCTTCCACCGTCATTTCCAGCACTTCATGAATGTTTTTGCCCTTATAAAGGACACTCAGGGTTTCACGGTTATAGCGTTTGCCGCGGCACACATCGCACGGTACATAAATGTCCGGCAGGAAATGCATTTCCACCCGGATCAGGCCATCGCCCTGGCAAGCTTCGCAGCGCCCGCCTTTGACGTTGAAACTGAAACGCCCCGGTTTGTAGCCGCGAGTGCGAGCTTCCTGTGTGCCGGAAAACAGATCACGGATGGGCGTGAACAGGCCGGTGTAAGTTGCAGGATTGGATCGCGGTGTGCGGCCAATGGGCGACTGATCAATATCCACCACCTTGTCGAACAGGCTCAGATTTTCTACCGACTCAAAAGGCGCAGGTGCATCACTGCTGCCATAGAGTTCGCGGGCTGCCAGCCGATGCAGGGTATCGTTGATCAGAGTGGATTTGCCCGAGCCCGACACGCCGGTAACGCACACCAGTAATCCCGCCGGAATCTCCAGGGTAACGTTTTTCAGGTTATTGCCACTGGCACCCAGCAAGCGCAACTGGCGCTTTTTGTCGATGGGGGTGCGCTTTCCAGGTATAGCAATGCCGCGTACACCGGACAGGTATTGGCCGGTCATCGAATCCGGGTCGGCCAACAGGTCTTCCGGTGTGCCGCTGAAAACCACGTTGCCACCATGTACTCCGGCTCCGGGGCCAATATCCACCACGTAATCGGCCGAGCGGATGGCATCTTCGTCGTGTTCTACCACGATCACCGTATTGCCAATATCGCGCAGGCGGGTCAGCGTGGCCAACAAGCGTTCATTGTCCCGCTGGTGCAAGCCAATCGACGGCTCGTCGAGGATGTACATAACGCCCACCAGGCCTGCGCCTATCTGGCTGGCGAGTCGAATGCGCTGCGCTTCGCCGCCAGAAAGGCTGTCGGCTTTACGGTCCAGTGTCAGATAGTCGAGGCCGACATTGACCAGGAATTGCAATCGTTCACGCACTTCCTTGACGATTCTGGAAGCAATTTCACCGCGTGTGCCTTCGAGCCGCAGTTCAGCGAAAAACGCCAGACACTGCAGGATCGGCCAGGCGGTAATGGTGGGAAGATTGGTGTCTTCGATGAACACGTGACGGGCTTCGCGCTTCAAACGTTGGCCGTTGCATACTGTGCAGGGCTTTTGGCTGATGTACTTGGCCAGTTCTTCGCGCACAATTCGTGAGTCTGTTTCCTTGTACCGCCGCTCCAGATTGGGAATGATACCGGCGAAAGGATGGCGACGTTTTTGTTTGCCATTTTCACCAATGTAGTGAAACTCGATGATCTCGTCACCGCTGCCATAAAGCACCACATCACGTATCTTTTTGGGCAGGTTTTCAAACGGTGTATCAACATCGAACTGGTAGTGCTTGGCCAGTGCCTGAATGATCTGGAAATAGTATGCATTACGACGGTCCCAACCGCGCACTGCACCGCCGGAAAGGCTGACCTGGGTGTTGCTGACCACCCGGTCGGGGTCGAAAAACTGTGCAATTCCCAGACCGTCGCACTCGGGGCAGGCACCGTTCGGATTGTTGAACGAGAACATCCTTGGTTCCAGCTCTTGCAGGCTGTAATCGCAATAGGCGCAGGAAAAGCGTGCGCTGAGTAATTTCTCCTCAATGCCGGATTCATCTTCCATGGGCGCAATAATGGCCAGGCCATCGGACAGAGTAATGGCGGTCTCGAAAGATTCTGCCAGGCGCTGTTTGAGTTCGGGCCTGACCTTGATGCGGTCGACCACCACTTCAATCGTATGGTTCTTGCGTAACTCCAGTTCTGGAACTTCGTTGATGTCATAAACGGTGCCATCAACTCTTGTTCTTACAAAGCCCTGGGCGCGTAGCTGGTCGAATAATTGCAGGTGTTCGCCCTTGCGATTGCGCACTACCGGGGCCAGCAACATCAGCTTGCTGTCTTCCGGTAAAGCCAACACGTGGTCCACCATCTGGCTGATGGTTTGGGCCTGCAACGGGATATTGTGATCCGGGCAGCAGGGCGTGCCGACGCGGGCGAACAGCAAGCGCAAATAGTCGTAAATCTCGGTAATCGTGCCCACAGTGGAGCGTGGATTATGCGAAGTAGACTTCTGTTCAATGGAAATGGCAGGGGACAGTCCTTCGATGTGATCCACATCGGGTTTTTCCATCATGGACAGGAATTGCCGCGCATAAGCGGACAAAGACTCGACGTAGCGTCGTTGCCCCTCTGCATAGATGGTATCGAACGCCAATGACGATTTTCCGGAACCAGAAATACCTGTAATAACAATCAGTTGATCTCTGGGCAGGTCGAGATCAATATTGTTCAGGTTATGGGTCCTGGCCCCTCTTATGATGATTTTATCCATGGGTCCGGCAAGCGTGTCCAAACCGGCAATTATACTCCTTGGGCTGAGCTCACGGCAAAATCATTCAGGGTGTTAGCAGGCTCTGTGAAAGAGATGCAATCAGCGGATTTTGACTAAGCTTCTGATATCCTTGTCTGATGGTTTTACATGACAGCAAATCAGCAGTTGAGCCCAGTTCCATGGATGCCCACCAGGTCGTGCGGGAGGGCATGATCAATCCGAAACTGGATTTACCCGCTTTGGCAGAGCGTTTTGCCGCCGATGGCTTATTGCAGATTGAGCAGGCCTTGCGCCCGCAGGTGGCTGAACTTTTGCATGATTGCCTGGCAAAGCAAGTGCCTTGGGCGCTGGCGTTCCGGGATCCTTCCGGGCCGCGAAAATTATGGTCGGAGGAGTTGGCTGCGATGAACCAGGCTGACCGCGAGGCATTGGATGATCAGATCTACCGAATTGCCCGCAAAGAGTTCCAGTTTCGCTACGACAGTTTCATGATGGTGACAGCTTACAAAGAAAAGCGACATCCGGAACTGGTGCTGCACCGGGTAATCGAGCAAATCAACAGTACCTCCTGGCTGGATACCTTCAGAGCCATCACGGGATTTGGTCAGATACGTCGTGCGGATGCGCAAGCGACTCGCTATGTGGCCGGGCATTTTCTGCGCCGCCACAATGACCTGAATGAGGATGATGGCCGTCTGTGTGCCTATGTGATAAACCTCAGCCATGGCTGGCAGGCAGATTGGGGTGGCCTGTTGCAGTTTCTGGATCAGCAAGGTGAGGTGGTCAGGACCATGATGCCCCGTTTCAATACCATCAGCCTGTTCCGTGTTCCTGCTGAGCATTGTGTGTCGCCAGTGGCACCGTTTGCCAGTGGCGCACGCTATGCCATTACTGGCTGGCTCAGAAGCTGATTAGCCGAAGAACCTGAGGTAGAAATTCAATGTTCATTATTCCAGATCTGCTGAGTTCGGAACAATGCCGTAATATCCGCGAGTTGCTGGTCAATGCGCAGTTTCTGGATGGCAAACAGACCGCTGGGCCCGGATCCAGTCGGGTAAAAAATAATCTGCAAGGCAGTCCCGCTGATCCAGCCATTCAACAGGTTCAAATGCTGGTTCACGAGCGTCTTGTAGCTCATCCACAATATCGGATATTGGCGGTGCCGCGTATCGTCAGACCGATGACGGTGAATCGCTATGATGTCGGAATGTATTATGGTGACCACCTGGATCATCCCTTGCTGGCCGGCGAACCGCCTGCGCGTGGAGATATTTCAACCACAGTATTTTTGTCATCGCCGGAGGAGTATGAAGGTGGTGAACTGGTGATCAACAGTATCCACGGCGAGCCTGTCAGCATCAAGTTGCCGGCTGGCCAGGCGGTTTGTTATCCGGCAGGTACTTTGCATCGGGTAAATCCCGTTACCAAAGGTTCGCGCCTGGCAGCGGTGACCGTGGCTGAAAGCCGAATCCAGGATGATACCAGGCGGGAGCTATTCAGTGATGTCAGCCAGTTAACGCGCTGGGTGCAGGACATAGCTGCCGGCAGCCCACAAGAGCGCCTGGCCAACAAGATTTACAATAAACTGATGCGCATGTGGTGCCAGCCCTGATGCAATGCTAGGCCCAGCGTAAAGTGCCAGAGTAAACTGACCTGGCTTGGTTGTTTAAACAAATTTTACTCTGGCACTTTACTCTGACCCCAGATTTAAGGAGTACATTCCAATCGAGGTTTGAGTCTGAGCGAACAGGTTTTGTCTTGTATCTGAACTTTGTTCTGATTCGGTCTAACTCATAGGTGCTTCTTCGTTTTGCCTTGCCGGTT
>Ga0163153_10004610_pt1 | contig 17098 bp, 18 predicted proteins | sample OliLakLV19MP6IB1_FD_148629 | JGI IMG/M metagenome (GOLD analysis project Ga0163153, IMG submission 148629) | Freshwater microbial mat bacterial communities from Lake Vanda, McMurdo Dry Valleys, Antarctica - Oligotrophic Lake LV.19.MP6.IB-1 | ecosystem: Environmental > Aquatic > Freshwater >... | reverse complement strand
CTCCGACAAGTGTTTTCCAAATGCTTTTCTTTCTTTCGAATATTTTAACGCTAACTCATACGCTCCGGAAGCAATCCCTAAAGCCTGTGCAGCAATCCCAATCCGACCTCCGTTCAATGTTGACATAGCAAAGGTGAACCCAAAACCATCATCACCGATCCTATTCTTCTTCGGCACCCTCACATCTGTGAACATAAGTGAATGAGTGTCCGATCCGCGAATGCCCATCTTATCTTCTTTCTTTCCAACCACAAATCCATCCATGCCACGCTCCACAATCAAGGCATTAATTCCCTTATGACGTTTCGCTGCATCTGTCTGGGCAATCACAAGATAGGTGTTTGCGCTATTGCCATTTGTAATCCAGTTTTTAGTGCCGTTTAATAAATAATAATCTCCTTTATCTTCCGCAATAGTCCGCTGACTGGTGGCGTCCGAGCCAGCTTCCGGTTCCGACAAGCAAAATGCGCCAATACCATAGGTGGCAAGTGGTTTCAAATACTTTTCCTTTTGCTCATCGTTTCCATATTTTTCAAGTCCCCAGCACACCAATGAATTATTAACCGACATGCAGACGGAAGCGGATGCGTCCACTTTCGAAATTTCCTCCATGGCGAGCACATATGAGATAGTGTCCATTCCTCCACCATTGTAGGTAGGGTCAACCATCATTCCGAGGAATCCCAACTCACCCATTTTTTTGATTTGCTCAACAGGAAATTTTTGCTGCGTGTCCCTTTCAATAACACCTGGTAACAATTCAGTCTGAGCGAAATCTCTTGCGGCTTCTTGTACCGCTATTTGTTCTTCGGTTAATTCAAAATTCATAGAGCTAAAAGATTATGCACAAATTAACAAAAAAAGAGGCCTGAAGTTACCTTCAGGCCGCATAGTAGTTTTTTCAAAATTTATTTAATCCCTTCTTCCTAAAAAGATCATCACATAATAAAGCAACATCGTAATGGCACCAATTGCCGCAACCACATAAGTCATGGCTGCAGAATTTAAAGCATCTTTTGCCATGTCGTGCTCCTGACGAGTTACTATTCCCCGGGTTTCGATCCAGGCCAACGCTCTTTTACTAGCATCAAATTCAACAGGTAGGGTTACCAAAGCGAATAACGCAAAGACTCCATAACAGGCAATAATTACTAATAATGCAGTATCCATAGAAAAGAGACCTTTAATAGCAAAGGACCCGAACATCATCGCAATAAAAACAAAATTAATAACCTTGGCACTTACGTTTTGTATTGGCACCATCGCTGACCTGAACTTTAGCATGCTATAAGCCTTGGCATGCTGAACAGCATGACCACACTCATGTGCCGATACAGCGGTTGCTGCTGCATTGCGACCATGATACACATCATGGCTAAGATTAACCGTTCTGTTGGCAGGATTGTAGTGATCTGTCAACTGACCTTCTACGGAAATAACCTGAACATCACCGATGCCATTATCTGTTAACATGAGCCTGGCAATTTCAGCCCCTGTCAGATCTTTGGTAAGATGAATTTCCGAATATCTTTTGAATTTACTTTTCAGCCTGGAACTTACCAGCCAGCCTACTAGCATGAAAAAACCCGTAATTATTAAGGCACCCATTTTATATAACGTTTATGTTCTTTTTATTTTTTCAACGATACGAGTTGTAGAATAACCCGGCACAAAATCAATGGTTTTTACTACTCCGTCATTCTTTTTTACAACATCTGCGCCAACAATATTATCTGCCAAATAGTCACTTCCTTTAACAAGTATATTGGGTATAAGTTCCGATATCAAATTTAATGGTGTGTCTTCATTAAAGAAAACAACCAGGTCGACAAATTGCATAGCAGCCAATACGCGCGCGCGCGAAACCTGATCCTGAAGGGGTCTTTCGGGGCCCTTAAACCGGCTGACTGAATCATCCGTATTCAAACCAATTACCAATTTATCGCCCAGCATTCTTGCCTTTTCCAGGTAATCGACATGGCCCAAATGAATGAGATCAAAGCACCCATTGGTGAATACCACCCGGTTGCCAGTATGCTGCCAATCTTTCACCCACGACCTGGCTTCTTGTAGTGTTACTATTTTTCGTGCGCTTTCTTCCATCGTATAATCCAATAACTGATGATTAAAGATACGACACCGGCCACAATCACAATCAATGTTTGCCAGCCGTGAAATATAAATACAAAAGCAATGGCATCGGCCTTGGGCAAATTATATAATGCAACCAGGCCCATGGGTACGAGTGTGTGATAGGAGCCCGCACCACCCGGTAACGGAACGGCCATCGCAATGGACCCAATGGCAAACAAAGTCAACACCGCACTAAAGCCAAGATCTTGTGTTTCGTTAAAAGCTTTAAGCACCCAATAGCTCATGAGAAAATAAAGCACCCAAATTGCAATGGAGTAGAAAATAAACAGGCCTTTGTTCTTCAGTTGAAAAACCGCTAATAACCCTTCCCTAAATCCTTTCATGATTTTTTTAAACTTCTCATTCCTGCGTAAGAGGATTATGGCTACGACAAAAAGTGCAACTCCTGCCAAAATCAAAAAAGTCCCGAGCGAAATTGTTGACCCTGTACCGGATGGCCGCTCAAGGGTATCGATAAATGCTTTCAGTTTTTTCCACTCCACAATAAACGATAGAGCAATCAGCGTCAACAGACAGATGACGTCTATAATACGCTCCACTACGACCGTACCAAAAGAAACTTCAACGGGAGTTTTTTCAAGCTTATAAAGATTATAACATCTTGATAACTCACCTCCGCGCGGCACAGCCAGGTTTACCAGGTACCCAATCATCAGCGAAAGAAAACTACCACCCAGGGTCACCTGATTCCCGGTTGGTTTTAATAACATCCTCCAGCGTTCTGCCCTTACTACATGACTGATAATTACCGTAACGGCCATGAGCACTAAATAACCCTTGTTAGATTTTTCCCAGGCGTGCCAAAGAAAGGCTGTCTTATTCTCACCTTCACCAACCTGAAGCCCCCTCAATGAAAGCCACAACAATAAAACCGTTAGGAGTATGAGTAACAGATATTGGAGAGCGGATTTTAATCTGTTATTCAATTTATTAGATTTAAGAAATTCAACTTAACTGATTATCAGGATTTGGAAAAATGATCCATGGCTTAAATTTCTTTGCTTCTTCAAAGTCTAAAGAAGCATAAGAAATAATAATGACGACATCTCCTACTTGTGCTTTTCTTGCGGCTGGTCCATTCAAACAAATGGTTCCGGTGTTTCGCTCACCACGAATTGCATAGGTTTCAAGGCGTTCGCCATTATTGATGTTCACCACCTGCACTTTTTCGCCCTCAATAATATTGGCGGCTTCCAACAATGCCTCATCAATAGTGATGCTGCCTACATAGTTCAATTCTGCCTGGGTGATTTTAGCGCGATGTATTTTTGATTTTAAAACTTCAATTCTCATTCAATAATAAATTATCGATCAACCTCACCTCACCAACATAACCTGCAATTAAAAGTATTGCCTTGCTTGTAACGCTTTCTCTCTGCACAAAGTTTAAGGTATCTGTCAGTTCAAGATATTCAAGTTTCACGCCCGGCTTTGATTCACAATGTTTTTTGATTTCTTCCCTGACGAATGACATGGAAAGCCCTTCCTCTAATCTATCCTTAGCCATTTGAAGCGACTCATAAAAAACAATTGCGTTCTTACGCTGTTCCTCATCAAGCCGCATATTTCGCGAAGACATGGCCAATCCATCCTTTTCTCTTTGAATAGGCACACAGCGCAATTGCACATTGAATTTTAACTCCCGCACCAGACACTCTACAATTTTGAACTGTTGAAAATCCTTTTGCCCAAAATAGGCCCTTGATGGCTGAACGACATTAAACAGTTTGGAAACCACAGTTGCCACTCCGCTAAAATGGCCAGGCCTGAATTTGCCTTCCATAATCTGTTCAAGTGTCCCAAAATCAAACTTGATTATTGACTTTTCAGGATAAACTTCCTCATTCGAAGGGCAGAACAGCACGTTACATCCGACAGATTCGAGCATTTCAATATCCCGGACAATGGTTCTCGGATAGCTCGCCAGATCATCCGCGTTGTTAAATTGGGTCGGGTTGACATAAATACTGCATACGGTAATCTCATTTTCTCGATGAGATTCTCTGATCAGGGTCAGATGACCGTCATGAAGGGCACCCATAGTAGGCACAAAGCCTACCGATTTACCGATCAATTTTTTTTGCTCTAAAAAGGCCCTTAGCGGTGCAATTTGTGAGAAAATATCCATTTCAGGGCGTTTTTGGAGGTCGCAAATATAGCCCATATATCAGAAGATAAGTTGAAGAAGGGGTAAAAATTCCGTACTTTTGTGCGCTCGATTTTCCGTTCAGTCTTAAAATCCAAAATTATGTCCAAAATTCGCATTCTTTATGTTGCCAGTGAGATCAACCCCTTTTTGCAGACCACTGAAGTCTCTGATTTCGTGAGAAAATTGCCTCAGGCGATGCAGGAAAGAGGAATGGAGATACGCATTCTGGTGCCAAGGTTCGGATTGATTAATGAAAGGAAGAACCGCTTACATGAAGTCGTGCGCTTGTCAGGCATAAACATCGCTGTAGGTGACGAGGAAAAGCCCTTGATTATTAAGGTGGCATCCATTCCCAACGCCAAACTTCAGGTTTACTTTATTGATAACGAAGACTATTTTCACCGTAAGTCTGTATTCCACGACAAGGAGAATAAGTTTTATGAAGACAATGACGAGCGCGCCATCTTTTTCTGCAAGGGAGTGATTGAGACCGTTCGGAAACTAGGCTGGGCACCGGATATCGTTCATTGCAACGACTGGATTACAAGCTTCATCCCATTGTATCTTAAAACTACCTATAAGAACGATCCGTTATTCAAGAACACCAAAACCGTTTTCACTATTTATGACAACAGTTTTACGCATAAATTTAAGGGCGACCTTATGGGCAAAGTGCGTATGATGGACATAGAAGATAATATGCTGGGGCATTTAAAAACAGCCGATTACGAGGGGTTTATTAAATTAGGAGCCCAATTCTCTGATGTTGTTTTAATGGCTGGGGACAATAAAAAGTTAGAAGGATTAGTTAAGAAGCTTAAAGAGACGAAAATTGAAACCATCGAAAAAGACGACAACTATACTGAATCGTTTTACAACCTGTATACCGAACTGGTGGGCTAAAGCTGCCTTCCTTTTTCCAATTTTATTTTTTCTAAGTGCCTGCGAAGAAGATTTAACTCTTCTGGGTTTCAAGAGTGGCCAAAACATCTTCAAGGTCTACTATGCAGAAATTCCTATTGAGAGCAGTGTGCTTTTGATGGATTCCTTAAGAACCACTAACCTCAATGGCGAAACCAGCCGATTGTTAGCTGGCAAATATAGTGATCCTGTTTTTGGATCCACTCAGGCACAGGCGCTCATGCAGTACAGATCCTCTAATATTTCAACAGTAATACCTGCTTCCGCTGTATATGATTCCATTGTACTTCAAATGCGATTTGACTTCTATAGCTATGGAAGTATTGGTGAAACTACCCAAACCTATAATGTACATGAGGTAGCCACGGAATTAAATCTTCAACAAGATTATTTTTTTAATTCTGATGTAAGCGTTGGACGCGTACCGATAGGGACCTCCACGATAAAAGTAAATCATGATTTTTTCAAGAAGGAGTTTGAAGATACCGATGCAGATTCTGTGCTTACCACCAGAATAAAACTCAGTGATGGCTTTGGTCTGCGACTTTTTGAGGCGGTAGACCCGGAGGACGTAAATTATACTGATTTTGAGTTGTTCAAAGCTATCTTCAAGGGATTAGCAATTTTACCTGAACAATCAGATAAAATTGTCGGACTCAATCCAAGCGATTTAAACAGTTCTCTCATTCTTTATTACCACGATGGAGATAGTAAAAAAGCGCTTTCATTCGTCTTCTCACAAGGCGTTACCTTCTCAAAAATATTAACCGATCGTTCTTCAACAGAATTATCAGGGTTAGATCAATTTCATACTGACTTTGATCCTGGTATGAAAAGTTACCTTCAAGGCGGCACATCCATTATTACCAAGTTGGATTTTTCAAAATTCTACGAATACATGGACACGGTCTCCAATGTCATTGTCAATTCCGCGGAGTTAGAAATCTCCGGCATTGAAACATCTTCGATTTTTAAAGCTCCCAGGGGGCTATCCGTTTCCATGCTGCGGTTAAATAACCGATTTAAAACTTTTACAAACGCACGGGATACGGTCGACTATATTAACTTTAATGGAACACTAGCCCTCGGAGATCAACTGAAATTTTTTGTTGCCAATGATGCCGGTCAAATTTTTTCAATGGGCTATTCGACCACCAACAATGTATATGCCGGTTTCCCTACTCTCTTTTTTCAAAAACTTTTTGATTTAAAGACTAATCAATTTCCTTATTGGGCATTGCGATCTTCTGATCCTCAACCGGGCAAATCAGTCGATCGGTTAGTCTTTCCAAAAGACAAAATCAAACTGAAGATCTATTATACACGATCTATTCTAGATAAATAATAACAGTATGTGTGGAATTGTTGCCTATGTGGGCCATCGTCAGGCACATGAAGTAATCATAAAAGGTCTTAAGCGATTGGAGTATCGTGGATATGATAGCACCGGCATTGCGCTGTTAAATGGCGGCCTTAATATTTATAAAAAGAAAGGTAAGGTTTCAGAGTTAGAGACCTTTCTGAAAGGTCAAGATCTTGATAGTCATATCGGCATGGGTCACACCCGTTGGGCCACTCATGGCGAGCCTAATGATGAAAACGCTCACCCGCATTATTCCGCCACAAAGAACCTCGCCATTATTCACAATGGTATTATTGAAAACTATTCCTCTCTGAAGCAGGAGCTTTTGCGGAAGGGGCATACTTTTTTAAGTGAGACCGATACCGAAGTCTTCATTCATTTTATTGAAGACATCAAGGATAATGAACAATGTTCATTGGATGAAGCCGTGCGCCTGGCGCTTACGAAAGTAGTGGGTGCCTACGCTATCGTGGTGATGTCATTGCAAGATCCTGATTTATTAATTGCCGCCAGAAAAGGAAGTCCATTGGTATTGGGTGTTGGACGAGGAGAGTTCTTTATGGCCTCTGACGCTACTCCCATCATTGAATACACCAATGAAGTCGTGTATTTGAATGACAAAGAAATTGCCATTATCAACCATGGCAAACTCACTATAAAGGACACGTCAAATCTTCCACTTACACCCTATGTGCAGACCGTTGATCTGGAACTTGAGGCAATCGAGAAAGGCGGTTACGAACATTTCATGCTCAAAGAAATATTTGAGCAACCTCGTTCCATCAAAGATTGTATGAGGGGTCGCCTGGATGCTTCAACGGGAAGATTAATATTGGGAGGTCTGCGCGAATACATTAATCGATTGGTAAATGCTGATCGTATTTTAATTGTGGCTTGTGGCACTTCATGGCATGCCGGCCTGGTGGCTGAATATTTCTTTGAGGAGTTTTGCCGGATTCCTGTGGAAGTGGAGTATGCTTCTGAGTTCCGCTACCGAAATCCAATCATACGCGAAGGCGATGTGGTGATCGCGATTTCTCAATCCGGAGAAACTGCAGACACATTGGCTGCGATTGATTTAGCTAAATCAAAAGGCGCTATCATCTTTGGTGTTTGTAACGTGGTGGGTTCTTCTATTCCGAGAGCAACGCATGCAGGAGCTTATACGCATGCTGGCCCTGAGATCGGTGTGGCCAGCACAAAAGCATTTACCGCTCAGCTGACGGTGCTTAATATGATTGCTTTGATCGTAGCTCAGAAGAAAGGAAGCATCACCGAACAAAAATTTAATGAGATGATGGTGGAGATGGAAAATCTTCCCGCTAAAGTAGAAAAGGCTCTTCTTCTCAACGATCAGATAAAAGAAATAGCAGAAGAATTTAAAGACGCCAAAAACTTCATCTATCTGGGAAGAGGTTACAATTTCCCTGTGGCATTGGAAGGTGCATTGAAACTAAAAGAAATTTCTTACATACATGCCGAAGGATATCCGGCTGCTGAAATGAAGCATGGACCTATTGCTTTGATCGATGAAGAAATGCCGGTTGTGTTTATCGCCACCAAAGACAGCTCTTACGAAAAAGTAGTTTCCAACATTCAGGAAGTGAAGGCAAGAAAAGGCAGGGTGATTTCTGTAGTCACAGAAGGAGACAACACGATTCCCAAAATGTCGGAGTTTGTGATTGAAGTGCCGGCTGTTACAGAGTCATTGATGCCTCTAATATCGGTGATTCCACTTCAACTTTTATCCTATCACATTGCTGTGATGCGGGGCTGCAATGTTGACCAACCAAGAAATTTGGCCAAGTCGGTAACGGTAGAGTAAATTTTCAAATTACTTCCGCAAGCTTAGGAAGTTGATCAATACGGCTTCTCGCCCATATAATTTCCGGAAGGATTATAATTCGCAACAATCAGAATAGCCCCGCTCTTGCAAACAGCCTTGCCCATGCCAACGTGCGTGGTGCTTTTCCAAACCATCTGTGTGTAATGCCCAGTCTTATACCAATTACTATCGGTAAGAGGCCCATACTTATATTCCTCAATCTCGCTATACCAACTTTCACTAGCATGTACTACTGTGTAATCTTCTCCTCCACCCCAAAATATATTCTCACCATATTTCTGAGCCCAGGGGCCAGAGTAAGGTCGATGCTCCAACTTACAGTCAGCAGCCAGCTGATTGGCCCATGATTGCGCACACCGGGCTAACACTTCCGACCACTGAAGCGGTGGCGATCCAACATCACCACGCACCTTGTTATGAAAATCAAGCGCTTCCTGTGCGTCTTTCTGTAAAACCTTAGAGCCAGTGGTGGCCGGAACTTTCTGCGCTTGTAAAGGAAAAATTGTGACGCCAAGCAAAAAGACGAGAATCCTCAAACTGATCTTCATAAATAATTTTTATAATTAGTGAATAGCAATTCTTTATTGTGCCGCTCTGAAAGTGATGATCATAGAACCCCTGCTTCGCTTCTTAGCAGGGCGCAAACTTTATAACGATCATCCTTCGTGTCGTGGTGTACGGAGGTTAACAATTTAATCACATGATGAATGCCAATACGTTTGGCCCATTCAAAAGGACCATAGGGGTAATTGGTTCCTAATCTCATAGCCAGATCAATGTCACCGCGGGTGGCGGTGCCTTCTTCTAATGTATAATACGCCTCATTGATAATCATACAAATCACCCGCGGGGTTACCAACCCAACACGATCTTCTACGCACACAAAATCAGTATCTAATTGTGAGCAGATTTCCTTTAATAGCGATTCATTTTTCTTCGAACTCAGGCTCACTTCAAGAACAGAACGATTCACAAAAGTAGGGATGCCACAAAACCCGAAGAAGGAATCTCGTTGTGAAAAATCAGCTTGAGGCAACAATTCCGAGAGCGTGATCAGAGCAGTATTAAAAAAAACAGGATTAGTAAAGTTTAAATACCTGCTATTAATAGCTCTGCTATCTGAAACAAAATCAAATACAACATCCGCCTCATATATTGATTCTATACTATCCTCTCCCGATTCCTCAAGCAGATAGATGTGTTTTGGGCCGAACTTTTGTCTGAGTTCCTCCAAGTTCGAAGTGCTGCCAACAACTAGAATTTGCATATTCATATTAAGAACAATTGTCAATTCTTCATTGCCAACTATCCTGTGATTTTCGATATTTGATCAAAAGTAACACTCTATACCCTATGTCAAAAGAAGTAATATACTCAGCCAATGCACCGGAGCCTATTGGCCCCTATAGCCAGGCCATCAAAGTGGGATCTATGTTGTTTGTATCAGGTCAGATTGCCATTCAAAAAAGCACAGGAAAGATCATTACCGGCAACATCACTGAAGAAATCAATCAGGTACTTACCAATCTAGGGGAAGTATTAGCTGCTGCGGGTATGGACTTTTCGAATGTGGTGAAGTGCACGATCTTCTTAAAAGACATGAACCAGTTTCCACAGGTAAACGAAGCCTATGGAAAGAAATTTACCACCAATCCTCCAGCACGCGAAACGGTGGAAGTAAGTCGATTGCCCAAAGATGTGAACGTAGAGATTTCCTGCATTGCAGTGAAGTAAGAATTAGTCGTACCGTATTAAAAAGAGAGGGCCGAAGCCACCTTTTCTATTTTGGTTTGATTTTTCTATTAACCCTTTTTTACCTCTTTGGCCCACATATCGTTGAGCGTAACGGTACGATTAAAAACCATTTTCTCTTGACTTGAGTCGGGATCTAATGTAAAATATCCTTTGCGTAAGAACTGAAATCGTTCATTAAGAATTGCACTCTTGATGGCAGGCTCAGCATATACTTTTGATATTACTTGCAATGAGTTCGGATTCAAATACTCTTTAAAATCGCCTTCCATATCACCCACATTTTCAACACTGAAGAGGCGATCATACAAACGGACTTCAGCGGTTACGGCATGAACTACGCTTACCCAATGAATGGTCCCTTTTACTTTAAGGCCCGAAGTATCTGATCCGCTTTTGCTTTCTGGCACATACGTGCAGCGCAGTTCAGTCACCCTACCTGTTTCATCTTTAACAACCTCTTCACATTTTATGATGTAAGCGCTTTTCAATCTCACCATCTCACCCGGTGCCAATCGGAAATATTTCTTTGGAGGGTTCTCCATAAAATCATCTTGCTCCACAAACAACTCTCTCGTGAATGGAATCTCCCGATTACCAGAGTTAGGATCTTCCGGGTTGTTTTCTCCCGGCAACATTTCTGATTTACCTTCCGGATAGTTGGTGATCACCACTTTTAGCGGTTCAAATACCACCATCCTGCGGTAAGCAATTTTATTCAGGTGCTCCCGTAAGCAAAACTCAAGTAGTCCCACATCAATCAGGTTTTCCCGTTTGGCCACACCAATTTTATCGCAGAAGTCACGTATGCTTTCAGGTGTGTATCCTCTTCTGCGCACCGCGCTTAGTGTAGGCATTCGCGGATCGTCCCAACCGCGCACATGGCCTTCATTTACTAATTGAAGAAGTTTGCGCTTGCTCATGACCGTATAAGTCATGTTAAGACGAGCAAATTCATATTGATGAGAAGGATAAATTTCCAGCTTTTCAATGAACCAATCGTAAAGGGCGCGATGCGGTATAAACTCTAATGTGCAAATGCTGTGTGTGATGTTTTCAATAGCATCGCTCTGCCCATGGGCAAAATCATACATCGGATAAATACACCAGGCATCTCCCGTGCGGTGATGATGTGCGTGTTTAATGCGATACATAAGCGGGTCGCGCATGTGCATATTGACATGGGCCATATCAATTTTTGCCCGTAACACTTTCTCTCCATCTTTATACTTACCTGCGCGCATCTCGCTGAACAATTTCAGATTCTCTTCAACACTGCGACTGCGATAAGGGCTATCTGTTCCGGCCTGAGTAGGCGTACCTTTTTGTTTTGCAATTTCCTCGCTGCTACCATCATCCACATAGGCCAACCCTTTCTTGATCAGCGTTATTGCAAACTCGTAGAGTTTTTCAAAATAGTCTGAAGCATAAAGCTCGTGTGACCATTCGAACCCAAGCCACTTTATATCATTTTTTATGCCATCTACATATTCGGTTTCTTCGGTTACCGGATTTGTATCGTCAAAGCGAAGATTGGTTTTGCCTCCATACTTTAATGCCAAACCAAAATTCAAACAAATACTTTTAGCATGGCCCATGTGCAGATACCCATTAGGCTCCGGAGGGAATCGCGTAGTGATACTTTTATAGGTCCCTGCCTTCAGGTCGTTTTCTACAATTTCTTCAAGGAAATTTAAGCTTTTTTCTTCCGTCATGGGTATGCATTAAAAGATGCAAAGGTATAAAGGGTTTTGGATTCGTGGTTAATAATTTACCCGAATACCATCCATGCCACCCAGTCGTGCATCCGATTGAAATTCTATGTGTTACAAAGGCCAAATCGTCTTACCTTTACTGTTCAATTTAATTCAGAAGATAAATGAGAGATGTTCGCGTTCGATTTGCCCCAAGCCCTACCGGTGGCCTTCATATTGGGGGTATACGAACAGCCCTGTACAACTACCTGCTGGCACGTCAAAACAATGGCACTATGATCCTTCGCATCGAAGACACCGATCAGGGCAGATTTGTGCCCGGTGCAGAGGATTATATTATTGAAGCGTTAACCTGGGCAGGTATTAAAATTGATGAAGGCCAGGGTGTGGGTGGTCCTTATGCTCCCTACCGCCAATCAGAACGAAAAGAACTCTATAAAAAATATTCTCAGCAATTACTCGATGAGGGCTTTGCCTACTATGCCTTCGATACAGAGCAGGACCTGGAGACCATGCGGGAAAAATTAAAATCTGCAGGCTCGGATAATCAGCACTACGGAATCACTTCAAGAATGCACATGCGCAATTCACTGACACTTGGCAAAGCAGAAACGGATGCATTATTGAATTCGGGAGCACCCTATGTTATCCGACTAAAAGTTCCGGAGAAAGAACAGATCAGAGTAAATGATTTGATTCGTGGTGAAGTAGTCGTGGAGTCTTTACAGATTGATGACAAGGTTTTGATGAAATCCGATGGGATGCCAACGTATCACCTTGCCAACGTAGTGGATGATTACCTGATGAAAATATCGCACGTGATTCGGGGTGAAGAATGGTTGCCATCAGCACCCTCACATGTATTGCTCTATAAATTCTTTGGATGGCAAAATGATATGCCTCAGTTTGCTCATTTGCCACTGCTGCTTAAACCTGATGGAAATGGAAAATTGAGTAAACGCGATGCCGATAAAATGGGGTTCCCCTTATTTCCTCTCAACTGGGCTGATCCAAAAACCGGTGAGGTGTCAAAAGGATTTAAAGAATCTGGTTACCTACCCGAGGCATTGATTAATTTTTTGGCCTTCCTGGGATGGAACCCGGGCACCACACAAGAAATTTTTTCCGTGGAGGAATTGATTTCAGCTTTCACCATTGAACGAATTGGTAAAGGGGGCACCAAGTTTGACATTCACAAAGCGCAATGGTACAACCAGCAATACCTAAGGGTCAAAACAGAACAAGAACTCTCCACCTTTCTTTTCAACTCACTTGAGAAAGAACAAATTAGTTGTTCAAAAGAAAAGGCAATTAAAATATGCGCGATCATGAAAGAGCGAGTTACGTTCCCTCAGGATTTCTGGGAGCATGGGAAATTTTTCTTTCACGCTCCTACTACTTTTGATCAAACGGTTGTTGCCAAAAAATGGAATGACGATGCGGTAAAAGTACTGGATATCTTCTGCGAAGAAATTGGAAAAACAAATGAAGTTACAACTGAAGGTGCCAAATCAACGCTTGAAAAAGTAACTGCCAGCTTAGGTATAGGCACGGGAAAAATATTGCAAGCCCTGCGCGTTTCGATAACCGGCAGCGCCTCGGGTCCCGACTTAATGATGACGATGGAAATTATTGGTAAGGAAGAAGTGTGCAGCCGAATTAAATACGCTCTCGCAACATTGAAAACAACCGCATAAGATGAATAAGCGATCAGACAAAACCAGCAAGAAACAAGGTAAGCCAAGAGTTCATAAAGAACTCAGTGGGTTTGAAGTATCGATTGATCAGTTTGGTGAATTGAAATCTAATATGCCAATTGAAAAACTGAATGAGTTTCTAAACGAAAACGTGGACGATAAAAAACTAAATGAGCGTGGCGACTACGAAGAAATGAAAAAAACCAGGAAGAAGAAAAAATAGCATCCGCTCGATTCCTTTTTAGGATCATCCAATTCTTTGTTATCAAAGCCAATCCCTATGCGATTTCCAACGATTTTGTTCATAATTTTTTTGCTACTCCCTTCAATCGATTTATTTGCAAGTCTTTCAAGGGCACGCCATTGTCTAGGCGGAAGGAGAATTTATTGCAGCAAGTCGTAAATTTAAACCGAGTGATTATAAAATCGATATGAATCAACCGCTCACAAATCTTATTTTCTATCTGTTGGAACCTCAGTCCGATGATGGGTTGCTCACCCGAAATTTTCTGGACAGCTACCTTGAAAAGAAGAATGTAAACAACCAACCGGTAGCATATCCCGTTTTTAAGTATGTAAAATAAAACAAGAAATATGGCCCCATCACACGTCATCGATTACCAGATAAAAGGAGAAAGCATTCAGATTGTCGAAGTTGAACTGGACCCGGGAGAAACCGTAATAGCCGAAGCTGGTGCCATGCTCTTCATGGAAGAAGGAATTCAATTTGAAACTAAGATGGGTGATGGGTCAAACCCAAGCCAGGGTTTATTTGATAAATTACTCTCGGCAGGCGGGCGATTGCTTACAGGAGAATCATTGTTCATGACCCATTTTACAAACCGGGGTCATAAGAAAGCCAAAGCTGGTTTTTCTGCTCCCTACCCGGGCACAGTGATTCCGGTTGACCTGGCCACCAGCCGGAACAATGAATTGATCGTTCAGAAAGATGGATTTCTCTGTGCTGCCTATGGTACAAAACTTTCAATAGTTTTCAACAGAAAAATTGGTGCCGGACTGGTAGGTGGTGAAGGATTTATTTTACAAAAAATTCAGGGAGATGGAAAAGCCTTCGTGCATGCGGGGGGCACTGTAATCGAACGTACTTTGAATAATGAAACCCTACGTGTAGATACTGGCTGTGTAGTGGCCTTTGAATCACAAATTGATTTTGATGTTGAAACAACGGGAAGCTTGCGCTCCATGGTGTTTGGCGGTGAGGGTATTTTCATTGCAACACTGAAAGGTAGTGGAAAGGTCTGGTTGCAATCCATGCCCATCAGAAAGCTGGTGCAGGCACTTGCGCCTTATGGTAGAAACCAAGGAAAAGAAGCGAGTTCCCTCCTTGGAAATTTTCTGGAGTAATGGCTATTTAATTCCAGGAAAAATGGAAGGCACTTCTTTCCTATAGGATACATATTGATCTCCAAATTGATTAATGAGCTTCCGCTCTTCAAGATAAATTCCAAAGGGAAGGTAGGCCAGAATACAACTCACTGAAACCAATGTAGCCAGTGTTGGACTGAAAAGGAAAAAACCAATTACAATCAGGATTGTGCCACTATAAATCGGATGCCTGACATATTTTAAAATACCGGTTCGCTTAAACTCATTGCCTTCCTGCTTTAGTCCGATAAAAGTTAAAAAACGATATTCCTTAAATGTGCGGCTAATTATTATTACCCCGAAGGTTGCCAACATTAAACTCAGATAACGAACCAACCCAATGCTCTCAAAAAGTAGTGGTGAAGCTGTCGTTGAATTGATAAATAATAAAAGTAGTAAACCAACCGTTGAGAAAAATGAATATATAATCCTATAAAATCGGAATGCTTTGCCCAGAATTCTTTCAAAGAAAGCTTTAGACCGTAGAGAGGCCAATAGGCTGTGCAGAGAGAAATATAACACCCAAAATGCAACTAGTAGTAAGTAATTCATCGCACTTTAAAATTAACCCATAATGCATAAAATAGCTCTTCCTATTTAATAAAAGATCAAAACTACCTACCTTCGAAGGCCAACAGAATTTCATGCCCGTGATAAAAATTGGATTAATACGTGAAGGTAAAATTCCACCCGATAAGAGAGTGCCATTTACGCCACAACAAGTAGAGGAAATCCAGCAAAGATTTCCGGGAGTAAAAGTCGTGTGCCAGGAAAGTAGTGAACGCTGTTTTAAAGATTCGGAATTTAAGGAGTTGGATATTGATGTTGTTGCTGATGTTAGTGATTGCGATATTCTGATGGGAATTAAAGAAGTACCCATCACGAATCTTGTCGATAACAAGACCTATTTCTTTTTCTCACATACTATTAAAAAACAACCTTACAATCGCAAACTCCTGCAGGCCATTTTAAAAAAGAATATCCGGTTAATCGATTATGAGGCATTGAAAGATACGCAAGGAAACCGATTGGTTGCCTTTGGACGCTTCGCGGGAATTGTTGGTGCTTACAACGGCCTTTGGGCCTATGGAAAGCGGTATCACCTATTTGAATTGCGAAGGGCCTTTGAATGTTTTGACATCAATGACCTTAAGCTGGAGATTAGAAATGTAAAGCTTCCGCCTATCAAGATCATTCTTACCGGTGCAGGAAGGGTGGCAAAGGGAGCGATGGAAACATTGGATACTGCAGGAATAAGAAAAGTTAATCCGTTTGATTTCCTTTCAAAAGATTATAACGAACCTGTGTATGTGCAGCTAAGCAGTGCTGACTATCATGAGCGAATAGAAGGAGGACATTTTAACAGGGAAGAATTTCACAAAAATCCTGAAAAGTATAAATCCGTATTTTCTGATTTTTCCAAGGCGGGTCACCTATTGCTGGCAGGAGCCTATTGGAATCCTAAGGCTCCGGTCCTATTTACAAAGGCGGAAATGAAGTCACCGGGTTTTAAAATTAAAGTAATTGCCGATATCACCTGCGACATTAACGGATCAGTTCCGAGTACCCAGCGTGCAAGCACCATTCCGGAGCCATTGTATGACTATGATCCTTATACAGATTCTGTTATGCCTGAGCTTAGCAATGATGCTCACATAACTACCATGGCAGTTGATAACCTGCCCTGTGAACTTCCACGAAGTGCCTCTGAAGAATTTGGACGCGATCTGATTGATCGCATATTAAAACCCCTTTTGCTGGCCGACAAAGAAAAAATTATAAAACGAGGAACCGTAGCAGAGAATGGTTCACTTAGCAAAGAATTCAGTTACCTACAGGATTATGTAAATTCAATAGATTGAAAAGGTTATGCTTTTGTATAATGTCACATTCGGAATAGATAAAGTAATAGAAACAGAATGGATTTCCTGGATGAAGGCAAACTACTTACCCTCCATGATGGGAACGGGGTTATTCATTGAATACAAGATGTATAAAGTACTTACTCATGATGACGAAACATCTGTGTCGTACAGTGTGCAATGTTTTGCCAACAAAATTGAAGATGTTTTGAAATATCTCAACGAGTATGCGCCACCGTTGACGGAACTACAC
>Ga0163153_10004609_pt1 | contig 17104 bp, 16 predicted proteins | sample OliLakLV19MP6IB1_FD_148629 | JGI IMG/M metagenome (GOLD analysis project Ga0163153, IMG submission 148629) | Freshwater microbial mat bacterial communities from Lake Vanda, McMurdo Dry Valleys, Antarctica - Oligotrophic Lake LV.19.MP6.IB-1 | ecosystem: Environmental > Aquatic > Freshwater >... | reverse complement strand
AAACTCATCAATTCCATCTCAATCCCCTCAATCTATCAAATCTATTGTAAATTTAGTAGACAAATGGGCAAAAGCCTCAGAAATCTTCCCTACATTTGCCCCGTGCGCCACGCTACAATAGAGCTACAAGAGCGGACGGAAACAAGCGAATCAAACGAATAAACTCGAATGACCGCCAAGCTACCACCGCTTCAATCAATCAACTGTATCTCTACTAGCAAGTGAAAGGAATCTACTCATGGTAACGCAGAAAGACTTCAACCTGGAACAACTCGAAAATCGCCTAGAAATGTTGTGGATCTACGTGCCCTACATCGGTACGTGCAGCAAGAAAGTACTCTGGTGGACTGTCTACTATCCTTGCCTCAAATGGCGCTGGATTTGGGTCTAACCGCCGCCTAGTGTAAGTACACAATCAACTTTATCACCTAATTCATACAAGAGGAGACACAATCATGTTGAACAAGAATGACTTCGCCATCGAACAGTTGGAAAATCGCCTGGAAACACTCTGGATCTACGTGCCTTATATCGGTACGTGCAGCAAGAAAGTACTCTGGTGGACCGTCTACTATCCCTGCCTCAAGTGGCGCTGGATCTGGGTCTAGCCCGCAGCAACAACTCGTAAGGGGACAAATGACACGAGTTAGCTCTTCACAAGTCTGCCGCCTTCCCCTGAGCGGCAGATACAATACCCAAAGGAACTTGCACTGTGCAGGTTCCTTTTTTGTTTGGAGTGAACACGCCAGACCTGACAGGTTTTGGAAACCTGTCAGGTCTTACGCCTATCCTATCATGATTCTGCCAATTTCTCAGGATTATTGCCCGTTTTGATAGAGAGCAGCCATCGATTGGGAGTCTTTGCTCGACTATACTGTTGCTTAGACAACCACTAAATTATTCATAAGGAGAGTATTATGTCTTTCAATCTCACAACCTCTATCGAACTGCAAGCCGGCGCCCAAATCGTCGCCTTTGACAGCAGCACACGCGAAAAAAGTTATCGTGTTGAACTGACCGACGGCCGTCATTTTCAAATCAATGAGAAGCTTTATCATATATTGGACACCCTACGCAATGCATGGACCCTGCCCGCACTAGCCGCTGAATTTCAGCAGCGCACGGGGCAAACCATTGCAATCGATCAATTACAGCAACTCGCGGCCCAGTTAGTCGAACAAGGTGTGGTGATTGAAACCGGCCAAACTGCGGTCGAACCGACCAAGGCCGCTGATACGCCCACAGCTTATCTGGGTCTGCATTATCGCCGTGATCTGTTGTCACCGGCCGTGCTTGCCCCGTTTGCTCGCCTATTACAGGGTTGTTTCAACCGGGGTGTGGCGACGATTTTGGTGGCGCTGATTGCCGGTGCGCATATCTTGGCCTATCGCGAAATGGGGTTCCCGCCCAACCTCGACATGGAAGCAATCTCCTGGCCGCTGCTCTACGCCGTCATCCTGGTCAGCATTCTTTTTCATGAATTGGGCCACCTGGCGGCCTGTCACCGCTGGAATTGCCCGCATGGGCCGTTGGGCTTTGGTCTCTACTTTTTCAATCCCGTCTTTTATGTCGATGTGACAGCAGCCTGGCGGCTCACCCGTCAGCAGCGGGCGATTGTGGATCTGGGCGGCATCTATATTCAGTTGCTCTTTGCACCGCTTGCCCTGGCGCTCTTCTGGGTGACAAACGACCCAACCTATCTGCTGATCATTGCGGTGATCGACCTGGTGTTGATCGGCAACCTTGAACCATTCATGAAACTCGACGGCTACTGGCTACTCTCTGACCTGACCGGCGTACCCAATTTACATGCCCGCACTGGTGAAGCCGCCAAGCATTTCTTGACCTGGGCATTGTGGCGGCTAGGAGTGCGCAAGGTAGCACCGGCGCCATCCGCTTTTAGTCAGTGGTCTGGCTTAGTGCGCACAGTGTTGTTTGTCTATTTCGGCATCTCGATTGCCCTGTGGCCAGTGCTGATTGTGGCGATGTTGCCGATGATGCTCGACGCGGTGATGACCTACCCAGCCCTATGGCAGAGCGCTTTTTCGGCCCTAGTTGAAGCCAGTGTCAACGGGGATGGGGGCGCAGCTTTTACCGCCCTCAGCGATCTCTTCATCCCCACCCTGACCGTGTTAAATACGGCGTTCTTGTTCAAAATTGCCTGGAATCGGAATCGCAAGAACCGCCAAGCCAAAGTACGCCAAAACCTACAACTTCAGCCGGCGTAAATGAACAGTCTAAACTAATAAACACAAGCCTAGACTTCCCACCAAGTCTGGGCTTGTGTACTTTCTATCACATTGGCCGCAGATCAATAGAAATTAGGCTCACTCTAACAGAAAAGTTCTCTGTTTTTCCTATCCAGCGCGCACTACAATAGAGCCATCACCGCAATGAGTGCAAGAAAATACAAATAGGAGAAAATACCATGAATACCACAGCAAATCTCACAACGACAGCCAATCCCATCGTTATCAGTAAGTCCCCGATGATCAAGCGCACCGCCATGATTCTTGGCATCGCTATCGTTGCCTTCATTTTACTCTTTGCCACCTCGGCCTTTCTGGCGATGCAGGTGTGGAATGGGCTGGACGCAGGCCAACCAGCGCCCACCTTTAGCGGTCATGACCTCAATGGCAACCCGCTGAACCTGGAAGAGTACAAGGGCAAACCAGTGATGTTGACCTTCTGGTCGCCCGACTGTGGCGCTTGTCGCGAAGAGTTGCCGACCCTCCAGGCCATCGCCGCCGATCCCAATGCCGATGTCACGCTGTTGACCATTGTCAGCAAAGTACCCGCCGCCGAAGTGCAGCAATTCGTGACCGAAGCCGGATTGACTTTCCCAATCCTAGTAGACGAACCCGGTAACATCGCCACGGCCTATGAGATCACCGGCGTTCCTGTCAGCTACTTTATCAACCCCGACGGCACGATCGACCACAGCATCATCGGCGCCGGTAGCGAGGGTACGCTGAGAAACGACCTTTTCACCTGGCTTGGCACCTGTAATCTCGAAGAAGTGTGCAAGTAGCAGGCTTCGACGTGAGCTCAGCCGAACGTTGGCAAGTAGCAAATTCCTGTCCCGTAGGCACCCAAGGGGTTCCCGCTGACTTTAGGAGGCAATGATGAGTGAAATGATAAATACCCAGCGCCATACCCAGCGCAATGGGCAACCCAATGAGCAACGCAACACCCAACGACCCATGCGCCCCTCGGTGATCGAGATTGGCGAGATGACCAAGAGCTACCAGATGGGCGAGACCGCGGTTCATGCGCTACGTGGTGTATCGCTGACCATTCGCAGCGGTGAATATGTCGCCATCATCGGGGCCAGCGGTTCGGGCAAAAGCACGTTGATGAATATGATCGGGCTGCTTGACCGCCCATCGACCGGCCATTATCGCCTGCGCGATACCGAAGTCAGCCAGATGAGCAAGGCAGAGTTGGCGACGGTACGCAACCGAGAGATCGGCTTTATCTTCCAGCGCTTTCACCTGCTTCCCCGCACCAGCGCCCAGCGTCAGGTCGAGTTGCCGCTCTTCTACGCCGGTATTCCGGCCCGCACCGCGGCCAAGATGGCGATTGAAGCCTTGACCCGTGTCGGCCTGGGAGAACGGGCGCACCATCGTCCCGATGAACTCTCCGGCGGTCAGCAGCAGCGGGTGGCGATTGCACGGGCGCTAGTCAATCGGCCCAGCCTGCTCCTGGCCGACGAACCGACTGGAGCGCTTGACAGCAAAACCGGCGAAGATGTCCTCCAAATCTTCAAGAACCTACATGAACAAGGGATGACCCTCGTCGTCGTCACCCATGACATGAAGGTCGCCCAACGAGCCGATCGCATCGTCATCCTGAGCGACGGCAAAATTGTTAAGGATGAGTACCAACACTAATCAATAATTAATTGTCAACTGTTAACGATTAATTATTTTGTCAGTCTCTTAATCTCTCAATCTCTTATAAGCCGGGGGTGTATCATGAAAGCATTACGGTATTCCAATGTGGCATGGGAAAGCATTATGGCGAACAAAATGCGTTCGTTGTTGACCATGTTAGGGTTGATCATCGGTGTCGCCTCGGTGTTGACAACCATCGGCATTGGGCGCGGTGCAGCGCAGGGCGTCACCAAAGAGATTGAAGGACAGGGCATCAACACGCTGGTCATCACCCCCAAGATGGAGAATATTACAGACAGCAGTTCGCTCACTTCTGGTGATGCCCGTGCTCTGGCCGACCCGCAGATGCATCCAGAAATTCTGGCCGTGGCGCCGACCAACTCTACCTTCATGCGCGTGGTGAGTGGCGATGCAGCGATTGAAAGTCAAGTGACCGGCACGACTGCCGCTTATGCTACCGTGCGCAATCTCAAGGTCGTCCAGGGGCGCTTTTTCAGCGTAACCGAAGAGAATGACCAACAGCGGGTCGTCGTCCTTTCCAACATTGCTGCCAGCGATCTCTTCAAGGGTAGCGACCCCATCGGTCAAAGCGTGCGCATCAACAATGAACCCTTTACCGTGGTGGGCGTCTTGAAAAAGAGCAGCGGCGACGACAGCGAAGCCTATTTTCGCCCCATCTACACCCCACTGGGTGTCGCCCAGAATCGGTTAATCAATGCGCCGCGTTATCGGGGGGAGTATGTCGTTACGGAGATTACGGTGCAGGTGACGGATCGGGAATTGCTCAAATATGCCGAATATCAGGTTGAACAGACCTTACGCTTGCGTCACGATTTGGATTCTAGCAAAAAGAACGATTTCAATATTCTTAACCAAGCGCGTTTGTTGGAGATTGCCGGTAGCGTCGCCAACATGATGACCGCCCTGCTCGGCAGCATCGGCACCGTGAGTCTGCTAGTCGGCGGCATCGGCATCATGAATATCATGTTGGTCTCTGTTACGGAACGCACAAGTGAGATTGGCCTACGCAAAGCCTTGGGCGCCCAGGATCGCGATATTCTGCTCCAGTTCTTGATCGAAGCGTTGATGCTCTGCGCCCTGGGTAGCATCATCGGTATCGCGCTGAGCTACAGCGTTAGCTCCATGCTGAACAACATTCCGGACTTCCCCTTTGACATTGTGCTGGAAATGCCGGCCCTGGTGCTGGCCCTAGCCGTTGGGTTGATCAGTGGCTTTGTCTTTGGCCTCTACCCGGCAGTGCGAGCCACACGGCTGGATCCGATTGATGCGCTGCGCTATGAGTAGGGGGTGAAGCAGACCCCATTCTCAGACGCGACCGACCAACAGTTGTTCGATCTCAGCGATGAGGAAGGGCAAGTTGGGCCGGGTAAAGCTCAGGCCAGGGGCCACAATGCGGTTGTGCTTGATGTCAGGAAGAACATGCTTATGATGCGGATGGGTCGAAGCAAGTTCGGGAATATGCGGATGGGGCTGCGGGTCGTACCAATAAAGCTTTTCCGCATTGCGCCAGACCTCATAGCCATAGCCGATGAGCAACAGTGGTTGCCGGATCAGGTTCAGACGTTCACGCACTACCAGGCGGTAGCCATCGGCAAAGTACAGTTCACCATACACAGTAGTAAAGTTGTCGTCGGCTTGAAAGACGACCAATGTGGAGGAGACAACGGCCACAAATTGTTGGGGCAAGCTGTAGACAAACGCTTCATACTCACGCAGCGACTGCAATGGGTTCGCCCTGTAAGGGTTCACGGCGCGCCGCCTTCTCGATTACTGCCATCAAGGGCATCTGTTGGTGGTACGTTTCTAGGAGCGCCTGATACTGCGCTTTGCGCTCCAGCCAAAGCGTATAGGCCCCGGCCCAGTCGCCCCAATCCAATACCCAAGCGTCATCAGCTGGCTCTTCACCAGCCTGATAGGAGGCGTAGAAAGTTTCTGAAAGAATCCCGTACTTCCGTTCGTAGGTGTGGAGGTCGTCTTCCAGCCGATGCATATAACGTGTAAGTTCTGCTAGGGTCAGCATGATCTACTCCTTTCCATCAAAATCGGCAGGGCAAAATCTGAATTCATCCATAGTTTACCACAACCGAAACGGATTGACGAGTCCGGAGTAATTTCAAACAGCGTCATTAGGGTTGTCTTTCCTATTCACTAAAGGCAAAGAATTGATTTCAAGGCGCAGATATTTGAAGAGCTATCCATTTTTGTCAGATTGATAGAAAATTGCGGGTGAGTTGATAGAAAGTGCGACTCAATTTGGGGGATCGTTTCTGGTATCCTTGCTGATAGAAGCAGCAATAAACGTTCGCAGTGCGAAGAACGCTGAGAAGCCCAACATAAAAGGAGATACCTTATGAGCAACCGCAAATTGATCGTCGCTGTACTAGCTATCTTGAGCGTGATTGACCTCGTGCTGTTGTGGAGTGACGGCCCGGTGCTGTCGGCTCCGGCATCACCAGAGTACGCCGACACAGACATGCAGCGGCCTACTGACGTAGATACAGCCAACCCGCAAAGCAAAACCGTGCGCATTCGCTCCCCCCAGTCGGTGATTGATGAACTGTCGGCGGCGGGCACGGTGGAATTGATCAGCCGGCGCCAAGTTGTGTTGGAAGTTGATGGCACCATCAGCCAGGTCAATGTGCAGGTAGGTGATTGGGTTGCCGCCGACGATCTCCTCATCGCGCTGGACACGGCGGAATTAGAACGTTCTGTTGAGCGGGCTGAAGTTGATTTAGCCTCGACCCAGGCCGACTTAGTCAAACTCCAGCAGGGCAGTGACCCTGGCGAAATTGTGGTGGCCGAAGCCAACCTGGCCGCAGCCAAAGAAAATCTATTGAAGGTGCAATCTGGCGCAGCGCCAGAGGAAATCGCGGCGGCTCAGGCCAAGATCGCCGCGGCCCAGGCCAAGCTCAATGGTCTCTTTGGCCCACCCAACAGTGGTGAAATTGACGAAGCCAAAGCTGATCTGCAAAAGGCCGAAATTGCCCGTAAGGAAGCCCAGCGTGAATATGACAAAATCAAGTGGCGCAATGACATCGGCATGACGCCCGAATCGGCGGCCATGCAAAAAGCCACCGTTGACTATGAACGAGCATTGGGCAAGTTGAATCGGATCAATCAACCCTCCTCTACCGCTTCGGTGCAAGAGGCCAAGAGCGAAGTGCAACGGGCCGTAAGTGACTTGGATCTGTTGAAAAATCGCCCCTCGGCCTCAGAGGTAGCAGAGGCGCAAGCTAAGATGCAGGAAACGGAACAAAAAGTGATCAAGCTCAAGGCCGGGCCAGGCGGTGCGGATCTGCTGAGTGCGCAGGCCAAGGTGCAAAAAGCGCAGTTGGATCTGGAAGAAGCCCAGGCTAAACTGGGTCGGGCACAGGTGGTGGCCCCTATCGAAGGCGCGGTACTCGAAGTGAATGTGACTGCCGGTGAACGCGGTACAGTGGGAAAAACGGTTGTCACCCTCGCCGATGTGCGTCAACTAAAGCTGACCGTGAAGGTGGCCGAGGTGGACATCCCACAGATTAGCGTAGGCCAGGAAGCCACCATTGCCATCGACGCCATCCGTGGCCGCAGCTTTGCCGGCGTCGTCGAGCAGATTGACCCAATCAACAAGGCCGACAAAGATGTGGTCAACTATCCCGTGACCATCCGCCTGACGGACGCAGCGCTGGATGGGGTGCGCCCCGGCATGAACGCCGTCGCTGCTTTCCCCAACCAACAGGTCAACGACTATCGCTGGCTTGTTCCTACCACTGCCCTGCGCAACTTTGAAGGCCAGACCTATGTCCAGCTTTCCCGCGGCGAGACGATGACCCCGACCCTGGTCACGCCGGTTGAAACCCAAGGTGAATGGACCGTTGTCCAGTCGGAAGCGTTGCAAGAAGGGGACGAAGTACTCGGTGAAGTCGCTTCCTATGTGGATCAACAGCAGGATATTACGGTATCGTATTAAAATCTTGACCGGGGTGAATCAAGGAACATTAAAGGAACATTAGTTGGAGGGTGATTGGGTGATTGATAATTATCAATCACCCAATCACCCTCCAACTTTAGTGAGCATCTAAAAATAACTTCCCGATTTACACCTGACAGGTTTCCGAAAACCTGTCAGGTGTGGCGGAACTTATTTTTAGACAATTACTTAGATAATTCATTTCACACCAGCGGCCAGATCATTGGCACCATCACAATCGCAATGATATAAATTAAGACGGTCAGCAAGGAACCCACCTTGAGGAAATCTCTAAACTGATAACCACCAGGACCATAGACGAGGAGACAAGACGGCTCAAGCGGTGTGAGGTACGAGGTGCTAGCCGCTATCGCAATCATCATGGCAAAAGTACGCGGGTTCAAGGCCAGTTGTTGGGCCGTTTGGATCGCGATGGGGACAATGACAATGGCCGCCGCTTGATTAGACATTGGCTGGGTGAGAATCACCGTTAAGATAAAGAACCCACTGAGAAGCCAGAGGGGACTAGCGTCCCCGACAAAGTTGACGAGTTGCGCGGCGAGGTAATCAGCGGTGCCTGTGTGCTCCATAGCGCCGCCAACAGCTAACATGCAACCAATCAAAATCAAGGCGCGCCATTCTACCTCCTGATAAGCTTTCTGTGGCGTGATGCACCCCGTTAAAAAGACTAGCAAGGCACCCAGCAAGACGGCTAGCGGCAGCGAAAGCAGATTAAAGGTTGCAGCCGCCAACACCAATACAAAGATGCCAATCGCAAGTGGCGCACGTTTTGTGGCTGGTCGATCTTCTTCAAGCGCACTGAGGACATGAAAGGTGTTATCTTCTTCCAGGGCTGTAACGGTGGCGATATTTGTTTGATGACTTTGGATCAGTAGCACATCACCCACTCTGAGTGGAATTTGGCTAATCTTGCTGCGGATTGTTTCCCCATGCCGGTAAAGCGCCAATACCTGCAATCCATAGCGTTCGCGAAAGCGATAACCGCGCAACGTTTGCCCCAGTAGGGGTGAGCGCGGCAAGAGGATGACCTCGATTAGCCGCATCTCTTCGGCTTGCAACTCCGGATCGGAAAGCTTGAGATCACCCTTGATATCGATGTCGGCTCTATCGGTAATTTTGACGATTTCATCGCGTGATCCTTCAACCAGCAACACATCACCGGCTTGTAATTCGCGCGTGGCATGGGGAATAAGATAACGGTTTTTGCCACGCATCAGCCGCAAAATCTTCATATCCTGGTCGCGCCCCAACTTGGCATCGGCCAAAGTCTTTCCTACCAATGAGGATTCGGGCAGAATTAAAATTTCAGTCAAGTAGAGACGTTTCCCCAAGTCACTAAGGTCATCAGGCCGACTATGATCAGGGATCAAGCGCTGACCTAGGGTGAGCATATAAATGATCCCAACAATGGCAATGGGCACACCGACTGGCGCCAACTCAAACATGCCCATAGGGGGTAAGCCATATTGTGTCATTACCCCACTGATCACAATGTTGGTGGAAGTGCTGATCAACGTTACAGAGCTAGTCAGGATCGAGGAAAAGGCCAGGGGGAGGAGCAGTTTAGAGGCGCTGATCTGGGCACGTTTGGCCAAGCCAATCACGATCGGTACAAAAAAAGCGGTAGACGCCGTGTTGCTGACAAAAGCACCCAAACTTGCCGAAGCTATCGTAATCACACGAAGGATTCGATTGACTTCGTTGCCTGTGTATTGGAGAATCACACGTCCTGTTATCTCCATGACACCCGTGTGAAGCAGGGCCGCCGTCAAGATAAAAAGACCCAGAATCATAATTACGGTATCGCTGCCAAAACCGTCAAATGCTTGATCTGCTGGTAGAAGCCCCGTGAAGACAAGGAGCAGCAAAATCCCCAAAGCGACCACATCAGCCTGTATCCATTCAAAAGAAAAGAGTACGACGGCGCCCCCGATGATAAACAAAAGCAATGCTATCTGGAAGGTCATGTTTGCCTTTTATTGTAGGATAGGACTTACGCACAGATGACCTGTCGCCAGAGACCTGACAGGTTTGCGAAACCTGTCAGGTCTGCGAAACCTGTCAGGTCTGGTCCTGTGTAAGTCTGATAGGATTGAGAATTGTCAAGAGGAGTAAGCCAGACAAAGCATCGCCGTACATCCTGCATAGACAGGATGTACGGCGATGCTTTGTCCAAATAATAATTGTCGTTAGATACGGCCAATTAACGCTAGGACCAACACAACCAACAGAATCAGCCCCAAGCCGCCGCTAGGATAGTATCCCCATCCAGCGCTGTAGGGCCAAGCTGGCAATGCGCCTAATAGTAACAAAATTAGCACGATGAGCAAAATTACTCTAAGCATTTTTGCCTCCTCTTTGACAATGATAGATCAATGGCTAAGTCAGCGTCCAAAAATAAAGTTAACGGTATCAGGTATTGGCTATTGGATATTCCCAGGGTGCAATACCCAATAGCCAACCCTACAAGTTATTACTTGACGATGCCTTAGTTACTAATTTCCATCTGGCAACCAGAAGTCACGGCTGTCCAAATCCCAGTCGGGGTTACCCAACGTGTCAGCATCAAATACAGGAGCCGTTTCTAATTGCTCCTCGGTAACATCCAATACAAGGGTTGGGAAACCGGCCGCAACATCGGCGCTAGTAGGAATGACTTCAAATGCATCCATGGGAATGGCATATTCGCTGTCGCCAATGCCTAGAAAGCCGCCAAATTCAAGAATGAAATATTCGACACGACCGGCGCGCAAGTCAATCAACATGTCGTTAACTTCACCCACGCCTTCGCCGGCGGGATTCTGAACGTTACCGCCTTGAATGTCACTAAGCTTAATGGCGTTGCCTGTTACTAATTCCAAATCAGTTTCAGCAATGGGGCGACCGATCACATCCTCACCCAGATCGCGATAGAAGGTTTCAATGCCACCGATACCGGTCGAGTCGGTCAGATCCAGATTTTCATCAATACCAGGCGCATTCTGGAAGGTCTCTTCAGGAATATCTAGAATCAGAACGGTATCGCCGAAGAAAGGTGCAGTATTGGTTAAGCCGGCGCTATCGGTCATGCCTGCTGTATCGGTCATTCCTACTGTGTCCGTCAAGGCAATATCTACGCCTAGAGGTGGTTCAGCAAGGGCATTGGTGTCCTGTTCAAAGCGGAAGGCGCTCAACGGAATCGGGAAGACCTTATCCCCAATATCCAGGAAGCCGCCATATTCCACAGTGACGAGAAGAATCTGACCATCAGCCAGATTTATCACCACATCCTGTACGCTACCCAGACTTTCTCCTGCCGCATTCTCTACATTATAGCCTTGCAGATCCGTGGCGCGCATCAGTTGGCGTGGCGCTTCTTCCATGCCGGCAGTTTCTGTCATGCCTTCCGTGTCGGTCATACCCTCAGTGCCGGTCATTTCCATGGTTTCCGTCAACGCACTAGCATCACTGACGCCTTCGGTGCCGGTCATTTCCTCGGTATCAGTCATCTCCTCTGTACCGGTCATGGTTTCGGTGTCAGTCATAGCCTCAGTCTCAGTCAACCCTTCGGTTTCACTCACCGCGGTTGTTGGGGTAGCTTCTACCACTGCCTCCACGGTTGGTGTCGCTACCTCATTGACGGCAGGTACAGGCGTTGGTTCGTCACCGCCTCCACACGCCGCCAGCAGCAGTAGCATACAGAGCAGACTAACGCCAAGTAGTTTCTTCATAGGTTATCTCCTTGTACCTTCGGCTTACTTGTTACTTTGATTGAATAGACAACGATCAAACTTAAACTGATCAAACTTAAACTGATCAAACTCAAACTGATCAAAATCAAACTTAATCGTGTGCCTAGATTCATACAAATTTCATGGTATTTATATATGTCAAGGTAGATAGAAAAGGTACATAGGTAAAGATAAAAAGATACTTTTGTTGCAAAGTATTTGGTTGCCCTACTGCAATTACTTTTTTATATCTATGAACTATATCTTGATTGATTGTATATGCCCTCGCTGCATGGTATAAGTGACCGGATTCACTGTCGCCAGATTCGCGGTTGAAGGGACAGGCGCAGAGAAACAGGTATAGCGAAGAGGTGTTGGAATTTTGGGTTTACGGAGCGGCTGCACAACTTATGAGCGAACTCTTGCAAGAAGCCTATCTGTATGTAATGGGGCACCAAGCCGAGTTATGGGAAGCGCTACGCCAACATTTACTGTTGGTAGCTGTGGCATTAGGTATCAGCATTGTGCTATGTGTACCCCTAGGCATCTGGACGGCCCGCTCACGGGTGGCAGCAACGACCCTGATCAATTTGTTTAATGGTCTGCGCGTCATTCCTAGTTTGGCGGTGCTCTTCCTCGCCATTCCCTACTTTGGTCTATCCTTTACCTCCGCAGCCATTGCCCTAACACTACTGGCTTTGCCACCCGTGTTGATCAACACCGATGCTGCCTATCGCACCATTGATCAGGCAATTCGCGAAGCAGCACGCGGTATGGGGATGACCAAGGGTCAAATTCTTTGGCAAGTAGAGACACCTTTGGCGTTGCCGGTCATTGTTACGGGTGTACGCACTGCCGCCACGGAAGTCATCGCCAGCGCAACGCTGGCAGCCTTTATCGGAAGCGGTGGGTTGGGGTTGTTTATTGTGCGCGGTTTTTCTTTATTCAGTATCCCTATTCTGCTGGTAGGAGCCATTCCCGTCGCGCTACTTACCCTCACGGCAGAATTGTTGTTAGGCGGTCTGCAACGTGTTTTAGAACCGCCAGGTTGAACAGTTACAAGATTACAAAAAAGGAGAATGTTATGCAGTTTCATAAACGTCACAACTGGTTGTTCACGCTTGTGGCAATCTTTGTACTCACCTTGGCAGGCTGTCAGGGGTTGGTGCCTAGCGGTGCGGGTACAGACAGCCGTGCCGAAAGCAGCAATGCGACGGTCATTGTCGCCTCCAAAGACTTTACGGAGGAGTTTATCTTAGGCGAAATGTATGCGCTGTTGTTGGAAAATGGTGGCTATCAGGTAGAGCGCAAGATCAATCTAGGCGGGACGCCTGTGGTGCAACAGGCACTGATCAACGAAGAGGTCGATCTCTACCCAGAATATACGGGTACAGGTCTTTTAACGGTGTTGAAGCTGCCAGTAATGACTGACCCGGCGGAAGTGTTTCAAGCAGTAAAAGCCGGCTACGAAGAACAGTTTAATCTTACGTGGCTTGAGCCGGCCCCCATGAACAACACGCAAGCGCTGGGCATGACCCAAGCGCGCGCAACCGAATTAGGCATTACCACCATTACGGATATGGCAGCCGTGGCTGATCAACTGGTGATGGCGGCTCCCCCTGAATTTGTGGAGCGCGAAGATGGTTACCCCGGTTTGCAACGTGTCTATGGCGATTTCGCCTTCCAAGAAGTTTTATCTATAGATGCCGGTCTGCGCTACCAAGCGTTGCTTAACGGTGAAGCAGATATTATCGTAGCCTTTGGCACAGATGGTGAAATTGCCGCCAATGATTTAGTGCTTTTACAGGATGACCAAGGACTCTGGCCGCCTTATCAAGTGGCCCCCGTGATTCGCCAGGCCGTTTTGGATGCAAACCCAGAAATTGCTGAGATCCTCAATCAACTGGCGCCGTTGCTGACGGACGAAACGATGCAGCAGCTCAACTATGAAGTTTCCGGCAACCAACGTGAACCGGCCGATGTCGCCAAAGAATTTCTTGTCAGTCAAGGGCTGATCACGGAGTAACTCATGGGTGCCTTGCGCTTCGACCATGTTCACAAACAATTCACCGGCATGAACCGCCCTGCCGTCGATGACTGTGATTTTACGGTCAATGATGGTGAGTTTATTGTGCTGCTGGGGCCTTCGGGCTGTGGCAAGACTACGCTGCTCAAGATGGTCAATCGGCTCTATGATCCATCAGCTGGCACCATCTATATCGATCATACGGATATTCAGCAGATCAATGTTACGCAGTTGCGTCGCCAGATTGGCTATGTGATTCAGCAGGTCGGTCTCTTCCCGCACATGACCGTGGCGCAGAATGTGAGTGTTGTACCGGAATTGTTGCATTGGGATAAAAGCCGCATAAGGGAGCGCGTCGATGAGCTATTAGCGCTGGTTGATCTCGCGCCGGACCAATATCGTGATCGCTACCCTTCGCAACTTTCCGGCGGTCAACAGCAGCGGGTCGGGGTCGCGCGTGCATTGGCCGGCGACCCTGACCTGATTCTGATGGATGAACCGTTTGGCGCTGTGGATGCGATTACCCGCACAACTTTGCAAGATGAATTGTTGAAGTTACAGCGCCAATTACGCAAGACCATTCTCTTTGTCACCCATGATGTCGATGAGGCGCTACGGCTGGCGGATAAGATTGTTGTGATGCGCAATGGCAAGATTGTACAGTATGCCACACCGCTTGATCTGCTCAGCCACCCCGCGGATGACTTTGTCAATGAATTAGTCAGTGGCGATGACCTTGTGCGCCAGTTGGGACTAGTGCGAGTGGAATCGGCAATGCAAGCATTACCGGCCAACTTCCATGTCAACGGGCAACCCACCATTACACATGATCAGAACCTACGCGAGGCGTTGTCACGGCTGTTGCGCACCAATGTCCCAACGCTCGTTGTTACGACGAATGATGCACCTACGGGTCTTCTCACATTGGATGATATTCGTGCCAGTACAGTTGAGCGTGATGGAAACACTTTTTAGTAAAGCGAGCAACCGCGTATGAGGTACATCCTCAATAATCCCGACGTTGTGCTACAACTGTTGCGTGAGCATCTCGTCATGGCAGGGATTGCTCTGTTGATTTCAATCCTGATCGCCTTGCCGTTGAGTGTGTTGTTGGCCCGATGGCCGCGCTTGGCCACCGGCGTTATGGGTGTATTGGGCGCGCTTTACACAATACCGAGCATTGCGCTCCTAATTTTGCTATTGCCAATCTTTGGGTTAAATCAGCGGTCAGTGATTGTAGCGTTGATCATCTATACGCAAATAATTTTGGTGCGTAATGGCGTTGCAGGGTTAAAAAGCGTACCCCCCATGATGCTGGAAGCGGCGCGTGGGATGGGCATGAATGGCTGGCAGCGCTGGCGACAGGTGCAGTTACCATTGGCATTGCCGGTTATCCTGGCTGGCGTGCGGCTGGCGATGATTGTCGCGATTGCCATTGCCACCATCGGAGCCAAATTTGGGGCTGGCGGTTTGGGGACGCTGCTTTTTGATGGCATTGCCCAAAATCGCTATGACAAAATTCTGGCCGGCTCGGTCGTGGTGGCGGTGGTGGCGCTCATTGCCAATTATCTCTTGTTGGCGCTAGAAAGATATTTTACAATCGAAAAGCGCATTGAACGTATTGCGCGCCAGCAACCGCTACCATTGCCGAATATATACCGCAAGCGAGATGAGAATAGCGCACTCGTGTAGATGGTGCGTTTTTATTCTCATCTATGGCCTTGCTCAGTATATCAACACGCGACGGACGCGCGTCCTAGAACGCCTGCAGGGAACCTATGCCCCCACTGATCTTTTTAGCCAAGTGCCTGGCATAGGCGAAAGATTGGCAGAGCGCATTGTCGAACAACTGGGAATTAACACATTAGAAGCATTGGAAAGCGCCGCTCACGATGGCCGACTGGCCCAAGTGGAAGGGTTTGGGCCGCGACGTTTGGCGGCGGTGCGGTCGAGTTTGGCCGGTATGTTAACTCAGTCTGCATGCCGGCAGAGTAGCCGGCGTCGCAACGCAACCAAAGCCATGCCAGAGCAACCGTCTGTAGTCCTGCTGCTCGCTATCGATGCTGAGTATCGCCAGCGCGCCGCGGCTGATGATCTGCAAAAGATTGCACCGCGGCGCTTTAACCCCTCCAAGGATGCTTGGTTGCCTGTCATGCATACCGAAAAGGAGGGCTGGGAATTTACCGTTCTCTTCTCTAATACCATACGCGCCCATGAGCTAAAAGCCACCAATGACTGGGTGGTCATCTACTATCGCCTCGAAGGCAAAGGTCAGGAAGATGAAGGCCAAAACACCCTCGTAACCGAAATACGCGGCCCACTGGTAGGCAAAAGAGTCATCCGTGGACGCGAGGAAGAGTGCAAGCGCTATTATGCGGAAAATTAACAGTAACCTTGAGGGACAGTAGAGCGGTAAATCGGTAAATAAGGTCAACTACCTATCTACCGATTTACCGCTCTACTGTCATTCACAAATTTGATTTTACAAGGATTCTATGGCATATTGTCACTTACGATAAAGAAAGGTTACAGATTAATAATTCCTGTGTAATACATGACGCTTCTCTATCTGGCCCTTACTTACCTACTCGGCATCGTTTTAGGAAAGCTCCTATGGGATGCTGGGTGGGTTGACTGCACTTTTCCTACCTGGTGGTGGCTGCTACCACTGGCGTGGCTGCCACTAGCGCCGCTCCTAAATCGTCTACATGGATTGACACCATCAACCGTCGCTAGCCTGCGCTGGCCGGTAAGTGCAGGCTTTGCACCGCCTCGTCTACGACCGTCCCCAGGACTTGTCGCGGCTTGTGTACTCTGCCTGTTCACTGGGCTATTGCGTGCGGCGGGCCAACCGCTGACCCCATGTTGGACACCCACCGATCTGGCCTTTTACAATCTGCCCGCCGATCGCGCCTTTGATCGAAAAGCCCCAGAAGTAACGCTTACGGGCTATGTCAGCAGCTATCCACTCGTGGCAGATACCAAGCAGCGTATGCAAGTTATTGCTACTAGCCTCAGTATAGAGGGAGTTGAACAACCTGTAACGGGTGAGTTGCGTTTGAATACAGGTATTCGTCAGCATTATGCCTATGGCCAACCTGTGCGCGTACAGGGGCGCTTGGTCACACCACCGGATTTTGTCGATTTCTCCTACCGTGAATATCTCGCCCGCCAAGGTATCCACAGCCTTTTGTACAGCGCACGGATCGACCTGCTGGACGACCCAATGGCTGGTAGCCCAATCGTGCGGGCGTTGTATGCTTTCCGCGCCCGTGGTGAGGCACTGCTCAACCGCCTGTTGCCGGAACCCTATGCAGCGTTGGCGAATGGGATGTTGCTGGGCATCGAGGCCGGTATTCCCGATGAACTCTATGAAACCTTCAATCTGACTGGCACTAGCCACGTGATCGTAATTTCCGGCAGCAACGTTGCCATCATCGCCGGCTTATTCCTAGCGTTAGGGCAACGACTGGGCAGCAAA